>Ga0209519_10000837_pt1 | contig 13152 bp, 11 predicted proteins | sample Rifsed13ft1_FD_184005 | JGI IMG/M metagenome (GOLD analysis project Ga0209519, IMG submission 184005) | Soil microbial communities from Rifle, Colorado, USA - sediment 13ft 1 (version 2) | ecosystem: Environmental > Terrestrial > Deep subsurface > Rock core/Sediment | place: Rifle, Colorado...
CGCCCTCTATTGGCCCACCCGGTTCTGGTTCGGGGGGCACGGATGGACGAGGTCCGGTGGGCAGTAAGGATTCGTCTTCTGGCCTAGAATCGCACCGGGTGGGCCAATAGAGGGCGCAGATGCGTGTCATCGAACAATCAGAGTTCGTCGACGACTTAGGCAACATCACTCTCGAGAACCGGATCAGAGGGACGGTCGCGCACGGCTTGGAGTGGCACAGCCTCATGCAGGGCCAGAAAATCGTGACCCAGCGCCTGACCAAGAACTTGGAGAATGACTACGTTCTGATTCGCAACGCCTTGCTTCCTGGGACGCCCCTGCGCATCCCGTTGATCCTGGTCGGGCCGACCGCCGTGAGGGTCATGCTCGCTTCGCCCGCCCGCGGTGTCTTCCGTGCCCGCGGAGACGAATGGCTCGAATTCAGCAGCCGAATCCAGCGATCGAGGCGAGCTCATCCGGACCTCCTGGCGAGGGTCCAGTCTCGAGCCGAGGCCCTTCTGGCCTACTTGCGCTCACAGGGGTTCGGGCTGCCCCAAGTTGAACCGATCCTCATTTTCACCAACCCACGCACCCACGTTGATTCTAACAAGCCGACCGTGCGCATCGTTCTGGCCGATGCCATTGAGCATTTCGCCGGCAACCTCAAGCAGCTTACGCCGATCATGGACGAGCAGGACATCGAAGAGATCGTGGCCTCGATTACAAACCCCCAGCTTCCTGAAGGAGTGATCGCCCCTCAACCCATGGGCGCGGTCCTCGGCAGCCTGGAAGCGGCCATCTCATCAGATGTCTTACACCCGATCGAGGCACGAGCCAAACCGTTGGCCAGCTCCTCGGCGGCGCGCCGGTTACGCATGTCGACCCAGCAGTGGGTCCTCCTGGCTGTCCTCTTTTTCGCCGAGCTGGTCATCTTGATCCTGTTCGCCATGATCATCCTGGCCAACCCTTTCGGCTGACCCGCTCTTCCATATAAAGGTGCGCTTTGCCGCCCCTCTTGTCGATCATCATTCCCGCCCACAACGAAGAAAGCCGGCTCCCCGACACTCTCTCCAAGGTCTTCGCCTTCCTCGAACGCCAGACCTACCAGGCAGAAGTCGTCATCGTCGAAAACGGAAGCAGCGACCGGACGGCGCAGGTGGTCGAGGCGATGGTGTCCAACCACCCGAACCTGCGCCTTCTCCGGGAACGAGCTCGAGGCAAGGGCCTCGCCGTGAGACGCGGCATGCTCGAAGCCATCGGCGCGTATCGCTTCATCTGCGATGCCGACCTCTCGATGCCTATCGAAGAAGTCAATCGGTTCCTTCCGCCGACTCTCGAGAATGTCGACATCGCCATCGCCTCGCGCGAGGCCAGGGGCGCGATCCGCTATGGCGAGCCATTCCACCGTCACTGGTTCGGACGCGTCTTCAACCTGCTCGTTCGAGTTCTGGCCGTACCCGGGTTCCACGACACGCAGTGCGGCTTCAAGTGCCTCAGGGCGGATGTGGCGCGAGATCTCTTCCGGGTTCAACAGCTGGACGGGTGGACGTTCGATGTCGAGCTCCTCTTCATCGCCTTGAAGCGAGGTTACCGGGTGGTTGAGGTGCCGATCCCGTGGTACTACACCTCCGGAAGCCGAGTGAGCCTGATCCGCGATTCGCTGGCGATGTTGAACGACCTGTTCATCATCCGGCGCAACTGGCGGCGGGGGATATATGCGGCAAACCCCTAGACCTGATCTCCAGTACGAAGAGAGGCTGCGTCTTGGAGGAGCCAGGTACGTCGCCGGCCTGGATGAGGTCGGCCGAGGGGCCTGGGCGGGGCCGGTTGTGGCCGCGGCCGTCATTCTGCCATTGGACCGCCATGATCTTGCCGATCGGCTGGACGGGGTGCGCGACTCAAAGGTCATGACGTCGGCTCAGCGCGAGCTCTGGGCCGAGCAGATACGCCTGGTGTCGTTGGCGTTCGGTTTGGGGAGCGCCTCCTCCCAAGAAGTCGACACCGCCGGGTTGATCGAAGCCACTCGACGGGCGATGCGGCGCGCGCTGGAACAGATCCCATTGTCTCCGGACTACCTGCTGATCGACCATATCGGTCTCCCGGGGATACCCCTCCCACAGACGGCGCTGACCCGCGGGGATTCAATGGTGCTGTCCATCGCCGCCTCGTCCATCGTCGCCAAGGTCGCCCGTGACAGGCTCATGGCTTGCATGAGCCAGGCCTATCCGGGTTATGGTTTTGGCAACCACATGGGCTACGGCACGTTCGAGCACCGCCGTGCTCTCCAACGTCTGGGCGCCTGCCCCATCCACCGCCTGTCTTACGCACCCTTGAAGACCCTGGCCCGCCACCACCATTGAGGCAGGCCTCGCTATGGCCTACTCCAGGACATTTGTAACTATCTGACCTACACGCGCGTCCGTTAGTAACTGGGACGCCCTGGGGAGGGTGCTTCTCGGCCCGCTTAGAGTCTTAGAGCGTGGGCCGCACTTGGGGTGCCTTTCACGCACCCTTGGGTATACTCAGGTTGAGGAGGATTCAGTTTGTCGCTCTCTGCGTTCTTTGCCCCCGAGGCCATCGCCGTCATCGGCGCCTCAACCGATCCCGAGAAGCTCGGCTATGCGGTCTTGGATAACCTGGTTAATGGCGGCTATCTAGCCGACGGTCGGCGCCTGTATCCCATCAATCCCAAAGCCGGGAAGATCCTGGGCCTGCGGGCCTATGCCTCGGTCGTCGATGTCCCGGATCCGATCGACATGGCGGTGATTGTGATCCCGTATCGTCTGGTCCCCGATGCCCTGCGGACGTGTGGAGAGAAACGCATCCCGGCGGCGATCGTCATCAGCGCCGGATTCCGCGAGGCCGGAATGGAAGGTCTTGAACGGGAACAAGAGCTGATCGAGATCGGCAAGACGTACGGGATCCGACTGATCGGCCCCAACTGCCTGGGGGTCATCGACACCATCACCCCGATGAACGCCTCATTCTCGGCCGGCATGCCGCCTTCAGGGCCAATGGCCTTTATGTCGCAATCAGGAGCCCTGGGCACGGCGATCCTCGATTGGGCGCAGGCGGGCCGCCTCGGACTGAGCCGTTTTGTCTCCCTCGGGAACAAAGCCGACGTCAGTGAAATCGACTTGCTCCGATACTGGCAAGACGATCCCGTCTCGCGTGTGATCCTGATGTATGTCGAAGGCCTCCCGGATGGGCAGGAGTTCATTCGAGTTGCCCGCGAGGTTTCCAAGAAGAAGCCCGTCGTCGCGGTGAAGTCCGGGATCACCCAGGCCGGTTCGCGTGCCGTATCCTCGCACACCGGATCTCTCGCCGGCTCCGAACAGGCCTATCAGGCGGCCTTTCGTCAGGCCGGCGTTGTTCGGGCCGATTCGATGGAAGACCTGTTCGACTATGCCAGGGCCTTTGGCTATCTCAAGCCGCTGGGAGGGGATCGGATCGCCATCGTGACCAATGCCGGCGGGCCGGGGATCCTGGCAACGGATGCCATCGAGCGCGCTGGACTGAGTATGGCCCGCTTCAACCCTGAACGCATCCTGACACTCAAACAGGGCCTCCCCGATGCCGCCAGCGCGGCCAACCCGGTTGACGTCCTGGGGGATGCGCGGGCCGATCGGTTTCGCTTCGCCCTGGAACAAGTAGTCACGGATGACCATGTCGATGCCGTGCTGGTCATCCTCACCCCGCAGGCTATGACCCAGATCGAGGAGACAGCTCAGGTCGTGATCGAGATTTCCAGCCAGGTGAATATCCCCGTCCTGGCCTGCTTCATGGGCGAGGCGCGTGTCGAAGCCGGCGCCCGAATTCTGCGTGCGCATGACCTCCCGAACTTCTCTTTCCCGGAACAGGCCGGACTGGTGCTCAAGGCAATGAGCCAGTACCGCCAATCGTTGAGCGAGCCGCTGCCCGAGTTCGAGACTTTTGAGGTCGACCGCAGCGCCGTGCGCCGGACGTTTGATCGGGCACTCGGCGAAGGCCGGGTGACGATTGGTGACGCCGAGGCCCGCGCGATCTTGACGGCCTACGGCTTGCGTATCCCCGCCTCCGAGTTGGCCGAGAACCCCGACCGGGCGGTTGAGATGGCGGCGGCGATGGGGTATCCCGTCGTCCTCAAGATCGCTTCACCGGACATCTTGCATAAGACCGACGTCGGCGGGGTAAAGGTCGGTCTGGAGAATGGCGACGACGTGCGCGACGCCTTCGATCTGATCACCTACCGGGCCGGCCGCTACGTTCCCGAAGCGCGCCTGTGGGGATGTCTGGTACAGAAGATGGTCCCACCCGGTCTCGAAATCCTGATCGGGATGAACCGCGATCCACAGTTTGGCCCCTTGGTCACCTTCGGCCTGGGCGGGATCTACGTCGAGACCCTCAAAGACGTCGCCTTCCGCCTCGCTCCGTTCTCGCGTGGCGAGGCGGAGATCATGCTCAGCGAGATCCGCACCCACGCGTTGTTGGACGGCGTGCGCGGCAAACCGGCGGTGGACAAGGGAGTCCTTGTTGACACACTCCTGCGGATCGGTCAGCTTGTTCAGGATTTCCCCGAGATCGCCGAGCTCGACATCAACCCCTTCGTCGTCTACGAGGCCGGACAGGGTGGGATCGCCATCGACATGCGGCTCGTTTTGACGAAAAGTGAAATCCGGGCGACAGATGGAACGGATCCAATCCCAACAGGGAGTGTGGCATGAAAGCGCTTTACATCACATCCGTTGAACCGTACTCGGGCAAGACCGCGCTGTGTCTGGCCCTCGGAAAACAAATGCAGCAAGATGGTTATCGCATCGGATATCTCAAGCCGATGAGCACGCTGCCATGGCGTTCTCCCACCGGGGTTCTGGCCGATGAGGATGCCATGTTCGTGCAGAGCATGCTCGGCCTCGAGACCGACTTGGCTGCGCTGTGCCCGGTGGTGGTCACGCCGTCATCCCTGCGTGAGCGGCTCAAGGGGATCGTCCACGATGATCCTCTCCAGAAGATCGAACAGGCAGCCGAGGCCGGTGGAAAGGGGAAGGACGCCATGCTTGTCGAGGGCGGCGCCAGCCTGCGGGAAGGCTATGCCATGGGCCTCTCGAACCTGCGAGTGGCTGAACGGTTGGGGGCCCCGGCGATCGTCCTCGTGAAATACCGCGGCGAGATGCAACTTGTCGATGACGCCTATACGGCGCGCTTCCGCCTGGGGGAGCAGCTCCACGGGGTGATCCTCAACCGTGTGCCGGATGAGGCGGCCGAGTACGTCGGCGAATACGCGCGGCCGTACCTCGAGGAAAACGGGATCCACGTCCTCGGCTCGATGCCCAGCGTGCCGCGCCTCTCGGCCTTGAGTGTCGGTGAGTTGTTGGATTTGCTTGACGCCCAGGTCCTGACGAAATACGTCGACCCGAACGCCCTGGTAGAAGCCTTCAGCGTCGGGGCCATGACCGCCGATGTGGCTCTGTCCCGGTTCAGGCGTCAGACGAACAAAGCCGTCATCACCGGCGGCGATCGAACCGACATTCAGCTGGCCGCGCTCGAGACCTCCACGGTTGTGCTGATCCTGACCGGCAACCTGCATCCAAGCCCGCTGATCATCCAGCAAGCGGAGAGCCTCAACGTTCCGATCCTCCTGGTGAAAGACAACACGATGGAGACGACGGAGCGGATCGATCGTGCCTATGGCAAGACGCGTCTCGGACAGCCGGAGAAGCTCGAGACATTCATTCAGTTGCTGGCCGCCAATGTAGACATCAAGGCGATCTACGCCGCGATCAACCTGGTCTAGACACTTCCTTCGCGATTCGGCACGTCTCGCCGGTCGCCTTACCGCTGTCTGGCCTCACCCTGCGAGGGTTCTGGTAGTCGCAGGCCTCCGGCCTGCGCCGCTCCAGGGCCCCGAGGACCCCGCCACGATGCGCAAGCTTCGCTTGCGCCCGGAAGCAGAGCTTCCGGACTCCAGACATTGCCTTTGCAGACAAGAACTATCCCATTTAGGTTATACTTCGTCCGAGCAATTGGAGAAACACATGTCAGTCAGTCCATTCGGCTCGCGCGCTGTGCTGCAGACGGCCGTCGGACCGGTTGTGATCTACAGGCTCGACGCCCTCGAGAAGGCGGGGCTGACAAGTCTGGCTGAGTTGCCGTTCTCGATCCGGGTACTTCTCGAGTCCGTCCTTCGCCATGTGAACGGCCAAGAGGTCACCTTGCAGGATGTCCAGGCCCTGGCTGGCTGGACACCCAAGGCCGACCGCCGGCCGGATGTCCCCTTCCTCCCGGCGCGAGTTCTCATGCAGGACTTCACCGGCGTTCCGGCGATTGTCGATCTGGCGGCGATGCGGTCGGCGCTCGCTCGCCTCGGCGGTGATCCGCGGCGGATCAATCCCAGGATCCCGGTGGATCTGGTTATCGACCACTCTGTCCAGGTCGACTTCTTCGCCTCAGCCGAGGCCTTGCGCCGTAACGCCGAGCTCGAATTCCAGCGCAACCGTGAGCGATATGTATTCTTGCGCTGGGGGCAAGAGGCCTTTGACAACTTCCGGGTCGTCCCTCCAGCCACAGGCATCGTCCACCAGGTGAACCTCGAGTATCTCGCCAGGGTGGTGCTCACGCAGGATGAGGCCGGCCAACCAGTTGCCTTCCCGGATACTGTGGTCGGGACCGACTCACATACGACGATGATCAACGGTCTGGGGGTGCTGGGCTGGGGGGTCGGAGGGATTGAGGCCGAGGCGGCAATGCTAGGCCAGCCCATGGTGATGCTCGCCCCGGACGTCGTTGGGTTCCGGCTGACTGGGCAGCTCCCGGATGGCGCAACGGCGACGGATCTGACTCTCACGATAACCCAGCGTCTCCGGCGGCACGGTGTCGTCGGCAAGTTTGTCGAGTTCTTCGGTCCCGGCCTGGCCGAGATGACCCTCCCTGACCGGGCCACGATCGCCAATATGGCGCCGGAGTACGGTGCAACCGTCGGCTTCTTCCCGGTGGACGATGAGACGTTGCGCTACCTTCGCCTCACCGGCCGCGAGGCCCAACTTGTCGACCTCGTCGAACGCTACTGCAAGGAACAAGGTCTGTTCCATCTGCCGGACATGACGGAACCTGGCTTCTCCGAGATCCTGGAGCTTGACCTGGGGGAGGTTGAGACCAGCCTTGCTGGGCCAAAGCGGCCCCAGGACCGCGTGCCGCTGTCCGGGATGAAAGACGCCTTCCACCGGGCCTTGCTGGCGCCTGAAGAGAAAGGCGGCTTCGGCCTGGCAGAGGCTAAGGTCGGTGAGCGCGTCTCGATCGGTTCCAATGGCACCCAGACCGAGATCGGTCAAGGCGCTGTGGTCATCGCCGCCATCACTTCCTGTACCAACACCTCCAACCCATCCGTGATGGTGGCCGCCGGTCTGCTTGCCCAACAGGCGGTCTCGCGGGGGATGCAAGTCAAACCGTATGTCAAAACCAGCATGGCCCCCGGATCGCGCGTCGTGACCGCCTACCTGGAACAGGCCGGGCTCCTGGAAGCGTTGGGCGAGCTGGGCTTTAATGTTGTCGGGTATGGCTGCACGACGTGTATCGGCAATAGCGGCCCCTTGCCAGGTGAAGTGGTCAAGGCCATCACTCAGGCTGATCTGGTCTCGGTGGCTGTCCTGTCTGGGAACCGTAATTTCGAGGGGCGCATCAACCCATACGTTCGTGCCAGCTTCCTGGCTTCGCCCCCGCTGGTGGTGGCCTATGCCCTGGCAGGCACGACGGATATCGACCTGCTACATGAGCCTCTCGGCCGCGACAGAAACGGGCAGCCGGTGTATCTGCGGGAGATCTGGCCTTCCCGGCGGCTCGTCCAAGACACGATTGAGAAGTCCCTCAAGCCCGAGATGTTCGCCCAGCAATACTCCGACGTCTTCAGCGGCAACGACACCTGGAACGCCGTCCCTGTCGTCGGAGGCGATCTGTACGTCTGGGAGGCCGAGTCCACGTATATCCAGGAGCCTCCATTCTTCACGGACCTCGGGGCCGAGCCAGAGCCGATCAGCGACATCGCCAGTGCGCGCTGCCTGGTGATGCTCGGAGATTCGGTCACAACGGATCACATCTCGCCCGCCGGAGCCATTCCCGCCAAAGGCCCGGCCGGCCGCTACTTGACTGAACGCGGCGTACAGCCGCGCGATTTCAATTCGTTCGGTTCGCGACGCGGGAATGATCAGGTCATGACTCGCGGCACATTCGGAAACATCCGGCTGAAGAACATGCTCGTCCCCGGGGTGGAAGGCGGGCAGACCATCCACATGCCGGATGGCGCGCCGATGACCATCTATGAGGCTGCGTTACGCTACCAGGATGAGAATGTGCCTTTGATCGTCATCGCCGGGAAGGAGTACGGCAGCGGCTCCTCGCGTGATTGGGCGGCAAAGGGGCCGAGGCTCCTCGGCGTTCGGGCGGTCATCGCCCGCTCCTTTGAAAGAATCCACCGCTCCAATCTGATCGGGATGGGCGTCCTGCCTTTGGAATTCGCTCCCGAACAAGACGTCGATAGCCTCGGCCTCTCCGGCAGAGAGTTGTTCAGCCTGCGCGGCTTGCAGGCGATGAGTCACCCGAACGCTTCGGTGAGAGTGATCGCCCTATCCTCTGACGGCTCGTCGCGCGAGTTCCAGACCCGGGTTCGAATCGACACACCGATCGAGCTTGAGATCTACCGCAACGGCGGGATCTTGCACATGGTGCTCCGGCAGATGCTATCCGACGCCGGTGATCCAAAGGTCTGACCGAGTCTCGATGCTCGAGATCGCCGGCCGGTTGCAGGGACGACGGGGCCGTTCGCCCCGGATGTTCTTACCGGGGCCGTCCGCCCCGGATGTTCTTACCGGGGCCGATCCCGAAAACACAGTCATGACATCCCGTTCACGGCTCGCGCTCTTGATGGTGGATAGCCATGGGTGATGGGACGAACCAACAAGGTTTCCTCTGCCTGGCGGACATCTCCGGCTACACATCCTATCTCGCCGGTTCAGAACTCGATCACGCGCAATCGGTTTTGGCCGAACTCTTGGAACTCCTGGTCGAGGAACTGACGCCCACCATGATCCTGTGTGAGGTGGAGGGCGACGCGATTTACACCTACGCCTGGGATGATCGCTTTACGCGCGGCGAGGCCTTGCTCGAACTGATCGAGTCAACGTACGTCCGATTCCGCGACCGGGTCGACGGGATCCGTCGCACGACGACTTGCCAGTGCAATGCTTGCCGCTTGATCCCGAACCTCGACCTCAAGTTCATCACCCATTATGGTGCGTTCGTGCTGCAGCGCGTCGCCGGCACGGAGAAGCCGGTCGGCTCTTCCGTCAACATGCTCCATCGATTGGCGAAGAATCACGTCACAGATGAGACCGGCTGGCGCGGTTATAGTCTGTTCAGCCAACCGGCGATCGATCAGATCGGGCTCAATCCCGACGGGATGAAGCATTTCGTCGAGGAGTACGAGAGCCTTGGGGCGATCGACACCTTCACGCTGAACCTGGCCGATCGATATACGGAGTTGAAGGACCAGCGGCGCGTCATTGTCACGCCGGACGAGGCCGATTTCAAGTTGAACTACGACCTTAAAGCCCCACCGGCCGTCGCCTGGGACTGGCTGAATGATCCCGCCAAACGGACGATGTGGGAGGGCATTCCCGTCACTTCAGATGTCCGTCCAGGGGAGCGGTTCGGCGTCGGCAACGCAAGCCACTGCCAGCATGGCAAGAGCGCCGTCACGATACAAACGATCCTCGATTGGCGCCCCCTGTTGTACTTCACGATCGAGTACACAGCTCCCAAGCTCGGGATCTGCACGGTTGAGCTCACACCTGACGGGAGCCTCACCCGAATCGAGGAACGGTACAAGGTCACGCGAGCACCCCGGTTACTCATGATCCCCATTGTCCGGAGGATAGCCGTTTCTGCCTCTAAGGACACTGTCCCCCGCCTCCAGGAACTGGTCGAGCAGGTGCGCCTGCAAGAAGCGCCGATTCCTTCCTAGGCTTTGGGCCCCTGTAAGAAAGCCGATCTCCTACGGTCAAACCAGAGTCGCCAGGGCTCTTTCTGACCCGAGAGGGCGCCATCATCGCAATCGATCCAGTATGGTATTCGATGATCCGGATCCGCATTATTGCGACAAAGGGGTTAGGGAGGTCGTGCTCCAAGGGCAAGACGAGAATGGGAGGTACGCTCGCAGACCCTTGTCGCAAGGCCGTGAACCGCATTGAGAAATGTTGAGTGTGCGAGCGATCTGTGATACGTCGTCAGGGCATTCTGCTCAGCTTCCTGGGTTTGGTGCTTCTCGCCGGCCTTCCGACGGCCTGTGGGATTATTCCCTCCGGACCTGCAGACATCGCGTCCACTTCGGCGAGCACGGGGCAGCCCATGGGGGGTGTGCCGGAGACCAGTCCTCCCCTCGATGGCTCTGGACTGTCCCTGGCCACAGCACCGCCGGACGCCCCACCTGTTGTGACTCACGGCCCAATCGTCGGCGGCGTGAGTGATTCCACCGCCGTCGTGTTCGTCCGCTCGAGTTCGGCGGCTTCGGTGAGTATCCTCTACTCAACTGACCCGTCCTTTGAGGTGGATCTCCACACGTCCTCGATCGCCCAGGCGACTGCCGAGGGCGACTTTACCGCTCAAGTGGGAATACGTGACCTGAAAGCTTCGACGACCTATTTCTACGAGGTGCTTCTCAGCGGCAACGTGCAAGAGTTGGCCATCGAGCACCGTTTCACCACAGCACCGCCGCCGGAGGCCATAGTGGACTTCGGATTTGCAGTATTCAGCGACCTGTCCAGTGACCCACCTTTCGACGCCCCAGCCTACCTGAGTGCGGCCGCCGAGGCTCCGGCATTTGTCCTCCAGATAGGCGACTTCGATCATCGTGAGCCCGGAGGTTCGAGGTTTCCCTCGATCACGATATCCAATTGGCGCACGATGCACCAGGAAGTGCTTCAAGACAATCTCTCCGGTCAGGACTTGGCGCGATACATCACCCCCCGATTCCCGCTCTACCACATCTGGGATGATCACGACTATGGAGGCAACAACACTGACCGGACCCGCTGGTGGAAGGGTCTCGCCACACAAGCCTTCAAGGAGTACTACCCCCTGCCACCTCTCCCAAACCCTGATGGAGGCCTGTGGTATAGCTTTCGTTACGCCCAGGCGCAGTTCTTCATCCTGGACCTGCGCTCGCAGCGTGATCAGAGTGGCGACCCACAAATTCCTGAACCCTCGATGCTGGATGGCGGGCACATCGCCAATGACCAGAAAACCTGGCTTAAGGAGGCTTTGGCGGCCTCAACCGCGCACTGGAAGTTTGTGATTTCGACCTCGGTATGGAATCCGACCAGCAAGCAAGGCGACAGCTGGAACGGCTACAGGCAAGAACAAGAGGAACTCGTCGACTACGTTCACGAGAAGGGGATCACCGGGGTGATCATCATCTCCGGCGACCTGCATTCGGCAGGCGGCATAGACAACGGCACCAACTCGTACTTCCCCGAATTAAGCGTGCCAGCCACTAACATGCGCGGTAGTAGACACTGTACTGGTGGCTCTTGTGGCTTGTGGAGCGAAGGCATGATCACGGGTATCGACCCGTCGGGTTACGCAATGGTGCACGTGCTACATGATGTCGCTACCGGGCTGGACAAGGTCGTTCTGGAGACAAAGGCAGCAGACGGGGGCTTGCGCCTCGAGCACACGGTAACTCTGCCTTGAAAGGCGCTCAGGTTCCTTCAGCGACGACCGACTTGGGACTCTCCCTGAGAACTGCGGATGGAGTTTCGCCTCGCTCGCGATGGCCACTCCAAGGAATTTAACGGGAGGCACAACCTCCTCACTCGGACCTCGGTCAGGTCGGCCGCCATTCCGGGCGGCGCTAACCGGAGGAGGCCTCCAACCCCACCAGCTTACCCCTTCTCGTTCCGAACCCCTGGGATCACCAGCAGGAACCTCTGCCGGCATTCGAACAATCGGAGATTGAGAACCTCGCCCGGGAACCCGCTGGCTTGCGGCCCGAGCCAGTCCGCCAGACTCCCATAGTGGCGCACGGCGCAAGGAGGCGCCCGATCCCCTGCTTCACCAACCTCCGGCGTGTGCAACGACCGCTCTTGATCTATGACAACCGGATCCGGGATTCGACTGCCAACGGAGTGTGGACAGGGGTGTCCATTCAGCGAGGAGGGGATGATACCGGAGCACACCAGGTGATCCGGCAACAGGGGCTCGCCAGAGCCCGTGTAGAACAGCGCTCGAGGCCTATCTCCCGATCTAGCCATGCACTCCCCCAGCAGCTCGGCCTCGAGCGCAATCCCGCCCACTCCTTCGGTTTGGAGCTACCCCGACCCGGCCCAGCGAGCGATCAGGGCCCATCTCCCGGAGTGAACGAGTGTCCTATGAACGACATTCTACACGGTACCGCTACGCCTGTCAAGGGTTCTGGCGGTCTTCATCTGGGCCCTCCCCGAAAGGGAACTCTGCCCGCTCCGCCACGAGGGTGAGGTGGTTGGAACGCGCCCGGGTCGGCTCGTAGACCCCGCTCTCCCACTCGCTGACCGTCTGCTGCCTCACGCCGAGCAGCCTCGCCATGTCGGCTTGACTGACACCCAGGTGCTCCCGCAGGGCCCGCACAGACTCTGATCCCCAGCGGTATGAGTCGCCTTCCTTTATGAGGGAGTATTGGAACCGGGGACGTTCGAAGGTGATCGTTCGCGAAGTAAGGTCAATCGACGTGACTCGGAAACCGGCCGCCATCCATGCCGCAGCCTGAACCGCGCCCCGTTTGCGGTTGCTCCAGAAGGCAACTCCGCCGCGGGCCGATCGAGGCAGCCTGCCCCGTATGATCCGTTCGATTTCATCGAAGTCGAGCCGGATCTGGTCGGCGTCGGAGCCGACCAGGTATCGATACAGCCCGTCGTACTTCGAGAGTCGTCTTGTGTCCATCATGGAGGTGGAGCGTTGCGGATCCTGCCCAGGCCGGCCAGGTGCCTATTCGACGCCCCTCGTTCGATGCGAAGAAAGCGAAACCCCGCGCCGCGGAACATGTTCGCGGCCGGGCTGGTCCAGTCTGATCGGCTGGCATCCCTCAGCGGCTGCCTAGCTATCGAGACACGCTCTCAGAGCTCTCGTCAACCGAACGTACGATGACCCGGTCGCCGCCCAGCCGCTAGATCG
>Ga0209519_10000847_pt1 | contig 13086 bp, 9 predicted proteins | sample Rifsed13ft1_FD_184005 | JGI IMG/M metagenome (GOLD analysis project Ga0209519, IMG submission 184005) | Soil microbial communities from Rifle, Colorado, USA - sediment 13ft 1 (version 2) | ecosystem: Environmental > Terrestrial > Deep subsurface > Rock core/Sediment | place: Rifle, Colorado...
TGGCGCTCCCGCAGGGCGACGCCGTCCGCAACGCCGTGCTCCTCGTGGCGCTCGCGGGCGCAAGCGCCTACGCGGCCTCCGGCGTCGCACTCACGCTTGCGCGCGTCCCGCCAGCACCCGACAGGCAGGGGGCCGAAGGCGGCGCGGAGGGCGCCCCGGACAACACTCAGGAGGTCGACCCGGACAGCGGAAGCGCGTGAAAAGTCGAATCTCGACTGTGTGAACCATTTTATTCAATCCGGCCTATACGGATGCACGGAGCGCGCCGGATGGCCAAGAGCGTAAAGATCGGGATAACAGGACTTCCGGGCTCGGGCAAGACCGAGGCCCTCGAGAAGGTCATCGGCATGCTCGAGGCCGACCAGAAGACCGTCGGGGGGATGGTCACGAAGCCCATGTTCGACCAGCACCGCCTCGTAGGGATCTTCGTGATCGACTGGATGACGAAGCAGAAGGACGTCCTCGCGCACATCGACTACGAGTCGAATGTCTCGGTCGGCCGCTTCGGGGTCGACATGAAGAAGCTCGAGGAGGTCGGCGTCCACGCGATCGAGACCGCGATCGACAAGGCCGACATCATCGTGATCGACGAGGTTGGCAAGATGGAGGTCGAGTCGCCCACGTTCGTGTCGGCCGTGAAGCGCGCGCTCGACGCGTCGAAGCCCATGCTGCTCACGCTCCACAAGAAGTCCCGGAACCCGCTCCTCCAGGACATCCGCAGGCGCGACGACGTCCGCATCCTCGAAGTGACGCCGATCAACCGCAACCTGTTGCCCTTCAAGATCATCAAGCTCCTCAAGGAAGAGGGCGGTTGAGGCGCAGGCCGGGGCCCGACGCCGGAGGCCTTTCCCATGGCCCAGCGCCACGTGAAGGAGGGGCTCGTTGAGCTCGAGCTGCCGGAGGACGCGCGGCTCGACCTCAAGAAGGGCCCGCAGCGCGCGGGCGGCCGGATGGTTTTCTACAACCCCGCGGCGAGGACCTCGCGCGACCTCACGGTTGCCGTCCTTCGGACCCTCGAGCCCCCGGACGGCGGGTGGCGCGTCCTCGACGGCCTGTGCGGGAGCGGCGTGCGGGGCCTTCGCGTCGCGCGCGAGGTCGAGCACGTCCGCGAGGTCGTGCTAAACGACGGGGACGAAAAGGCCGCGGACCTTGCCCGCAGCCAGGCCCTGCGCCTCGGGCTCGAGAACGTCAAGGTCACGTCCCGGTCGCTCGACGAAGCGCTGGCCGACTCGAGCACGCGCTTCGAATTCATCGACATCGACCCCTACGGCAGCCCCGCGCGGTTCCTCACGGCGGCGGCCTCGCGCGCCTCGCGCCCCGGCTATGTGGCGGTGACCGCCACGGACGTGGCGGCCCTCTGCGGCGTCTTCCCCGGCGCGTGCATCCGCCGTTACGGGGCCGCCCCCTTGCGCAACGAGTGGATGAAGGAGACCGCCGCTCGCATCCTGCTTGGCGCGGCCGCGCGCAGGGCCGGCGCGGCCGAGCGCGCGGTCGAGCCCGTCGCCACGCTTTCCACCGACCACTACATCCGCCTGATTTACCGCGTCCTCAAAGGACGCCGCTTTGCGGACCTGTCCGCCCGCAGCCTCGGTTTCCTCAAGCTTGACAAAGCGGGCCTCAAGGCCCCGCAGAGCATCCCCTTCGGGCGGCTCCAGGAGGAAGGGAACGTGCTTGAGGGGCCTGGGCCGATCGCGGGGCCCCTTTGGCTTGGCGACCTCCACGACGCCGCCCTGCTCGCGCGCGTGAAACCCCCCGAATGGATCGCGGACAACCGAGCGCTTGCGCACTTCCTCGCGGTCGCGCCCGGCGAATCCGCCCTCCCGCCTTTCCACTACAAGCTCGACGAGGTGGCAAGGCGACTGCGCGGCTCGCCGCCCTCGACGGCGCGAGCGGTCGAGGCGCTCAAGTCCGCGGGCTTTGCCGCCGCGCCGACGCACTTCGACCGCAAGGCCGTGAAGAGCGACGCCTCACCGTCCGAACTCCTCGAGGCCCTGCGGCCCTTCGTCCCCCGCGCCTAGGGGCCCCACGGCGAGCGCCGCCTGGCTGAGGCGGCGCTGCGCGGCCGTGCCCTCGGGTGCGTCCTGCGCCCTCTCGCCGGCCCCCGGGCTCGCCCGCTTGAGGCGCGCGACCTCGAGGCGCATGAGCGATACCTCGTCGCGCATCTTCTGCGTGTGGGCAAGCTGCTGCTGCACGTCCTTGCGCATCCGCATCATCTCCTCCTCGAAGGGCGTGAAGCCCCCGTGCGTGATGAGCCGGTGCGAGATGAACATCCCGAGCAGGAGCGCGCCCACGATCGCGACGACGATCACCATGATCCAGCTCGCGATCCACTGCGCGAGGAAGAAGAGCGTGTTGAGGAGCCCCGGGCTTACGATCGCAAGGCCGAGGAGCGCGCCCCACACGCCAAAGAGGATTACCACGACGAGGAAGGTCCTCGGAATCCGGCGGGACAGCGGAAGGTTGGGCTTGACCAGCGCCCCTCACCCCGGGGGACTTACCGGGCCCCCTCGGCAAGCACATGCCTGTAGGGGACCGATTCTGTCTGGATCGACCCATCCGCCGTCTCCCGAATATAGATTTGGTAAGCCCGCTCCCCGGACGAGCCGCTCGGTGCGGCCTCAACGATGTTCCAGGTCGCGTTGTAGTAGTACACGTTCGTCGTCTCGTCGGCCGTCGCGTTGATCGTGAAGAACGTGAGGTTCGTGTGGGCGACGAGCGCGTAGCCTTTCACCTCGCGGAACACGAGGGGCCCCGTGAGGTTCTCGTTGCCCAGGGTCACGGTGATGTTCCCATAGCGCACGTCCGCGTTCACGGACGTGATCGTGATCGTCGTGACGTTGTCCGCGACATCCACGACGAGCTTGGGGATGGCGGCGACCGGCGAGGAGGGCGCGGGCCCCGAGCAGCCCGCGACGAGCGCAGAGGCCGCGGCAAGCGAAGCCAGGAGCGCGATGCGTCCGCGCATAGGGGCTCCTCATCCCTCCTGCGCGCCCAAGTTCGCCGCGATCCGGCGCTTCACGGCCGCGAGGTTCGCCGTGTTGTCGAAAGCCTTGGCAAGCGCCTTGGGGCCTTTGTGCGGCATCCGGTCGAAGCGCCTTGCAAGCTCCGCCATCTGCGGCAGGGCCCGCACGAGGTTGTCGACGACCGTGATGTGGGCCGCCACGGCCGTTCGCGAGAGCGGGTTGAGGTCCACGGCAAGGACCACCTTGCCCATGGCTTTGAGGGCCTCGGCGCGGTCGCCGTCCTCAAGGGGCACGAGCACGGCGTCGGCCTTGAAGATCCCCTCCTTGGCGCAGAGCGCGCGGTGGCTCGCGAGCCCGGGGATCCGCGCGCCCCGCTCGCGCCCGAGGACGCCTTCGCCGCCGGCTTCTTCGAGCACCTCGACGATCCGGCGCACGCGCGCGTCGCCCGCGTGGAAGACGTTGGCTTCGAGGGTGAGCGGCGCCCTGCCCATCCGCTTCCCGTTCACGGAGGCCTGGAGGGCGGAAAGCGCCCCCGCGGCAAGCGCCGCAGCGTTGCCGTTCACGCTGACCACGGGGTCCTTCGCGGCAAGCAGGACCTCGACGGCGGCCTTCGAGGCGGCCTCGGCCTCCGGGACCGTGCGCTCGCCGAGCAGGTAATCGAAGGCCTCGCCCCGGCCGTGCGCGATAAGCCCCGAGGGGTGCGCAAGCCCCGCCTCGACGGCCGCCACGAGCCGCTCGCGCAGCTCGAGCGACTTGCGCCGCGGGTGGCCCTCGGGGATGTTCCCAAGCTCAACCGACAGGTCGCTGCCGCCCGTCCCCGTTTCGCTTTCGGCACGAGCGCGGACGGGGGTTTCGGGGGGGGCCACGCGCGATGCCATGCGGGGCTGGCTTATATGAATCCAGGTTGGGCTGGCCGCCGACTCGTTTGGCGTATCTGGCTTCCCCGTGTTTTGGATCATTGTAGGCGAGGCGGCCACGGTCGGGGAACGCTTAAATAGGCCAGCACCTGGTTGCCGGTTGCTTTGGGTCAGTATGGCTCATTGCGGGCGGTCTGGCGATGTTCAAAAACCCGGAAGTTACAGTCGAGGTCGTCTCGAACCTGTACTACGAACCGATGCGTGCGCAACACCTGGTGTCGAAGGTCTCGAAGTCCGTTGGCGTCTCGGAGCCCACGGTGTACGCCGTCCTCAAGGAGCTTGTCGACGCGAAGATCATCGAGAAGTACGCGTGGTCGAGGCGGCACGTCGCCTACACGCTCACGGAAAAGGGCCGGGGCGTGGCGGAGCAAGAGCACCTCTCGGCCGTGAACGACATGCTGCGCCTCATCGACAGCGAATCGCGCAGGCGCGAACTCCTCGTCGAACTCCTCCTCGACGACCTCCTGAAGGAGGCGTCCCCCGAGGTGCGGGCCTCGCCCGAAGCGCGCGCGGCCCTGCGCCGCTCGATTGTCGGCGAGGTCGCGGACCTCAAGAAGCGCCTCACGATCGCCCCAAAGCCCGCCGTGTGAGCCTTGAGGTCGCATCCGGGGACTTTCAAAGGAGGTGCAAAGCTTGGCCGGGTTCCTGCCCGAGGGCGCCCACCAGGGCCTTTGCCCCGTGTGCTCGACGCCGGCCCTTCCAAGCGACACGCGGTGCCGCAACTGCGGCGCCGAACTCGAGGGGAGAGCGCAGGCCGCCGCCGAGGCGTCCTCCACCTTCGTCGCCGACCCCTCGCGGCAAGGCGCCACGCGGAGCGAGGCGCGCACGATCAACGTCTCGAAGCTCGCGGAGGAGGAGTACTTCGAGATCGTCGCCCAGGAGCAGGACGAGACGATCAAGGTGGAAGCGAGCGCAAGGCGCGACCGGCGCTCGCAGCTTCGCGAACTCATGATCTCCTTCTCCGTGATCCTCGTCGGGATGATCATCGGCGCCTACGCCCTCATGAACTCACAGATCCTCGGGTTCAACTGGTTCCTCGCGAACTTCGAGCTCTACAACACGATCCTCCTGCTTGTCGGCGGGGGGATCTTCCTCATCGGTTTCGCGCTCCTCCTCGGCTCGATGCGCGAGGTCGCGCCCGAGAACCGCGGGAAGGTCTGGATGTTCTTCCTCCTTGCCGGCGCCTCGGCGGCGGTCCCGGCGCTCGGCTTCCTCAAGCTCTACCCGATAAACTCGTACCCCGTCCTCTTCATCGAGATCCCCCTCATCCTCGCGGTCATCGGCGGCTACTCGCTCACGCTCGCGCGCGAGAAGGTCGGCTACTTCGCGATCTGGCTTGCCGGCATCGGGATCATGACGCTCGCTCCCCTCTCGATCCTCGTCGGCAGCCTCGTCCCCTCGCTCACCTCGCGCGCGCCGGCCTACTCGTACCCCCAGATCACCATGGTCGTCCTGGGGCTCCCGTACATCCTCTTCGCGTTCATCCGCCAGCAGGCCGTGCGCCGGCTCTACGAGGAGATGGAGAACTTCGTGCGCTCGGGCAACCTCCAGCTCAAGCGCGGGAACTTTCAGCCCGCGATCGACCAGTTCGACCGCGCGATCAGGACCGCCCACAAGATCGCGCCCCTCACCGCCTACACGGAGAGCTCGTCGATGGCCGGGGCCGACGTCGAGGGCCCGTGGATCCAGAAGGGCGTGACCTACGCGAAGATGGGGATGCACAAGGAGGCGCTCTCGACCTTCTCGACGGCGATCAACATCAACAAGGGCTCGGACGCCGCGTGGCTGAACAAGGGGATTGCGCTCGCCCAGCTCCAGCAGCACCGGCAGGCGATCACGGCGTTCAACCAGGCGCTCAAGCTGAACGGCCAGCTCGAGGAGGCCTGGAACAACCGGGGCAATTCGTTCTACTCCCTCAACCAATTCGACAAAGCGCTCGAGTCCTTTGACAGGGCCCTTGAGCTCCGGAGCGACTACGACGAGGCGCTCTTCAACAAGGGAGCGACGCTTGGGAGGCTCGGGCGGCTCGACGACGCGATCAAGATCTTCGACAAGGTCCTCGACACGAAGAACGACGCGTTCAAGAAGCGCCCGGAGTTCGTGAAGGCGTGGGTCGCGCGCGGGATGGCCTTCTACCAGCTCAAGAAGCTCGAGGAGGCGCAGAAGTGCTTCGACGAGGCGCTCAAGATCAACCCGCGCGACCCCGATGTCTGGAACATCCGCGGGAACATCGCGGCCGACCAGGGCAAGCTCGAGGAGGCGCTCGAGTACTACACGCGCGGGATCAAGAGCGACCCGAAGGTCGAGTCCCTGTGGAACAACCGCGGCAACATGCTGGCGAGGCTCAAGCGCCACAGCGACGCGCTCGTGTCCTTCGAGCAGGCGATCACGATCAAGCCGGACTATGCGGTCGCGTGGGTCAACAAGGCAATCTCCCTCCAGCAGTTGGCCAAGCCGGCCGAGGGGCTCGAGGCGGCCGAGCGCGCGCTCTCCCTAAACAACCAGGTGGCCGACGCCTTCGACCTCAAGGGCCAGTTCCTCGACCTCCTCGACCGGCCGCAGGAGGCCCTTACCGCGTTCGACCGAGCCCTCGCGCTCGACCAGGAGCGGCCTTTCACCTGGGCAAACCGCGGCAACGCGCTCGCGCGCCTCGACCGGTTCAAAGAGGCGATGGAGTCCTACCAGGAGGCGCTGCGCCAGAAGAGCGACTTCGCGCTCGCCCGCTACAACGTCGGGAACGTGTACTTCCGTGTGGGCAAGCTCGAGAAGGCGCTCGAGAACCTCGAGAAGGCCCTCTCGATGGACGGGAAGCTCGTCCAGGCGCTCGTGCTGAAGGCCGAGTGCCTCCAGCGCCTCCAGAGGCTGAAAGAGGCGCACGAGGCGCTCGAGAAGGCCCTCAAGCTCGACCCGGAGAGCGCGGTCGCGTGGGACGTCCAGGGGAACATCTTCACGCAGGAGGAGAACTACAAGGAGGCGCTCAAGTGCTACAACTATGTCAACAAGCTGAAGGCCGACTACGCGCCCGCGTGGTACAAGCGCGGCGTCCTCCTGGACCGCACGGGCAAGAAGCAGCAGGCGATCGAGTGCTTTGACGAGGCGACGTACCTCGACCCCGCGTACTCGGACGCGTGGAATGCGCTCGGCACGGTCCTCTTCGAGCTCGGCGAGACGGACGACGCCGTGGCCGCCTTCAACAAGGCGGTCGCCTCCGACCCGAGGCACCTCGAGGCGTGGAACAACCTCGCCAACACGCTGGCCGCCGCAGGCCGCGTCGACGAGGCGATAAAAGCGATCGACCGGACGCTCGCGATCGACATGAACTACGCGACCGCGTGGTTCAACAAGGGGTCGGCGCTCGCCTCGAAGGGCGACCTGGAGCAGGCGCTCGCGTGCTTCGACAAGGCCACGCAGGTCGAGCCGGACTACCTGAAGGCCTGGAACAACAAGGGCTCGATCCTCACGAAGCTCTCGAGGCTCGACGAAGCGGTCGCGGCCTACGACCGGATCCTGAAGGCCGACCCGAAGTACGAGCGGGCCTGGGCGAACCACGGGAACCTGCTCCTCAAGCTCGGCCGAAAGGAGGAGGCTGTTGCCTCCTTCGAGAAGGCCACGCAGCTCGACCCCCAGAACGAGCGCGGGTGGAACAACCTCGGGACCGTCTACATGGCCCTCGAGCGGCACAAGGACGCGCTGAAGGCCTTCGAGCGGGCCACGCAGCTCAAGCGCGACTACGTGAAGGCGTGGGGAAACAAAGGCAGCGCGCTCTTCCAGCTCAAGCGGTTCGACGAGGCCCTCGAGTGCTACAAGTACGCGCTCTACTTCCGCGAGACGCCGGAGGGCCGCTACAACCTCGCGACGATCCTGGCAAGCCTCGGGCGCTACGACGACGCCGTCAAGGAGTACGACCGCGCGCTCGAGCTCAACCCAGACTACAGCGAGGCGTGGTACAACAAGGGCAACCTGCTCTACCAGATGGACCGGCCGATGGAGTCGATCATGTGCTTCGACCGGGCGCTCGAGCTCAAGCCCGAGTACACGGAGGCGGAGAAGGTCAAGCGCGCGTGCCTCCTGATGCTCCGCAACCAAGGGCTCGAGCACGAGTACCACCTTCGCCGCGGGCTCTACCTGTTCCAGTCCGACCTCCAAGCAGAGGCCTCGGCGGAGTTCGACGCGGCCCTGGGCCTGAAGCCGAACTGGGCGATCGGCTGGAAGGCGAAGGGCGACGCGCTCGCGTACCTCAAAGAAACCGAGGACGCGCGCGGCTGCTACAGGCGCGCGGTCGAGTGCGACGCGTCGTTCGGCCCCGCGTGGTACGAGCTGGGGCGCCTCCAGTACGACGCGGCCGACCTCGACGAGGCCGAGGAGTCCTTCCGCAAGGCGACGGAGACCGACGCGAGGAACAGCGACGCGTGGTACTTGCTCGGGGACCTCCTCTTCCTGCGAGGCGAGGTCGTCGAGTCGCGCGCGGCCTTTGAGCGCGCCAGCGAGCTCGACCCCAAGAACGCCGAGGCGTGGTACCGCCGGGGCGCCACGGAGTTCGCGGAAGGCCGCCCCGAGGTCGCGATCCGCAGCTTCGACCGGGTGATCGCGCTCGACTCGAAGTACGACAAGGCCTGGTACAACCTCGGCTCCTCGCTCATGGCGCTCTCCCGGTTCGAGGAGGCCGTGCCCTACTTCGACCAGGCGATCCGGCTTTCCCCCGAGTACGCGAAGGCGCACTTCAACAAAGGCGCGACCCTCTTCATGCTCAAGCGCTACGGCGAGGCGCTCGACTGCTTCGAGCGGGTGCTCGAGATCGAGCCGGGCCACGAGAAGGCCCTGAAGAACGCGGCGCAGTGCCGGCGCAGGATGAAGGAGCGCGACGCCGACGCGGCCTCCGCCAAGGTCCAGGCGGACGAGGCGGCCACGTCCGACGACTTCGCGGAGTTTGAGGAGTTCAAGTGATGGCGGGCGCAAGCCAAGGAGGTGGAAGGACGGCAGGCGAGGGCGGCAAGGGCGAGCGGAGGGCGCGCCGCAGCGGGTCCCTCGTCTCGGGCGCCGTCTTCATCGCTGGGCGCCGCGACCCCAAGAGCCGGCGTGAGAAGCCGGGCTTGGAGACGGGCCCCACGGGCGGCCCGACGGCGCCTGCGGCACCCTCCGAGGCGCGCGCGGGCCTCGTGAACGCCTCGGGGCTCACGAACGGGCGCGGCCTCGTGAACGGCCGCGGCCTCACGAACGGGCGGGGCTCCGTGAACGGCCGCGACCTCGTAGGCGGCAAGCGCCAGAAGCGCGGCGCCGTGACGGGGCGCAAGACGGAGAGCGCGCTCGCCGAGAGCGCCGGGTTCCTCGACACGAAGGGCCTCACGAACGGCAAGGGCCTCACGAACGGCGCCGGGCTCACGAACGGCAAGGGCCTCGTGAACGGCCGCCGCCTCATGTACACGGAGGCGCAGCGCGAGCGCAGGCGGGGCTTCGCGAAGCGGATGTCGGCCGTCCTTGCCGTCACGCTCGCGTTCATGGTCGTGTTCCTCCCCGCGCTCTACGCGTACTTCCTCGCGCCCGCGCCGGTCACGATTGACGGGAACTTCGACGACTGGGCCGACTGGGAGAGGCTCGCCCTGCTCCCGGACGATTCGTCGGACATGGGCGAGAACCCCAACATCAACCTCGTCGGGTTCACCGCGCGCGCCTCGGAGCGCGACCTCTTCCTCTACACGGCGATGCAAGCCAGCGGCCATCCGTTCAACGGTCCCGGCAGCCAGGGGGCCGAGAGCGTGCGCTTTCTCATCGACCGCGACCACTCGGCCGCGACGGGTTTCTGCGCCTTCGGGATCGGCGCGGAATTCATGGTCGAGATCGTCGGGTACCTCGGCAAGCCGCAGACCTCCGTGCTGAAGGCCTACCCGCCGGGCCAAGGTTCCTGCGACGCCCGCAGCGACGCGGGGTCGTGGACGTCAGCTGGCGCCGTGCGCGCGGCCTCGGGCGGGGCGAAGGTCGAGGCGGCGGTGCGCCTTTCCGACCTCAACAACATGCGGCCGACCGACCTGCCGTACCTGCTCGCCGTCGCACAAGACTCGGCGGGCCGCACGGACGTCGGGGACGGAGCCTTCACGAGCCTGCCCGGCGTGATGTGGGTCCGGCAGGGGCCGGCAAGCCCCGGCGCGATCACGAACACGGGCGAGACCGTGGTCCTCACGCTCTCGGCGAAGGCCTACCACGCGGACATGACGCTCTTCTCGATCACCGTGGCCGGCGACAGCCCGAACGGCGGGTGCGTGCAGCTTACCCGCGCGCGGATCGACGGGGCCTTTGTGGGCGTGAGCGCGGGCGGCTCGGCGTGCGCGGGCAGCTTTGGCTCGGTTCAGTTCTCCTCGATCCAGGCGCAGTCCTTCAACGCGTCGGCCCCCGCCCGCCAGATCGACATCTACGGCCGCTCGACGGGCACCGCAACGGTTAGCGTCGTGCGCGTCTTTGTGCGGGGCCCGGCCGACATTGCAGTGGGAACCGTCCCCTCGGGGTTCGCCGGGATCGGCTCCGTGATCCAGCCTGCGCAGTGGAGCTACAATTACGTGGGGACGGAACCTTCGAACATCCGCATCGACGGGGCGTTTGCCGACTGGAACCGCGTCGGGAGCCCGACGCCCGACACGCCCAATGATGTCGGGGGCGCAGCCGGCGGCACGCCGGGCGGGTCGAACCAGCCGAACCGGAACGCCAATGTGGATATCCGGGCGAGCCAGGCGGACGTGAGCAACGGGAACCGCCAGGCCTCGTTCATGCTCCAAGTGGCCGGCTCGATCATGGGCGCGTCCCAGCTCCCGGCGCCCTCGTACCCGCGGCCCCAGGAGCCGAGCACTGGGGGAGGCGGCGGGGGCGGCGGCCAGGCGGCTGTGGCAAATGTCGCGACCGTGTATGTCGACACCGACGCGACCGCGACAACCGGTTGGAAGCGCTTCACGGGGATGGGGATCGACGCGATCATGGAGGTTGAGGGCACGGGTGGCGGTTACGGGCGGGTGCCGCGCGTGACGGGGACGACCCTGGTAACATGGCAGGCGTCATCCCAGTCCTTCATTTCGCGCCCGACGTCGATCCTCGTAGGCTTCGATTCGTTCCGGATGGAGGCACAAGTTGGCACGACGGAGTTGTGCAACGGGAACTGCGGGCAGGTCCGCTACGTCTTCCAGCTTTCGGACATGGGTTCGCAGACGGACCTCACGGACGCGATCCAGGCGAGCTTCCGGGGGGGAGGCGACACCCTGTCACTCGTGGAGGCGCCAACGGCCGTGCAGAACGCGTTCCAGGGCGACACGGACCTTCCGGTCCTCTCGCTCCAGCTCACGGCGACCTCGACCAACAAGTTCACGGCCGAGGTGCACGCCATCGGCGTCCGCTTTGAGGGCGCTACAGAGAAGGACCTGACGGCCGTGCGCCTTTACGGAGACGAAGGCCGGGCGGGCGTCCTCGACCCGGCGGACTTGGCGAACGGGCCGCTTGCGGAGGGCGTCCTCGGCACGGACGGCCAAGTTACGCTCTCCCCCGCAAACCCCTGGGTCCTCGCGCCCGGTTCGCGCTTCCACGCGCTCCTTGCCGTCGACATCGGGTGGCGGGCTTCCGTTGGCGCCGAATTCCGGGCCACCGTGGGGGGCATCCGCGGCGTGTATTCGACCGGCGTGACGGACATCCTCTACGCCTTCCCGGCCGAGGGATCTTCCGTGCGAATCTACGAATGGATGCCGCCCCAATACCGCGCGACGGCGAACCTGAGGCTGAACGAGATTATTTTCACGGGCACCGACGACAACACGGTCGAGATCAAGGACACCTCGGCGGACACGGGCATTGACCTCACGAGCCCCCAGGTGTTTATTCGCATCTATGCGATCAACCAATCGCAGGACCCGCCAACGAACGAGTTCTTCCAGAGCAAGGACTTCGCAGGCACAACAACCAGCGAGGGCTTCGCCGTCGTTGTGATGGATTTCGAGATCAACTTCTCGGATGAGACGTACGACTGGCTCGTGCAGCTGCGATGCGCGACATGCGGGGCGGGAGGCGGGGCCACGACGCTTGATTCCATCTTCACCCCGACCGGCACGAGCCTTGGAGCCTACGGGCGCTACAACCCGGACGGCACGGGGAGCTGGCGCGAGACGGAGGAGAACACCTCGAACGACAACAACTTCATCCCCGAATTCAAGGACGTCGCCGTCCCCACCCTCGGCGTCGTCCTCCTCGTCGCCGCCTCCGGCTGGCGCCGACGCTCCAAGGCGGCGCAAGCGCCCGAGGCGGACGCCTGAAAGCCTCCGCGACCCGGATGCCTTTTATAGCGCGGCCAAAATCCTACGGCAAGCCGCGGCGGTGCCAAGCATGCCCCCACTCCTGCGAAGCGAACCCCTCGTCGAGTCGCTCGTCAACCGCTTCATGAAGAAGCGGAAGCGCGCCGCCTACGAGATCTCCAAGGAGAGCTTCCAGGGCGACGACACGGAGATCGTGAAGCTCTACGACGAGGAGGGCACCGTGCTCGGCCAAGTCGCATTCGTGAAGACCAAGGGCGGCGAGATCGACCTCCAGGTCATCACGGTGAACGACTGGAGCGAGGAGGCGGCCACCGTCGAGCGCCTGCTCAAGTTCATGGACCGGACGGCGAAGATCAAGAAAATCAAGGTGCTGCGCGCGGAACTTTACCTCTCCGATGCCAAGACGATCGACAAGATCGAGCAGATGAAAGCGTACGGATGGCGCACGCAGGACGTCGGCCGGATGGGCCAGAGGGCCTCCCACACGCTCGTGCGCAAGCTCGGGTGAGGCGAGCGGGGCGCCTGGCCTGAGGCGCGCGCGTTCGATAGAACCCGACTGAAGCGTTAAATAACGTCCAGTCCGTGAACCGTAGGGGCAGGGGCGTGGCTGACGGCGCCGGGGCAGAAGAGTACGTCTGCCCGAACTGCGGCGCGCCGGTCGAGCCGGATTGGAAAGCGTGCCCAAGTTGCGGGATCGTGTTTGCCGGTCCCGAGGAGGAGGCGCCCGCGCCGGCTCCACCGCCGCCACCGAAACCCGCTGCGCCGGCCAAGCCCGCCGCGCCTGCCGCGAGGGCCGCGGCACCCCCGGCGAAGCCTTCGGCCCCGGCCGCAAAACCCCCGGCAAAGCCGGCGGCTCCGCCTGCAAAGCCCTCGCCGCCTCCGGCGAAGGCCGCCCCCCCTGCGCCCAAGGCTGCAACTCCACCCCCG
>Ga0209519_10000851_pt1 | contig 13072 bp, 8 predicted proteins | sample Rifsed13ft1_FD_184005 | JGI IMG/M metagenome (GOLD analysis project Ga0209519, IMG submission 184005) | Soil microbial communities from Rifle, Colorado, USA - sediment 13ft 1 (version 2) | ecosystem: Environmental > Terrestrial > Deep subsurface > Rock core/Sediment | place: Rifle, Colorado...
CGGCTGCTGAAGGAGGAAAAGGAACAATTTATTTAGACGATCTGGGTTTTGAAGAAATCACTTTGCCAAAAGATCCAAACGTGAAACCAATTATTTATTCATCAAGTCCAACGGAGAAAAATTTCAGCGCTATCCTTGATAATAAAATATCAACACTATGGCGAAGTAAAACAAAATCAAATAGGCAATATTTATTGATTGATTTTCAGTTTACAAAAGAAATTGGAGGATTTGTTATTCACTGGGATGAGCTTGATTTTGCAAGTGATTTTTATATTTCAATTTCCAATGATAGGGTAAAATGGGAAAAAGTTTTTGGTTTAACTAATAATAATTTGACCCGTAATTTTATCTACCTCAAAAATGCCGATGCAAGATATGTCAAGTTTAATTTTACGAACAGCAGACGAAAGAAAGGATATGCAATTAAAGAGATTGAAATTAAGGATATTCAATTTTCTCAAAGCTTAAATAATTTTTTCACAAATATTGCCGGATATTATAAGGAAGGTTCGTTTCCAAAGTACTTTTATGATAAACAATCCTATTGGACAATTATTGGAGTTAGTGAGGATCTTAAAGAAGGATTAATAAATGAACAAGGAGCTATTGAAGTTGATAAATCATCTTTCTCAATTGAACCTTTCATTCAACTCAATGATCGGTTACTAACATGGAGTGATATTCAGCTTAAACAATCTCTTGAAAATAATTATTTACCTATTCCATCAGTCACGTGGATTCACCCCTCTTTGAATTTGGAGATTAAAGCTTTTGCAACGGGTGAACCAACCAGCTCTGCATTAATGATTAGATATAGATTGATTAACACTTCAGAGAAAATTTTGTCCGGAAAATTATCCATTGCTTTAAGACCATATCAAGTAAATCCCAAATGGCAATTTTTAAATAACGAAGGAGGTGTTTCTTCAATAAAAGAGATATCATATGATGGCAAGTCTGTAAACATCAATAATGAAAAAGGGGTTATCCCTTTAATTCAGCCAAACGAATTCGGAGCCACGAAATTTTATGATGGAGAGATAATAGATTACCTGCTCAAAAACTCACTGCCAATAAATCAATCAGTGAAAGACGATTTCGGATTTGCATCAGGATGTATGAGCTATGATTTTAATCTTCAGTTTGGTGAATACAAGGATTTTATTTTTAGAATCCCTTTTTATAAAACTTCAGAAGAATTTTTAAGTGAGTCAAAAAATAATCCCACAAATTATTTTAATGATCAACTCTTAGGTGAAATTAAAATTTGGGAGGAGAAACTTGATAAAATTAAGATACAACTTCCGCCTTCTGGAGAAAAAATCATTAATGCCTTAAGAACTAATCTAGCTTACATTCTTATTAATAAAGATGGACCAGCATTTCAACCCGGCTCAAGGAGCTATGAACGATCATGGATAAGAGACGGGGCTTTGACTTCCAGCGCTCTCTTACGATTGGGATTGAAAGAAGAAGTAAAAAATTATTTAGATTGGTTTTCAAAATATCAATTTCCATCCGGGAAAATTCCTTGCGTTGTTGATAAAAGAGGAGCTGATCCAACTCCGGAAAATGATAGTCATGGAGAATATATCTACGCACTTCTTCAATACTTCAAGTTCACACACGATACATTATTCCTAAACGACAAACTTCAAAACGTTATTAGTGCAGTTAACTACATTGAGTTTTTAACTAATCAACGCGAAACAGATCAGTATAAGAAAAAGGATTCAACTGTGTTCTGGGGACTTATGCCTGAGTCAATAAGTCACGAGGGATATTCTGCCAAACCCATGCATTCTTACTGGGATAATTTTTTTACGATTAGAGGACTGAGAGATGCGGTTGAGATCGCTCAAATATTAAATGAAAAAGAATTGAGAGCAAGATTTATAAAATTAAAAGATGACTTTGAAATCAATTTACAAAGCTCAATTAAACTTACAATCAACAGCCACAATATTGATTATATTCCCGGCTGTGCAGAACTTGGGGATTTTGATGCTACCTCTACAACCATCGCAATCTTCCCGGGAAACGAACAAAAAAACTTACCTGAAAAAGAATTACTAAATACCTTCGATAAATACTACGATTTCTTTCTCAACAGAATGTCATCTACAACAGATTGGATAAATTTTACTCCCTACGAACTTAGAATTGTCGGCTCATTCATTTATTTAAATCAGAGAGAAAAAGCTCATAAGATGCTTGATTTTTTCTTTAATGATCAACGACCCAATGATTGGAATCATTGGGCTGAAGTAGTCTGGAAAAATATTGATGAACCACGATTCATAGGAGATATGCCGCACACCTGGGTTGGATCAGACTACATCAATGCGGTGAGAGCCATGTTCGTTTATGAAAATGATTCTGATACATCACTAATTTTAGGAGCAGGTTTGAAAGAAGAATGGATTGATTCACCCGAGGGGATTAGTGTCAGCCAAATGCCATCTTATTATGGTGATGTAAGTTATACAATTAGAAAATTTCAAAATGGATATGAGATTGATCTTTTAGGAGAGCTTCAAATTCCTAATAACAAAATAATATTTAAGAATTTTAAAAAAGATGTACCTGCGGCTGTTCAAATAAATGGAAAAAATTCTTTTAATTTTAACAAGGAAGGGATAGTAGTTTATAAATTACCGGCTAAAATAATTATTTCATATTAAATTCGTTTTCTCCCTCAATCAAAAAAATCCAACTGCGGAGATTTAATTATTGAATCAAATGATTCGCCTAAAAGCCCAAGCACAGAATCTGCAATTGGTTTTAACTGCTTTTCAATGTAGTGCTGATAATCCAGATCACCATGAGTAAGTTCGATAGGAACAGGTCCTCGTTTTGTAATTACATATTCAACAGTTCCGCTTCTTTTGTTTATCATTCTTGCGGCACGAACATGAGGTGGACTGCTTTTCTGATATTCATCAATTTCTTTCCTTAATCTTTTCCGGTAAACAAGCTTATCGTCAAAAGCTCCTCTGTTCACTTTATGAACAATTGATCTTAACCAATCCGCAATTTCTTCTCCATTAAAAATTTTTAAGTAAAGCTGAACTTGAAATTCTTTCGCAAGCTTCGTCCAATCGGAACGAACGAACTCCATTCCCACGAATTCAATTTCTTCTTCACCATTTATTTTAAGAAGTCCGGTATAACGCTTCTTTGCCCCTTGTTCACCTCCCCGCAGCGGGGTCAGAATAAAGCGGCTGTAATATTTTTCGAATTCTAACTCTAAAAAAGAAGTAACTTTATAATCTGCTTTTAATCTTTTCCTCCAATAACCATTTAGCTCGGAGGCAATACGTTCGCCATTGGATTGTGCATTTACACCTTCGTCTTCTTTTAATTTTATGAATAATGAATCCGTATCGCCATAAATTACTTCGTAACCTTGTTTATGAAGATATTCTTTACTCTGAAGCAGAAGCCATTTCCCGGTTCCGGTTATAGCGGAAGGAAGATGCGGATGATAAAACCTGCAGCCGCTTGAACCCATCACTCCGTAAAAGCTGTTCATTAATATTTTTATTGCCTGTGAAAGATGTAGATCGCCGACTTTCGATGCTTCGATGCGCTTGTTCATTAGCTCATTAATATAATCGGGAAGAAAATGTTTGCTTGCAGAAAATTTGTATCCGTTGGGAGTAGTAATTGTATCTACATGTGAGAACAGCCGTGAAACAGGATCAATTTTAAAAGATTGAATGATTGACGGGTATAGACTCTTAAAATCAAGGACAATTACATCTTTATAAATTCCGGGCACAGGGTCAATCACATAACCGCCGGCAGCATGCTGAGTCAATTGCACATCACTAATGTTTGATGCAACTAATTCTGCTCTATGAATTTTAGGCAAATAAAAATGATCAAATGCGGCGGACATCATTCCTAATTGATCGAGCAATAATCCTGAAATTTGCGCCCTTTTTACGAGAAGATCTATCAAACCGGTTTTGCAGAATATTTCCGTAACTAAAATTGCATCATTTAAATTGTACTCACAAAGCCTCGCTTTATCTTCTTGGAATAATCTATCAATTTCCGTTACTTTATCTTCCGAAGTAATCAGCTTGCCTTTTCCCAAAAGCTCTTGAGCAACAGTTTCCAATCTGTAATCTTCAAAAGTATAAAAAGATGTTCTGAGGGTCGTTGGACCATCAATTACAATTCTTCCTGGAACATATGCAAAGTAGCTGCCTGCTTTCCGGCTGCGTAAAACGATAGTAGAATCATCTCTGCCTAAAGTGAAATTAATACCATATTCATTTGCCTTTGCTTCTAGAAACATAAGATCGAATCCTATAACATGCCATCCGATTATTAAGTCCGGGTCTATTTCCTTAAACCAGATTACAAAACCGGAAAGCAAATCTTTTTCGTTTGAGTAAGTATCAACGAACTCAGGAAGATTATTGTTATTACCGGAAACCAGAAAAACCTTCTTCAATTCTTGTGTATCAGAAGTAAGATGAACGGCAATTGAATAAAGCTGGCTCGGCTTGGAGCCTGTTTCAATATCGAGAGACAAAACTTTAAAACGAGGATTAACCTGACAAGGTTCAACTTTAGGATTGTGAAATAATGTCAAATTGTTTTTTTCAATCGCTTCACCAGATACTCTAATCTGAGCATTAATTCCTCTTTCCATCAAATATCTTTTAACCGGATCAATATCCGACTCATAAGTTGTTACGTCATTTTTGTGAAGTAATTCTGCAGCTTGTTTTAAATCATAATTTGTAAAGAAGTATAACGCATCAACATCATTCCCATCAAATGATTTAAGCTGAACTTCCTTTCTTTCATATTGAATATTCATATCCGGTAGTTGCACATTCCGGTTTACAAAAAAAACTGTTTTTACTCGATCAATAATGATTTCAACCGGTCCAATTTCATTCGACACACCAAACAGCAGAATAACATTTCTGCCTTTTTGATCGCGCCACTCGCTGGTTAATATAAATATTTCGTAGGAGTTCAATCTATTGCCATTTTTAATTTATAATAAAAGCAAAATTTGAATTCAGAAACAGGTCAATTTTTCAAAAATACTATGAAAAATTTACTCAATTTTAATTTACTTTCCTTCAAAGACCGACTGAATATATCAAATAAGTAAGAAAATTGTATTTAAATTAAAATGTTTTTCAAGTCAATCTGGCATCTAAGTTGTTCATTTTCATTTTGTAATGGTACTTTTTAGAGAGAGATTAAATGAAAAAAATACATAAACTTTTACTCATTGCCATAATTTTAATAGTAAGTAATAATTCATTCGCTCAATTGGCTGAAAATAGTTGGGCTGTAGGATTTGGCGCAACCTATCCAAGATTCATGAGCATTTGGTCAAACTCTTACTCGGGCACAGAAAACTATGGCGCATATCTATCTCTGCAACGGAATTTTTCAGAGAAAGTTGCACTAAGATTTCTTGGCAATTATAATTATATGGAATCCTTCTATAAAACCAACTCTGGTTATCTGAAAGAGTCAGTCAGTTCGTTCCCTGCGATCCAATTTCTCCTTACTTTGGAGCCGGGTTTGCTGGAATTTATTTCAAACCAAAAAATGCTTTTGAACCCGAACTCAATGATAACTTTCTAGAATACCAACTGAATTTAAGAGTCGGCGCTGAGTGGAGAATTAATGAGAATTGGAGAGTTGTTTCAGAAGCAGGTTATTTCACTCCGTCTTCAAATAAGCTTGATGGTGAGAACGACACACATGAACATAAAGGATTGTTCGGTACAAATTGTGACACCTACATGACTTTCAATCTTGGCTTTTTGTATTATTTCTCCAAAGGTAATCCCTCACAAAAATGCGATTTATATTCTGGAGTGAATGTTGGCGCTCAATCATTAAATCCGCTTACAATTCAAGATGTCGAAAAAATTGTTAAAGATAATCTTCCCAAAGAAGTTGTAAAGGAAGTTGTTGTAGAAAAGCCAATCACTCCGATAGAAAAGAGATGGGTTTTAGCCGGGGTTAATTTTGAATTTAATAGCGCTAACCTTACGAAAGAATCATTTCCAATTTTGCTAAATGCATTGCAGGTTCTAACACAATATCCTGATATGCGGATTGAGATTAGAGGACACACTGATAATACTGGAGGCGAAGAGTTCAATCAAATACTTTCTGAAAGAAGGTCTAAAGTCGTTAAAGATTATTTAGTTGCAAATGGTATAGGTTCAGAGCGATTAGTTGTAAAAGGCGTTGGGGAATCCGAACCAATTGCCGATAACCGTACGGTAGAAGGCAAAACTCTTAACCGAAGAATTGAATTTAAAGTGATTAAATAGATCTAAAATTTTCTCATAGAAAATTAAATCCTATCTTATTTAATTTAAAATTTATATCCGCGATTTACTACACGCTTAAAGTTATCAGCTTGCGATAAAAGAAAATTTGAGACGCGACTACACCTTCGAATAAGCACTCCAACCATTACACCAGCTTAAGCAAATAAAATATGCGCCTCCCGGAAAAGAACATAGTGTTTTTCGGTCTTAATTCAATTGATTTGATTATATTTTGATAAAACATATTCTTTCAAATATTTTGAAGTGGAATAAGAATACTTTTATTAAAAAATCTATGAACAGAAGAATAACATTTAACATAATTTATCTCACATCAACTTTAATTGTGCTATTAATTTTTGCTGCCCTTGTTTACCGATGGTACAATGTAATATTGGAAGATGCAAAGCTATCGCATCAAAAGCAGCAATTAGAAATGTCTAAAATTTCTGCAATGGGCATACAGATTTTTTTTAACCATTTAATTGCCGAGATGAGTGTTGGGCAAGATGGTGGATCAATTTCACCCAATGAAATAAATAATATGCCGATCGTTTTTTTTCAGCATTTCCTTAATGAAGGTATAGACGGTATTTATTTTATCAGCAATGGCAGAATTGAGGTTTTTTCCGGTTCAACTCCTTCTGACCAAGAAATTAAAGACGTGATAAAATTCAGAAATAGAGATATTTATTTTACTAACATATTTAGGAAAGATTCTTTAAGTAATGAAAAATATTTTTTCCTTTGTAAGAAGTTGAATCCGGAGTTTAGAGAAAGCAAAATTTTCTTTCTGAAAATAAATTTTGATTATATAATAGAAAAATATCTATTACCTCTTCAGCTAACTAAAAGTGATTTTGCATGGATATTGAATGATGAAGGAACATTAATTTATCATTCTGAGCATGAAGATATGATCTTACGGAATATTTTTGAAAGTACCGATGAATGCAGTGATTGTCATAAGTCCTTCGAAATGCAAAAAAACATGCTGGTAAATAAAAGTGGTTACGGTGAGTATATAATCGCAGATGGACCTTCGAAAATCATGGCTTATTCACCAATAAAAATTGCTGACAGATATTGGTATTTAGCGATCTCAACTTATCTTCCGAATGTTATTTCATCACTTAAATCAAAACTTAATTTACTAATTCTTACATCGGCACTGATTTTTATTATCATTATGGGGTTTACAATTTTTAATTATCGCAGTAATCTTGGCAGAATAAAAGCTGATGAAGAAAGGAAAAGAACTTTGCAGGAAATGAAATTTCAGGAAGATTTAAATCATGTTTCAAGAATTGCTTCATTGGGTGAACTTGTGGATACTGTTGCTCATGAGATTAATACGCCAACAGGAATTATCTCGATTCAAGCCGATGCATTAAAAATTAAGTCTTCGGGAAATCATCTTGCAGAAGAAATAGAAATTATCCAAAAACAAGTAAACAGAATCTCAAATTATACACGAAGTCTTCTTAATTATTCAAAACGATTACCATTCAACCCGCAGCTTACTAACATCATTTCTGCAATTGATGATTCGGTTTTTCTATTAGCACATAGATTTCGGGAAAAGAAAATTAAACTTATAAAAGATTATGGCACATCTCTTCCTGAATTGATGATAGACAGAGTTCAGATCGAGCAGGTTTTTATTAACATTTTAAACAATGCATTTAATTCTATGACTGAAGAAGATTCAATCAATATAACGGTCAAGGAGAATTTATCTGAATCTGAAAGTTCTCATGCTCCAGGCGGAATAATAATTCAAATAAAAAATAGCGGAGAAAAAATTCCAGAAAATATCATCAACCAAATATTCGAACCGTTTTTTACAACTAAACACGGAAGTGACGGCACAGGATTGGGATTATCAATTTCGAAAAAAATAATTTTAAGACACGGTGGTTCGATTACAGCTGAAAACACAGAAACTGGACCTATGTTTACAATAAAACTTCCTTACAAATTTACACAGGTGTATTGATATGATTAAGGTTTTAGTAATTGATGATGAAAAAGAAATGCTTGACGGAGTAAGAAAATTGCTGACGCTTGTCGGCTTCGACTGCATGACGGCTCAAAACGGTGAACAAGCAATTAAGCTTTTAACTGATTTTCAATTTGATGTGGTTCTTTCAGATTTATTCATGCCTGATATTGACGGGAATCAGATAATCGAGAAATCAAAGCAGATACAGCCCGGTGTTCCCATAATAATATTTACTGCCTTCGGAACAGTCGAGAGAGCGGTTGAAGCAATGAAGAATGGCGCATATGATTTTATCGAAAAACCTTTTAACAGCGATCATCTGATAATGAAAATAAAAAGGGCTGTTGAATTCAAAAACTTGAAATCTGAGAAAGAGAATCTTATTGCGCAGCTTAAAGAGAAATACAGCTTCCAAAACATAATTGGTAAAAGCCAGTCCATGAAAAATGTATTTAGCATGATTGAGCAAGTAGCTCCTGTTGATGCCAATGTTTTGATTACCGGGGAAAGCGGAACTGGTAAAGAACTAATTGCTCGTGCAATTCATGCTTTAAGTAAAAGAAATTCAAAACCATTTGTATCCGTAAACTGCGGTGCTTTACCAGAGCATTTATTCGAGGCCGAACTTTTTGGCTATGAGAAAGGGGCTTTTACCGGAGCTTACAACAGAAAGATTGGTTATTTAGAATTTGCAGATACCGGAACTTTTTTTATGGATGAAGTCATGGAAATGACTCCGCGTACTCAGATAAAGCTGCTAAGAGTGTTGCAGGAGAGAAAGTTAACCCGAATTGGTGGAAATAAACTTATTGATTTTAACATTAGAATAATTTCCGCAACGAATAAAAACGTTAATAAGGCAATTGAAAGCGGAGAGATAAGAGAAGATTTTTATTTCCGATTAAATGTAGTTCAAATAAATATTCCCCCCCTTAGAGAAAGAAAAATCGATATTCCCCTTCTCGCCTATCACTTCCTTGAAGCTGCTAATAAATCAAATGTTAAAAATATAATAGATATTGATGATGAGGTTCTTCAACTGTTTGAAAAATATCCATGGCCCGGGAATGCAAGAGAACTAGAAAATGTAATACAAAGTTCTATTTTGTTTTGCCGTCTTGATAAAATTGGCATTGTAGATTTACCGAAATATCTCATTAACTATTCATCACAGAGTAATATTGAAAAATATTCTCTTACCGATGCCAAACAAATGGCTGTTGAAAAGGTTGAACGAGATTATCTTTTCCATCTTTTGAAAAAACATTCGGGTAACATAACTAAAGTGGCAGAAGAATCAGGTATGACACGGAGAAACATCCATCGTATAATAAATAAACACAGTTTAAATCCTGATGATTGGCGTATATAATTTGGAATCAATGTTTGAACCATTTTTAGCTTCTCGGGACGAATTACAATCCACCTTCTTTTCGCAGAAACAAAACGAGAGGTTGGACTAACTGGCTCACTCCACATAAATCTCATTATCTATTCGTTGAAACATCAAAAACTATTCTTCTTCTTAACAACAATGCTTAAATACGATTGGACTCAATAACAATATCTTGCTTAAAATTTGAGCAGACCTGTGACATCGATTTCACACCCAATTCTATCTAATGAGAATTCTTAAATAGATTAATAATAAAATCGTCGGAAAAAGCACAAAATTACTTTTCTCTATCTGAACATAATTGGCACTGTTAGTGCATCGTAAATGGGAATAAAAAAATTATGAATTCAATTTTACTTATATCAAATAACAGTAATCATCAAAAACAGATACAAGAAATCTGCGATAAGATCTCATTTGATTTAACAACAAAACACACCATTACAGATTATATCCTTGAGTTAGAAGATAAAGTGTACCAAACAGTGATAATAGATTACAATAATGAAGACGATTTTGTAAAGACAGTTCAGATTACAAAAAAGATTCGACCACGCCTGCCTATAATATTTATTTCGGGAAGTGATGACAAGGAGCTTTTGCAGAAAATTTATAATGAGGGTGTATTTTATGTTTACGTTTCACCCCTTAATGAGGATATTTTAACCGAAGTTTTAAAATCCTCAATAATATATAAAATGAAAGAAGATCACTTAATTAACAAATTCACTAACTAAATTATTTCGGAGGTTCTATGAAAAAATTGTTCTTTCTTTTTGCAGTGTTGTTCGCATTTCAAATGTTAAATGCTCAAACAACAATTACTGTTGGTGCCGGCACTCCAACATTGGATGGTGTATTGTCACCGGGTGAATGGAATGCCACATCTATCACAACAAGTACTGGTGTTACTCTAAATGCAATGGCAGATGGTCAATATCTTTACATGGCTGCTCATTGGACTGATACAACAGAAAGCATTTATAAAAATAAATTGAGTTTTGATGGAAGTACATGGACCAAAACTGGTGATGAAGATCGCATAGCTTTTTTCTTTGATATGGGCTTAACTGGAACTGACGGTGCCAATTGTGCAACTTTTTGTCATATTCCAGTAATGAGTACCACTAGTGGCAAAGCAGATTTATGGCACTGGAAAGCTGTCAGAAGTAATCCTATGGGATATGTTGATGATAACTATGTAGATAGTCTAAATAGACAAGGTGACACCGGAACAAGTGCCGCAGCAGATAATTTGCTTGTTAATGGCAGACCAAGTTACATGTCAACAAATGGGGCTACTGTCAACCCTGATTTTTTGGCAATTGACGATGCAGCATATAACGGTTTTGATCCTTTTAAAACATTTGTTCTTCCTCATGTTTTGGAAAGAGCGATCACTTTTGATACATTAGTTACATTCACTGCGGGTAATTATATCCCAGGTTATCGGTTAAGAATCCCTACTGACGATAGAGCATCTGTTATGGCGGCAGGAAAATGGGAGAGCGGTGCTTGGACTGTAGAATTTATGAAACCTTATGATGGTACTGCTAATGATTTTGCTGTTGTTCCTGGTTCATCCGTTAATTTCACTTATGAAATATTTGATAACGAAGGAGCAACTCACTGGCAGAATGGTTTCGATGCAACTATTTTGACTCTGGATTTTTCAGCTATACCTGTCCCTGTAGAATTAATATCATTTAATGCTAATTCCAATAACGGAATTGTTAATCTTCAATGGGCTACCGCAACTGAGTTAAATAATCAAGGATTTGAAGTGCAGAGAAAATTCGGCTCAAATAATTTCGTGACCATTGGTTCTGTTTCCGGACACGGAACGACAACTTCTCCAAATCAATATGCTTTCACTGATAAACTTCTAAATGCAGGAAAATATATTTACCGCTTGAAACAGATTGATTTCGATGGTTCATTTGCATATAGCAGCGAAGTTAACGTTGATGTTAATTTTGCTTCAAAATATTCTCTTGAACAAAATTATCCTAACCCTTTCAATCCATCAACAAAAATTAGTTTCTCGGTTCCTCAATCAAGTTTTGTTTCAATTGATGTTTACAACTCAATCGGACAAAAAATTACCACTCTGGTAAACGAGCAAATGAATGCGGGAAATTACTCAGTCAATTTTAATGCTGCCAATATCACTTCAGGAATTTATTTTTATAAAATGACGTCAGGAAACTTTACTGAAATTAGAAAGATGATTTTGGTTAAATAGATTGCCGTAAATTGTTCTGATTAAATTATCAGCCGGACAATAAATCCGGCTGATTTTTTAAAGTATTTTCAAATCGAAAATTAATTTGAGTAATTTAAAGTGATTAAATTTTATAAATATTATTTTTTGAAAAAAATTACAGATAATAACAAGGAGGATAAAATGTCTTATAAGGTTTTTGTGATTGCTTGCTTTGGACTAAGCTTCTTAGCATTTGGTGTTTCTAATTCCACGTACAGCATGGATGCTAAATATGTCGGAACTAAAACTTGTGGTATGTGCCATAAAAAAGATGACGTTGGTAACCAGTATAAAATATGGCAGGATAGTAAACATTCACAAGCATACAAGACTTTACAAACTGAAAAAGCAGATAAAGTTGCAAAAGATAAAGGATTTAAGACGAAAGCTGTTGAAACCAAGGAATGCCTGAAATGCCATACGGTAGGATACGATCTGGATGCATCTTTACTCAATAAAAATTTTAAGGTCGAAGATGGAGTTCAGTGCGAAACTTGTCATGGGCCTGGCTCTGAATATAAATCAAAGAATGTTATGCAGGATAAAAAACTCGCCGTTGAAAAAGGATTAATGCTTTATAAAAATCCCGAAGAACTTTGCAAAAAATGTCATAATGATAAAAGTCCATTTTTTAAAGGTTTTGAATTTAAAACCATGTGGGCAAAAATTGTACACACTGATCCTAAAGTAAAAAAATAATTATTAAGCTCGATTAACAAAGATTTTTAAAATCATCAATATTTTTTTGGTTAATAAAGTATTTAACACTAAGGAAAATAATGGATTTAAATAGAAGAAAATTTTTAAACACATTATTAGGAATTGGCGGATTAGGCGGGCTGTCATTGTTGGTCTATCCCGTCTTATCTTATTTGAAACCACCTAAATCAACTAAAGTTGCGGTAAGCTCAGTTAAAGCGGGTAAAGCAACTGAATTTCCGAGTAACAGCTCTCAAATTATAAAGTTTGGAAGGCAGCCAGTTGTATTGATAAAGACTGAAGAAGGAAAATTTGTCGCTTTATCTGCAACTTGCACCCATCTTGATTGCATAGTTCAATACAAAAAAGATACA
>Ga0209519_10000860_pt1 | contig 13018 bp, 11 predicted proteins | sample Rifsed13ft1_FD_184005 | JGI IMG/M metagenome (GOLD analysis project Ga0209519, IMG submission 184005) | Soil microbial communities from Rifle, Colorado, USA - sediment 13ft 1 (version 2) | ecosystem: Environmental > Terrestrial > Deep subsurface > Rock core/Sediment | place: Rifle, Colorado...
CGATCTCATAGGCGCCACAACCACTGACATCTACTTTGTCGTATGGGAGTTGTCGGGTAGTGCCGATCTTGAAGTCATTGATTTCGATGTTGTTGAGAACAACACCGCCAACCCTCAGCTTACGCTCCAAGCAGGAGGACGGGAAAAGCTAAGCCTCGCTCTGATAGGTAGCGGTCTGGCTGAGCCTGCAAGCCTGACAGAAGTGACGGGGAACACTCGGGATCAGGACCAGGATTTTGGGTCTTGGTGTGGGGTTTCCTGCTATGAAACGACAGTTGATGCCTCGGATCACACCATCGGCTGGTCGGGTGGAAACGATGACGTTGCGTTGGTGGCGGTGGCCATCTCGGAAGTGGCTGCGCCACGCATCGGCCAGGTTTCCTGGGCTGAGTTCGAGGTACCTAACGCTCCAAGAGAAGGCCAGGTCTCCTGGGCGGAACTGGAGGTACCGACCGCACCTCGTGAAGCCCAAGTCTCGTGGGGAGAGTTCGAGGTCCCGAACGCACCCCGCCGAGGTCAGGTCTCCTGGGCTGAGTTCGAGATTCCAACCCTCGCTGTTGACAGGTTAGGACAAGTTTCGTGGGCAGAGCTTGAAGTCCCGAATGCCCCGAGAATAGGGCAAGTCTCCTGGGCTGAGATGGAGTTACCGAATGCGCCACGAGTGGCCCAGGTTTCGTGGGCTGAGTTCGAGGTGCCTCTTGGTGGTCGCCAAGGCCAGGTCTCGTGGGCTGAATTCGAGGTACCTGAGCTTCCGCCTCGAATCGCTCAAGTGTCTTGGGCAGAACTGCAAGTGCCCAGCGTGGGTGGCGTTGGCTTGCCCCCATCGAGGATGCTCTTGGGAGTCGGACAATAAATCTGGACCTCTCTGCCTATATAAGTGAAGGGGCTTTTCCTTTGGTAAGCCCAACTCTTAGATAAGGATTCTTTCGTTATGGCTCAAGCACGAGCTTCAGTGATTGTCGAGCAGGGTTCGGTAGCCCAGGACATTGCAGCCCAAGCTGCTCTGATCGCTGCTGAAGCTGGAATCGCTTCAGCCGTTGTAGACCCCGGCGCTCAAGGTATCGTCCAGATCGACATTCTGGCAACCGCCAACGCTGGGACCAAGTCGGTAGACGACGTGGATACGGGCACCCATACGGGTGGTACTGCCCTCATTCTGGTGGACGGTGTGGCCACCGTGCCCATTGCGGACGGCGCCTCAGCCGCCACTGTGGAGGCAGCCGTTGAGGCCCTTCCCAATGTGGTCGCCGCCACCGTGACCGGCGCAGGCACCGATGCCTCACCGTGGCGAATTACCATTGATGACCCGGTAGGCCCCCATGTCGTCACCATCGACGGTACCGCCCTAACTGGTGGTGCTGGTGAAGGCGTTGCACAGATCACGCCAGGCGTGTTGCCGGATGCTGGGGCAGGTGCTACTGCCATCACCGATGCCATTCTTGCTGTGAACAACAGCGAGTTGTATGGCGATGTGATTCAGGTCGAGGCTCCGGTGCCGACCGCAGATGATGACACACCAGCCATCTCCGTCAATAACGGTGTGATAGCGGTGACGATCTCCTCGGTCCTTGCCGGATCGAGCGAAGCCGTCGTTTCGCTGTCGCATGTGGTTGACGGTGTGGTGGTCGCTCAGCCCTCCTGGGTGAGGTTCGTGGATCAGGGCGACCCGGTTCGAGGTAGCCACTACAACTCTGGTAAGGCCAGGATCATCTTCAACGAGAATGGCGCTGTCACTAACGGCACATACGTCTTCGTGGTCAGCGTGTTGGACGACAATGGCCTCAGTGGTTACGAGGTCGTTACCCTGACAGTTACCAACCAGTCCTAGTCATGTGTCCGGTAGAAGGGTGCTCCAATCCGAGTACCCTAGGGTCTCCCGAGTGCATTCGTCACAAGTTCGCTGATGGTGTGAGGCTTGGTGGCCTCCATACCTTCAAGATGGCACGGGAAGGCAACTACACACAAATGGGTCTGGCCAAAGACTTTCGCAGGGACATCATCCGCAGACGCCGGGGCGACAAGGTCGCCTATGTCGGTCGTGAGCGAGCCCCCACCGAGAAGTTCATCAATGGTCGTTGGGAGCAAGTCGATGCCCGTCCGTAAGGTCAAGGGTGGCTACTCGTTCGGTGGCGGCACCTTCAAGAGCAAGAGGACAGCCGGACGCTCATACCGAGCCTACCTAGCCAAGAAACACTCCCCGAGGAGAAGGTCCAATGCCCGGTAAGGCCGCTGGCTACCCCGTAGACATCAGAGGGGCCGGACAGGCTAAACATCGTGCATGGGTGGAGACTTCCAAGGCCAAGCTTCTGGCAGGCAAGCGCTTCCGTTCTAACGAGCGTGAACAACGTTGGGAGGAGAGCGAGGACCAGTACGAGGGCAGTCAATGGCCCACCGATGAGACTGGTCAATCACTCTCTGACCTCTCGGACTACATCGTTGTCAATATGTCGTTCTCGACGGTGAACACCATCGTCCCCTACATGACCGGGTCCGAGCCCAACTTCCTGGTTCAACCCTACGGAGATGGTGCTCACGAACTCGGCGCCTCCATTCAGCAGGCTTTCCTCAACCGCATTTGGACCGGCGAACTTGAAGGCCAGGCCGAACTGGAGCCAACCGCCGTCGATTCCCTGATCTACGGTGACGGCTACATGAAGGTCGGCTACGACATTGTCGAGAAGCGTATCAACCTGAACGACTATGTTGATGCGGTGCAGCTTTGGGTCCAGCGGGTCAACCCTTGGGACATCTGGATCGACCCTCACGCTGACGGTATCCACAATGCCCGCTGGGTCGCCCACCGCTTCCGTATGACCAAACCGGAGGTTGAGGCGGCAGGATTCAAGGTGACCGAGGCTCAGGGTGTCACCTACGCCCGCTATCATGCCGGGGACCCCGAGGAGTCGGGCTCCGAACGCCAGCGAGAGGCAGCCTATGACCAAGCCGAGTATGCCACTCTCTACGAGTTCTACGACTTGGTTGAGCACTACTCCATCACCTTCACTATGGAAGGGTCGGCTCCGCTGGCCGTCATCGAGGACATTCCCCTGGTGCCGATTGTCCAGATGCCCAACTACCGCATCCCCAATATGCCCTACCATATGGGTGAGTTGGAGCAGCTTCGAGATATCCAGAAGGAACTGAACTACACTCGTACTCAGATGCTCCAGCATCGTGCCCGCAACGCACAGAAGTACGTCTACGCTGAGGGGGCTCTTAGCGAAACGGCCCTTGCCAACCTTGAATCGCAAACGGTCAATGTAGGCGTCCCCGTCAAGACCTCGGGCGGGCCTCTTGACCAGTATTTCCAGCCGGTTACTGTTCCCAACCTTACGGCCGACGTGTATAACATGTCGGACCTGTTGCAGCGTGACATCTACGAGATAAGCGGTGTCAACGAGTACCTCCGTGGCGCCACCCCCACCATCCGGCGTACAGCCACCGAGGCAACCATCATCGAAGGCGCCTCCAATGCGAAATCCTCGTTCAAGCTGAGAACTATCGAGCGGTTCGTCAAACGCCTCGGTACTATCCTCCTCGGTTTTGCTGCCGACACTTACCCGGAGACGGACTACGAGGAGTTGTCCTTGTACCTAACCGGCCGGGACGCCCAGCTTGTTGCCCGAGCCACCCCGGCTGGGGACCGGCTCGATGAGAACGGTGAGCCGATCAATCCGACAGAGGTAACCTCCACCACTATCAACCCTGGTGATCCCAATGTGTGGGTTGGGACTTATCAGGTATTTGTCGAGCAGGCATCTACTGAACTGCGGAGCCCCATTCTCCGTGAACAGAAGTTCAAGGAAATGGCATTCGACCTGCTTCAATTCGGGCCAGTTCTTGCCGAGCAGGGTGTGATTCTAGACCTGCGGAAGATTCTGACGCTTTGGTTTGAGGCTGCTGGGATCGAGGATATTGAGGGCATGTTCATTGAGCAGGCTCCTGATGAGATTGCCCTTGGTCGGGCGGATGTGGAACTGTTTGGAGACATTTCCAAGCCCGAGACCATTACTCAACTTGAAGCCCTAGGGCTCGGCCAACTTGGAGGCAGTCCTGATGAGATCACTCAAACCCCACCCGATATATTGATGGGTGGATTTGATGCTGAGAACACTGGCATATTGCCCACCACTGAGGGTGAACCTGTCCGTTAGCCTCTTGAATCTGGACCAAACAGGTACAGTATAGAGGGGACAATGTTCCCTCACTTGACAACACAGCGCCAAGAAGGATCACAGTGACGACTACTATGGAAGTCGATCCTTTTGCGGCCGCAGTCGAAGCAGCGAAGGCCGAGGTAACGGGGGAGCCCGTAACCGACCTCTCCGAGGACCCAACTCAGGAGCCCGGAACAGAAGTCTTAGCTGATGAAGACGAGCCGGTAGAGCAAGAGGACGACCAGGCCAACGTGGAAGGACCCCTAGAAGATGGGTCTGTCGAAGACGCCTCAATTGATGAGGTATTCGCAGACATCGAGATCGAGGAGCCTGAGCCCTCAGTTGAGGATCAGACTTTCCAGCTTCCAGGTATAGACGAGCCAATCTCGTTGGATCAACTGAAAGACGGATACCTTCGACAGGCCGACTACACCCGTAAGACGCAAGAGCTTGCGGCGCAGAGGAAAGAGCAGGAGAGAGCCATCTCATTTTGGGAGGCTTTCACCCAGCATCCAAAGCAGGTGGTTGTGCAGCTTGCGAAGGAAGCCGGACTCGATGTGGGTGACAACCCCGTCGAGAAAATGGTTGACATGCCCTTCATGTCCGAGGAGGACCTCCAGGCCCGCATCGACTCAGAAGTCGAGAAGCATCTGGCAGATCACCCCGACATCAAGGCAGCCCAAGCGCAGCAGGCATCCCAATGGGTGACGCAAGAGTTCTCTCGCATCGAGCAACTCTTGAGTATTACCCTGGGACCGGAAAGCCGGACCAAGGTTGCGACCCGAGCCTACAAGGCAGGGACCGATGACCTGGAGATGGTGACCCGAGCAATGCTCGCTGAAGCCAAAGAGCGACAGGCTCGCACGCAAGCCTTGAAGGATTCTGCTCCCAAGCGCCCAACCGGCGCCCCGAGCGAGATCACGGACGAGAATGTCCAGCTTGCGAAGGACCCCTTCGACAATGCTGTGGAGCATGCGAAGCTGGAGCTATCCAAGCCTCGCAGAAGGTAATCCACCACTCTAGACAAAAGGAAACCACTTCATGGCCGAAGGCAACCCGAACTTCGGTACTGATGGCATCGTCGCCCTGACGTTGCAGCACTACATGCGAAATCTGGTAGACCAAGTCTTCCAGCGCACCGTTCTGTTGCACCTTCTCGGCGGGGACGGGGCTCCTGAGTCCAAGACTGGACGGACACTCGTTCAAGAACTGCTCTATGGGGATCAGTCCTCAGTGGGCTCGTTTGCGGACGATGACATCTTCCCACAGCCCTCCCGTGGTGGTATCACCGCCGCAGAGTTCGCCTGGTCCAACTATCATGGATCAGTGTTCTTCACGGGCGAGGAGATTGATGTCAACAGCGGACCCGAGCAGGCAGTCAGCCTGCTCAAGGCTCGCATTCGGCAGGTCGAGCGCACGATGGCCAAGGACCTCAATGCCATGTTCTACGGTGACGGCACCGGGAACGGTGGCAAGGACTTCCTCGGTCTCGCTGCTCTCATCAATGCCACCAACACGTTTGGTGGCATCGACCGCACGGATGCACTCAACGCCTGGTGGAGAGCATCCATCACGAACGTTGCCGGTGTTCTCACCGAGGCCGCTCTGCGTACCAAGTACAACGATGTAACGGACGGGTCGGAAGGCCCCTCCAACATCATCACCTCTCAGGCTGGTTACGAAGCCTACGAAGGTCTCCTCCAGGGGACCATTCGGAACTTCGACACCGACCTGGCAGATGCAGGCTTCAACAACCTGTTGTACAAGGACACGCCGATGGTCTTCGACAGAGACTCGGTAGCAGGCGAGGTCGTGTTCCTCAACATGGACCACGTCATGCTGAAGTCTCTTAACGGAGCCTGGTTCCGCCCGTCCGGTTGGCTCATCCCGACCAACCAAGATGGTCAGTACAAGAACATCATCCTCCGTGGCCAGTTGGCGACCGATGACGCTGCCCTCCAGGGCAAGCTCACGGGCGTTACCAACGCCTAGTAGATGATCCACTTGGCGGGGGCTCACACAGGGTCCCCGCCCTAACCCTTTTGGAGACCATGACCCGCAGTCGCAACATAGCTCAGGTGAACACCGTCCCCGGCCGTTCGGCCGCAGGATACGGAACTCCTGTCATCGAGCACTCGGCCAACACGATCCCTGGCCGCTCTGCTATGGTTTCTGGTCCTCCCCCCAAGAATGCAGGTGAGTGTGGAGCCCTCACCCGAGAAGGAAAGAACTGCAAGGCTCCTCCCACCAAGGCTACCGGCCTGTGCGTGGGGCACAGTAAGCAGCAGGTAGCTCGTGAACCGGCTGGCGCTTAGAACTCGGGTCCGCAGACAGTCACTCGTCACAACTGCGGAACTCTCCGACATTCAGATCAATGATGACCTCGCTCAAGGCATCCTGGATGTTGCCACCCTCTATGCGTGGCCGTGGATGCGGAAGACTGGCACCATTGCGCTCGCAGCCGGGACGGCCGAGTATGCCCTTCCCTCAGACCTCATGTACCTAGAGAGCCTGATCCACGACAACGTGGGTGCGGCACCGCTTCATCGTACCACTCTGGATGTAGTGAAGACCATATACGGTGACAGCGTTGGAAGCTCAGACCTTCCCCACCTCTGGTATCAGTCATCTGATATCAAGATCGTCTTTGTCCCCACCCCCAGCGCCATCAAGACGGTAAACGTCCACTACTACGCCACCCCTGCGGCTACAGCCTTCGATGATGACACGGAGAGCCCACCCTGGCATATTGCCTTTCATGGTCTTCTCGTTGACTTTGCCCTGGCTGAGTTTTGGGAGCGTGAGGAGACCGTCCCAATGGCTCAGTATTACCGCCAGAAGTTCTACGAGGGCGTGGAGCGTATGGCCACCTTCTACAGCCAGGCCCTTCCGCCTGCCCCTCTGGTTGTTGGTCAGGGGATAAGTAGGCGTCGTCTGCGTAAGCCCTTCCAGGGCTGGCCCGAGGTCTAACCGTGGCGCAGGGAGAACTGCTCCCAATCGGCCCCTGGAAAAGGGGACTGAATCTGACTGCTCGTCCTGAGATGTTGGAACTGGACGAGTTGGCTCAGGCTATCAATGTCCTTATAGACGATCAGGGCGGGTTGCGGCCTCGACCGGGGTATAACACAACCTTGCCTGCCTTTCCTGACCACACCTTTCACCCTGATTTGGATGCGAAGAACTTTTCACACATTGCAGCCGTTCTTCCACCCATAACCTATACCGGACCCACTACCATAAGTGGGGGGAACAATTGGATCGTCAACCAGGACTCGGTCACACAGGGACTCTACTTTGTTCCGATAGCCGATGATGTTGCATATGAGAGTATCAAGGCGGGCGCCCATTGGACCAACGGGTTCCTCGTGTTCGGGCAGTCTACCAATCTCCTGTATGTGACGGTCAGGGACGACGACGCTGGGGTTCTTGAAATCACAACAGACACCTCCCCTTTTACCGTTGTGACCCTTACTGTGTGGAACCCTACCTCGGGCAATACAACTACCAAGTTCCCGAAAGCCAGGGTGGGTGCCAAGATATACGAGAGGATATTCGTTGCCAATGGGGCTGACATAACCCCCAAGAACCGTCTCTACTTCTCCGAGCCTGGACTACCCAAGACCTGGGAAACAAACAACTTCATAGACATTGGGAATACCAACAAAGACATCCATGCCATCTCGTTCTTTGCAGATCAAATCATCGTCTTCTTCCAAGACGAGATATACAGCATCCAGGGCAAAGACTTCGAGGGTCTTGGGTTGGAAGTCACCAGGATTTCTGACAGATTGGGTACGGCCAGCCCGGACAGTGTGGTAGAGTATGGAGGTGTTCTGTTCTTCGTAGACCCGAAGCAAGGACTTCACGGATTCGACGGATCAGCTTTCCATGACGCCAGCCGTAGTATCTGGCGTCGAGGAGTGGTGGACCTGGCGAGTGGTCGGAGGTATCTGGCAGACCTCACCCAATTGTGGGGCTTCGGCCAGCTTTTGGTGATGACTGTGTTTCATTCAGATGCAGTCCTTGACCCACCTTATACAACAACTTCCTTTGTCTATAACGTGAACAATGGTGCCTGGACCCAATGGAACATACCCATAGGGCGTACTGCCCCCTGGGTCTCATCTGAAATGATTAGAGGGCATCGTAACGCTACTGCGATAACCAACTCCTTGGCCGATCCGTCTAGGCCGTTGCAAGCAACTCAAGTTTTTGGAAACAGGGGAATTGCGATGTTGGCTTATGAGTTCTCAACTGACGAAGGAACTGCCTTTACTATGGAAGCTCGTACTGGCTGGATACAGCCCGTTGGGGGATTCAATAAGCATCGTATCCGTCAGTTGGAGTTTCGTCAGATTGACTCCGACATAGACACCATCCTCAACGTCTACAAAGACTTCGACTTGACTACTGCGGCAGCCGGTCCTATCACTCTTGATGCCTCGCCTGGTGAGGAGGATGGTATTCTGATACGTACTCACGCAGCCAACGGATTTCGCTGGCGAAACATGATGCTTAAATTGACTGCCACTTCCTCAAGTTCTCAATCTTGGGGTCTCGACGGCATATCTGCGGAGATTACCGCCCTACCAAGGCGTAGAGGAGAATAGTGACCCAGCCCTTCCTCCCGGCCTCCCGTGTCCGTGGTAGTGGGAGCCTGCGTGCAGCCGTAGAGAAGCTGATTCGAGACCTTCAACTTCGACTCGGGAACCTCCAGCGAGGGTATTCCACTGGTGATACCCTATATTTCACAGCGAGCAGCAACTTCCTCAAGTCCGACTATCCAGGACTGAGGGCTGTTCGTGTCAGGCTGGTTGCTGGTGGGGGGGCTGGCGGTGGTGCTGCAACAACAGCCGCAGGCCAATCATCGGCGGGTGCTGGTGGTGGTGCTGGTGGGTATGCTGAAGCGCTGATTCTTGTCTCAGCTTTGGCGGCTTCTGAAACAGTGACACAAGGTGGGGGGGGATCGGGTGCTGCTGGTGGAACCGGGGGGGCGGGGACGCCTTCTTCTTTCGGGACTCTAGTACAGGCTAACGGTGGTGCTGGTGGAGCCGTAGTAGCGGCCTCTGCTAGTCATGGGACGGGGGGTGGCGCCTTAGGCGGTACAGGTGGTACGGGGGACCTCCTGATTAGAGGAGGAGGGTCTGAACGTCCGGCTCGTCTCGGTATAGCAGCGCTTCCCTCTAATGGAGGAGACTCATTATTTGGTGCTGGTGGGTTGGCAGCAGTAAATGCAACCGCCAACGCCGGATCGGCCTGGGGCGGTGGAGGCGGCGGGGCGGGCAACAATGAAAGTCAAGGTACCGCCCGGTCTGGTGGGGCTGGTGCTGACGGGATTGTCATAGTGGAATTGCTCTACTAAGTCTGGACCAGAACAACTAAGTATAGAGGAGAAAATGGCTCTTACAACTCGAATTCCCGGTGCCCTGATTGAGGACCCATATGTGGCGCCCAAGACAACCTCTCAAACAGGAGGTCGTGGCTCAGGACGTACCACTCGACTTACAAGGTCAAGGGCTACTACTTCTGCCCCTGCACCTCGAATCGCACCACCCGTTTCCATTGCTCCTGTCAGTAGAGTAGGCGCTGCGCCAGCCATTACCGCTGCTCCTCCCGCCGCCGCACCGGCCGCTCAGGTTCCTGTCCCTGCCTCGCTGTTTGATGTGGATGAGATCAGGGCTGCCCTTGATGCCATCTCCTCCGTCTTTGATCTTCAGACCGGGGAGTTGTCTGAACAACAGTTGGCAGCCCGGAGAGCGTTCGACTTCCTACGAGACAATCTCCTCGGGGCTAGGGCTGAGGCCATCGAGCTAACGGCTGGTGAGGCTGCCGGACGAGGACTGCTCCGCTCAGGACTTTACCTGGGTGAGGTGGGTCGTATCTCTAGTCAGACCGCCGAACAGACGGCCCAAGCGAGGTCAGAGCGTGACGCTCGCCTTGCTGCTATTGCCCGTCAGACGGCTGGGTTGGCTGCCCAGGAGGAAGCGGAACGTGCGGTTGCCGCTCGCCAGCTTGCCAAGCAACAGTTGGCTACCAAGGAGCAATTGGCTCAAGTTCTCAAGCTGGTGTAGGGTATGCCCCTCAATTTTACTAGACGCACTAGGGTCGAACCAAGACCTGCCCCTATTGGTGCCACAGGCACCTATCTGGCGGGGAGGGCGTCCGAGCCGATCATTCGTCCCACCCCCCCTGGTTCACAGTTCCAAGGTCGAGGCAATAGACCACAGGATCGTGAGAGGGTCAGAGGTGGAGGGCAACGGGACTACGGGTTCGGTCAACCGAATCTCAATATTGCCGATGCCCTCGCAGCGGTCCGAGCCGATATCGGCAGTCAGTTCGATCTGGAGGCTGCCCGTATCAAGGCAGAGTTCGATGCACAATTGGCCGGGATTGGTGGTGGAGCAGGTGGCGCCATCCGTGCGGCCAGGGACATCATTGCTGACATCCAGGGTAACCGTGAAGCCCTGAAGGATGTCTATGCACAATACGAGGAACTTGTTGATCCCCTTGCGGCCAAGGCTCTGGACGCTGCAATGGCTGTCGTGGGAGAGAAGACTCCCGAACTCGAAGCCATAGCCCGTGAGGCGGCAGAGGGAATTGCTGCCGACTACGCCGAAGCCGAGGTGTCGATCTCGGAGGAAGCCTCTCGTATTGATGCTGGCGGGGCAGCCGCTCGGGCTATTCAGGCCGAGGCTACTGAGCGTGAAGCTCAATTTCACGCTGAGGCAGCCGCCCAAGCAGAGGGGTCCTTGAGGCTTCTCAAGCTGGAGGGCAAGGTGGCCGAGACTGCGGCCATTGCGGCAGACGTGCTCGATGAAGGGGAGATGAAGCGCCGAGCCTTGCTCCAAGATGTGGCGTTCCAAGACATGGAGGAACAGGCTCAGGCTGCGTTGGCCGCTGCCCGGCGTGCTGCCTCTGCGGCCGCTGCTCGGCGTCGAGCACTCCTGTCCGAACGTGATGCCGCCCTCGCAGAACTCCAAGGCGAGAAGGCTGCTTCCATGAAGTTCAACCCTCATGAGACCGGAGAAATTACGGCCATCAATTACTTGCGGAAGAATGGATCGAGTCTCGATTACAACCGTCAGCAATTGGTGTTCAACACCCTGTCCGAAGCGATCTCCCAACAGGTGAGTGCACACAAGGTTCGGAGTTGGATTGTAGCCAATGACCTGTCGGATGTTCTCACCAGGAAAGAGGTTGATCTGCTAGGTGGCGCCCTCTTGAGCTACACTCAGGGGATGCGCTGGCAACAGGGTGCAGACCGGCCTCGTGGCTCTAGGCCGTCGTACAGATAATGCCGAGCTACTACCCGGACCCGGTCGAGTACATCCTAGCCAATCGTAAGGAGGGAAAAGGCGGCTTTGGTACCGACCTGTTCTCAGAAGGATTGCGTGTCAACTTCCGACGCAAGCCGTTCAGCCTTGCAGCCTCGCAGAAAGAGGAGGAGGAGCTTCTCACAGCGGGCGACGCCGACTTCGTTCTCCGTAAGTACCTGGCCGATGCTCAGGTCCCTTCGGCTCATGCCGAGTCAGTCCTCTCCGACGCCAAAGAGGCTGCCGCCGACGCCCTGGAGAAATACGACAGCGTGATCGACCCGGAGACTCGGAAGCGGTGGCAGAACATTGCTGATGTCGGCCGGATCGAGAAGGGGTCCAATTGGTTTACGAATGTCCTCAACGTCCTCGATGCTCCTGGCGAGTTGGTTCGCTTGGGTATTGCCGACCTGTTTGCCGACACCAAGGCGGGTGTGGAGATTTCCGGCCAGGACTACCTGGATGCCCTGTTTGGTAACGAGGAGGAAGTTCGGGCTCGCCTGGGTGCCGACTTCATAGGGGAGGGGCAGTTCCTCGCAGAGGGCTCTCGTATGCTGAGGAACGCAGGTTGGAGTGGTGAGGCTCCCAACTACCTGAGAGGTGGGGCGGGGATTGTCCTCGATGTTGTCACCGACCCTCTCACCTGGATTTCGTTCGGGACCATTGGGCTCGGCAAGAAGGCTGCCATTGAGGGAGCCCAGGCCGGGATTGCCAAGGCCAGCCGAGAAGCTATTGAAGCAGTCGGCAGCAATAGTGCTTCCAAGTTGACGGATACTGCCAGCAAAGAAGCTGCCCGGCGAATGATCGGCCGGATAGATGATATCGTACAACGGTCTGGCGTGACGGACGCACGAGACCGCATCGCCCTCAGACAACAGGCCACCGAGCGAGTCCTGGCCGAGGAGACCGCTGCTGTCGAACTGACCGGCGTAGTCCAGAAGATCGGGACCAGGAAGTTCCGCAAGGACCCTGATGCCATCCAAGAGGCATTCGATGAATTCACCCAAGGATTCGGGACGGTTCCCAGGGGAACCTCTGTCCAGGCGATGATTGATGACATCGTGGCTCCACTGGCCGACAAGCGATTTGCAGACATCGCCAAGGCCAATCCGTGGTACACAGGATCGAAGCATGTTCCCAACTTCGCCAAGGGCGGGCTTCAGATAGGGGCGCCCATTGGGCGTCGGCGCCTGCCCCTACTCGATAAGGCGAGCCTGCGTGTTCCCGGTACCGAAACCAACCGGCTCCTCTCGAAGCTGCTGGGACGACCCATCGTGGCTGCTGGCTTCAAGCACGCCACCCCTGAGTTCAAGGCGTGGATCGGACGGATTGGTGCTCGTCTCGGCACCGAGCAGGCAACGTACAAACTCGCACGGGAAGGGAACTTGTGGAGTGCGGAGGCTGCAAAAGCGAATGCCAACACCCTCGTCAGGTCAATCCTCACCGATGAGGCCATCTCCCCCTTGCGAGACGAACTGTTCAAGATCAAGAAGGTGGTGGCCGACGCTGGCTTTGAGGATATTGAGGTAGGTCGGATCATTGAGGATA
>Ga0209519_10000861_pt1 | contig 13001 bp, 9 predicted proteins | sample Rifsed13ft1_FD_184005 | JGI IMG/M metagenome (GOLD analysis project Ga0209519, IMG submission 184005) | Soil microbial communities from Rifle, Colorado, USA - sediment 13ft 1 (version 2) | ecosystem: Environmental > Terrestrial > Deep subsurface > Rock core/Sediment | place: Rifle, Colorado...
GAACGGTTGGTCTTCTACATCGACGACGACTGCCATCTCCCCACCATCGAAGTGGTCAGGACCCGTGCCCTCGCCGCCGGCGTCGAGCTCCGGATGCTCTCGGAAGGATTCGAGGGTGAGGACTCCTTCGGTCTCCTCCTCCAGTACCCCGGTTCCTCCGGTCAGGTGCGGGATCACCGTCGCCTTGTGGAGGAGGCGAAAGCCGCCGGCGTGATGGTGACGGTGGCGGCGGATCTCCTCGCGCTGGCGCTGCTGGCCCCGCCCGGCGAGTGGGGCGCCGACATCGCGGTCGGCTCGGCGCAGCGGTTCGGCGTTCCGCTCGGCTACGGAGGGCCCCATCCCGGGTTCATCGCCACCCGCGAGCAACATGTGCGCGCCCTTCCCGGGCGTCTCGTCGGTGTCTCCCGTGACTCGTCGGGGAAGGTGGCCTACCGGCTCGCCTTGCAGACCCGGGAGCAGCACATCCGGCGGGAGAAGGCGACGTCGAACCTCTGCACCGCTCAGGTCCTGCTCGCTGTGATCGCCGGGTTCTACGGCGCCTGGCACGGTCCCGAGGGGATCGAGGAGATCGCCCGGGAGGTCCATCGTCAGACCACCGTCGTGGCGAGGTCGTTGGGGAAGGCCGGGATCGAGCCTGTCAACGACGTCTGGTTCGACACCCTCACGGTGCGTGTCCCGGGGCAAGCCGGCGACGTGATCGACGCAGCGCTGGAGAGGGGGATCAACCTGGGCCATGTAGACGGCGACCATGTCCGGATCGCCCTCGACGAGACCACCGACGACGACGTGGTGGCCCGTCTGCTCGAAGCGTTTTCCGCGGCTCGGAGCCGGGAGGAGGACCCCGGTCCGATCCCCGGCGACCTGGCCCGGCGCTCGGAGTTCATGACCCATCCCGTGTTCAGCCTCCATCGCTCCGAGCACGGCATGCTTCGTTACCTGCGTCGCCTGGCGGACCGGGACCTCGCCCTGGACCGGAGCATGATCCCGCTCGGATCGTGCACGATGAAGCTGAACGCAACGACCGAGATGATCCCGATCACCTGGCCCGAGTTCGCCGGCATCCACCCCTATGCGCCGGAGAGCCAGGCCGAGGGGTACCTGGAGCTGATCGAGGAGCTGGCCGATCTTCTCTGCCGCATCACGGGCTACGACGCGGTCACCCTGCAACCGAATGCCGGTTCCCAGGGAGAGCTGGCGGGGTTGCTGGCGATCCGTGCCTACCAGGAGTCGATCGGCGAAGGTCAGCGTCACATTTGCCTCATCCCGTCCTCGGCCCACGGCACCAACGCCGCTTCTGCGGTGATGGCCGGCATGACCGTGGTGGTGGTCGCAACCGACGAGGCGGGCAACATCGATCTCGACGATCTCGAGGCCAGGGCGGCCCAACATGCCGGGCGACTGGCTGCGGCGATGATCACCTATCCCTCGACGCACGGAGTGTTCGAGGAAGGGATCCGGCGGCTGATCGACATCGTCCATGGTCACGGCGGGCAGGTCTACGTCGACGGTGCCAACCTCAATGCGATGGTGGGTTTGGCCCGCCCCGGGGATTTTGGTGCCGACATCGGTCATCTCAACCTGCACAAGACCTTCACCATCCCCCACGGTGGCGGCGGCCCCGGTGTGGGGCCGGTGGGGGCGAAGGCCCATCTCGCCCCCTTCCTGCCCAATCACCCGATGTCGGGGAGGGCGGGGCCGGATACCGGGGTGGGCCCGATCTCGGGCGCCCCGTTCGGCTCGGCGGGGATCCTCCCCATTCCCTATGCCTACCTGTACCTCATGGGAGCCGAGGGGCTGAGGGCGGCGAGCAAGGTTGCCATCCTCTCCGCCAACTATCTCGCCCGCCGTCTCGACCCCTACTTCCCGGTGCTGTACCAGGGGAGCCGGGGCAGGGTCGCGCACGAGTGCGTCGTGGAGCTGAGACCAATGACTCGAGCCACCGGGGTCACTGCCGAGGACGTGGCCAAACGTCTCGCCGACTACGGGTTCCATGCCCCGACCCTGTCCTTCCCCGTCCCGGGAACACTCATGATCGAGCCGACCGAATCGGAGAGCCTCGAGGAGCTCGACCGCTTCGTCGAGGCGATGCTCGCCATCCACGGCGAGGTATCCCGCGTCGAGTCAGGGGAGTGGACTGCCGAGGACAACCCGTTGCGCAATGCGCCGCACTCCGCGGAACAGGTCGCATCCGACGGATGGGATCACCCGTACTCGCGGGAGACGGCCGCCTTCCCGGTGGCATCCTTGCGCTCCGACAAGTACTGGCCGCCGGTGGGGCGGGTGGATGGGCCCGGTGGTGACCGCCATCTCATCTGTGCCTGCCCACCTCTAGACGCGTACGCGTGAATCCGCTTGACTTTCCCCGGCCGGATGGGATCTTTATGGGCGGAGCGGGCGGGTAGGACAGATATGACGGTGCCACGGTGAAGTTCACCGGCCAGGTCAGGATTCCCGAGGTCGACCACCCCGGGGTTCCGGCGACGATCGTGGTCGAAGGGGATCAAACCGAGGTCTTCCTGGAAGGGGAGACCCTGGGTCGATGGTCCCTGTTCGACGTGCACGCATCGCGTCTTGTCTCCAGTGCCTTTTCGCTCTCTCTCGGCGCTGAGGAGATCACCTTCATCGCCGACGAGCCCGTCGACTTCGCCTATAAAGGCGTCGACCACATGGCCGAGGCGTGGGCCCGTTTCAAGTCGATGAGTCTTCCCCGCCGCATGATCGCGGTCGGGCGGTCGCGTCGGGGCACGGTGTCCTCGCGCATCTCCGAGCTCCGGGAGGCGATGCTCTCCAATCTCGAGTCGGTCGGGCGGCCCGCCGCGCGACTCGTTCCGATAGAGAGCGTGGGTCAGGTGACCCCCGAACCAGCGTCGTGGACGAAGAGGATCGGCGCCTACTCCACGGTCCTCGAGCCGCTCGACGACGAGGAGGCGGGAGTGAAGCCCCGTCGCGCGGCGGCAACGTTTGCTCCCAAAGTCGAGGTTGTCTCTGCCGACGATCAAATCGCAGCCATCTTCGAGCCGGCGCCACTCATCGATGACGATGCGCCCGCGCTCACCATCGATGTGGAGCCGATCGAGGGGCGCGCCCCAGGGTCGGGCACGCCGCGACTGCGTCCCGGCCCCGGGTTGATCCCACGCCCCGCCAGCACGCCCGCCGACGACCTCGAGGTTTTTGCCCCTCCACCGGCCAGGGGACCCCTAGCCGACTCGCCCTGGGACGAGCCTCCGATGGACGCAGAGCCGCCCCACGACGACATGCCGTCGGACGGGACCGAGGAGTATTACGAGGACGACACCCCGGTGGAGGCTCCGGAACCCGCACCGGCAGCCGGGATGGACCCGGGGGTCGAACCGGTCGATGGCCCCGGGCCGGAGGAGCAGCCCGCTGTTGCCGCCATGGATGCGGACGAGGAGTCGGAGCCTCCCCTGGGCAGGGAGGAAGGGGGCAAGCACGAGGTGGTCGTCGATCTGGGCCATCTCGAGAGCGACGACGAGGAGCAAGGGGGCGGGGACGACATCGAGTCCCCCGAGGACCCGGGCTCGAGGCTCAAGGAGCCCGTGTTGGCCGGTGCACCCGTCACGCCCCCGGAGCGGAGCGGTCTCCTCGGAGCGGTCCGCTCCGCCTTTGCCCGGAACCGGGTAGCCCACGAGCACGAGTTCGTCGAGGCGCCGGGTGGGATCGGCATCGTGCGCCAGATCTGTGCCGAGTGCGGCTACATCTCGATCGGCGTCACCGACTGAGCCGTGGTCAGCTGCTCCCGGTCTCCAGGACCATGACGACCACGGCGACGATCAGCAGGGCCACTGTCACCGCGCCCCAGATCGCTGCCTTCTTGCCCTCGGCCGCCGCCTCCTCGTAGTCACCCGACTCGAGGGCGGCGATGATCCGCGCCGATCCCGGTCGGTGAGCGAGAGCGCCGATCAGTGCGGTGGCGATGGCCACGCCCAGGCCGATCGACACGAAGGTGTCGCTCCATTCGTGGCGATCGCTGCCCAGGACGAGCCCGATCCCGGTGAGGACCGTCACGATCCCGACAGGGTTGAAGTACTTGCGCCCGGCCTCCGCCGAGACCCGGGCCCAACCGAGGGATGCAGCCGAGCCGTTGCCCGCCATCCGGGGGGCGGCGAACCCGCTGAGCAGCCCCCCACCGAGCCAGGCGGCGGCTGCCAGTATGTGGAGGATCAGTAGGACTTCGTTCATCGGCGAGACGGGAACGTAGCACGAGTCCGGCCCCGCCCCAGGTAGCCTCGGCCGGGTGATCCCCGCGATTCGACCGGTGATCCTCTCCGGAGGGGCAGGCACCCGTCTCTGGCCCCTGTCGAGGAGAGAGAGCCCGAAGCAGTTCCTCGAGCTCCTCGACGAGCCGCTGTTCGAGGCCACGTTGCGACGCGCCGGCAAGATCCCCGGGGCGGGGCCGGCGACGGTCGTGACCGGGGCCGAGCACGTGGCCGCCGTCGAGAAGGCGGTGGCCGCCGCCTCGGCAGAGGTCGCTGCCGTCCTCATCGAGCCCAGCGGTCGCAACACCGCCCCGGCGGTGATAGCCGCCGCCCTCGTCTCCGACCTCGAGGACGTCTTGCTCGTGTTGCCGGCAGACCATCTGATCTCGGATGGTGCCGCTTTCACCGCAGCGGTGGGGCGGGCCGCCGACCTGGCTCGAGGCGGTGAGCTGGTCACCTTCGGCATCGAGCCGACACGGGCCGAGACGGGCTATGGGTACATCGAGAAGGGAGGCGTCATCGCGGGCGGGTTTCGCGTAGCGAGCTTCAAGGAGAAGCCCGCAGCGGAAGAGGCAGCCCGGCTCTTCGCCGATGGGGCCCACCTCTGGAACTCCGGGATGTTCGTGTTCACCGCCGGCCGGATCATCGAGGAGGCCCAGCGGTACGTGCCGGAGCTCGTGACCGGTGTGAGCAGGGCAATGCCCGCGGGGCGCTCCGGGATGTTGACGATGGGGGACGAGTTCGCCGAGGTGGCCTCGATCTCGGTCGACCACGCCATCATGGAGCGGACGGTGCACGCGGTTGTGGTCGCCCTCGACGCAGGCTGGAGCGACGTCGGCTCCTGGCAGACGGTCTGGGAGCAAAGCGCCAAGGACGACTCGGGCAACGTGGTCAGTGGCGAGGTGCTGACATTCGACGTGGCTGATTCATACATCCGCTCCACCTCCAGAACAATCGCAATAGCCGGGGTCGAGGGCCTGGTGGTTGTCGAGACCCCGGATGTGGTTCTCATCGTGCCCGTGGACAAGTCACAGCTGGTCAAGGACCTGGCCGCCCGGTCGATGCCGGTCCAGCCGCCCGATTGAGCGTTCGGCGGCCGCTCTCCATACCATCGCTCCGGATGAAGCGTCTGGTCGCCGCAGCAGTGATAAGCCTGCTCGCCACCTCTTGTGTGGGTCGCCCCGACTCCGGTGCGGATGGCGAGGAGATGTACCTCCAGCTCTGCTCCAACTGCCACGGAGCGGAGCTCCAGGGTGGTCTCGGTCCCGGCTTGGGGCCGGGATCGAACGCCGCCGGGCAACCTGACGACTTCCTCCGGGTGGCCATCGTGGACGGCCGCGGACGCATGCCGTCGTTTTCCTCGACTCTCAGTGCACCACAGGTCGAGCGTCTCATCGCATTTCTGCGCCAGGAACAGGCCGGGTGAGCGCTCTTCTCGAGGCTCTCGAGCTTCACCCGATCAGGATTCCCATGCGGCACCGGTTCCGCCGCGTCGATCACCGTGAGGCGGTCTTGATCAGGGGTCAGGAGGGGTGGGGCGAGTTCTCGCCTTTCCCCGACTACCCGCCGCATGTGACCACGCGATGGCTTGCCGCGGCCCTGGAGGCGGCCTGCAGCCGCCTACCTACACCGGGCAGGTCGTCGATCCTGGTCAACGTGACAGTGCCGGCGGTGGCCCCCGAGGTGGCGGTGAGACTCGTCCGCGAGTCCGGGGCCGGGACGGCGAAGGTCAAAGTCGGGGAGCCGGGCCAGACGGCAGAAGAGGACGAGGAGCGGCTCGCCGCGGTGAGGTCGGCGATCGGTCCGGAGGGCAAGATCCGCATCGACGCGAATGCCGCTTGGGACGTCGACACGGCCACCAAGCGTCTCGAGGCCTACTCCCGCTTCGATCTCGAGTACGTCGAGCAGCCGGTGAAGACGCTGGAGGAGATGGTCGAGCTGAAGCGTCGGACCACCGTGCTCCTGGCCGCCGACGAGTTGGTCAGACTCCGCCCCGATCCGGTGGAGGTGGCCGAGATGGGGGCGGCGGACATCCTGGTGGTGAAGGTCCAGCCCCTGGGCGGTGTCTCGCGGACCATCGACATCGCAACTCGCGCCGGAATCCCGATAGTTGTCTCGTCGGCGCTGGAGACCTCGGTCGGCATCTACTCGGGGCTTCTCGCCGCCTCCCTCCTACCCGATCTGCCCTATGCCTGCGGGCTGGGCACGGTGGCCTTGATCGAAGGGGACCCCACCCGCTCGCCTCTGGTGTCGATGACCGGGGAGCTGGAGGTTCGGCGTCCGGAGCCCGATCCCGAGCTGTTGGAGAGATGGCGTCCCGACCGGGACCGGTCCGCGGAGCTGCTGCGTAAGGTCAGGTCTGCGGCCCGCGTCCTGACCTGACCGTCGCAAGTGATCCCGAGATGACACAGCCCAACCCCAGCACAGCCCAGGCCCGCGCCATCGTCGACGAGCTTCATCGTCACGGCGTCGACTACGTCGTCATCTCGCCGGGTTCGCGTTCGGGTGCCCTGGCCATCGCATTCGAGGAGCACTCGGGCGTCGACACTCGCATCGTGCTCGACGAACGATCGGCGGCCTTCCACGCCCTGGGCCGCTCCCGGGTCGGCGGCGTCCCCGCCGTGGCCCTGGCCACATCGGGGACCGCGCTCGCCAATCATTTGCCTGCGGTCGTCGAGGCCGATCTGTCCATGGTCCCTCTCATCCTGATCTCCGCCGACCGCCCCCCGGATCTGTTGCACGTCGGGGCCAACCAGACGATCGAGCAGGAGGGCATCTTCGGCGGGAAGACCCGCTGGTCGTGCACGATCCCCCCGGCCGAGCCAGGCATGGACCTGAACGCCTACTGGCGCACCACCGTGTCCCAGGCAATGGCCCGGGCCCGCGGCCATGGCGGCCAGCCCGGACCGGTCCATCTCAACATCGCCTTCCGCGAGCCGACGGTGCCCGTCTCGGACGATGGTCGAACCAGAGCCGAGCCATACCCCTACGCCGTCGAAGGCCGGCCGGCCGGGGATCCCTGGCAGCGGCATGTCCATGCCCGTCCCGGCCCGGCGCAGATCGACCTTCCCCTCGACGCAAGGCATGGGCTGGTGCTCGCCGGCGAGGGCGATTTCGATCCGGCTGCTCTCGGTGAGGCCGCTGATCGGCTCGGCTGGCCCGTCCTGGCGACCGCGACCTCGGGGCTGCGCGGCTCGAAGGTGGTCACGACCTATCACCACCTCCTGGTGGCAGGAGTCGCGCCGGCTCTCCGGCCCGACCTGGTGGTCAGCGTCGGGCGGATCGGCCCGAGCGATCGGCTCGGGGCGCTCACCTCGCTGGCCGTCCCCCAGATCCAGATCGACCGTTGGGGAGCGTGGCACGACCCGCGCCGCCATTCCACTCACATGATCCAGGCCGACCCGGCCGCCACGTTGCTCGATCTCGCGCCGGCGGATGACAGTCGGCTCCTCGATGGCTGGCTTACAGCCGACTCGACCATGAGGGCCGCTCTCGATGAGCGTCTGAGTGCCGAACCGCTGCCCTTTGGGCCCTCGGTGGCGAGGGTGCTCGGCTACGTCGACCATGACCTGCTGGTGGCTGCCTCGTCGATGCCGATCAGGGATCTCGACGCCCACTTCACCGGTCCGGCCCGGGTCATCGCCAACCGGGGTGCCTCCGGCATCGATGGGTTCGTGTCGACGGCATTGGGCGCCGCCTCGATGGGGGGGCGGACCGTGGCCCTGGCCGGGGACCTCTCCTGGCTCCACGACGCAGGGGGCCTCGTGGTCGACGACCCAGGTGATGTCGTTTTCGTCGTCGTCGACAACGGGGGAGGCGGATTGTTCGACCTGCTGCCCCAAGCCGAGCATGCCCCCGACTTCGAACGTCTCTTCGTGGCTCCTCATGGATTGGATCTCGCCCGTCTCGGGTCGGCTTATCACCTGAACGCCGTCGTGGCCGAGGACGTCGACGCCATCCGGGGGACGCTTCCGAGCAGGCTGACCGGCGGTGGTGCCCACCTCCTGGTGATCCCCGTCAACCGGGAAACCGACCTCAAAGCCCGTCGTGCCCTCGACGACACGGCGCGGGCCGTGTGCGCCGGGCTCAGCTGAGACCGAGAGCGCCCATCATGGGGCGTAGTTTGAGCCGGGTCTCCTCGAATTCGAGCCGGGGGTCGGAGCCCTCGACGATCCCCGCCCCGGTGTACAGCGTCGCCTCATCCCCTTCGATCACTCCGCAGCGAAGAGCGATGGCGAACTCTCCGTCGCCGGAGCGGTCGAGCCAGCCCACCGGACCGGCATATCGGCCCCGTTCATGGCCCTCCAGCTCCCGGATCAGCTCCAGAGCGGTCTTGGTCGGCGTCCCCGCCACCGCTGCGGTCGGGTGCAGGGCGGAGAGGAGATCGGACAGCTCCGTTCCGGGATGGGTGTCGCCCTCGAAGGTTGTGGATAGATGTTGGATGTCGCCATATGTGGCGACGCTGCTTCCCGAGCGTTGCAGACGGGTGCAGAACGGGGCGAGGGCGTCGTCCACCGAATCGGCGGCGAGGGTGTGCTCGCGCGCCATCTTCGCGGTATCGAAGGACTGGGACCCGGCCGGGTCGCCGAGGTCGGCGGATCCAGCCAGGGAGATCGATCGAACCCGCCCCTCGGCGAGGGATACCAGCAGCTCGGGGCTTGATCCGACGAAGCCGTCGACGAGAAACGTGTGCGATCCCGGCTCGGATGAGACCAGGTTGGCCAGCACCAGGTGGACGGGCACCCGGGCGGCGAATCGGGCCGACAAGCGGCGAGACAGGACGACCTTATCCACCTCACGGCTTTCGATCGCCTCGAGGGCTTCCTCGACCAGCGAGGTCCACATCTCCAGCCCGCCCTCGCCGATCGTTCCCTGTGGTAGCCCGGTCGATGGTCTCGGCGGGGGGAGATCATCCTCGGTGCCGAGCAGGAACCGGGCGCCGTCACCGTCGATCCTCAACAGCACCTCGGGGACGACGAGGATGGAGCCTGGGTCGTTCTCGTCGAACGTGAAGCTTGCCAAGGCCAGCGGAGCCGAAGTCGAGCGAAGACGCCGTGTCGCCCGGTCGAAGCGATCGGCACCGGCGCCCGGGTCGATGCGGGAAGACTCGCCCCAGCCGAGCAGGGCCACGTCGCGGCGGATCCACGCCGAGTCGGGTGCTCGCATGAGCGCATCACTGAGTTGGGAGGAGTGGCCCTCGCGCGTCATTGCCATGTGCAGGCTAGGACCGGTCCGTCGGCTTCGATGCCGGCGAGGGCGTATGCCATCTTCTCGAACAGGGCCGTGTTGCCGGAGGTGGCCAGCAGCACCTCTCCCACCTCGCCGCGGGACGGGGCGATTCGCTCCACCTGTCTGGCCACGGCGGGGGCCGGGTCGATGATGGCGATCGAGGGGCCGACGACCTCCTCGATGAGCGGGACCAGGAACCCGAAGTGGGTGCAGCCGAGGACCAGCGTGTCGGCTCCCCCTTGCAGGATCGGTGTCAGACAAGACTCGACCTGATTTCGTGCGGCCGGCCCTTGGATTACCCCGGCCTCGACCAACTCCACCCAGCCGGGGCAGGCCTGAGTGAGGATGGTCGCCCCCAAGGAGTGGCGTTGCACCACCGAGGCGAACAGCTCTCCCTGGAAGGTGGCCGCCGTCGCCACCACTCCAATCACGCCCGTGGCGGTCCTCACTGCGGCCGGCTTGACCGCGGGCTCCATCCCGACGAACCAGACCGCGGGATGTCGGGCCCGAAGTGAGTGCAGGGCCGCTGCCGAGGCGGTGTTGCAGGCGATGGTGACCACGTCCGCCCCTCTTTCGAGCAGCCACAGTGACGCCTGCTCCGCCATTTCCGCCACCTCGTCGAGGCTGCGCACCCCGTACGGCGCCCGAGCCTGGTCGGCGAGATAGAGAAGATCGGCCGAGGGGAGCAGGCGGCGTATCTCGGTGAGCACGGTCAAGCCGCCCACACCCGAGTCGAAGACACCGATCATGACCGTCATCTCAGCAGGCGGGCCACAGGGGCACTGGTAGCGTCGCGGCCCGCCGGTCGAGGAGGTCGAGGTGAAGGTCCAGGATTCGGTGGCGCTCGTCACCGGTGGGGTCTCGGGTCTGGGTTTCGGAGCAGCGTCGCGCATCGTCGGGAAGGGGGGATCGGTGGTGATGCTCGACGTCAACGAGGCCCTGGGGGAATCGGCCGCGGCGGAGCTCGGGGATCGGGTTCGTTTCATCGCATGCGATGTGCGCGATCCCGAGGCCGTCGCCGAGTCGGTGCGCCGGGCCGCCGAGGAGTGGGGAAGGATCGATGTGCTGGTCAATGCGGCCGGGGTGGCCCCGGCGCAGCGACTCATCTCTCGCGATGGTGACCTGTTCGATCTCGACCTGTTCCGGCTCGCCATCGAGGTCAATCTCATCGGCATGTTCGACGTCATCCGGAACGTCGTGGCGGTGATGGCGCGAGCCGAGCCGGGTGAAGGTGGGGAGCGGGGAGTGGTGGTGAACGTGGCCTCCATCGCCGCATTCGAAGGTCAGATCGGCCAGACCGCGTACTCGGCTTCCAAAGCGGGGATCGTCGGGATGACCCTCCCCTTGGCCCGTGACCTGGGCAGTCTGGGCATACGGGTGATGACCATCGCCCCGGGCATCATGGACACGCCGCTCCTCGCTTCGGCCCCCGCCGAGTTGAAGGAAGCCCTGGCAAAGCTGCACGTGTTCCCTCCCCGCCTCGGCACCCCCGAGGATTTCGCCCATCTGGTCCAGGCCATAGTGGAGAACCCGATGCTCAACGGCGAGGTGATCCGTCTCGACGCCGCTGCGCGGATGCCGCCCAGGTAGCCGGGGCCGGGTCGGACGGCATCACTCCAGCGGCCTGATCCCCTCCAGGCTTTCCGGATTCTCCAGGCTGGACAGGTCGCCGACGTCCTTGCCCAAAGCCATCGCCTTCACCACGCGGCGCATGATCTTCGCCGAACGGGTTCGGGGCAGGTCCCCAACCCAAAAGATGAGGGCGGGTCGAAACGATTTGCCCAGTGTGTCGGTCACCGACGTCGTCACCCGTGTGGTCAGCTCCTCGCCCGGATCGACCCCGGGCGCCGGAACCAGGTAGAGGGCTATCGCCTCACCCTTCACCGGGTCGGGGATCCCGATGGCGGCGGCCATCATCACCTCGGGCAGGGCGACGACGACCGACTCGATCTCCGCAGGCCCGATGCGCTTGCCGGCGATGTTGAGCGTGTCATCGGACCGCCCGTGCAGGAACCAGAAGCCGTCTTCGTCGATGGACGCCCAATCGCCGTGCACCCAGGTGTCGGGGAAGCGCTCCCAGTACGTCTCGAGGTATCTCTCCGGCTCGTTCCAGAAGCCCCGGGTCATGCCGGGCCAGGAGCCTCTGATCACCAGCTCCCCGACCTCTCCCCGGATCGGGTTGCCCTCGGCGTCGTAGACGTCGGCGTCGACGCCGAAGGAAGGCCCGCCCAGCGACGTAGGCTTCATTCCCTGGAGCAAGTTGACGCCGATGATCACTGCCCCGATCTCGGTCCCGCCTGAGATGTTGACGATGGGCCGGGCGCGCTCGCCGACCTGGTCGAACAGCCACCACCACGGGTCGGGGTTCCAGGGCTCCCCGGTGGAGCCGAAGCTGCGGAGGCGGGACAGGTCGTGCTTGCGGGCCTGCTCGGCGCCGTGAGGCTGGAGGGCGCGGATCAAGGTGGGGGAGATGCCGAGAAAGGTGACACCCAGATTGGCCGCAACCTGCCAGATCCGATCGGGCCCCGGGTGATCGGGGGCCCCGTCATAGGTGGCGAGTGAGGCGCCATTGGCCAACCCGGCGAGGACCATCCACGGGCCCATGATCCAACCCATGTCGGTGGCCCACATCACGACGTCGTCCCTGGTGAGCTCGGCGTGGAACGCGCCTTCGGCGGCCAGCTTGACCGTCAACCCGCCATGAACGTGTACCGCCCCTTTTGGCCTGCCGGTGGTCCCGGAGGTGTAGGCGATCAGGACCGGGTCCTCGGTACTGGTCGGGAACGGGGGCAAAGGCTCGGCAGCGGGGACGACGTCGTGCCACCACAGGTCGCGGCCGGTGGTCATCGGGGTGTCGGGCCGCTCGGCGTAGTCGACGACCAGCAAGTGCCCGAGACCACCCGCGGCCTCCACCGCACCGTCGGCGATCTCCTTCATCCCGACCATGCTTCCCCGCCGGTGGAACCCGTTCGCGCACACCATGACCTTCGGTTTGGGGTCCTGGAGACGTGCGGCCACCGCCTCGGGGCCGTAGCCGGAGAAGACCGGGATGAAGATGGCGCCGATGCGGGCCACGGCGAGTAGCGAGACCACCGCCTCCACACCCATAGGGAGGAACACGGCGACGGCATCGCCCCGTCCGACACCGAGGCCGCTCAGCGCCCCGGCGAGACGGCTCACCACGTCTCTCAGCTCGCCGAAGGAGAGCTCTCGGGACTCTCCGGTCTCCTTCTCGCTGCGCAGCGCCACCCGATCGGGCTCGTCCTCAGCCCAGCGGTCGACGCAGGCTCGGCTCAAGTTGAACGACCCGCCCACGAACCAGGTGGACCACTGGTGGCCGCGCGAGTTGTCCCGGACCTCCCTCCAGGGGCGATCGAAGGGGAGGCCGAGGAACTCGACCACGGCAGCCCAGAACCATTCGGGATCGTCCCCCGACCTGGAGACCAGGTCGCCAAGGGTCTCGATCCCGTGTTCCCTCATGAAAGCTGCGGTGTTGGTCGCGGCGGCTTGCTCCGGGCTCGGCCGCCAGACCACTTCGAAGCTGTCCATTGCCCT
>Ga0209519_10000866_pt1 | contig 12980 bp, 10 predicted proteins | sample Rifsed13ft1_FD_184005 | JGI IMG/M metagenome (GOLD analysis project Ga0209519, IMG submission 184005) | Soil microbial communities from Rifle, Colorado, USA - sediment 13ft 1 (version 2) | ecosystem: Environmental > Terrestrial > Deep subsurface > Rock core/Sediment | place: Rifle, Colorado...
AGAATTCCAAACAGGTGCGGGTTGTCGGATGCGTCCCGGTTCCAAAGGCCATCCCCGGCTCTATCGTGATCACCTGGCGTTGCGGCAGCTCGGGAGGCACGATCCAGGGTGGGCCAACCCAGAGACCCTTTCCCACTTTCTGCGGTTGAAAGAATCGACGCCAGGAATTTTGCCAATTCTTTTCCTGCAAAAGCGTCCAGCGCAATCCCTCCTCTCCCACTCCGGGGTAGATCCCTTTCATCGCGCGCAGAAAGCGCTGGATGTCCCGCTTCAAGTACGCCGTCCGGACCGGACGGGCAAAAAAGGCCTGGACCTCATTCTTTTTGATCACGACGCCCGGAGATCCGCGCTCGATGAGAAAATTGGAGATTGCGTCCAGCGCCGCGGAAGGCGCTTTAAGCGTAAGCTGCAACCATGAGGTGGTCACGCTTTCATTTATGCCAGAGTGCCGTCACAGGTTCAATTGCTCGCACCATTCGTCCTTGACCTGGGAGCTTCCCTGAGCTAGAAATCTTTTGAACCTGAGACCCCGATCACCTCATGACACTCATCGCTCCTTTCCGCGGGATTCTCTACAATCCCAAGAAAGTTCGCGACCTCTCCAAAGTGATCGCGCCGCCTTACGATGTGATCACGCCTGAAGAGCACGCGAGGCTTCAGCGCCGATCCCCTTACAACATCGTTCACCTCGACTTGAACCATGAGGCGGACTCCTACCAGGGCGCGGCCCGCCTTTTTGCGGAATGGCAGGCGGAGAAGATTTTGCTGCGCGATGAAACCCCGGCCCTCTATTTCCTGAACCACCGCTTCCGCTCTAACGGAGAGCCGGAACAAGAGCGCCTGGGGTTTATCGCTCTAACTCAAATCGAAGATTTCTCTACGGGGACGATCCGGCCCCACGAACGTACGCTGGCGGGGCCTAAGGAGGACCGCTTTCAACTCATGCTGGCATGCCACGCGAACCTGAGCCCGATCTTCGCGCTTTATTCCCAGCCCAAGAGGTTGATCAACCGCATGCTGTGGGAACGGGTGCAGGGAATTGCCCCCCTAATGGAGGTGCATGAGGACCGCGGGGGAACGTGCCTCTTGTGGCGCATTACAGATATCGACCTGATCCATCTGGTGCAGCACGAGATGGATGGCCAGCCGCTCCTTATCGCGGACGGCCACCACCGCTATGAAGCGGCGCTTCACTACCGCGATCATCTGCGTGCACAAAGGGGAAACTGTACCGGGCGGGAGGCCTTCCATTACGTGATGGCCTATTTCGCCAACATGAAGGACGAAGGCGTGGTCATCCTGCCCACGCACCGGCTGGTTCGCGCCTTCGAGCCGATTCCGTTTCAGGAACTCGAAGAGACTTTGCAGCGCTATTTCTATCTGGAGCCGTACCCCAAGACCCCTGAGGGGAGACGCTGGTTTCTGCGTGCACTGAAGGGCGGGGGAAAGAGACGGCGGCTCATTGGGGTCTCCTTCAAACGGGACCCGCGCTATCTGATCCTGCGCCTCAAAAATAAGCGGATCATGCAGCGTCTCTCGAAGGATCTCAGCGCGCCTCTGCGCGAGCTGGACGTAACGATTCTTCACTTGCTTATCTTGGAGCACATCCTGAAGCTTTCCGCCGAGGATCAACTCAGAGAAGAGGTTCTAAGCTACTCCCAGGATACGGAAAAGGTCCTTCAAGCCGTCGAGAAGGAAGAACAGCAGGCCGCCTTCGTCCTGAACCCGCCCGACCCGGAAGAGATCCTTACGATCGCCGTCGGAGGAGAGCGGATGCCCCAGAAATCAACCTATTTTTTCCCCAAACTGATCACCGGCCTGGTGATCAATAAGATCGACCCGGACGAAGAGGTCTAATGATAGAGGCGTCCCTTTTCCGCGCGCAGGCTCTCCTACTGCCGGGAACGGTCGCTGAGGCTCACGACCTTGCTATTCTCGATTTCCTCCTTGCGCTCCCGACCTCTTTTTTGCCTATGACCACTCGGTTCTTCCTTCTTCCCGAGCTCAAGCTCCAGATTGCGTATCTGGGCCCTGAGCGCCTCCTCCACTTCTTTCGCGGTGTAATCTTTCAGGCGAATCAACTCCTCCCTCTTCTCGATGCCGGAGATCAGGTCTGCGATGCGCTCTTCGGCCCTCGATGCGATTTCTTCAACCTCCTGCGCCTTCGCTTGCAGCAGCTCTGCTTTCTGCTCCAACGCCTGCTCCAACTCGTGAACTTTGGCCGCCAAAGCCGCTTCGGGCTGTTTTTCCTCACTTTCCCCTCGGTTCAAAAGTTTTTCCTTGTCCACGAACTGAGACTCCAGCTCCTTCACTTTGGCCCTCATCTCCGCTTGCAGTTCCTTGAACTCCCGGTTCCGTTCGACCAGCAATTCTTCTTTTTCTGAGAGCTGATTTTCGAGCTCGAGGATTCTGACCAACAGGCTCTCTGCATCTCCCCTGGCCTCGGCCTCCTCGGGCTCAGAGCTTCGCTCTCGTTGCGCAAATTCCAGTTCCACCTCCTTTTCCTTCAACTGACCTTCCAAGATCCGAATCTTTTCCAAAAAGACTCTCTCCGTTTCTTTCAGCGCGGCTTCCCTGGCATCCAAACCCTGCTCCGTTTCGACAAGCTTGTTCTCAAGCTGGGTTAGCTTTTCCCTCCACTCAAGCTCCGCCTGCTCGAGTTTCTTCGTTCTATCGTCATTCAGACGTCCCTCCATGCGGGAAAGCTGATTTTCGAGCTCGTGGGTCTTGGCCGTCAGGCTATCCTCCATCTCTCGCCACGCGGCATCCTTACCGTCGAGCAACAACTGTTTCTCTTGCAGTTGCGCCTCCAACTCGGCCACACGCTCCCTCGCCTCAGCGTCGAGTTCTTTGAGCTCCCGGCCTCGGGCGATGAGCAAACCCTCCTTCTTCGCCAGTTGGTTCTCCAGTTCGTGCACCTTCGCATTTAGGCTCGCCTCAAGTTCTCCTGCTGCAGACTCCTTCCCGCTGAGGATCCCCTGCTTCTCTTGAAGCTTGGCCTCCAGGTCGGTCACTCTATTGCCCGCCTCCGCATTAAGTTGTTGAAGCTCATGCAGCACCGATTCCTTCTCGCCGAGAATATTGTTTTTTTCTTGAAGCTCTGCCTCCAGGGCGGCGATTTTTTTCCGTGCTGCTTGGTTCAAATCCCTGAACTTCCCATCCGTGGCTTCCAACATCCCATCTTTTCCCGCAAGTTGATCCTCCAGAGCTCGGATCTTCGCCGTTAGATTTTGCTCCAATTCCGCCGCTCGAAATTCCATGTGGCTAAGGATTTCCTGCTTTTCCCTCAGCTGGACTTCCAGAGCGCCCGCTTTCTTTTCCGCCTTATCTTTGAGTTCTTTGAGCTCCCTGCTTCCGTCCAGCAGCAGACCCTCCTTTTCCGCCAGTTGCGCTTGCAGTTCCCGGACTTGTGCGGTTGAATCCTCCTCTACTTTCTTCCATGTTGCATTTTTGTCCTTGAGTATCTGCTCTTGCTCCCGAAGTTGATTCTGAAGTCCCGCAATGGCCTTTTCTGCATCTCTCTTTACGTTCGTCACCTCCCCGTCACGCTCTTCTAGCATCCCCTCTTTGTGTTTGAGCCCTTTCTCCAGAGCACCAATTCTGCCCATCAGATTCTCTTCCAGTTCCTTGACCGTCGATTCCTTCCACTGAAGAGATTCCCCTATATCGTGCAGATGGCCTTCCAGCGGAGCAAATCTCACCTCGAAGTTTTGCTTCAGTTCCTCCAGCCGTTGGACTTCTTTGACAGCTTTGGCTTCGGCCTCCAAGACTGCCGCCTCCATCTGCTCGAATCGCTTGACGAGGTTCTTCTCCAGCCGGTTCATTCCATGCCCCATCAGGCCTGGTGGCATCCGCGACGTTTCGCTAAAGAAGAAATAGGCATAGACGGCCAGGCCGGCAAGGACAAAGCCGAAAGTAACATAGCTGGTAAGGACCACAGAATTCCCGTCCGCAAGCCCAATAAAACTGGGCCAGGACAGATAGAAAATCCAGTAGATGATGAAGACAAATGTGGTCAAAAATGCGTATCGGATCCTGTGGGTGAGCATGAATCCGGTCACAAGACAGATATAAATGACCATCTGCCAAGCAGGGAGGGAAATTTGATAAGCTTCAAAATTCACCAAGGCCTCCATCGCTCCTTTGCTTCGAATACGTCTTGTTGTATTTGTATTTAGGAAGCAATTCTTAGACCAGGCTTTAGAAGTTGGATTTCCTGGAAAAGTTTGCCCGGCAGGTCATTTCGGCAGGCCAATTTACGTTAAAATGTCGCAAATTGGCATAGCTTCGCTAGCGCGTACGGCGTTTGACCGCGTTTATACGCGGCCAACGCGAATGAAGTCGCCCCAAAACCTAAGTGTTGAAGGAGGGGTGAACCCCGTCGACCGGACAGTTAAGCGACCAAACGTCAAAAACAAACATGTACCATTTATCATTTAATCGGAGTGATAAACTCGCCGTCACCGGGTTTGCCGACGACCTTTCCCTCCTGCATCACGACCTTCCCCCTCACCAGGGTGTAGATCGGCACGCCTTTGACCTTCCGCCCATGGTAGGGCGTCCAGCCCACCCGCGTGTAAGTGGTTTCGTTCGTGATTGTCTCCTCCCGCTTCATGTCTATGACCACCAGATCCGCATCCGCGCCCGGCTGGATGACGCCCTTTCGCGGATAAACTCCGAAGATGCGCGCCGGATTGTAAGACGTGATGCGAACCAGTTTGTCGAGCGAGAGTCTTCCCTCGTTGACCGCCGTCAAGAAAAGCTTCAAATAGTCCTGAATCTGCGGCTCCCCTCCGGGGGATTTCCACATGTCCTTCCAACCGATATCCTTTTCCTCTTTAGTATGGGGAGCATGGTCGGTGCCGATCACGTCGACCGTTCCGTCCTCAATGCCTCTCCAGAGAGCCTCCACATGCGCCTCAGGCACCCAGAATCCCAGGCAGTAAGGACCTAGTCTCTCGACATTCTCCCAAGACCCCAGGAAAAGCGCCCACGGATTTACCTCGACGCTAACCGGCCGCCCTTCTTCCTTCGCGCGCCGGGCCATTTCCAGTCCTTCGGGGGTCGTCATGTGGAGAATATGGAGCCTTGTTCCCGTGGCCTTCTGAAAGCGAACCAGCGTGGCAATGGCGGTATCCCAGATGATTCCCTCGAAGGCGCGGTAGGCCTTGGCATAGGCCTGGGGGCTACGGTCGCCGCGCTGCCAGTAGCGCTGCTCGATCTCGTCCATCAGATCCTGGTCGTGCGGATGGACCATGAGCGGCAACCCGGTTCTACCCACGGCCTCAAAGCAGCGAAACAGCGCGCCGTGGTTATGGAGCCCGATACCGGGCATATGGGGATAGTCCCTGCCCGTGTCTTTGACCATGAAGATCTTAAAGGCCAGGCAGCCCGCCTCGGCCAGCCTCGGGATCTCGTCGGGCACCGTCCCCGAAGGATTGTGGTTAAAGTCAACCACGGCTTTCTTTTTGCCGGTTTGGATAACATCTCGGTAGCGCTCCACGGTGGTCGTGGGCGGGTTGACGTTGGGCATGCCTACCGATAGCGTGACGCCACCGGCTGCGGCAGCCTGAGTCGCGGTTGTGATGTCCTCTTTATGAGTAAAGCCCGGCTCCCGATGATGTGTGTGGGTGTCGATCAGCCCGGGAATGATCGCCTTGCCGCTTGCATCGATGATCTTATCGGATTCTGGGAAAGCCGGCGGCATCCCCAAGGCCGCTATCTTGCCCTGGTTAACGGCTATGTCCGCCCGGACCATACCCGCCGGAGTCCAGACCTCTCCCCCACGAACGATCAAATCTACCTTTTCCATCGTTGGATCATCTCCATTTCAAATAACATAAAAAAATCTTATATGATCCGACACCATCCCTGTCAACAGCTTCTTGATGCTTGACACAATCGCTGGGCGTAATTAATTTTTTTGCCGAGGCAGAATTCAAAAACTCAAGACGAAAAAGGAGGCCCAAACTATGGATCTGATAAGATGGGAACCCTTTGAAGGGCTTAACAAGATTCAGTCCAGAATTAACGATCTGTTGGAGGAGACCTTTGGCCGGTCGCGCTTTCCGCACTTAGCCGGTCCCGGGACGTGGTATCCTCCGGTAGATATCCTCGAGAGCAAAGAGGCCTATGCCATCCGCGCCGAGCTGCCGGGGATGAAGAAAGAAGATTTCAACCTGGAACTCAACGACGGGACTCTTACGCTCAGCGGAGAGAGTGTGTTCCTAAGGCCGAGGAGGCCAAGCCGAAGCAGATCAGTGTCAGCGTGAACTGACAGAAACTTGAGGCTCGGGCCAATAGGGGGAGGACATACAGCATTCCTCCCCCTATTTTTTAGTGCCTCAGGACTAGCCGGGAGATGAAAAAAAAGGGGCCTTTTTCAAGGCCCCCTTTTGTGACTTCACATACCTAGCCTAGTACTCATCTCCATGAGGCATCGACGGGGCCTCTCTCTTCTTCTCCGGCTTCTCCGCGATCACGGCTTCCGTGGTGATGAGCAACCCCGCAACCGAAGAGGCATTCTGCAGAGCGCAACGCACCACCTTGGTCGGGTCAACAATGCCAGCCTTGACCAGGTCCTCAAACTCCTCCGTGGCGGCATTAAAGCCAAAAGCGCCTTTTCCATTCCTGATCTTATCGAGCACCACCGAGCCATCGGCACCAGCATTCTGCGCAATCCAGCGGGCCGGCTCCTCGAGCGCCTTCTGCACAATCCGCACCCCGATCTTTTCGTCTTCAGGCACCCTGAGGTTAGCTAGGCTTGCTGAAGCTCGGATAAGCGCCACGCCGCCGCCCGGGACAATTCCCTCCTCGACTGCGGCGCGGGTTGCATGCAGGGCGTCCTCTACGCGGGCCTTTCTCTCCTTCATCTCGATCTCGGTGGCAGCCCCGACCTTGATCACAGCCACTCCTCCAGCCAACTTGGCCAATCGCTCCTGGAGCTTTTCTCGGTCGTAGTCCGAGGTCGTCTCCTCGATCTGGGCGCGAATCTGGGTAATGCGTCCTTCAATCGCGGATTTCTTGCCAGCGCCTTCCACGATCGTGGTGTTATCCTTGTCGACGATGATCCGCTTGGCCCGACCCAAGTCCTTCAGCGTGACGTTCTCAAGCTTGATCCCCAACTCCTCGGCGATCATCCGCCCATCGGTCAGGATGGCGATGTCTTCCAACATGGCCTTGCGCCGGTCGCCGAAGCCAGGGGCTTTCACCGCCACGCACTTGAGCGTGCCTCGAATCTTATTGACCACCAGGGTCGCGAGCGCTTCCCCTTCCAGTTCCTCTGCGATGATCAGCAGGGGCTTGCCGGTCTTGGCAACATTCTCAAGCACCGGGAGCAGGTCTTTCATGCTCGAGATCTTCTTTTCGTGATTGAGGAGATAAACATCCTCATACACGCACTCCATCCGCTCCGGATCCGTTACAAAGTAAGGAGAGAGGTAGCCACGATCAAAGCGCATTCCCTCGACTAATTCCAGGGTCGTCTCCAAGCCTTTGGCCTCCTCAACCGTGATAACTCCCTCCTTGCCTACCTTATCCATGGCCTCGGCCAGGATGTCCCCAATGGTCTTATCGTTGTTGGCTGAAATCGTTCCGACCTGGGCAATCTCCTCCCTTTCCCGAGTGGGCTTGGACATGGACTTAAGCTCCTCGGTGACCTTCTCCACGGCTTTGTCGATGCCCCGTTTGATGCCCATAGGGTCATGGCCCGCAGCCACCAATTTGATCCCTTCACTGAAGATGGCACGAGATAAGACCGTGGCTGTGGTGGTGCCGTCGCCCGCGACATCCGAGGTCTTGCTGGCCACCTCCTTGACCATCTGGGCGCCCATGTTCTCGAATTTATCCTCAAGCTGGATCTCCTTCGCGACCGTAACCCCGTCTTTGGTAACCGTCGGCGCGCCCCAGGATTTTTCCAATACGACGTTCCGCCCCCTAGGGCCTAAAGTTACCGTCACCGTGTCGGCCAGAATGTTGACCCCGCGGAGGATTTTGCTCCGAGCCTCTTCGCTAAATTTTACGTCTTTTGCAGCCATACTTTCCCTCCTTATTCAATAATTCCCAGAATATCGTCTTCGCGCAGGATGAGATGCTCTTCGCCGTTGAGCTTGATCTCGGCCCCAGAATACTTGCCAAACAAGATCTTGTCTCCCTCTTTTACGTCCATAGGAATGAGCTTACCGTCCTCATGCTTCCCCGGGCCAACCGCGATCACACGGCCCTCCTGAGGCTTTTCCTTGGCGGTATCCGGGATGATGATCCCGCCCTTGGTTTTCTCTTCCTCCTCTAACCTTTTAATAATCACCCTGTCATGAAGCGGACGAACTTTTGTGGCCATAAAAACCTCCTAAATAAAACATGAGTTTATACTTCTACCGGAAGGTATTACCGGGTGAAAATATAAGATCACTTCACGAAACGTCAAGGGGGGGTTGGCAACTAAAATGGCCGCGATCATCTCCCCCACGACCCGGCGACCGGCTGCGATGATGGCCAGCCCCTACACTTTTATGGCGAAGGATGGTATGGAGTACGCTCGAACAGGCGGGATCCAGGAGCGAATGTGATGATCAAAATTTGGGGCAGGAAAGATTCATCCAACGTGCAAAAGGTGCTGTGGTGCTGCGGGGAACTAGGGCTCGCTTACGAGCGGATTGACATCGGAGGGCGCTTTGGGGGCAACAAGGAAAGGCCCTACTTGGACCTTAACCCTAACGGATTAGTGCCAACGATCGAGGACGGGGATTTCGCGCTTTGGGAATCCAACAGCATCGTGCGCTACCTGGTAGATAAATACGGCCAGGGAAAGCTGCTTCCGCCCAATCCCGAGGGGCGGGCAAATGCCAATCGGTGGATGGACTGGCAGCTCACGACGATGGGTCCGGCTCTCGTCCCCCTTTTTTGGGCGTTCGTTCGCACTCCTCCGGAAAGGCGAGACCAGGCCGCGATCGATGAGGCATTAAAAAGAGCGACTCATGCCTGGCAGATCCCAGAGGAGCATCTGGCAAAAAACCGCTATTTGGCCGGCGAGTCTTTCTCCATCGGCGACATTCCCCTTGGAATTTGGGCCTACCGCTGGTTCAACCTACCCATCGAGCGGCCTAACTTCCCCCAGGTAAGAGCCTGGTACGACCGCCTTACCGAGCGGCCGGCTTACCAGACCCATGTTATGATTCCCCTGACTTGAGCACGGGCTTGACCGGCCACCGGCGCGACCGTTTCCACAATCGTCGAAAGGGCGCGTTTCCGGCTGATTTCACCGACATTGGAAGGAGCAAGCTATGGCGAAACCAGAGGAAAACACCGAAGGCAAATGGGAGCGGTGGGAAAAAGACCGGACCTTTGTCCGGGCCGTGATCGGCAAATACATGGAGATCTTCAAAGATCTGCAAAAACAGCCGAGGGTCTATAAGAGCGTCAATCACCCCTATAAGGGCGGCCCTGCCAAATGGAGCAAGAACGTCATCAACCCGCAGACTGCCCCCATCACACAGTCCATAGAGACCCATATCGATATCTTGGCGCCGGGCAATCACGGACAAAAACACGGTCATATGAACAGCGCGGTCTTCTATATCTTGGACGGGAAAGGTCATGACGTGCATGACGGCGTGCGCTACGATTGGGAGGCGGGCGATGTCTGCATCGTCGATAACGGCTGCGTCCATCAGCACTTCAACGATGACCCGGACCGGCCAGCGCACATCCTGATCTTCAAGGCCAAGCCGCTCTTTGCCTTCTTCAACCTTTTGATGCAGAAGGTGGTCGACTTCCCACCCAAGGTCGCCAAGCCGGGTTTTGAGCATTTCGACCCGGAAGAGGCTTTCGACCACAAGTAGGAGGATCCCCGATGGCCTTTGAAGAAGCGAAGAAAATCAAATTGGACGGCCCGACCGTCGACTATTACCGCAAGGCGCTGGAGCGCTCGAAGAAGTTTCGCCAGGAATACGGCCGGCGCCGAACTGTCGTCAAGGCCACTGAGATGCCCTGGGAGAAAAGCCCCCAGGGCCTGATCAAACACATTGTCCACGAGGAGATGTTCACCAGAGAGTTCGCCCTGGAGATGTACATGCAGCTCCTCGAGCCCGGCAAGCCTTCAGGCAAGCACCGCCACATGGCCGAAGAGGTCTTTTACGTCATCGAAGGCCGGGGCTACGATCTCCACTGGGACGTGGAACCGGAAATCGGCACCAAGTACGAATGGCGATGGGCCAAAGAGGCCATGAGATTCGACTGGGAAGAGGGCGATTTCGTCTACATCCCCCCTTTCACCATGCACCAGCATTTCAACGCCGACCCGAACCAGCCAGCGCGGATCATCACGGCGACCAACCGGGTCGTTCGGCTGCTCGGCTTCGACTGGCTGGATCAGGTCGAAGAGGCTCCGGAATAGATCCCGGACGCTTTCCGGCACGGGATTGCTCGTTTACGGGTAAAGCGGCGATCGGCCGTTTACTTCAGAAAGAACCGCAGGGATTCGCTGGTGTAGCGGACCAGGGGACCCCAGTACACCCCGAAGACGACAGTGAGAGAGCTGAGAACGCCCAAAAGGGCGGACTCGTTCGCGCTCATGTCCACTTTCTGATCGGCGGGATTAGGCTGGTCCATGAACATCGTCTTGACGATGCCCGCGTAATAGTAGAGGGAGATCACGCTGTTGATGATCGCCACCACCGCCAGGAAATAAAACTCCTCCCTGATGGCAGCGGCAAAGAGAAAAAACTTACCGACAAAGCCCGCCAGAGGCGGAAGTCCGGTGAGCGAGAAAAGAAAGATCGCCATGCAAACCGCGGGGATGGCGGCTCCGCGCCAGGCGAGCCCGCGGTAGCCTTCAATGTCCTCTCTCCCGGTCGCATTAGCGACAATCACGACCACCAGAAACGCGCCCACATTCATGATCAGGTAGACCACGATGTAGAGCAGCATCGCCTTGAGCCCTTCGTTGTTCAGAACCACGAGTCCCATCAGGATGTAGCCGGCATGGGCGATGCCGGAATAGGCCAGCAGGCGCTTGACGTTTTGCTGATTCAAGGCGCAGAGGTTTCCCACCGTCATCGTCACCATACTCAAAAAGAGAAGGAAGTGAGGCCACTCCACACCGGTGAGGAAGAGCCAGTTGCCCTGATCTCCCAGGCGGGACACCGCCGGGAAGAAGAACCGGATCATGATGGCCACGCCGGCCGCATTGGAGCCCACGGAGAGAAAAGCTGTAATGGGCGTCGGCGCCCCCTGATACACGTCCGGGGACCACATGTGAAAGGGAACAAAGACGACCTTGTAGCCGAATCCGGCCAGGATTAAGACGAAGGCGATAAACAAGCTCAGGCGATTCACCTGGGCGTGCGCCAGCACTTCGCTGATCCTCGCATAATCCAGGCTCCCGGTGATGCCGAAGACCCAGCTCATCCCATAGATCATCGTGCCCGAGGCCACGCCGCCATAGATCAGATACTTCAGCGCCGCCTCGCTGGATCGGCGATTGCGCGGCAAGGAGCCCGTAAGAATGTACGAGGTCAGGCTCACCAGCTCCAACGACAGGTAGGCCATGAGCAGATTGCTCGAGGAGGCCATGAAAAACATCCCGAGGGAGGAGGTGAGCAGGATCGCGTAGTACTCTCCCAGATGAATTTCGCGAATCTCCCGGCAGCCAAAAGAGATCCAGATCACGAGCAGGGTCGCCACCAGGGGGATCACTTTAAAGAAGAGGCTGAAGTTGTCGAGCACGATCATCCGGTGGAACAGCCAACCCTCCGGGCTCCCGTAGAGGTCGAAGGTAGCCCAGAGAGAGAGCAGGCAGCCGAGGAAGGCGCAGGCGGCGAGCCAGCGCTTGTCCGCGACGATCAAGTCGAGAACGATCAAGAAAAGGATGGTCCCGGCGAGGACGAATTCGGGATAGAAAAATTGCAGGCTCTCGAGGTTGCTCAGGTCCATGGGATCTCAAGAGAGGTAGGGGATGACCGTGCGATTCAGCTCGTCCAGGGAAGAGCGCAGCAGATCGAGGATGGCATTCGGATAAACCCCGAGGATAATCACGATAATCCCGAGGGGCACCAGCGTGAAGAGCTCCCGTCCGTTAATTTCCGGGAGCGTCTTATACTTCTCGTTGACCGGCCCGAGAAAGACCCTCTGGATCGTCCAGAGAAAGTAGCCCGCGGTCAAAACCACCCCGCTCGCGCCTAAAACCGTTAGAATCGGATATTTTTGCCACGCCCCAAGCAGCACCAGTACCTCAGAGATGAACCCGGAGAGGCCGGGCAGCCCCATCGAGGCAAACAGGGCCAGGGCGCTCACACCGGTATAGACCGGCATAACAGCCGCCAGCCCGCCAAAGCCGTCCACTTCTCGGTGATGGGCACGATCATAGATCACCCCGACCATGAGAAACAGCATCCCGGTGATGGTCCCATGGTTGAACATCTGAAGCACCGCGCCGTTGATTCCCTGAGAGGTAAAGCTGGCCATGCCCAGCATCACGTATCCCATGTGGCTTACGCTGGAGTAAGCGACGAGCTTTTTAAAATCTGTCTGTGCCATCGCGCAAAGTGCCCCGTAGATGATGTTCCAGGTTCCCAGCGCCGCCAGGAAGTAATAAGCGAGCTCGGCAGTGGCCGCTGGAAGCATGGGGAAATTGATCCGCATGATCCCATAGGTCCCCATCTTCAAAAGAACCCCGGCCAGGATCACCGAGATCGCGGTCGGCGCCTCGACGTGAGCATCCGGCAGCCAGGTGTGAAAGGGAAAAGCGGGGATCTTGATCGCGAAGCCGATGAACAGCGCCATCCAGACTACGTGTTGGAAGCCCCAGCCCAACCGGTCGAAAGGCCAGAATGGCAAAGCCGCCGTGCCGTACTTGGTGTTTTGGGCGATGAGCACCGTCATGTCGAAGGTATAAGGCTCGCTCGAGAAATAGAGGGCCAAGATGGCGAGCAGCATGAGGACGCTGCCCAGCAGGGTGTAGAGGAAGAACTTGATCGCCGCAT
>Ga0209519_10000869_pt1 | contig 12972 bp, 19 predicted proteins | sample Rifsed13ft1_FD_184005 | JGI IMG/M metagenome (GOLD analysis project Ga0209519, IMG submission 184005) | Soil microbial communities from Rifle, Colorado, USA - sediment 13ft 1 (version 2) | ecosystem: Environmental > Terrestrial > Deep subsurface > Rock core/Sediment | place: Rifle, Colorado...
ATTTTGCACCTATTATAGATTCAATGCTTAAATTACCGTTGAAGCGGTTTTTTTCATATGAACATACCCAAGGTCATCCGCAAGTATTGTGCCAAATGTAAAACACATACTGAGCAGAAGGTCTCCATATACAAAGCTGGGAAAAGGAGAGGTTCTGCAAGAGGAGAACGCAGACATGCGGAACGTAAACGAGGGTATGGCGGACAGAAATTCCCAAAACTTGCAAAGCCTGCAAAAGTTACAAAGAAAGTTACTCCAATTATGACATGTACAGTATGCAAAAAGAAATACAATAAACCAGGCATTAGAATTAAGAAATTTGAGTTGGTGGCAGCATGAAAAAAGATCATATTGAAATTCCAAAGCCATCCAGTAAGTTCCAGAAAGTTAATTGTAATGAATGTGGCGAGTTACAAGTAGTATATTCTCATGCATCACAGGCTGTCGTATGTAATTCTTGTGGCAATAATATTGCTGAACCAACCGGTTCCAAAGCAAAGATTAATGGAAAAATCTCAGGCAGTGCTGAGTAAATCATAGTCTTGTTTTGTGTTTAGATTAAAAGCAATTCTTTTATCATCAATTATTATAAATTTCTCAGTTATGTTTTCCAGTATTGAAATATTTTTCGCGTTTACTAATGAAATTCCCGTGTAACAGCATTGTTGATTTTCAAAATTAAGCCAATAATTAGAAGAAAGATGTAATGATTCCAAGAATTTTTTTGTAACAAGAATTGTGGTCCAAATATTTTCTGAATTGCATTGATTTACAATGTTTTTGATAATATCTCCATCTAAAAATGGTAAATCAGCAGAGGTAATCAAAACAAAATCATTTAATGATTTAAGAACTAAATTAAGATCTTCAACATAACCATCACCTGGAGTATTAAAGAGATCAATATTATTTTCTTCTAACAATTTCTTTGTTTTTGGTGAATTAGAACTTGTAATTGCCAATATTTTTGAAAAGCATTTAGAATTTACCAAGGCATCAATAACATGAAGGACTATAGGTTTTTTATATTTTAAAAGTAGTTTTTCTCCAGCTAATCTCATCCGACTTCCTTTGCCACCTGCCATTACAATACCAATCATACTGAAACAAAAATTAGAAGAGATGCTAATCGAGTCAATTCGTTTGTAGCACCCAATACATCTCCTGTAATTCCTCCAAAGCTACGAGTAGTCAAGATAACTAGGAATAATGTCAATGTTACACCTACTCCAAATAAGAGCAATCCTGTGATACCACCAAGAACAATCAATGGAATTAGAGTAATCACAGTTGCCAACATCAATTTCTTTTTGTTTTTCATCAGTTCAACAAATGGTGAATTTGAGCCTAAAGATGCAGATTTTCCTATACTTGCCATCAAAACCATTGAAAACTTTGCAAATATCTCACTAAGTAAAATTGCCAAGAATAACTGATAGCCTGAAGATAACGAGATTGCTATTATCAATCCGACAATATACAATACTATTGCAACTATTCCTGCAGAACCAGTAGAAAGATCTTTCATTGCTGCAAGTTTTTTTTCTTTTGTTCCCTTTACCATCAAGCCATCAGCAAAATCTGCTAGACCATCAGTGTGATGTATGCCAGTAAGTATTGCAAATGAAGCAACAACTAACAAACTTACTATCAATGGATCTAAAAATGATGACAACCCAAATCCTATTGAACCAACAATCAAGCCGATTGCAATTCCTACAATTGGAAAAAGATACATGTATTTTGCAATCGTTTCAAGATTTGAATTACTAGTTGGGATAATAGTCAGAAATGAAAAGACAGAACCAATTTCTTTAAGCATGAATCCACCATCCTAAATAAGATAAAAGTAAAATAACTGGGACAACTACAATTCCACAAAACAATATTGATGTGACTTTCATTATTGAAATAGCTGATTTCACATGATCTTTAGTAAATGAAATATTTCCATCACCAAGTGAATAATGATCGATCTTTTCAAATTTTGCACCCAATGCTCCTGCGATAGCTGCCATAGGATATCCAGCATTAGGACTTTTAGTTTTTCTTCCATCGCGAATCATTATTTCATAAGACTTTCTCCAATCATTTCCAAGAATCATAGCACTAAGTATCATGATAAGTCCTGTTAGTCTTGATGGAATGTAATTCAAAATTTTATCACAGTTTGCTCCAAACCATCCAACATTTTTGAAAATATCTGTCTTGTATCCAATCATAGAATCTGCGGTATTGATTACTCGGTAAACAAACGCTCCCGGTAAACCAAAAATTGCAAAGTAGAAAAGAGGTCCTGTTATACCATCTACAGTATTTTCACTGATACTCTCTAGCACGCCTGAAAATACATGGTTTTTGTCAAGATTTTTGGTATTTCGCTTTACAATCATGGATAAATTGTCTCTGGCAGAAGAGATGTTGTTTTGTTCCAGTGCATTTACTACAGCAAGGGCGTGGCTTTCCATTCCTTTCATTGCTATAGTTGTCTTTAGTAATACACCACCAACAATTACTGAAATTATAATGTATATGTAATCTACAGTAATTAACTTAATTCCAATATTTAGAAATATCATCAAAGATGCAACAATTCCACTAGAGATCAAAATGATAAAAACGCCTCCTAGTTTTTCTAAATTTTCTGATGAATTTTTTGTATATGGAGTTAATTTTGCAATTAGAGAACCTAACCAAGCGGTTGGATGAAATTTGTTTCTAGGATCTCCCACTGCAAAATCCAATACAAGTGCAAAAAATACTACTAGTATTGATTCAGTTATCAACTTATCATCCTCTCTATTTCTCTAATATTCAAATTTGAATTTACTAATTTGCTAATCTTGTTAATCTCACTTTCTATTTTATCCAAGTTTTTCTTATTCCAAGTGATATTCTTTGCTTTGCCACTCAATGAATCTTCTTCAGGCATATCCAAATCAATCATTGGTATTGTACCCAATACTGAACGTTTTGTTATCTCCTTAATTTTTTTAAAACCTGGTTTGAGAATATTGATGTCTCCTCGAAATTTATTGATGACAAACCCTTTGATTAGTTTTTGATGTCTTTTATCTAAAAGTGACATAGTGCCCACAATACTAGCAAATGAACCTCCTCTATCAATATCCGTAATTAGTAATACTGAAGAATTAGATATTTCCGCCATTTTCATATTTGCTATGTCAGATTTTTCTAAATTAATTTCAGTTGGTGATCCAGCTCCTTCTAAAATAATAAAATCATAATTTTTTTGAAGAGATTTGAATGATTTTATAGCAATATTGAGTCCTTGAGTTTTTACAAATTTTTGGTAATATTCAGTAGCATGCATTTTCTTGAACATTTTTCCATTGAGGTATACATTACTGTAGTAATTACCAAGAGGTTTTAGAAGAATTGGATTTAGATCAGATGTGATTTCACATCGTGCAGCTATTGCCTGTATGGCCTGGGCTCTAGATATTTCAAAATCTTTTGTTTTATAGGCGTAATTTGACATATTTTGAGATTTAAACGGTGCTACTGAAAATCCCTTATCTGCAAAAATTCTACATAGTGCGGCAACCAGTGTTGTTTTACCAGATCCTGATGATGTGCCTTGAATCATTAATGATTTCATAGTCTCTCCAAAGCTTTGATTAATTTTTTATTTTCTTTTCTTGTCTTTACAGCAATTCGAATGTAATTATCATTTAAGCCCCGAATTGTACTACAGTCACGAATTAGAATTTTCTTTTCAAGTAATTTTTTTTGCAATGTTTTTGATTTTATTTTTGTTTTTATTAAAATAAAATTTGTTGATGTACTATTACATTGAAAGCCTTTTAGTTTAGAAATACAATTAATTAGATAAAATGATTCTTTTTTAATTATTTTTTTTACATTAGTCAAATAAAATGAATGTAAAAGGGCAGCAGATGCTGCTTGTTGTGCTAATCCCGAAACATTCCAAGGAATTTTGATTTTGTTTAAAACAGAAATGATTTGTTTTGATCCTATACCATAACCAATTCGTAGACCAGCTAGAGCAAATGATTTTGTTAGAGAACGTAAAACGAACAAATTGTTATATTTTTTGATGAGTTTAATGGTTGATTCGTCATGATCTGGCACTAGTTCAATAAAGCATTCATCAATGAAAACCAAAGTTTTCTTTTTATTTGCTGATATGATTATCTTTTGCAAAGTTTTTTTTTGGATTAGAGTACCTGTTGGATTATTTGGATTACAAATGAATATACAGCCATTATTTGGAAGCTTGGAAATAAAGTCATCAACGTCTTTTTCTAAATTCATTGTTTTAAAAAATGAAACTTTGGCGCCACTGAGTTTTGCTGCAGATTCATACTCACCAAAGGTTGGAATTGGAATCAAAACTGATGTTTTATTTGATAAAAAGGCTTGACAGAAATTATAGATAATTTCTGTGGCACCGTTTCCTACCACAATTTGAGAATGTGGTATTTCGGTATAGTGTTGAAGATTTTTTCTAAGTTGAGTAGATTCTGAATCAGGATAGATTTGTATTGTATCTAACTGATTTTTTATGGTTTTACGCACCAGTGAGGAAGTGCCCATGGGACTGATGTTTGAGCTAAAATCCAAAATATCAGAACTTGGGTGTGTTATTGAAAAAGGCCCTCCATGATGAATTCGTTTATGTAGAGATATGTTGTGATTTATCCTCATAATTTGAAATAACCTGTGCTGATATAGTATGTTTTGGTCAAATTCAGAAAACGATTATTAATTGAATAAAAGATTTTTTAGATCGTGAACAAGAAACGAGTAGCGATTGTAGGAGTTACGGGTTCTGTAGGACAGGAGTTTGTACAATCATTGAATAATCATCCTTGGTTTGAAGTTACACAGATCGCAGCATCTGAACGTTCTGCAGGAAAAAAATATCTTGATGCCATTAAAGATCCCAATAGTGGAATAATATCTTGGGAAGTAGATGGTCAGATTCCAGAGTACATTAAGGAGATGACTGTAAAAAATATTGACGAATTGGATTTATCACAATTAGATTTAGTATTCTCTGCAGTTGAATCAAATGCAGCCAGAGACATTGAAACCAAGATTGCAGCAGAATTACCAGTAATTTCAACTAGTTCTGCTTATCGTTACGAAGAAGATGTACCTATTCTAATTCCTGGAATCAATGATGAACAATCAGAATTATTAGAAATACAAAAGAAAAACAGAAATTGGAAAGGTTGGGTTGCACCACTCCCAAATTGTACTACTACAGGTTTAGCAATTACTTTAAAACCACTTTATGAAAAATATGGTGCAAAAAAGGTAATGATGACTTCAATGCAAGCAATATCTGGTGCTGGACGTGCTCCGGGTGTTTCTGCAATGAACATTACTGACAATATCATACCATATATTGCAAAAGAGGAAGAAAAAGTAAGAATTGAAACTAGAAAGATTCTTGGTAAATTAAAGAATGGAAAAATTGAAGATGCAAACATTAGAGTAAGTTGTACATGCACCAGAGTTCCTGTAATTGATGGTCATACCGAATCAGTTTTTGTAGAAACTGAAAAAGAGATAGACTCACAAATTGCAAAACAGGTTTATGATGATGCCAATAAAGAAAGCACCGTATCTGGTCTTCCATCATCTCCTGAGAAATATTATGCGTTTCATGAAGATCCAACACGACCTCAACCAAGAATGGAACGTAGTGTCGGTGATGGAATGACAACAACAATTGGAAGAGTGGAGAAAGAACAATTGTTTGATCACGGTTTAAAGTATGTGTTATTCTCACATAATAAAAAAATGGGATCAGCAAAAGGGGCTGTTTTGTTAGCAGAGATGCTTTACAAAAAAGGTAAAATTTAGACTATTTTTTGTAATTTTTACAATAATAACTTTATAAGATCCAGAAATCTAGATCGTTTCGGGTGTTTTAAACGGTAAAAGTTGATGAATTAGATTTACAAATTTTATCAGAATTATCTAATGATGCATCAATTTCAGTTCCAAGATTATCAAAAAAAATTAATGTCAATTCATCAGTGGTGTATTCAAGAATTAAGCGTCTGGTAAAACGGAAATTAATTGAACGTTTTACAATTGTTGTAAATGATGCAGAGCTTGGTTACAATGTAAAGGCATTAACAGGAATAAACATGGATACAAAACAACGAGATCACATAATTGAAGAATTATTCAAAATAGATGGAGTAAGAGAAGTTGCCGAAGTTACAGGAAGATTTGATATTTTAGTAACCATGTATGCAAAATCGTTGGATCAGATGCACAAAATGGTATCTGAAAAAATTGGACGTATTGAAGGGATACAATCGTCAGAGTCATTTATTGAAATGAAGTCTCGCGCAAAAGCAATGCCATATAAGTCATTAAAGGATAGTGACTAGCATTGCAAAAACAAAAATCTGAATCTCGTGTTGCAGTATATTATGAGTTAACAAAACCAAAAATTTGGTATCTACTAGTTTTTACCGCATTTGGAGCAACTTTAACTGCATCAAATATTTACGATATTGAAATTTCTCCTGCCACATGGATGTTGATGTTATTTTCTGTTGCTACGGGATCAGCTGCAGCTAATACTCTAACCAATTATCATGACAGAGACATAGATGCAATAATGGAGAGAACAAAAAACAGGCCACTTCCATCAAAAAGAATCTATCCTGCTGAAAAAGCTAGAAACTTTGGTCTTGCATTAGCTGGAATTTCTTTAGTGTTAGCGTTTGGCATCACATTTACAACTACTTTAGAACAAGGCATTTGGGCAACCGCCTTTATTGCATTTGGTTTACTAAATAACATTCTTGTTTATTCATATATGTTAAAACGAAGTTCTAGAACTAACATAATTTTAGGTGGTTTATGCGGAGGTTCTCCTCCAATGATAGGATGGGTAGCTGTCACTATGACAGATTTATGGACTATGGGTTTAGCAATGGCAGGGCTTGTGTTTATTTGGATTCCAATGCATATTTGGGCTTTAACTTTGCATTTCAAAGAAGATTACAACAAAGTCAATGTTCCGATGTTAACGGCTGTACAGTCTGAGAAAACATCAGCAAGAGCAATTGCCGGTTCAACTTTTGTAATGGTATTATTTTCAATTGCACCGTTCTTTTTAACAACTGAAAGTGGAGAACCAATGGTTGGTTCAGTTTATTTATGGACTGCAATAGCATCTGGTGTTTTAATGATCATACTATCAGCTTGGGTAATTGCAAAACCTATGGAAAAAGCATCATGGACATTGTTTAAGTTTTCCAGTCCTTATTTGGCAGTTTTGTTCATAGCGCTAATGATAGATTCTGCATTATAAGATACTGTTATTTTTATCTAGGCTGTTTAGTTCTGTTGTAATTTTAGAATGCGTTTCTATAAGTGATTCAATTTCGTTTTGTAATTGAGAAGAATTCCATTTAGAGTTAACTAGTAAAATTAATTTTGCAATAATACTCCATTGAATATTATTTTGTTGATCAATTAATTCAAGGAATCGTTTTCCTTTTTCATCTTCTGACATAATTTTTTAATATTTTACAATCAATAAAAAGATAACAGGAAGTAGATACCCAGTTTAATTCAAATGAAATTAGTTTATCATTTAATAGTAAATCAAAATTACTTTTTCATTGTTGGTAATTATATAATTTCATAATTTTATTAGTAGATAAATTCACAGATAGTATTGAAATGTAGTATATCAGAGTGTAAGATTAGAGCTAATCAGTCAGTGAAAATAGGATTTAAAGAAACTAGAAATTTATGTGAATATCATTACAATTTATTTAAGAATAAGAAGGAAAAATACGCACCAAATTTTAGCAAGGCATCAAAATTTAAAGAAAAATAGGCAATAGCAATTTTCACATTCTGGAATAATTGAAAACTTTAACATCTACTATTTTCAATATATTTTATGGCTACAAAGAAGAAAACTAGTCCAAAAAAGAAGCCTGTAAAGAAATTAGTTTCTAAACCAATAAAACAAACAAAACCTTCATCAAATAAGCCAGAATTTGAAAAGGCATGGAATGAATATAATTCTGCTCTAAATGTATGGAAAGAATCACTTGCACAGTGGCAAAAAGCGACAAATGACACATTGATGACATATCATGATGCATGTCAAAGAGCTTTAGAATCAGATACAGAACTCTTGAAAAAAGTTAGTTCAAGTTGGGAAAATACCTGGCAAGAAATAGGTCCAGAATATATAAAACAACAAACAAAAATGATTGAAAATATCTTTAAAGAAACTAACATAGATTCAATTAAAAAATTTAATGAACAGTGGGAAAAATTTCTAAAAACTTCTGGTGATGATTCAATTAAAGCATATCAAGAAGCCATAAAACAATTTAATCAAACTTGGCAAACAAGTCATGAGTGACTTTAATATTTTTTAAATTAAGATAAACAAAAATTCAATGATCATATTTGAAGATTATTTCATTTGAAAAGGAAATAGCAGATAAGACATCATTCAAATTAATTGGTTTTGTAAGAAATGCGAGAACGCCCAAACGTGTACATTCCTCAAAAATTTCTATATTGTCATTACCAGTTATTACTATAATTTTAGAGGCAGGATCTTGGAATCGAATTTTTTTTAAAACACTTAATCCATCAAGTTTAGGCATTGCCAAATCTAAGAATACAAGTTCAGGTTTTTCAGAATAATATTTCTCAATTGCTTCAATACCATCACTTGCCTCAGCTACAACATTATGATCATGTGCCAAGAGAAAATCCTTCAGTAGGAAACGTGACTCCTCAGAATCATCAACAATCATCATTCTAGTCATGCATTATAGTACACATTGATGAATTTAGAAGCATGAGTGTATGAAAGAATGACTTACACTTAATCTAGCCACAAAAAAATAGGATTATAATTGGTTTTATCAAATTCATTTTCAAATGGAAATATCAATTGAGCCATGGAAGAAACTAGTGATTCATGAAGTTATAGAATACAAATTTGATGATTGGGTAAAACAAATAGCATTCAGTACTAGATCATCAGGAGGCGCCATTCCAACTATGCAATGGACAAATGGAATTGTTTTTTCTCCTTCTAATTTTCCAACAACAAATGTTACAGTAGAAGAACAATTGAAGGGAGTACTTCATTGGTCATCAGTATCTTTTGCAATAAAAGAAAAATTTGAGAAGCAAATAGTAATTGAAAATGCTACAATAAACCTTGTGGACGTTAGCGTGAATGAAATTTTCAAAGAACTTGCACAAAATTTAAAGAAGCAATCAAAATTTGCAATCAATTCTGGCAAAGAATAATGAATATTGAAGAGAAAATTGAAGAATGTGAGTATGTTCTAAAACAGATCAAACAGTTTGATCCTGATCCATATTATGTAAATTATTTTTTTAATTCATATCTTTTTTTGGTAAACAAAGTGTATGTTGGAATTTTTGAGGAAGCAAACAGGGATTTTGGATTATTCATATCTAAAAAATATAATAGAGAAACATTCTTAGAAAAAGCAAAAGAGAAAAATGATCAAAAGGCCATAGATTTTGTCTTGTGGTTTGACAAAAAATATGATGGAGAACATAAAAATATTTATCCAAATTTTATTAAAAAGAGTTGTAAATTCCAAAATGATCATAAAAAACTACCAAAAATCAAGATTATGATTAGTGCAAAGGAGAGATACGCAGGAGATCACAATCAAGAGATAATAGCTGATTTAAAAGATGAAAAATTAAGATCAAAAGAAGAATTACAAATTGAAATCAAAAGACAAATTCCAATATTTTTAGAAGTGATTAATTACAAAAGAAGTAACAATAAGGAGCCAAAAATTAATGAAAAACAGGTTATTGTTTCAACATTTTTAGATATTGAGGGGAATGATGAAGATATAGAAATTGCATATGCCTCTAAAGTTTACATTTCTGTAATGAAGAGATTTTTAGCTGAGGCAAGAGAAAAGATCAAAGAATTGACGACGTGGGTATGATTTTGAAAATAGGTATCTCGATTAATAAAATATAGAATACTGTTACAAATAAAGAAAGAAAAGTTTTCTAATTTGTCACATTATTTGAGTTTAGGCCACATGTTATTCCATGTTTCTGCGAATTTTTTCATCATTTCGCCATAAGCTTTCATGTGTTCCATCCCAGATGAATTTAGAGTCTTTTGCCAGTTTTCTGCAAACTGTTTGAAGGTTGACGCGTTAGATTCATTGAGAGATTTTTGCCAAGCCTCTCCAAATTCTTTGAATGATTTCATTCCAGCATCACTAAGTGACTTTTGCCAATTTTCACCAAATAGCTTCATAGTATCTACACTAGATTCCCTAGTTGCTTTTTCCCATACCTCGTTAAATTTAGTTTGCATGTCATTAGTTGCATTCTGGATTTGCTCAAATACGGTTTTCCAATTTTCGAGAGATTTTGAATACTCGCCCCAAAGAGAATCCCATTCATTTGATTTTTCTTCTGAAGTCATAATTGATAATAGTTTTTGATACTCTTAAACTGATCCATTAAAATCAAATATTAGATTTTTTACGATGTTTTAATCTATCTTCCATTCTGATTTTTCCCTCAGCAAATTTTATTCGATCTTCATCAGTTTTCAGTAATAATTTTGGTGCGTGTGCAGGTTTTCCATTTTTATCTAATGCAACAAAAGTTACAAACGCGGTTCCAGTAACGGTTTTGATTCCAGTTACAATATCTTCTGCTTCAGCTCTTACTTCAATTTCCATTGAAGAGTTGTGGACATAGTTTATTCTTGCATTTAGTTTTAGGACATTACCAACAAAAACAGGCTTTATGAAATTTACACTATCCATACTAACAGTTACTGCATTTGATTGAGAATGTCTCTGAGCAACAATACCTGCAACCATATCAATATGTTTTAAAATTTCTCCTCCGAATACATTTCCAGCTGGATTTGCATCAGATGGAAACATTCTAACAATCACATCTGCGCTTGATTCTTCTGGACTTTTTTCTCTAACGTGGGAATTTTCTGAGTTATTTTGCAATACGATATTTTAGATTTCATCCAATTTAATTTAAGCAGTTAGAGATAAGAGTGTCTATTTAAAATAATTTTCTAGTTTAATTTTGTTTATTTTCGGGATTTTTGCTAATTCGAATCCCTCTGGGCATTTTAAAAGAGATCTTGTTGCATCTATACCCATTTTTGCAGTCTTCAATTTTTTTTGATCACTAGAAGGATCGAGGCTAGAACCCCGTACATTTTTTATTATTATCAAATCTTTATCAGCTTGAAATCTTGTTGCCATTGCATACTCAACAGATTCTGCATTATTAGGATCAATATCTTCATCTACAACAGTAACTTGTTTTAATGAGCGATGTGATTCAAATGTTTTCTTAATTATTTTTTTTGGATCAGAGTCAGTTTTCTTTTTTATCTGTACTACTGCATGTAACCAATTGCATCCACCATTTGTCATTGACACATGTTTAGTTTGGGGAAATGCTTTTTTTAATTCTCCATTTAATTTTGATTCAATTGGCATTCCCATTAATAATCGGTGTTCTGAAAAACCAGAAAGAACATCATGAAAAATTGGATTATTTCTATAATACAAAGACTCTAACTCGAAAATTGGTTGTGATCTATGATGATCATAAGTTTGAAGCATTTCTACCATCCATTCAGGATGAGTTTTATCTTGTAGAATTTTTCCTTCCATTACAATTTCAGTTCCAGAAGGAACATGTAATCCAGTGTAAGGAAGTTTGGCCAAAGTGAGTTTCCATCCTAAAAGAGAATTTGCAATATCGATTTCATCTTTACCCCATTCAGCTTGATATGCACTTGCGATTGATATTGCTGGGTGTACACCTACAGTCACAGCAATTTTAAGATCTTCGTGATGTTCTTTTGCATCAATAAAGCATCGATGTAGGTGCCTTCCTTCAACCATTCTAATTGAAAAATGAGTTTTATCAATTGGCATCAGCCTATGAAATGACGAATTTTGTTCTCCAGTCTCAGGATTCTTGACATATACAATTGAAGAAGTTATGAAAGGTCCAGATTCTTTTTCAAAATGAGTAACAATAGGCATAATGGATATATTTCTGGATTTATTTTCCATGAATTTCCCAGATGAAACAACTTTGGGTTTTTTTGCTTTTTTAATGGCAGAAATCACATTTTCATGAATTTTCTCTTCTGTGCTTCCAATTGCTTGAGCAAATCTTTTCCTGGTACCTACAAGATTAGAAACTAAATTAAAATCACTTTCTGCAATATTCTCAAATAAAACTGCGTTAGAACCATCAACTTTTGCAGTAATTCCTGCGATTTCATATTTTGTTGAAACTCTTGTTTTAATGATTTTAAGATCACCGCTCTTTTTTATCAGTGAGAGATAATTTCGTAAATCAGTCAATTCTGAATCATCTCCATAATTTCTGTCATTATAGCTTTTGCAGTATCTGGTTCTAATTCTTTTTGAATGAATGCTGAAACAACTGCAATGCCTTTCATCCTAGTACTAATTCTTTCTGCAGTTAATTTTAGAAATAAGGATTCAGATCGGGATGGGATTATAGTTGTAGTAACAGCAGTTGGGCCAGTAGCTAATGAAACTACCATTGATCCTAATTTGCTAGTTCCTTCGGTTATAGAAACAAAATATCCATTATCAAATTTCAGAATTTGTAAAGAAAAACTGCGACTCTCCAAATTAACGGTTTTCTGTGAAAACCCATTTGGAGAGTTCAATGAGCTACGAACAAATCTTATGCTTTTATTGCTATTGATTCAGTTTCTGGGATAGATTCTGCTTTTATTTTAGCAGCTTTAGGTGTTTTAGCAGCTTTAGGTGTTTTAGCAGCTTTAGGTGTTTTAGCAGCTTTAGGTGTTTTAGCAGCTTTAGGTGTTTTAGCAGCTTTAGGTGTTTTAGCAGCTTTAGGTGTTTTAGCAGCTTTAGGTGT
>Ga0209519_10000873_pt1 | contig 12932 bp, 2 predicted proteins | sample Rifsed13ft1_FD_184005 | JGI IMG/M metagenome (GOLD analysis project Ga0209519, IMG submission 184005) | Soil microbial communities from Rifle, Colorado, USA - sediment 13ft 1 (version 2) | ecosystem: Environmental > Terrestrial > Deep subsurface > Rock core/Sediment | place: Rifle, Colorado...
CCATCTCAGCTCATCTCCAGCAGCGCCCCTGCCAGTTGTCCGATCACCGGCTGCAGGCTGGGAGACATGAACAACGCCTGATCCATCCGCACGCCATCGCCGAACGTCGGCGCATCCGCGGGCAACATGAACGTTCGATCGGCCGACCGCAGCAGGGCACTGTCCGGGCGGGCAACGATCCAGTGCGGCACCCGGGTCGGTGAGTCGGGCACGCAAGCGGTGCCGATGTCGCGCCGCAGGCGCTTCGATACCGCCACCCCCATCAACTGTCCGGCGATCCCGTCCTCCGCTTCCGTTTGGTGGGCGCGACTGCCAGCCGTGCGTTCCGCAGCGTCAAGCCGTTCCAGTTCGGCGAGCCACGCCGCGCCGTCGAGGATCGGCTCCCACAGCACCGAAACGACCGTCCGCGGGTCGGACTTGCTGCTCGCCAGCAACGGCATGGACCCTCCGCGCCAGGCCAGCACCGCGATGCGCCTGACACCGGTCTCGGCGCACAGGGTACGCAGCGCCATTTCGATGTCGGCACACATCGAAGCGAAATTGCATTCCTCGCTGTCGCCCGCCGAATCGCCGGTCCCGAAAAAGTCGAATCGCAATGACGGCAGTCCCGAGGCAGCCAGACCGCTGGCCACCTCGGCCAACAGGCGCCGGCTGCGCGGCAGCTCGTGGAACAACGGCGGTACCAGCAACACTCCCAGGCATGGCGCCGGTGCGCCGCTACGGTGCAGACCCGCGTATAGCTCCCGCTCCGGGCCGCCGATGAATAGTGGCTCCCAGATGCCGATGCCTGTGGTGGTGGCCGAAGCCGGGATCGCCACACCCATGGGGTATCGCCTGTCACCTGATATGTCGCTGCGTTGCCCAAGCGAGCCGCTCACCTGCATCACTCTGCCGCCGTCGGTTGCCGGTCGCCTCATTGCGGTCCCGGAGGGCGGCCGAACAGCCGCTTCATGTTGCGGACGAGCTTCAGGCTCAGACCCGGGGAACCGGCGTTGCCGACATCCTGCGGAAGCGCGGCCGCGATCTCCTCGAGGCTTTGCGATGCCAGCCGCACCAGCTTGAGCGGCACGCCGGTGTCACGCGCAACGCGCTCGGCCATCTCCACTCCCAGCATCGAATTGCCGCCCAGGTCGAAGAAGTTGTCGTCGGGTCCGGCCGGCACGCCAAGCACCTCGCTCCACAGATCGATCAGGTAGCGAACGCGCGGGTCGTCGATTTTCGGTGGCTCGCGCTCCACGATGATGTCCCGAGGTGCCGTGGATATCGGCAAGTCCTCCACTTCGGCGCCGGCGCCGCCAGGACGCGCGCCGTCACCGATGACTGCCGGACGGCCATCATCGAAGCGGGTCAGCGCAACGATTGACTGCGACCAGTCGCTCGCGACCCGGCGCAGCACCTCCAGGTACCGCTCGCGCAGCAACGAGATCGTGTCGTCGTGGAAAAGACTGGCGTTGTAGATCAATCCACCGGACAAGCCCTCCTCGGCTTCGACCAGCCATATGCCCAGATCCTCCGTCGCCGCCGGCCGGAATACCTCCACGCGCTCGTGACGCAGCGGACCCCACTGCTTGTTGCGCTGGCGGACGTCCTGGAATGAGAACAGCGATTGATACAGCACCGCGCCGCCGCCTTCGCTGCGCAGGCTCAGTTCGCGCATGAGATCCTCGAGCCGGATGTCGGGATTGGCGAAGCTGTCCAGCACCATCGCCTTGACCTGCTTCACGGTATCGGAGAAGGACCGCTCCGGATCGATCTCGACATACAGCGGCAGCAGGTTGGTGAAATACCCCATCAGATCCTCGACCTGGGCCGAGTTACGCCCGCGGACAGGCGTGCCGATGATCTGCTCGCACTGCCCGGTCATGCGGCTCATCAGCGCGTAGTAGGCGCTCAGCAGCGTGACGAACAAGGTCGCGTCCATCCGCAGTCCAGCGTCATGAAGCGCCAGGCAAAGAGCCTTGGGCACGGTGATCGCCTGCGATGTCCCTTGCCCCGACATTCCCGCGCGACGCGGCATGTCGGTCGGCATGGCGCGCGCCCGGCCCAACCGCTGGCCGTCGCCACCACCGAGCCGCTCGCGCCAGAACCCGAGTTGGCGGGCATATTCCGGCCCGTGCACCCACTCGCGATGCCACGCCGCATAATCGCCGTAGGTGACCGGCAATTCAGGCACCGCCGGGGAGCGCCCCTCGACGTAGGCGGCATAGATCTCCGAAAGCTGGGCGTACAGCAGGTCGAACGACCAGCCGTCCCAGATGATGTGGTGCGGCATGAAAAACAAGACGTGCTCTTCTGGGCCCATCCGGAACAACCGGGCGCGGAACAATGGCGCCCGGCCGAAGTCATCGAACGGAACCTCCACCAGCGCGCGCAGGCGCGCCTTGAGTTCTTTCTCGCGCACGTCATCGGCCAGCGCCGACAGGTCCTCGACGTGCTCGATTCCTGTCGCGATGTCGCTGTGGACGATCTGCATCGGCGTGCCGTCCACGGTGCCAATCGACGTGCGCAGTACGGTTTGCCGCTGGGCAAGATCGCGAAGCGAGCGGTCCAGCAACGGCACGACCAACGGGCCGCTCAGGCGGTGCGCCGAAGGCGTGTTGTACGAGATCTGGCCGGGATTGAATTCCTCCAGCAGCCGTAGGCGTTCCTGCATCAGTGACAGCGGCGCCAATCGCTGATCGGGGCGACGTTCGATCGCCGCGGCCGCCGGTGCCGGTGCCTGCGATGGCGACTCCAGCAGCGCGGCCAGGCGCGCCACCGTCGGCGCGTCGAACAACGCGCGCATCGACAACGATGCGCCAAGTTCGCGATTCAGTCGCGATGTGAGCTGCGCGGCGAGCAGCGAGTGTCCACCGAGCGCGAAGAAGTCGTCGTCCACGCCGATGTCCGGCAACGCCAGCACCTGCTCCATGATCGCGGCGACGGCGCGTTCCGTCTCCGTGCGTGGCGTGATGCGTTCGGCGGTGCGCGGCCCTTCCAGGTCGGGTGCGCGCAAGGCGTTCCTGTCGAGCTTGCCATTGGGCAACAGCGGTACCGCGTCGATGAACACCAGGTGCGGGGGCACCATGTACCCGGGCAGGGTTGCCCGAAGTTGCTCGAGCAGCGCTTGCTTACGAGCCACTGGCGCGACGTCGTCTGCACCGGCGCGGAGCACCACGTAGGCCACGAGCCGCACGTCACCCGGACGATCCTCGCGCGCGATCACCACGCAGTGATCCACGTCGGGATGACCGACAAGGTTGCTTTCGATCTCCCCCAGCTCGATGCGATGGCCGCGCACCTTGACCTGGAAGTCGAAGCGCCCCATGTGCTCCAGAGTTTCGTCGTTGCGCCAGCGCCCACGATCGCCGGTGCGGTACATCCGCGCGCGCGGGTCCTCCACGAAGCGCTCGGCGGTCAGCTCCGGCCGATGGAGATAGCCCAGGGTGACGCCGGCACCGCCGATCCAGAGCTCGCCGGGCACTCCCATCGGGCATGGCGCCTGGTGCTCGTCAAGCACCCATACCGTCGTGTTCGCGATTGGTGTGCCGATCGATATGCCCTTCTCGACGCTATCCACTCGCGCGCAGGTCGACCACACCGTGGTTTCGGTCGGGCCGTACATGTTCCACAGCTCGCCGCAGCGCTCGCGCAGTTCAACAGCGAGAGCTTGCGGAAGACTCTCGCCACCGACGAGCGCCTTGAAAGAACCGCCACCATTCCAGTCGGAATCCAGCAGCACGCGCCACCCTGAAGGCGTTGCCTGCATGACCGTCGCACCGCTGCCTTCAAGTAGTCGCCGCAAGGCCAACCCATCGCGTGAGTCGTCACTGCTGGCCAGGATGATCCTTGCGCCGACATACAGCGGCAGGAACAACTCCAGGATCGAGATGTCGAACGAAATCGTGGTGACCGCCACCAGTCGGTCATCGGCGCCCAGTCCGGGCGTGTGCTGCATGCTGCCCAACAGATTGACCACCGACCGATGCGGCACCACCACGCCCTTCGGCTTGCCTGTCGACCCCGACGTGTAGATCACATAGGCCGGAGAGTCGGATGTGGCCGCAAGTTCGTCATGAGGCAGTGGTGCAGTCCGGCTCCAGGCTTCGGCATCGAGGTCCGCGTCGAGCACCAGCAGCTGTTCGCGCGGTGTGTCCAGCGTGCCGAGCAGCGCACTTGTGGTCACCACCGCGGCCATCCCGGCGTCGGCGATCATGAAGTTCAGGCGGTCCTTGGGATAGGTCGGATCCAGGGGCACGAACGCCGCACCCGACTTCAGGATGCCCAGCAGCGCGACGACGAGCTCCGGATCGCGCATCAGGCACATGCCGACCAGGGCGCCTCGCGAAACGCCCCTTGCCCGCAGCGCACGCGCCACCGCATTGGATCGCCGATCAAGCTCGGCGTAGCTGATTTCCTGGCTCCCGAATGCGAGCGCCACGTGCTCCGGGGTGGCCCCCGCGTGCGCGACGAACCGCTGGTGCACCAGGAGCTGCGCGTCGAAAGCCGTCGGTGCCGGCTGCAGGTCCTCAAGCGCCTGCAGCTCCTGCGGCGAGACCCACCCGAGCCGATCCCACGCGGCGTCCGGCTCGGACACGGCTGAGTGCAGCAACGTGTCGAACGCCTGCATCCAGCGACGGATGCTGGCCGCGTGGTGAAGGTCGCGGTTGTACTGGCATTCCAGGCGCAGGCCGCCGGCCACCGGCACGGCGTTCACGAACAGCTCGAAGTTCTCGTAACTGCGCGCGTTCGCGCTGCACTCGAACTCCAGGCCCGGGAAGTGCACGGTGCTGGCGTCGAGCGGCTGGTCGAGGTTGAACAACACACTCACCAGCGGCAACCTACCCGGATCGCGTGCGATGGCGAGCTTCCGCAGGAGCGTTCCGAAGGTGTACTGCTGATGCTCGAATGCGTCCAGGAGCAGGTTGCCGGTGGCGTTCAGCGCCGCTGCGAAACCCGTGCCGGGCGCGATGTCGGAGCGCACCGGCAGGATGTTGATGCAGTGCCCGACCAGCGAGTCGTGGCCCTCCATCGACTGCCCGGCCGCGGCGATGCCGACGACCACGTCGGTCTGTCCCGACAGGCGGCGCATCAGCGTCGAGAACCCGGTGAACAGCGTCGTGAACAGGCTGGCGCCGCGGACGGCTCCGAGCTTTCGCAGTGCGGCGACCAGTTCCGCATCCAGCATCACGTCCTCGCGCCCGGCGGCGAACGTGCGTTGCCGCGGCCGTGGCCCGTCCAACGGCAGGTCGAGCACCGGCACCGCACCGTCGAAACGCGACAGCCAGTAGCGCTCGTCTTCGTGGCATTGCGCGCTTTCCGCCCATGCCGCCTGCGACGCGGCGTACTGCGCGAACGATTGCGCAGGCATGGCGTCGTCCAGCGCACCCGGGGCACCCACGAGACGCGAGTATGCGGCGGCGATATCGCGCACCAGCACGCCGAACGACCAGCCGTCGCAGATGATGTGATGGGCCGTCAGGACGAACTGATGGTCGTCGTCAGCGCGCTTCAGCAACGCGGCACGAACCAGCGGACCCCGCTCAAGGTCGAATGGCGACTCCACCGCTGCGCGCAGGAACCCCGCTACGGCCTGCTCACGCGGCGTCGGCGCCATTGCGGAGAAGTCGTGGCGCACGGTGTCGAGGTCAATGCGTTCGGCGATGCACAACTCGTCACCGTTGGGACTGATCGTCGCGCGAAGCGACTCATGGCGTTCGCCCAGTTCGTGAACGGCGACGCACAGGGCGTCCACATCGAGCGGACCGCGCAACCGCAGCGAGATCGACTCGTTGTACGCCAGCGAACCATCGTCGCCGAGCTTGTCGGCCAACCACACCTCGCGCTGCGGCTCGGTAACCGGCACCACGCGCTGCAACGCCGGCTGCGCGAACGGGTCGTAGTCGACTCCGGCCAATGACGATGGTTCGACGGCAGTAGTATTCATGCGCTCACCTGGAGGGGAAAATGGTTGCTGGGTCTGGCACGGACGCCGGCTGCCCTCCTTGCTCACACATACGTAAGGCTGCGGGCGCGCCGGTCAGCACGTTCCGATCCAATGGCGTCCGCGTACCCCGGGCTACTCGCCGACCTTGACGAACCGGTTCGGCATTTCCGGATGCGGCACGAACCACGCTGGACTGCCGTCGGTATCGCGCCCCAACCGTGCACCGGGCAACGGCGGCCGGCTGGCATCCAGACCGATCCGCTCGGCATCGCGGCGCCGGGGGATGAACTCGGCTTCCTGCAGTTCCAGCACCGATTCCTTGAACGCCTTCACGATCGCGGCGAAATCCGACTCGGCATGCGCGGTGGTGAAGAAGCACGGGAAGTTGTCAAGGATGTGAATGCCGCGACTTCGCATCATCGCAAACAGCAGATCCTGCATCGGATGGTCTTCTTTGAAGGACGTCTTCCATACCGACGCGAAGTGCTTTATCTCAATGGGCGCGCCCACTTCCTCGCAGAACGCGTTGAGCTCGCCCGCCAGAGCCGCGGTACGTGCATTGAGCAGTTGCTGCAGCGCGGGACCCGCCGCCTTGATGTGCTCGAGTACCGCCTTGGCGGCCGCAAGCGCCAAGGGATGGCGAACGAACGTGCCCGCGAAATAGGTGACGCCGACGGTGGGGATGGAGTCATCACCGAACTGCCAGTAGCCGCCGTCGAGCGCGTCCATGTACTCGCGCTTTCCGGCGATCACGCCAATCGGGAATCCACCACCGACGACCTTGCCGTACGAGGCGAGGTCAGCATCGATGTCGAACACGGCCTGCGCGCCGCGCGGGTCGGCGCGGAAGCCGGTCACCACCTCGTCGAAGATCAGCAGTGCACCGGCATCCCGCGTGATGGCGCGAAGCTCGTGCAGGAACTCGCGCGGCTGGAAATCCGGTCGCCGGCTTTGTACGGGTTCAACCAGCACCGCGGCGATCCCATGGGCGCGCTCGCGGATGATCTGCAGGCTTTCCTGCGTGCCGTAGTCGAGCACCAGCACGTTCTCGGCGGTGTTGCGCAGTATCCCCGGCGCCGCCGGGACCGAGCGCAGCTTTTTGGTCCCGCGCACGATGACCTCGTCGAAGATGCCGTGGTAAGACCCGGTGAAAATCACCAGCGTGCTGCGGCCGGTGACCGTGCGGGCAATGCGGATCGTGCCCAAGACCGCTTCCGAACCGGTGTTGCACAGGCCGGCGCGGTCGAAACCGGTCACCTCGCAGACCAGCCGGGCCACCTCGCCCGACAGTGGATGCTGCGGGCCGATCTCGTAGCCCAGGTCGATCTGCCGCTTGACCGCATCGACGACGAAATCCGGTTGCCAGCCGAAAAGGTTCATGCCGAAGCCGTTGAGAACATCGATGTACTCGTTGCCGTCTACGTCCCACACTCGCGATCCCTGGGAGCGACCCACCACGATCTGATAGGTGATTTCCTTGACCAATGGCCGGAAGCCATTGACCACGCGCGGATCGGCCAGGTGCGAACGATGTTCCTGCGTGTAGTCCCTGGACCGCTGGGTGCGCGCGATGTAGCGACGCATGAAGGCGTCCAGTCGCGCGCGCTGGCGCCCCGTCAGTTCGGCGTTGGTGTTGGTATTGTGGATCCGCACGATCGCCCCGAAGGCCTTTTTGACGTCGTATTGGGTGTGAGCCAGCATGGCTTCCTCGTCCTGCACGGCTGGCGCCGACTCCAACGAGGCATCCGACGAGGTTTCCGAGGCTGCCAGACTGGCGACCTCGGCAGGGGGTGGCGGCGGCGATGCGGGCATGGCAAGCGCAGGAGCCGCTGCGGAATTACCGGCAATCAGCGCGAGTTGCTGGGCCATGAGTTGCATCTGTTGCGCGATCACGCCACGCAGGAGATCGTCGGGGGTCACTCCCGGCTCGCGACCAAAGGCGCCCGCAGCTGCCGCGGCGGGCGCTGCCCCGGTCGCCGGCGGCATCGCCGGGGTGGCGACGGGCGTCGACGCCGCCATCGACGCAGATTCGCTGATGACAGCCATGGTTTCGGTGGGCAGCTGCTCGTCGAGCAATCCTGCCAGGCGGTCCAGGCTGCCCGCCTCGCCCATCAACTGGCGAAAGGTGATTTTCACCGCGAAGGTCTTCTGCAGCTGCAGCGCGATCTGGGTCAGCATCAGGCTGTCCAGGCCGATCCCGATGAAATTGGACTCGGCGTCGGCGTCGGCCATCTCGAAGCCCGACACGTCCTCGAAGACGTCACGGAGCTGCGCGATCAGTCGGGGCTTGCGCGCGGCATGGCACGGTGGGCCGGCGGCGCCTGCTTCGGGAGCGGTGGAAGGGGTGGCGTACGACATGGCGGGGTCCAGGTGGGTGTCGATGCGGGGCTCGGAGTTACGGGTCAGGTCATCCCGCGCGTCGGCGACGGGCGCGATCACCGGGATCGCGGCGATGGACGACGCCGGCTCTGGGATCGCTGTGGGGGCGTCCTCGGCAGCGATCGTGGCCTCGAGCCAGTAACGCTTTTTCTCGAATGGATAGGTCGGCAACCGCACCCGTCGGCGAGAGGCGCGACGGTCGAGGCTCGACGGGGCGATGCCGACGCCGTGGCACCACAGTTGTCCGAACGCGCCCCGGAAGCAGGCCACCTCGCTGTCGGGGTTGTCGCTGAGCGTGGCGAGCGCCGCGAGCTGTTTGTCGCGCATGGCGGGATGCTGCCGCGACAGCGCGCTCAGGGTCGTACGCGGCCCGACCTCGAGCAGCACGCGTGATGGCGCTTCCAGCAGCCTTCCGAGTGCGGAGGCGAACCGCACCGGCTCGCGCAGCTGGCGCGCCCAGTAGTCGGGCGACATCGCGGTGGCGGCATCGAGCCACTCTCCGGTCGCCGTCGACACCAGTGGCAATGTCGGGGCGGATAGCGTGATCGACGCGACTTCCGCGCGGAACGGCGCGACCACCGGCTCCATCATGTGCGAGTGGAATGCATGCGACGTGCGCAGCTCGCGCCAGGCGATGCCATCGCAATCCAGGTTCACCTGGAGCTGCGCGATCGCCTCCGCTGGACCTGCCACCACGCACGCGCCGGGTGCATTCTCGGCGGCCAGCACAACGCCCGCTGGCAACCGGGCCAGCAGCGGTGCGACGGCCATCCGCACCGACAACATGCCGCCCGGCGGCTGTGCCTGCATGAGCGCACCCCGGCACGCCACCAGTCGCAGCGCGTCCGGCAGCGCGAACACGCCCGCCAGCGTCGCCGCGACAAACTCGCCGATGCTGTGGCCGACCATCGCCGCCGGAACGATGCCGTGGCTCATCCAGACGCGCGCCAGCGCGTACTCGATCACGAATGTCGCCGGCTGCATCACGGATGTCGGAAGCAGGGCCTCAGGGTCGTCGCCAAACATCGCGTCGCGCAGATCGAACCCGAGCACAGCGAGCAGCGCATCCGCGCAATCGTCGACCGCGACCCGGAACACCGGCTCGCTCTCGTGGAGCCGTCGACCCATGCCGACGTAGGTCGCGCCCTGGCCCGGGAACATGAACACCACGTCGGCCGAACTGGCAGGCTTGCTGCGCGCCGCCGCCGTCGTGGTGTCGGGATGGGCAAGCGCCTTCGCCGCCGCATCGAGGTCGTCGACCACCATCGCCAGCCGATGGGGGAACGCTTTGCGACCGGCCGCCAGCGTCCATGCCACGTCGGCGAGGTTGTGCCGTGGGTCCGCTGCCAGGTGCGTGGCCAGGCGCTCGCACGCCACCCCGAGCGCGACAGGTGTTCGCGCCGAGAGCACCAGCAACTGCGGCCCGTCGGCGGGATCGGATGCCGGTAACGGCGGGGCCTCCTCCAGCACCACGTGCGCGTTGGTGCCGCCGACGCCAAATGAACTCACACCCGCGCGTCGCGGCGTGCCGTCGCTGGGCCAGTCGCTGGCGCAGCCGTCAACCGCGAAGGGCGAGCCGGCGAAATCAATCGTCGGGTTCGGCGATTGGAAATGGGCGATCGGCGGCAGGTATCGCTCGTTCAGGGCGAATGCAGTCTTGATCACCCCGGCCGCACCTGCTGCGATCACGGTGTGGCCGATGTTGCTCTTGACCGACCCAAGCCGGCAGAAGCCGACATCATCCGTGCCGCGTCGGAACGCCTTGGTCAGGCCTTCGACCTCGATTGGATCGCCCAGTGGCGTGGCGGTGCCATGGGTTTCGACATAACCGATGCTGCGTGGGTCGACGCGGGCATCGTCGTGGGCCATCGCGATGACCGCCGCCTGCCCATCGCTGCTGGGCGCGGTGTAACTCGCCTTGTGGCCACCATCGTTGTTGATCGCGGCGCCGCGGATCACCGCGTAGACAGGATTGCCGTCGGCGATCGCGTCCGCCAGACGCTTGAGCAGCACGACCGCGGCGCCATCACTGAACACCGTACCCTGCGCCTTGGCGTCAAATGATCGCGTGTGCCCATCGGGCGACAGCATTGCGCCCTCCTGGTACAGGTAGCCGCTGCGAGGGGGACACGTCACCGACGCACCGCCCGCCAGCGCCATGTCGCACTGGCCCGCGCGCAGGCTGGCCATCGCCTGGCAAATCGCGACAAGCGATGTCGAGCACGCGGTGTGCACGCTGATCGCGGGCCCGGTGAGGTTGAGCTTGTGGGCCACGCGCGACGCGATGTAATCCTTCTCGTTCGCGAGCATCACCTGGAACTCGCCGATCCTGCCGATCTTGTCCGGGTGCGCGGCGAGGTGGTGGCGGAAATACGTCGAGTTGTACATACCGGCGAACACACCCACCGGCCCCGGGGTGGCATCGGGCACGTGACCGCCCCGCTCGAGGCATTCCCAGCACAGCTCGAGGAAGATCCGCTGCTGCGGATCCATGAATTCGGCTTCCTTCGGGCTGATGCCGAAGAAACCGGCATCGAACCATTCGACGCCGTCGATCACGCCGCGCGCCGGCACGTACGCAGGATCGTGGCGCAGCGCCGGACTGATCGCCGGATCCAGCTCATCATCGCGAAAAACCGTGATCGAATCGCGGCCGTCGCGGAGGTTCCGCCAGAACGCCTCCACGTCGGCGGCGCCGGGGAAGCGACCGGCCATCGCGATGATCGCAATCGGGTCGTCCGCCAGTTCCCGGGATGTTGGGACGTGCGCCATTCGCGCCGGGTCGATGCCATCGGCCGCCTGGCACTGCAGTGCGACCGCCAGCGTCGCTGGGGTTGGGTGGCGGAACAGCGTCGTGGCGGCCACGCACGCAGACGCCTGCTGGCCGGTGCGCAATGGCTCCAGCAGGCGCAGGGCCAGCAGAGAATTGCCGCCAAGCTCGAAGAAGTTGTCGTGACGACCCACCTCCGAGACCCGAAGCAGCTGGCCGAAGCGCTCGCAGAGGTCTCGCTCGCGGTCGCCCACCGGCGGCTCGAACGCGCTCGCCAGCTCCGGCCGGCTGTTGTCAGGCTCTGGAAGCGCCTGGCGGTCGAGCTTGCCGTTGGCGGTCACGGGCCATGCGTCGAGCCGGACATAGCGTGCGGGCAGCATGAACTCCGGCAGCGTCGCGGCGAGGTGTGCCCGCAGAGCGGGTACCGATCCCATGCTGGCCGTCGAGGGACCCGGTGTCTTCCGGTGAGCGACGTAATAGGCGACCAGGCGCTTGACGCCGGAGGCATCTGGGCGCGCGAGGACCGCGCACGACTGGATCGCGGGATGATGCGCGAGCGCGGCTTCGATCTCGCCCAGCTCGATCCGGAAGCCACGGATCTTCACCTGAGTATCGGCGCGCCCGACGAACTCGATCACGCCGTCGGCGCGGTATCGGACCTGGTCGCCGGTACGGTACAACCGCGATCCGTCGGGGCCGAAGGGATTGGCGACGAACCGTTCGGAGGTGAGCTCCGGGCGGTTGAGATAGCCGCGCGCGAGTCCCCCGCCGCCGACATGCAATTCGCCCACGACGCCCACTGGCACGGGCTGGCGCCGTGAATTCAGTACGTACACCGTGGTGTCGGCGATCGGACGTCCAATGGGAATGGATGAAGTGCACTCGTCCGGTGCATCGACTATTTCGTGGGTGCAGGTGAACGTCGTGCACTCGGTCGGACCATAGCCGTTGAACAGCTGCGTCTGCGGTACCGCCCGGCGCATGCGGCGCACGTGATCGACCGACAACGCCTCGCCGCCGGTGAACAACTGCCGCAGTCCGCCGAGTTGGAGCGGATCCTCGTCGACCACCGCATTGAACAGCGCTGCGGTCAACCACGCCGTGGTGACGCCATGCCGGGCGATGGACGTGGCAAGGCCGGCGCCGCTGGGAAGGGCCTCGCCATGCACGACCACCGTGCCGCCGTTGAGCAGCGCGCCCCATATCTCCAGCGTGGAGGCATCGAAGCCAAGCGGCGCCGCATGCAGGAACCGCGTGTCTGTCCCCAGGTCGATGAAGTCGACGTCGCACACCAGTCGCAGGATCGCGCGGTGCGGGATCTCGACGCCCTTCGGAAGACCCGTCGAGCCCGAGGTGTACATCACGTAGGCCAGCGACTCGCCGTCCAGCGCTATGGAGAAATCCGCGAGTGGCGGTTGGTGGGCTGCATCGACGAGCTCATCGCTCGGCTCGTCAATGGGCACATGGAGCATGCCGTCCGGCAACGGCAAAGAGCCATCGACGACAGCCACACGCGCATCGGCATCCTCCAGCATGAACGCGACGCGTTGCGGCGGCTGGCCCAAGTCCAGGGGTAGGTACGCGGCTCCCGCCTTGAGCACGCCGAGCACGGCCACGATCGCCGATGCCGAGCGCTTCATGGCCACGGCAACGTTGCTCCCCGGGGTGACGCCGGCAAGCCGCAGTCGACCGGCAAGCGCTTCGGCGCGGCGGTCTAGCTCCGCATAGGTCAGTGTCGAAGACGAATCGATCACCGCGATCGCATCGGGTTGGCACGTGCGTATCGCGGCGAACCTCGCATGCACCGTCGACAACGGGCGGCGCGCGACGGCCGTGGTGTTCCACTCGACCAGTATC
>Ga0209519_10000880_pt1 | contig 12878 bp, 10 predicted proteins | sample Rifsed13ft1_FD_184005 | JGI IMG/M metagenome (GOLD analysis project Ga0209519, IMG submission 184005) | Soil microbial communities from Rifle, Colorado, USA - sediment 13ft 1 (version 2) | ecosystem: Environmental > Terrestrial > Deep subsurface > Rock core/Sediment | place: Rifle, Colorado...
ATTTAACTCCTTCTGGACATCGTGAATCTGAAAGAACCTCTTTCAAGACTAACGAACTCCCTTTTTTCTTTGTGCAACTTTTTGGAGTGATTTTCAGATAGCCGGTATCCAGATCGTTTTGGGCAAATATAGAAAAGCTAAAAATTAGCATAAATGCAACAAGAATGTTTTTCATTTGATTTTCATTTTACTACTCCAAATATAGTTTGTTTTAATTTAAGCTGTCTCCACAAAAAGATTGCTGGTAATTTTATTCGAAATGGTCAAAACTGTACCGTCCACCTTAATTTGAATGACAAATCAAAACTTTCCTTGCCTAGCACTTCTATTTTCGATCCCAAAGCGATCTTTTGCTTGTCCAAGTATTTCAAAAATTCCGAGGAAGTGTCTTTCACTCCGAAGCATATTCCTTTTTGATTTGCGGACAGTTCCGAAAGCAATTGCTTGTCAATTTTAAGAATTTGTCCGTCCCTGCTTGGGATCGGGTCTCCATGTGGGTCGGTGGTTGGGTTTCCCAGAAAATCATCCAATTTATTGATCAGTTGTTCTGATTTTATGTGCTCCAATTGCTCTGCAATATCATGCACCTCATCCCAAGAGAAGTCTAACTTTTCTACTAAGAAAACCTCCCAAAGGCGGTGTTTTCTAACAATCATTTTAGCGGCTAACTTGCCCCGCTCTGTCAGGGAAACTCCACGATATTTTATATAATTCACCAAATCTTTTTCGGCCAGGTTCTTTATCATATCCGACGTAGCAATATATATATATATAAAACCGCCTATTAATAAATTAATCCTATTCATTGAGACATTTTGATTACAGACGTCTTTTTTATTAATTTTTGGAAAAATAACTACTGTGTTGAGATCCTATGTAACCTCCGTTTTATTACCAAAAGCATTTAAAAATACCGTATAATTCTATATATCAATAGTTTACGTAGTGCTTTTTTGGTATTAGTAATGTTTTTTTTCATATCTTCATACTTAAGTTGTTAGGATATTAATTTACTCCCTTTAAAAAAGAAATATGATGGTTTGAAATGGGTAAAGTTTTCCCTTAAAGAATTTTAATTTACAAAATGAGTTATCTCTATGTTGCTTTATTAATTAATAAATAAAAATTTTGAAATATGACTAAGCCACGAATTCTCTTAATTAGTCCAACAGGTTTAGATAGGGAAGGAAGACCTATTGTACAACGAAAAACGTACTTACCTGGATTAACCATGCCCCAACTAGCTGCAATCACCCCAGAAAATTTTGACGTAACTTGTGTCTCTGAAACGTCTGAGCCTATACCGTGGAAGGAACATTGGGATATTGTAGGGTTAACCGGCATGGGAGGAGCGGGAGTAATTCGTGCTTATCAAATAGCTGATGAATTTAAAAAGAAAGGCTCACTTGTTGTAATGGGGGGAATAGCTATCTCATTGTTTGACGAGGAGATGACCAGACCTCACACTGATGTTATTATTAAAGGTGAAGCAGAGGATACATGGCCTCGTTTTTTAAATGATTATTTAAATAACGATGTAAAGCCTTTATATAACATGGAAAAAGTGCCTGATGTAACTGCTTTTCCCACTCCCTCATATCACAAATTAAATTTGAAGTATTACGGTTTTTGGCGACCTGTTCAGGCAACAAGGGGTTGTCCATTTCCCTGTACATTTTGCTCCATTTCTGAGTTTTTTAAGCGGAGTTATCGAAAACGTCCTGTAGAGCAAGTTATTCGCGATGTCCGTGCTGCAAAAGCTAGCGGGAGTAAATATATGGCATTCATCGACGATAACATAGGCGTTGATTTTAATTATTGTCGAGAATTATGGACAGCACTTATCCCCGAAAAAATAATCTGGATAAGTCAGTGTAGTCTCCATATTGCAAAAGATGATGAGATGTTAAGTTTAGCTTACCAAAGTGGCTGCAGAATCTTGTCTTTTGGAGTTGAAACAATTAATAAAGAAAGTCTAGCACAAATAGAAAAAGAGTGGAATGAGCCAAGCAAATATGAAGAGGCTTTTGCGAATATAAAATCACATGGGATTGAGATATCTACAGAGATGATTTTAGGACTTGATGGGGATGATGAAACTGTATTTGACAAAACTTTCGATTTTTTAATGAAAAATAAAATAGCTCTTCCAAGGATGTATATTCTAACGCCCGTACCAGGAACGCCGATGTATAAACAGTTAATGAATGAGGGCAGAATTTTTGATCACGATTTTCAAAAATATGTAGGCGGATCTGCGGTATTCCATCCTAAAAAAATGACCGCAAAAAGATTAGAAGAAGGTTATTGGCAACTATATGAAAAATTGTATTCTACAAAAAACATTTTAAGAAGGCTAAGCGGTAATACCGCAAACCTGCCTCCATTCATGAGACTATTTGTATTTGGAACCAATATGGCATATAGAAACCACATAAACAGAGGGATAACCCCAGGAATAGTATAGTTAATGTCAAAAAAATAAATTTTCAAACAACCTTAGGGAATTATTTTGCTGAATAACCAATCAAATAGAAGAAATAATATGAAGATTTTATTAGTTCGTCCACCCGTCCCTAAACATACTATTGGATTAAAACATATAATGATTTGTGAACCTCTTGAACTAGAATATATAGCTGCTAATCTTGAGGGTCATGAATTAATGATATTTGATTGCTTAGTGGAGAAAGGGTTCAAAAAAAGATTTATAAATTTTAAACCAGATGTAATCGTTAGCAGTTGCTATAAAACGGGGACGAACGAAGTTATCAAAATATTTAGATTAGTAAAATCAATAACCCCCAAGTGTATAACTATTGTAGGAGGCGTTCATGCAACTCTAGTTCCGGAAGATTTTGCAGATATCGCTGTAGATATAGTAGGAATTGGTGATGGTACATTTTTGTTGTCAGAAATAATAGATAAGATCAATAAAAATGAACCGTTATTGGATGTTCCTGGTATCGCCATTCCCGTGGGAGAAGGAAGATTAATTAAATCTCCAAACCGTCCTTACATGCCTAAAGCAGACAGTCTCCCTTTGCCCAGAAGGGACCTTGTTTCGCATCTAAAAAGTAAATATTATTATTTAATGCACAAACCGGTAGTTACAATCAAGACTACATGGGGTTGTTGGTATAGATGTAATTTTTGTTTTACTTGGAAAATCACAGAAGGAACCCCTTATAGCCGTTCCCCAGAATCAATTATAAATGAATTATTGACTATAAACGAAACTGAAATCTACATTGTAGATGATATTTTTTTAATCAATAATAGCCGTCTTGAAAGGCTTGCAAGTTTGATAAAAGAGCATAATATTAAGAAAAACTATTTGTGTTATGCAAGAGCTGATTTTATTGTTGAAAATGAGGGGGTAATAAAAGAATGGTCTTCACTTGGGCTCAAGGCAGTTTTTGTCGGATTAGAAGCCGTAACAGATGAAGAGCTCCACCAAATGAATAAACAGTTGCCCGCACATTACAACAAAAGGGCAATTGAAATATTGAGGAAATATGAAATTGACACCTATGGTTCTTTGATTCCGGGGGCTGATTACGAAAAAAAAGATTGGGATAGGTTATGGGAGTTTATAAAAGAGAGCAAACTATATTATGTAAATATTTCTCCAGCTACACCACTACCTGGTGCAGAAAACTATCCAAGTCTTAGACCCCATTTAACAGTTCCTGAGGATGCCCACGATTTATTCGATTTATCCCACCAGCTTACTCCTACAAAAATGCCGCTAAAAAAATATTACAGAGAATTACTTAAACTATATGCAAAAACAATTTTAAACACTAAAAGAGCAAAAGAAAACACCTTTAGAACTCTACCATCAGTGTGGAATATAAATTATTGGAAAGTTATTCTAGGGGCTTTAAAGATTGGCATTCAGTTTTTTAACGGACACAAACATCACTCTGAAAAGGAGTTAGCGATATCACGATATAAAGGAATTGAATTAAAGCAATTTGATTTTAATAATAAGTTCAAGCACCCATCATTTCAAGATTTCGCGAAAAATAAACTAGAAAATACTCTTTTAAAGATTAAATAATGCAATCATTTTAGCTGTAAATAAGCTTAGATCATCATATACTAGACGCGCTTACACATATCGACAAGGTTACTTTAGGGCACAAAAGGTTTTACCATATTTAGATTATCTTTTATTCAAATTTATTGGATAATATATTATGAAATTATGAAAATCACAACAAAGAACTCGGCTAAAGAAATAGATCCAAATTGGGATTGTTTGGACAACAGTGTATATCAAAATCGAAAATTTTTGATTCATGTTGAAAAATATAATCCGTGCGATCAAAGGTATTACCTAGGTTATAATGAAGATGTTTTTGTTGCTGGAGCAGTAGTTTATTCATTTAAAGTAAATGTGTTGACTTATGCTAAATATTGCATAACCCTTCCTATGGTAATTATTGGTATTCCGGCATCAGTTGATGCACATGGTTTGGTCGGGGATAATGATTTTTTTGAGGAATTAATATCTACTATCATCAAGAAAGAAAGGGGTTTAATTCTTTGCCTAAATTATAATACTTCATTAAAGATTAGAAATAGTATTGAAATGCAGACACTTCCTACCCTGGTTCATGATAAATGTGATACCACTTGGGAGAACTATTTACAAAGTTTACGACATAATTATCGCAGAAGAATTTTGAACGCTGAGAAAAAATTTTTAGGTGTATACTTTGAGGAAAATTATTGTTCACAATTTACAGATGAACATTATCAACTTTATTTCAATATTATGAAACAAACCAAAACAAAATTGGAAACACTGCCTTATCACTTCTTTTCAAAATTGCCTGAAGAATATAAGCTTCATTCGTTCTACGCAGAAAATCAATTAATTACATGGCACATTACGACTTTCAATAGCGGTGTCTATTATTTTTTATTTGGTGGACTTAATTATGCTCTTCGAAATAAATACGACGCATATTTCAATAATCTTATCCAAATTATAAAAGAAGCAACTGTCTTAAAGAGCGGTTCAATAAATCTTGGGCAAACAGCTGAAATATCTAAAAACCGACTTGGAGCACGATTAATTGAAAAGAAAATGTTTCTATTCCACAGAAATATTTTTGTTAGAATGCTGTTTCGTTTATGCAAAAAAATGTTAGAATATAAAATGGATACTAATGAAGTAAACATATATAAGTTAAATTATTAGATACGGATATTTTATAGGAGTTAGAAAATTTAAATTATAAAAAACGCTAAAAGTAAAACAAACACAGATGAAAGATGGTATTTCAGAACATTACAAAAAATATTCTAAGCCACTCATGGCTGAATTACTTGAGCTGTTGCAGTTAGACAAAATATATGATAAGGCTGAAGGCGATTTCCTGTATTACAAAAATAAGGATAAGGAAGAAAAAATACTTGATTTAGTTGGGGGATATGGATCTTTGCTTTTAGGTCACAATAATCAGGAATTAGTTGATTATTTACTACAATTATATAACAAGAAAACTCCTATTCATGCGCAATTATCAATCCGTTCAGGATCCGCAATTTTGAGTAAAAAATTGAGTGATATTATTGAGGATAAAAGCAATAAAACATATATTTCGACTTTTACTAATTCAGGAGCAGAAGCTGTAGAGGCTGCAATAAAACATTCATATTTATCATACAGAAACAAAACAAAAGCCTGTTATAACTCTCTTGAAAAAGCTTTTCTAAACATTGAGAACTATTTTAATAAATATGAAAATGATTTTAGTGTTTTATTTGATAACCGGCAATACGTCAACTTACAAGTATTTAAGACGGCAATTTTCGAAGCCAACAACAATGCTGTTAAACTGAATAAGCTTAAGATTTTGGCTTCTCAAAAATCTTTTCATGGTAAAACAATTGCTGCGCTTGCAATAACATCTAATTCATTGTTTCGTGAGCCATTTTTATCTGATGAACAATTTGAAACAATATTTTTTAATTGGAATGAAGAAGAAATTGAGAATTATATTATTCAAAATCAGTATGTGTTTCTTCTGCCGGAAATTAGTCCGAAAGGCAGGATTAGTGTCAAACATATTAAGCAAAATTGCATTACTGGAATCATAATAGAACCTATACTTGGTGAAGGAGGTATTCATGTGGTTCCTTATGAATTCCTCAGATTTCTTAGAAAGAAAGCAACACTCGAAGATATACCTTTAATCTTTGATGAAATTCAATGTGGTTTTTATAGAACGGGTGAATTTTTGGCTTCCTTTAAAGCTAATGTATTCGCTGATTATTATGTTATGGGAAAATCTCTTGGGGGTGGAGTCGCAAAAATTAGTGCGCTTATTATTGATAGTGAAAAATACATTTCAGAATTCGGAATGACACATACCTCGACATTTGCTGAAGATGACATTTCATCATTAATATCGCTCAAGGCGTTTGATATAGCAGAATTTCACAAGAAAGATGTAGTGAAAATGGGTTCATACATAATTGACAAATTACTAGGGATACAGCAAAAGTATAGCGAAATAATTTCAGATGTTAGGGGTGATGGACTTATGATTGGCATTTCGTTTAAAGATTTTAGTTTTAATCAATGCAGTGGGTTTCAATTGCTATATAGAGCTAATTATTTGGGCTACGTTATTTCAGGGTTTTTATTGAATAAAAAAAACATCCGAGTTTCAGTAACACTTTCTGACTCCGCGACCATTCGTATTCATCCAAGTCTATTTATTTCAAAAAAATCGGTTGATAAATTTATAGTTGCAATGGATGAATTGTGCTATATATTGCATTTTTCCGATTTGTATTCATTAGTCGATTTTATGCTTGATGAGGATATGCAAAATTTGAGACCTATACAGAATTTTGGGCAAAAAGACATTGTTCTCGAGGACGCGAATAATATTAAATCCCATGTAGGTTTTTTAGTCCATTACATCGATTCAAATTCAATACGTGAATCCATACCTTCGTTTGAAATTTTAGATGATGAATCACTTCAAAAACTGATGAGAATGTTTATGCCATTTGCTCAGCCAGTACTACTGGGACGTAATTGCATAATGAATTTACAGGAAGAAAAAATTTTAATAAGTTTTATTGGCCTTCCATTTACATCAAAAATGGTAAAAGATGATTTATCTAATTCTAGAAATACAATTAAGCAGTATCGAAATTTGTGCAACAAAGCAATTCATTATTTAAATAGTAATGATATTTCAATAATTGGACTTGGTCAGTTTACATCAATAATAATGCAAAATGGCAAAGCGGTAGACAATTCACGAGTAGTGGTAACGAGTGGTAATAGTTTTACAGTACATACGTCTTTAATGGCTATAAAAACAGAAATAAAAAGAAAACAATATAATCAGATGAAAATTGCCATTGTTGGGGCGGGAGGCAATATCGCTACAGTTATTTCATATGGTTTAATTGACAATTGCGATTCAATTGTTTTGGTTGGGAGTTCAGCAAATTCTGAAAATAAAATAAAAGAACATGCCCTTTGTCTTTTAAAACAAATCTTTAAAAAAATACTCACAAATAAAAACTCAGAAAGCAAATTGGAAAATATTTTTTTCACGAGTAATCTATTCTTAGCTGTTAAACACAACGAAACACTTATGGATTCTGATTCTTTATGGGATTTGTATATAGATGAATTTGGTAATAATCCACCAATTGAAATAACTTGGGATCTTAATCATTTAAAAAGTTGTGATGTTATAGTAGCAGCAACCAACCAAGGCGCCCCGTTTCTCGAGTCGAAACATTTTAAAAACGGCGCTTTTATCTGTGATATTTCAATTCCCTCAAATTGTAAAAAAGAATTATTAGAGAATAAAAACATGACCGTTATTCATGGCGGCCTAGTATCCCTACCTAATAATGAGAGCCTTCACTTAAAAGGCCTTCCATTAAAAAAGGGGCAAGCATTTGCGTGTATGTCCGAAACAATACTTATGGGGTTTGAACAAAGTAAAAAATCTTTTTCATTTGGAGAGCTACTGATTAGTCAAGTTAACGAAATAGGAAAGATTGGGCATAAACACGGTTTTAAATAGCAATACGTAAAAGCACTAAAGTGTGTCATTTGCTATCTTGTTTGTAACAATTTGTAAGTTGAAATAAAATGAAACAGCTATGGGAGTAGAAATAATAGAAGTGAAAACTAAACAGGAATTAAAAAAATTCATCCAATTCCCTCAAGAATTATATAAAGGAAATCCTTACTATGTTTCAGAATTGTATCTGTCAGTAAAATGGATGCTTTCCACGAAAAACCCTTTTTTAATACACTCGCAAATTGCATTGTTTTTAGCAAAGATAAATGATGAAATTGTTGGAAGGATAGTCGCTATTTACAATAAAAGGCATTTAGAAGTTTATGATGATAACACGGGATTTTTTGGTTTTTTTGACGCTATAAATAATATTGAGGTTGCCCGAGCTCTTTTTCAGATTTCGTCTGATTGGCTGAAGAATAAAGGTATAACCCAAATGGTGGGGCCAACTAACCTAACTACAAATGATTCTTGTGGTTTTTTGTTAAACGGTTTTGAGCGTAATCCAATGGTTCTAATGCCTTATAACTATAAATATTATATTGAATTATGTGAGCATTGTGGTTTTGAAAAAACAATGGATTTATTTGCTTATGAAATTAATGGAAAAGCGGTAATTGAAAAGTATGAAAATGTTTTAAAACGGAGCATTCAGAAAATGGAAGACAATGGTACAAAAATACGACCTGTGTCGACGAAATATTTTAAAGATGATATTGCTCGACTAAGGAATGTATATAATAAATGTAATGAAAATAATTGGGGGTTTATTCCTTTGAATGAAAATGAATTTTCAGCAATGGCAAAAGACTTGAAAATGATTGCTCCTCTCGATTGTGCGCTATTGGTTGAAAAAGGGCAAGAAATCATTGGTTTTGTTATTGCTGTTCCGGATATAAATCAGGCTTTAAAGCATGTTGTTGGTGGAAAATTATTTCCTTTTGGATTTTTAAAATTATTATGGTATAAACGAAAAGTAAACAAAGCACGTATTATGATTCTAGGCGTTCTGAAAGAATATTCAGGACAGGGAATAGATTTGGTTTTATACCATAAAATAACGGAAGCATTAAATAAGCATAAAATATATGGAGCTGAGGCCAGTTTCGTTCTTGAAAGCAACAAAATAATGAACGCCGTTTTAACTAAAATAGAAGGTAAGCGAATTAAAGAATATAGAATCTATGGCAAGAAAATATCTTCTCATAACATCAATTTCAAAAAGGAAAATGACATTCAGAAATAATAAATATTGGAAATTCCGCAAGTGACATTCTGACAACAGATAATATTGATAATCACTATGGGTTTGGGACTTATAAGGGTGTATTTCCTCCCCCCCCATTATATGAGTTTTTGTAAAGTCAATTGATTTACTGATAGCAACTGAAAGACTTAGATTACCGTTGGATTTAAACAATAATAAAAATTTACACCCTTAATAAGATGAAAATCGAATCTAAATCAAATCAATCAATTAGAAAGGTAAAAGGCCCGTCACTCACTAATTTTCTCAGGAGAATAGGAGAATATCCTGCTTTTCATTTTTATAAACTAATGGGCGAATACGGTGAAATTGTCCGCTGTAGTTCCTTATTTTATTTAATCAGTAATCCGGATATCGCAAAACAAATTCTCAATCTGGACCAGAAAGGCTTTAGCCAGGAAGATTTTGTAGGTAAAAGAATAAAAACAGTTTTTGGAAAAGGAATGGTGATAAGTACAGCTGAAATTTGGGCAAGTGAAAGAAAAATTTTGAATCCAATATTTAAACCGCAAGCCGTTCATATATTTACATCTGAGGCAATTATTGAAATTGATAAGGTTTTGGATAGCTGGGTTTCTTATGCAAAAAAGAATGAGACATTTGATTTTGTAAATGAAATGGGCAACATAGCAATTATGGTTTCTGGAAAAGTGTTATTCGATACAGAATTCAAAAATGTGGTTAGTGAAGTAAAGAATGTAGTTAGAGCTGGGACAAAGTATATAGCTAGTGGATTACCGTTTTATATGCCATTCTGGATACCCACCATCACTCACTTAAGGTTGAGGCGAGTAAATCGTAGAATTGATAATCTTCTGAAACCGATTGTACAAAATCGGCTCGGATTGAAAGAGTTGAAAAATAATTTCGCGGATACATTGATAAAAACTTTGGGAAAGCCTGATGCACCTAATAGCGACCAAAGGTTAATGCTGGACGAAATGAAGACTATGTTAGCCGGGGGATATTTCCCCGTTGCATGTAGTTTATCTATCTTTTGGCATGTACTTGGGCAACATCCAGAATATTTTTTAAAACTCAGTAAGGAAATAAGAAGTAAACCAATAGGTTACAATTTCGCGGAACATTTTTATAGAGATTTCCCGATTACGACCAAAGTGATTCTTGAAACAATGAGGTTATATCCAGTTGCCTTTTCCATCTGGAGAAAATCTAAAATTGACCAAAATATCGATGGGCTATTCATCCCAAAAGGGAAGACCATATGTATATCAATTTTCAATATACATAGAAATCCAACGCTTTGGGAACAACCTGATAGATTTATTCCTGAGCGATTTGATGAGGAAAAATCCCGTAGTAGAGCATCACATCATTTTATGCCATTTGGGTGGGGAAACCGCAGCTGTATCGGTGATAATTATGCAATGATGGTTATTTATTTGACCATCATAAGAATCATTCAGAAGTTTGATGTTGAAATACTACCCGGACAAGAATTAAAGGTAAAGTCAGCCCCTTTAATATCCCCTAAAAAAGTATATGCAAAAGTTAGCGTAATTCGAGAAGACTGAATATTATCACACAGTAATTCATAATGTGTTATAAAGTAGCAACAAAATAATTATGGAAAATACGGATTTGGTTTATAGATTTTTTTTACCAATATATATAACTCTTTATATGCTTGTTTTATATTTAATTAATATAAAAGCATTTAAGAAAAAGTATAAAATTGATCCTAGGGCAGTCACAAAAAATGATAAATTGATGTATATATTAGAACGTTATAGGGACCTCATTTTCATATTCGTTGGGCTAAGTATATCAATCTATTCATTTTTCCCTAGTCTTTATTTTTTACTCGTCCCTATCAATTATTTAAATATTGAAATTATACGAGTAGCGGGAGTATTTATTCTCATAGGATCTATGATTCTGACAAGGGCTTCACAAGTACAGCTAAAAGGAGCTTGGAGAATTGGAATAGATCGTACGAATATAAAAACAGAATTAATAACAACAGGGATTTACAGTAAATCTAGAAATCCAATTGCCTTGAGTATGTTGTTGAGTGCATTAGGTTTGTTTTTTGTGACACCAAATATGATAACATTTACAATAATTGCTGTGGTCTATGTTATTTTTTCAATAAGGATACTATTAGAGGAAGAACATTTATATAAGTTACATGGTGAAGCCTACGAGTCGTACCGCAAGAAGACGAGAAGGTGGATCTAGCTATCCGTCGAATAGTGTTTATAAGGTTGTTTTTAGGAGCTTAAGAAAAATACTCAAAGATCAATCTACGATGTTTGAAATTATGACAGAACCATACTAATACTGACGTTTTATGAAATCAAAAGCAACCGAAAAACTTATACTATCACGGTCAGGGGACTGGAGTTTTGATCACCATGTGTCATTGGTTTTTGATACCCACATCAGAAAATCAATTCCCTGCTATGTAGAAATTCAAAATCTAATAGCAGAAATATCCAAAAAAATACTATCCGATAATGATTTAGTATATGATTTAGGAACCGCTACAGGAGAGATTATCTATAATGTTTTTAATGCAAATGAACATAAAAACGTTAGCTATGTAGGCATTGACAATTCAGGGCAGATGTTAAAAATGGCTAAGCAAAAGTGTTCCAAAATAAAAAACGCAACATTCTATAATGATAAAATTGAAGCTTTTGATTATGAAACAGCTGATTTAATTATAGCTGCTTTTACGATACAATTCACTGAAATTAAAACCAGAAAGCAAATTTTGAAAAGAATAAAAGATGCACTGAAGTCGGATGGAACTTTTATTTTTTGCGAGAAAATCAGTTTTCAAAATTTCGATGAAAATATTTTTTTTCAACAGATTCATGAGAATTGGAAATCAAATTACTTTTCAAATAAGGAAATAAAAGCCAAAAGGGAGAGCCTAAAAAATGTAATGGAGCCGATGTCCTTAACAGAAAATATTGAGCTACTGAGAGATGTTGGGTTCAAACAAATCAATGTTTTTTTTCAGTGGTGTAATTTTGTATGTATCCTAGCAAAATGAATAGGGGGTGTTTTAATTAAAGTTTGATGAAAAATATATTTAACTAAAATGTGCCGAAATTATAACGACGAACGGGAGAAAAAACCCAAAACCTTCCTTTAGAAAAAGCCATGAAAAATAGATTCCGCAACCGTTTTTCAATGTTTTACTGAAATCATTGCCGCACAAAATTCACCTGGATTACGGCTCGCCTATTTAATATAAGCTAGCTTTATGTAATAATCCTTTGCTTTGATTTTGACTCCTTCTTTTGCACGTGGAGCAACGTTTATACTTTTTATGTTTCTTTTATCTGCTGGTAAATATTGCGCAAACCATGCCATGTTTTCTTGACTGTTTTTGCCCGAAATGGTTACCGTTTCCTCCTTTACGAATTTTTTGTCCTGATACACCGAAACAACAACTTTTATCTCTCCGGCCCAAATACATTTAACTCCTTCTGGACATCGCGAATCAGAAAGAACCTCTTTCAAGACTAACGAACTCCCTTTTTTCTTTGTGCAACTTT
>Ga0209519_10000881_pt1 | contig 12877 bp, 16 predicted proteins | sample Rifsed13ft1_FD_184005 | JGI IMG/M metagenome (GOLD analysis project Ga0209519, IMG submission 184005) | Soil microbial communities from Rifle, Colorado, USA - sediment 13ft 1 (version 2) | ecosystem: Environmental > Terrestrial > Deep subsurface > Rock core/Sediment | place: Rifle, Colorado...
AGGAGACCAGGATGCGGTACGGATCATCTCGATCCCTTCCAGATCGCGATCGAGAACTGGCCGGCAGCGGGGAGCCGCGCGCGGTTCGTCGAGGGCGCCATCGCCGACACGCGGGCGGCGTGGGATGCGCTGAGCGACGCCGAGCAGGCGTGGTGGAGCGAGCGCGCGGCGGCATCGTTCGGGGCGCGGAGGTCGGCGTGATGCCATACGCCGCCGGCACGTTCGTCACGGGGAAGGCCGCAACGCAGGCCAGCCTTGAAGCTTGGTACGCCGAGCGCGGGAGCCGGGACATGGCCTACCGCCGCCCGCTGCCGCCGCCGGCCCTGGTGTGTGCGTGCGGTGAGCCCGGACGGCACGCGGGGGGGGGGCTTGGTTAGGTGCGCCGGCTGCTGGCCCAAGGTGCTCGGTTGAAGCCCGCCCGCCCCCAGCGCGCGCCGCGCCAGGCAACGCTCGACTACGCCGCCCTGGCCGACGAGTTCGCGCGCGCCTTCGCCGCCACGAAGTCTATCCCGCTGTCGCTCGAGCGTGTCTTCGCTGTCGCCGCCCGCGGCCCCGGCCCCCGCGACAACGACTGGGCTGATGCCGCCATCGCTGCTGTTGCTCGGCGCCACGGCATCACGGTCGAGAAGCTGGTCTTCGGCGGTCGCGAGCTAGCCAGCGCCCGCGGCGAGGCGTACTACCTCCTCCACCGCTCGGGCATGACCTACCGGGCGATAGCGGCGAGGTTCCACGTCAGCCACACGGTGGCGATGGAGGGGGCGCGGGTGTTCGAGAGGCGGCTGGGAGCGGCGGCGGCGCAGGTCGAACGGAGGGTGGGCTGAGGGATGGGCGGCGTATTCATCCAGGTCGACGTCAAGCGCGTCCTGGCCGACGTCTGCGTGAACGGCACACAGGCAGCCGAGTTCGGATCGGGCGCCGTTCACGGGATGAAGTGCTGGGCAGCGGGAACGGTCGGCGAATGCTGCCCAGTGTGGATTCGCGACGCATGGGTGGACGGCGTTGCGAACAACCGACGCGGGGTGCGTGCTCCGTCTCCGGCGTATCGCTACTACGGCGCTGACTGGCCGGCGATCCGATCTCAGATCATCTCCCGAGATCGTTGCTGCCTCGGGTGCGGTGAGCCACGTGGTCTCGATGTTCACCACCGGATTCCATTCCGGTCGTTCGCCTCCCCCGAAGAAGCAAACGATCCTTCCAACCTCGTCGCGCTCTGTCGAGGTTGCCACGCATCAGCCGACGCTGCCTATCGACGCGACGGCTCTGTATTCCCGTTACCTGAGGCCGCTGCCTGATGGCGCGCATCAGGTCCATCAACCCGTGCGCGCCGAAGGACGAGGACGTCGCGCGCCTGAGTCTCGCGGCCCGCTACGTATGGGCGTTCATCCCGTGCCACGCCGACCGCGAGGGCAGACTCAAGGACAGCGCGTTCACCCTGAAGACCGAGATCCTGCCGGCGGACAACGTCGACATGGAGGCCGTACTCGCCGAGTTGGCCGCGGCGCGGCTCATCATCCGGTACGAGGCGAATGGACGTCGGTACATCCAGATCCGGACGTTCCTGCGGCACCAGTCGCCGCACACCCGCGAGATTCAGTCAATCATTCCGCCGCCACCGGGCGAGGTTGTGACAGAGCACGACCTAGGTGATGCCTCGGCAAAGGCAGGGCAAACCAACGGCGCGGCATCTGATCAACCTGGGTTGGCGGGCGTGTCTCGCAGTCCCAGTGATCCGGTTCCGGATCCGAGTCCGGTCTCCTCTTCTCTCTCTCCTCTTCGCCCTCCGGCGGGCGCGCGTAGCGAGAACAATGCCAAGGTCTGGCCACCGCACAGGTGGCGCAGCGAGTACGGCCTGGCCTGGTGTCAGCGGTACCAGCAGATCGCCTACGGGATGGCGAGCGATTCGAAGGGCTGTGAGTCGCTGTCCTATGTCCTCGATGTGCTTCCCGTCGAAGAGCGGCTGAAGGCGCAAGCAGACGCGCAGCGCATGTTCCGCGAGTTCCTCGACAAGGCGGATCCCAGGACGGTGAGCGCGCGCCACCCGTTCGTGTTCTTCGTCCAGGAGTGGGGCGGGCTGCGCGTGCCGATTGCAGCGGTCAAGGCGCAGTCCGTAGGCCCGAAGTCGAAGGCACTCTGATGAGCCAGCGGACGCCGCCCCACAACGTCGAAGCCGAGAAGTCGGTGCTGGGCGCCGTGTTCATCAAGCCCGAGGCGCTGCACGAAATCTCCGACCTCGCGGTCGACGACATGTTCATGCCGGCCCATCGCGAGATCCTCGACGCGATCCGGGAAGTCCAACGCCGCCGCCTGCCGGTCGACGTGATCGCGGTAGCCGACGAGATGAAGGCGCGCGGCATGCTCACGCGGCTCGACGGCGGCCAGAGCTACCTCAACGAGCTGGCGAACGGCGTGCCCACCGCAGAGAACATCGGCCACTACGCGCGGCTGGTGCGCGAGAAGGCGACGCTGCGGAAGCTGATCGCGGCAGCCGCCGAGATTCAGTCATCGTGCTACGGCGACGTCGGCGACGTCCGCGCGTTCCTCGACGAGCAGCGCGCGAAGCTGGGCGTCATCGACACCGCCGGGGGGGACGGAGCGTCCCTGATCCGCGACGAGCTTGAGCCGACGCTGGAGTCGGTCGAGAAGCGCGGCCGCTCGCCGAACGAATACTTCGTCCCGACGAACCTGGGGAAGTTCAACGAGAAGTGCGGCGGGCTGCGCGGCGGGAACCTGATCGTGATAGCTGGCCGGCCCGGACAGGGAAAGTCTGCGTGGTCGCTCGACATCCTGATCAACGCCGCGATGCTCGGTATGCCGGCGCTGCTGTTCTCGTTCGAGATGACGAAGATGGAGGTCACCGAGCGCGTGCTGGCCAAGCGCGCAGAGGTCAACGGAAAGAGCATCATCACGGGCCGGCTGGGGAAAGCCGACTGGTACAAGCTGAGCGGCGCGGCCAGTCAGATCGCCGAGTACCCGCTCTGGCTGGACACCGACGAGATGACCGCGGCGCGCGTGTGTGGCGCAATCCGACGCTGGTACTACCGGCAGCGCGTCACCGTCCAGGACGGGTCTAAGCGACGCCTCGCGATCGCGGCGGTCGACTACGCCGGGCTGGTGAAGTCCAGCGGCCAACTGGAAACGCGCGCGCTGGAGATCGCCGAGCTGTCGGGGTCGCTCAAACGCCTGTCGGCCGAGCTCGACATCCCGATCATCCTCGTCTCGCAACTCAATCGCGAGAGCGAGAAGCAGAACCGGGAGCCGCGCCTGTCCGACCTGAGGGAATCCGGTAGCTTGGAACAGGACGCCAACATGGTGCTGTTCCCCTACTGGGAGGGCGAGGCGCCGCGCGAGGGCACGCACCCGGCAAAGGTGATCGTCGGGAAGAACCGCGGCGGTCCCATCGGTCACGTCGACTGCGTGTGGATCCCCCAGTTCATGAAGTTCGTCGATCCCGAGGACTACATCCCCGAGCAACCGACGCAGCAAGACCTTCTTCCGCAGCAATAGGAGACCCCATGCCGAAGACGATGCAACTCCCCTGTCACCTCACCGACCCAGACCGCCTGCGAATCTCCGAGGTCCTCACCGCAGAGATCAAATCTCGCGAGCAAGTCGAGGCAGCGAAGAAGGCGGCGGTTAAAGACTTCAACGTCGCGCTGAAGGCACATCGAGCACGCGAGCACGACTTCAACGAGTCGCTGTTCACCGGCACCGAGGTGCGCGAGGTCGAGGTCGAGGAACGCCCCGACTACACCGCCGGGATCGTGTTCATCCACCGGCTCGATACGGGGGACTGCGTCCAGCAGCGGGCCATCGACCCCGACGAGCGCCAGGTCAAGCTCGGGATGGACGGGCCGAAGCTCGGCTCTGTCGACGGCGACCGGGCCGACGAGCAGGTTGAGGCCAGCACGCCCGACGAGGCCGAGCGCCTGTACGAAGAGCGGCTGGCGAACGAGCGGGCGGAGCGAATCTCGGCGGCGGTGACAGAGGCGCGCGCTTGGATCATGTCGGCGCCGGTCGAATGGGCTGACGCCGAGAACACCACCCCCGTGCGCTTCGAAGCCACCCTGCAGCACGGCGAGGTTCTGTTGAGCGCGAGCGGCGGGACCGAGGACACCGCGCGCGATGGCGTGGTCTCGCGGCTCGTCGAGATTCTGGAGGCCGAGGAGGACGCCAGGCCGGCACCCGAGCCGACATGGGAGGACGTCGCCGCCGCGTCGAAGGCGCAGCAGGATGCCGCCGAGGTCGAACGCCTCGCCGCCGAGCAGGCCAGCGACGACGCAGCGACGAAGAAGCGGACGCTGAAGACCGGCGCCGCGGCGAAGGCCGACGGGCTGAAGAACGGCGGGCTCAAGGTTCCGGCGGGGGCGCGGAAGAAGGGCAAGCGCATCACCGCCCAACTGCCCGACGGGCGCGTTGTCGACCCGGAGGAGGAGGTCGCCGCGCAGGAGGCCGTCGCCACGGCGGACACGGGCGAGCCGCTGGCGGACCTGTGCCCGCCGGCATGTGACGTCGACCACCGGCACTCGCAGGCCCGCACGGATTTCTGATGGGCGCCGTCGAACATGTCACCCCCGGGGCGGCGGTCGCGGGGGTTGCCGCCGCCCCGGGCGAGGTGGGGCGCGGCCCGGATCGCTACATCAGCTTGCGCCAGCCGTGGGCCAGCCTGTGGGTGGCCGGCGCGAAGATGATCGAAACGCGATCGTGGCCGACGAAGTTTCGCGGACGGCTGGCGGTGCACGCGTCCAAGACGTTCGGACGCGAGGAAGTCGACGCGTGCAATCGACACCCGTTCTGTCGCGTTCTCGACCAACTCGGGTTCACGCCCAGCGCCGAAACGCTCCCGCGCGGCGCGGTGATCGGCTGGGTGACGATCACCGACTGCCTGCTCATGGCCGAGTTTCCGCACGGGCATCAGATCGCGGGACAGATCGCGATCCATCCCGATCGATCAGACCCGCGCATCACGGAAGATGAGCGGGAGTTCGGAGCCTACGCGCCGGGGCGATACGCCTGGGTAGCTGACTCGCTGCGGTTCGTGCTCGACGAGCCGATCCAGATGCGCGCGCTTCAGCGCATCCAGCGACTGCCGGCAGGCATCGCTGCGAGGTTGTCGCTATGACCCCCGCCGCGTTCCGCAAGCTCCACGACGCCGAGATGGCGCGGCAGGCGAAGGTCGGTCCGAAGGTCTCTCGCGCCAAGGGCTGGTGCTCGGTCTGTGGGCGCGGCGAGAAGTGCGCCGTCGCGACAGTGAGGCTGACGGCCGAGCCGATGCGTGCCGCCTTTCGGCGCGCGGCGAAGCAGCAGGGGCTCCGCTTCATCGGCGCTGGCTTTCTCGGGCTGTGCCTGCGGTGCGCGGCGCTGGTTGCGCGGGAGATTGGGCGATGACGGCCGCGCTCACCCTCCCTGGCGTCGAGGCCCCCGACGGCTCGGCGTTCATCGACGGCGTCTACCGTTACTGGCTGCGCGACGTCTGGGACGATGCGCTCCTGACGTTGCTCTACCTGATGCTCAACCCGAGCACCGCCACCGGCCGCCGCGCCGAGCACGACCCGACGGTCAAGAAGTGCATCCGCATCGCGAAGGCGAACGGCTACGGCGGCATCGTGATCGTCAACCTGTTTGCGTACCGCTCGCCGTATCCGTACGACCTCCTGCGCGTCGAGGATCCGGTCGGGCCCGACAACGACCGTGCGATCGCCGAGCAGGTTGCGGCGGCGCGCACGATCGTCTGCGCGTGGGGCGCCTGGTCGAGAGGCGAGATGGGCCGGCTGGTTAAGGCGCGGGCGATCCGAGTGCTGCGCATCATCGGCGAGCGGCCGACGTGCGCGCTGGGCGTGACGAAGGAAGGCGAGCCAATGCACCCGCTCGCGCGCGGCAAGGCGCGGTTGGCTGACGACGTGCGGCCGAGGTCGTGGCCATGACGGCAGAGGCGCAGAGCATGCGACTGGAGTGTGCGCATTCCGTCGAGGGAAAGCGGTTCTACAACGGCGTGCTCTGCTGCGGCGAGTGCTGGGGGCGGGCGTCGCGCGAAGACGACAGGACGCGGCCCGGCCGGATCGCGCAGGCCGCCGAGCACCAAGCGAACAGGCGCCGTGAGGCAGCCGCGGTCGCCCGCACGTGGCTGTACGTGCGCGAGATGCGCTTCCCCGGGCCGACTGTCGAGCAGCGGACGATCGTCGAGGAACTGATCGCGGACCTGGAGAACGCGTCGTGACGCCCGCGCAACTCGGCGCAGTTCGCGCCGAGGAGCTTGCGCAGCGGTTCGGCATCGGAGTGTCGACGGTCTACCAGGTCGGCACGCTGCACTGGAGGGATCTCCGATGCGTGTGACCCCGAAGCAGAAACCGGGGAAATCGAAGCAGGACTATTCCACGCCACGCCCGTTCCTGGATGCGGTCGAACGCAGGTTCGGTCCCATCCGGTGGGATCTGGCGGCCCACTCCAGGAATCATGTCGTGGCTGACTACTACGGGCCTGGCTCGCCGCACGGGGAGGACTCGTTCAAACAGGATTGGGCGAAGCACAGCGGCGTTCTTTGGCTTAACTGCGAATACAGCGACATCGCGCCGTGGGCGAGCAAGTGCCGCGAGGACGGCGCGCGCGGGGCGCGGGTGGTCATGCTGGTGCCAGCGGCCGTCGGCAGCAACTGGTTCGCCGAGCACGTCCACGGTCACGCGCTGGTGCTGGCGCTGCGGCCGCGCATCTCGTTCGACGGGCAGAACCCCTATCCAAAGGACTTGATCGCGGCCTGTTACGGACCCTGGGTCGCGCCGGGGTTCACGACCTGGCACTGGGTGAAGGGCTGCCGATGACCGGCAGCGAGATCGAGCTGTGCGATCGCCTGAGAGAGTGGGCCGAGCGCTTGGGCTTCGAGGTCTACCCCGAGGTCGCGGGCTGGGACCTGGTGCTCGTCGCCAGCGAGCCGCGCGCGCTGGGGCGCTACGGCCAGGAGATCGCTCCCGGCGAGCAGGTAGGGATCCACGCCAAGCTGCGCGCCAACTGCGACGTGCTTGCGCAGGCGATGCCGGGAGACTGGGCCGATGGCAGCGCGCCGACGTGGCCGATGGTCGCCGCGCCGACTGCGGGAAGCTCGTTCCGGTTCGTGGCGCGCAGGCTTGGGATCGGCGTGATCGAGGCGGAGCCGGTCGCGCCCGCCTACCGCGACAAGGGCGACCCGCGCGTTGTGGAGCAGGCACGGAGAAGCGAGCAGAAGCCGCTGGCCCTGCCGCCGGTCGCCAGCCGCGCCATCGTTGCCGGCGCGCCGAGCCCCCGCGTGCTGAGCCCCTGGCGGGTGAAGGCGCTGCGCTTCCTGTCGTTCGCGCGCACCGCCACCGGGTGCCGTTTCGGAGCATCGGACGTCAAGACGCACGGTCTCTCGGTGTCCTGGGTCGAGCGCTGGGGCGTGCCCGTCGACTGGACGACCGAGGTCAGGCGCGGGAAGACGGCGCGCGTTCGGGTCTACCAGCTCACGGACAACGCTGAGCGCCTGCCCGACTGGGGCTACCGCGACGTCTACGCCGAGATGGTGGCGGCTGACGCCGCCGCAGCCACCCGAGCAGACGCACAAGCGGGGGCGGGGCGCTGATGCGCGCGCCGATCTTCCGTGGCTGGTCGCTGCTCCCGGGGGAGCTGATCGCCGACAACTTCGCTGGCGGGGGTGGCACGTCGTGCGGGATCGAGCCGGCGATCGGTCGCCCCGCCGACATCGCGATCAACCACAGCCCCAAGGCGATCGCGATGCACCGGGCCAACCACCCGGAGACCAAGCACTTTTGCGAGAACATCCTGGAGGTCGACCCGCGCGAGGCGTGCGGCGGGAAGCCGGTGGGCCTGGCATGGTTCTCGCCCGACTGCACGCACTTCAGCCGCGCCAAGGGGACGCAGCCGTTGAAGAAAGAGATCCGCGGCCTGGCGTGGGTGGTGATCCACTGGGCGCGAGAGGTCCGCCCGCGCATCATCTGCCTGGAGAACGTCGAGGAGTTCCAGACATGGGGGCCGCTGGGCGACGACGATCGGCCGGACCCGGCGCGCGCGGGCGAGACGTTCCGCGAGTGGCTGGCCGAGCTACGCGGGCTGGGATACGTCGTCGAGTACAAGCTGCTCGTCGCGGCTGACTACGGCACGCCGACCACGCGTAAGCGATTCTTCCTGGTCGCGCGCCGCGACGGGGCGCCGATCGTTTGGCCCGAGGCGACGCACGGCGCGGGGCGGCCGATCGCGTGGCGGCCGGCGGCGGAGATCGTCGACTGGTCGCTGCCGTGCCCGTCCATCTTCGATCGCAAGCGCCCGCTGGCCGAAGCGACCATGAACCGGATAGCGACCGGGATCCGCCGCTACGTCATCGAGGCCGCCAACCCGTTCATCATCCCGGTCAAGAGCTGGGGCGGGGGAGGGAACGGTCCGCGGTCGATCACCGAGCCCATGCGAACGGTGACGACGTCCAAGCGCGGCGAGTTCGCTGTCGTCGAACCGTTCGTCGTCCGACACGGACACTACTCGACGAAGACCGGCGCGGGTCTGCGCGAGGGTTGCGGGGCCGGCACGTTCCGCGGCCAGCGCCTGGACGATCCACTCGCCACCGTGTGCGCGACGAACGACAAGCACCTGGTCGCGCCGATCATCACGAAGCACTACGGCGGCGTATTCGGTCACGGCGTCGAGCGCACGATCGGGACGGTCACCGGGAAGGATCACCACGCGCTGACGGCGGCGCTGGTGGTCAAGCAGAACTTCGGATCGAAGCCGTGCCAGGGCGCCGACCAACCGCTGCACACGGTCACGACACAGCACAACAAGTTCGCTCTGACCGCGGCGTGGCTGCTGAAATACTACGGCACGTCGACGGGAGCGCAGATGGGAGTGCCGCTGCCGACCGTCACCACCGGCGGCGATCGCGGCGGCGGCCACCTCGCCGAGGTGCGCGCCTTCCTGACGAAGTTCTACAGCGCCGCGGGCAACCCCGCCTCACAGAACATGGAGTTGGTCGACCCACTGCACACGGTGACGGCGAAGGCGCGCTTCGGCCTGGTGATGGTGCACGGCGAGGCGTACCAGATCGTCGACATCGGGATGCGCATGCTTCAGCCGCACGAGCTGTTTGCGGCGCAGGGCTTCCCCGACGACTACGACATCGCGCCCTGGTTCAACGGCAAGCCGCTGACGAAGACCGACCAGACGCAGCTCGCCGGCAACAGCGTCTGCCCGCAGGTGGCCGAGGCGCTGATCGCCGCGAACGCGCGCCAGGCGCCGAGGTTGGCAGCATGAGCACCCGCCCCACCCCCACGCCCGAGGCCGGCTCCCCTCGGAAATACTGCGAGCGTTGCAGCGCGCGTCTCTACCGCAAGCGCTTCGCCAAGAGAACGGAGAGCATCGGCCGGTTCAAGGCTCGCAGGTTCTGCGGGCGTGCGTGCGCGGATGCGGTATCGCGACACCCGCCTCCCCGCCCGGCGTCGCGGTACACGAGCCGCCGCGGACGGCCGACCATCTACTCGCACCCGACGGCCATCGCCTCGGTTGCGATGCTGCTGCGCCGCCGGGTATCTCGCGAGGACATCGCCACCCGACTGGGCGTCACGCGGGCGGCCGTTCGAGCGCTGACCAGCGCCGCGCGTCGGGCCGGCCACGACGTGCCGTATCGCCGGGACAACGAGTACGTGACGCCGGAACTGGTCGAGCGGGTGGTTAAGCTGTCGGAAACGCTCGACTCGCCCGCCATCGCGGAGAAGCTGGAGATGTCGGTCGCACAGGTCTACCGGCTGCGCAACGTGGCGCGCGCGCAGGGGCACGCGGTGCGAAAGATTCGGGCCGGGTCGCAGGCGCATGACCGACGGCAGACCGACGAATCGGCAGCATGGAAGCGGCTCGAGGACGCGATGCAGACGGCTTGCTGGCGGTGCGGGCTGCGCGGTGAGCACGTCTGTAGCGCCGGCATCGACGAGGTCGCGGCGCAGCGACGGGAGGCGGCTTGATGTCCACCCCCCGCAAGCGCCGCCGCATCGCCAGCATTCAGGCCGTGATAGCCGCGGTCGCCGCGCCGCCGGTGCTGGCCGTGGTCAACGTGGTGCCGCTGGTCGAGCCGCCTCGCTGCGTGGTCAAGCCGCCGTGCTCCCATTGCCACTTCTGCCGCGTTCACGATGACGGGCCGGATTACTGGCAGAACGGAAGGTCGGCGTGATAACCCCGTCGCAGATTCTGCATACCCGCCTTGGTGCGCCGCGCGTAGCGGACTGCGCGGTCATTCCGCCGCCGTCCTACTGCTGGGTGTGTGCGGGACAAGCGGGCCGTGGAATGCGCCGCGCGTCCTGGCAGGGCGCAAACTTCACCGGCCAGAACAAGGTGCGCGCGCCGTCGAGTGATTACGTCTGCGAGTCGTGCGTGTTCGTGATGGCCGGGAAGCCGCCGGACACGATGCGCATGTATACGCATCTGCTCGACGATGCCGGCGAGTACCTGCGCTTCAACAAGGGCGACAAGCCCCGGATTCTGTCGTGGCTGCGCGGGCCGAAGCGTGGCGTCTGGTTCGCCGCGATCGCCGACAGCGGGCAGAAACACATCGTTCCGTGGGCGCCGCTCAACCCACCCGGCAGCAACGGGCGTGTGTTGTTCGAGGAAACGTTGGTTGAGTTGCCGGGGCCGCGTGGATGGGAGTTGGTCGCGGCGATGGCGTCGCTGCTGACCGACGGCGCGACGAAGGAGGAGGTGTCCCGCGGCGACTACGGCGCTGGAGCATGGGGCCGGTGCGGGCCGGCCATCACCGGATTCGAGGAGCGCCATGGATGGCTGCGCCACGCGGCGTGGTTCGCGCTGGCGCTGTGGCTGGCGCAACGAGATGAGGGCGCTGTGCAAGAACGCATGGCGGCCGAGAAGGCAACGAGAGAGGAGAGGCAGCGGAATGCCAAGGTTGGACGACGACACACGGGAGGCGCTGCTAGTCGCGACGGTCGACGTCGTGATGGAGACGCGGCGACTAGCTCTGATGGGCGGAGCCAATCCGCTCAAGCTCTGGGATCAGATCACATCGCGACTGCGGGCGGCAGCGCGCACAACGGACCGGCCGTCGGAGTGGGCAACGAAGTTCATGCGCGACCTACAACTGTCGGCCCCGTCCAAGGAACTCTCTTCGGCGATCGAAGCGCTGGCGACGACCGTGGGCAAGCAGGCCGGCGCGTGGCTCGATCTTCTCGATCGGGAGTACGGCTACGTGGTGGCGCGGGCGCGACTGGAAGCCGAGCGCCGAAAGGAGGCGCGTGAGATGGCGGCGACCGAAGGGACGCCATGTGGAGCTCGCCACCCGGAGCTCAATCGCACCTGCCATCGCCCGCCGCACGGACTCGACGAGGATCACGCGATCGTGATCGAGGGCAGACACATTCACTGGAGGGAGTGAGCATGGAGACCGTCAAATACGAATTCATCCTTGAGGCTGCGGAACCCGTAGCGCACCACGCTGAGAGCATCGGCAATGAGGCGATCTTGATGCGTAAGAAGGTGCGTCAGTCGGATGGCGCGATCGTGAATGTCCCGTGCATAACGGGCGATACGATGCGCCACGGGATGCGTGAGTCGTCGAGCTACGCCATGCTCGACGCGGCCGGCGTTCCCGAGGGCGGGCTCACCGAAGCGGCGCTACGGCTGCTGTTCGCTGGCGGCATGGTGACGGGCTCGAATGAAGGGGCCGTCCGACTCGATGAATACCGCGAGATGTGCGACTTGATTCCGACGATGGCGCTGTTCGGCGGCTGCGCCCGCAACCGCGTAATCCCCGGTAGGCTACGTGTCTCGGACGGGACGCTGGTCTGTCAAGAGACGTGGCGCTACCTGCCTGACTGGGTGCGGGCGTGGTGCGGCGGAAGCGAGGACAAAGCCGTCACGCAGCGAGTGTTCGTTGAGGAGGTGCAGCGCGTGCGAATGGATCCGCTGCTCGATCCCGGAAAGCGCAAGCTCCTATCTGACGGAGCCAAAGCTGGCACGGAGCAACGGCTGTTGGTCTCCGAGCAGGCGAGCGCGAGCGGCGACGCGCGCGGCAAGGACGAGGCGAAATCGACGAACATGCCGCGACGTTTCGAGCGGCTCATTCAAGGCGCGTTGTTCTACTGGCGTGTCGAAGCTGACGTCTATGGAGACCTGGATCGCGACACGTTCAATGTTGCGGTTGGCTCGTTCCTGTACGCCCCGCGCGTCGGCGGCAAGCGCGGAACAGGGCACGGGCTGCTGCGAGCGGTGGCGGCGCAGCACGCAACGCTGGCTCGCGCCGCTGAGCGAGGCGAGGCGCTGGAGCCGGACGCGCTGACAGGTGCCTCAGGGTCGCTGTTCCGCGCGCATATCGCGGAACGGGCCGACCGCATCAAGCAATGGCTCGCGAGCTGCGATGCGTGACATGCAACAACCTCTGTGCATTACGGCGATCGTCCCCGGCCCCGTCGGGATGGCGGGCGGGCCGATCGCGATCGACGCGTTGCTGATGGCGACGCAGGCGCGCATCGACAACCTGCCACCGATCGACGTCGGAGGCTTCGCGCGGATCGAGATTCCGATCGCCGTCGAGCCAGGAGGGAGATTCCATCTCGCCAGCTTTTCCGTCGGCTCGTTCGAGGCGTACGACCGCCATTGGATCAATCGGCGTTTCCCGATCGAGCAGGCGCAAACGATCGGAACGCACAGGCTGAAACGCATTCGGATCACGGCGGGCGCGCAGAAGTCGTACCGCATACCGATGGAGGTCGGTTACCTAGTCGACTCTCGCCTTGACTGGTATGCGATCGGAGACGCGGATCGGATACAAGCATTACTCTCGCATGTGTCCTTCGTGGGTAAGCGGCGGAGTACGGGCAAGGGTGAGGTTGAGCGGTGGATCGTCGAGCCGTGCGACGCGTGGGGC
>Ga0209519_10000895_pt1 | contig 12768 bp, 13 predicted proteins | sample Rifsed13ft1_FD_184005 | JGI IMG/M metagenome (GOLD analysis project Ga0209519, IMG submission 184005) | Soil microbial communities from Rifle, Colorado, USA - sediment 13ft 1 (version 2) | ecosystem: Environmental > Terrestrial > Deep subsurface > Rock core/Sediment | place: Rifle, Colorado...
TTGCTCTGTTAAAGGCAGGGATATTCCTGTTGGAAAAGCGAATTAAAATTCTTCTTCTTCAGCTTCTGTTTTTTCCAGAATGGCCAGCCCGTGTTCTTCTTCATGCCGCCTTCTGGTGCCCCTTTCTTTCTCATCCTTTGATTTACATTCTATGCAGACCCTTGTAAAGGGCATAGCCGTCAACCGGGCCTCTGTTATTAACTCGCCGCATTCCTCGCATATGCCGTAGGTTCCTGTCCTGAGCCTTTCAAAGGCCTCTTCTATCTCAGCCAGTTTTTCCCTTTCCCTGTCCCCGAGCATGAGGGTTAATTCTCTCTCCCGTTCATTGCTGGCGATATCGTATATATCCCCTATCTCAAATTTGTAGGTATTGCTTTCGCTCTTTATCTTCTCACTAACCTCTGCTAAAAGCGTTTCTTTAACCTTTTGAAGCTTTTTTGTCACCTCCTTTTTAAAAGCTTCTCTCGTGGGAGGCTTTACAGGCTTTGGGGTAGGTGGCGCAATGGGTTTTTTGACCGGTTTTTTTGCAGCTCTTTTTTTCTTAAGCGATTTTATCCCGGCCTTTTTTGTTTTGACCGCCGCCTTTTTTACCTTCGTTTTTTTTGTTTTTGACTTCGCCATAATGGGTTATGTAATATACATGAAAAATTTTAATTGTCAATTGAAATTTAAATTTTATACATTATACTATTGGAAGCGTAGAGATGTTAAAAAAAGACCTGATAATATTTGATCTGGACGGCACGCTCATTGATTCCAGCGAGGACATTGCCTGGGCTGTGAATAAGATGCTCAAGGACATGGGCTTTGAGGAGATGCCGTATCCGGCAATAAAGGAGCGCATCGGCTGGGGCGTGAGCATGCTTCTTGAAAAGGTATTGCCGGCAGAAAAGCACAATCTCCTGGATGAGGCAAAGGGTGTATTCATGGGGTATTACCGCAATCATCTTCTGGTGAAAACAAAACCGTATAACGGTGTAATGGATGTACTGGAACATTTCAAAAACAAAAAGCTCGCAGTGGCCACAAACAAGCCTGCGGGCCTCACAACAAAGATTCTGGATGACCTGAATATGTCAGTTTATTTTAGAAAGGTCGTCGGCGGGGACGGCGTGCAGAATAAAAAACCTTCGCCGGAGGCGCTGGAGGTAATCTTAAAAGAGTTGAATGTTCTACCGCATAATGCTGTATTTATAGGAGACAGCAAGATAGATATTGAAGCAGGGAAGAAGGGTGGTATTATGACAATAGGCGCTGCCTACGGTTTCAGAGGAAGGCAGGAATTGGAAGAGGCAGGAGCAGATGTGATAATTGAGGATATTGGGGAACTCATAAAAGAAATATTATGATAATAACCAAGTTCCAAGCACCAATACTCAAATAATAACCAATAACCAAATTCCAATAATCAGGCTGTCTGAAACTTGGTGTTTGATTATTGAAATTTATTTGGGATTTGTTTATTGGAATTTAATTTATCATCAGGATTGAATTCATTATGGATATAAGTGAAATAAAAGCCGAGATACTAAATATACTTGATGAGCTTAAGGAGAGGCTCTTTTCCTTAAGCTGCGATTTTTACCATAATCCTGAAACTGGTCTTAAGGAATATAAGACGTCTGCTGCATGTATGGCCATTCTTGAGGAGTCAGGTTTTAAGGTGGAGAAGGGTGTTGCAGGCATGGAAACCGCATTCAGGGCAAATTGCGGCAATGTAAGGCCTGCTATTGCCCTTCTTGTGGAGATGGATGCCCTTCCTGAAATAGGACATGGCTGTGGTCATAATATTTCAGGGGTTGCCTCTGTTGGCGCTGCTATAGCGGTTTCAAAAATAATTCCAAAAATAGGTGGAAGCATAACAGTACTTGGCACACCTGCTGAGGAACTCGGCATAGGGAAGATTGCCATGATAAAGGCAGGGGTGTTTGAGGGATTTGATGCTGCCATGATGGCACATCCGTCTTCAAAGAGAATGGTTACAAGAATTTTCCTCGGTCTCATCAGGCTTAATCTTAATTTTAAAGGCAAACCAAGCCATGCCTCTGCATATCCTGAGGAAGGGGTAAATGCTCTGGATGCTGTTATCCAAACCTTTAATTCCATAAGCGCCTTGAGGCAGCAGTTAAGAAGTGATGTGCGTATCCATGGGATAATAACAGACGGCGGCGCTGCTCCTAATATTATCCCTGAAAAGGCATCTGCCAGTTTTTATGTAAGGGCAAAGGATCTGAATGAACTATATTCTGTAAAAGAGAAGGTTTTAAACTGTGCAAGAGGCGCGGCGCTGGCCACAGGCTGTGAATTGACCATAGAAGAAGGCGCTGATATGAATGCGCCATTAAAGATAAACAAGGCCCTGGCCGACATATACAGGAGGCAGATGGAATCTCTGGGCTTTAAGGAGGATGATTTTCCTATGGATAAAAATGCCGGTTCTTCTGATATTGGAAATGTATCGCAGGTTCTGCCAACAATCCATCCCCATATCCTGCTTAGGAGAGGCATCAATATCCATACAAGGGAATTCGCAGACACAACCATTACAGAGGATGGCAAAAGTGGCCTTATGGAAGGAGCAAGGTGTCTGGCATTAACGGCAGCGGAGTTAATTCTGGACAAAGAGGCCATTGAAAGGGTAAAAGAGGAGTTCAGGGTTGGTGGCAAGGCTGAATAGGACAGGTTAAATTCGGAAATCGAAAATCGAAATTTTACACGGAGGTTTTGCAATGCCAATTAATGTCCTTATAGCAACACCGGAGGCAATACCGTTTGCAAAGACAGGAGGATTGGCGGATGTGACAGGCGCATTGCCAAAAGTTCTTAAAGGCCTTGGCTGCGAGGTGAGGCTTATTATGCCGCTTTACAGGCAAATACAGGAGTCAGCAGTCAGCAGTCAGCAGTCAGGAGAAAAAAATGAAATCAAAGATACCGGCATTCGGGTCTCGGTGCCGATGGGTTTTAGAGAGATAAGCGTACCTGTGTTTCAAGGTTCAGCCAATGGCATAAAAGCGTATTTTCTAAAAAGGGATGAGTATTATGATAGAAAGTATCTTTACACAATGCCGGAAGACGACTATTTTGACAATGCAGAAAGGTTTATCTTATTTTCACGGGGAATAATTGAGGCAGTCAAAAAACTTGATTTTCAACCTGACATCATCCACTGCCATGACTGGCAGACAGGGCTTATCCCCACATATCTCAAGACCATTTATAAAAATGATCTATTCTTTGCAAATGCAAAAACCATATTTACAATCCATAATATTGCCTATCAGGGACTATTTCCAGCATCCCATTTTCCATTAACAGGTCTTCCTCAGGAGGTTTTTACGCCGGATGGTATTGAGTTTTGGGGGAGCATGAATCTCCTGAAGGCCGGCATAGTATTTTCAGATATTGTTACAACAGTGAGTGAAAAATATAGCAAGGAGATTCGGACGGCTGAATTTGGCTATGGTCTTGAAGGTGTGCTGGATTCAAGAAAAGAAAAACTCTTTGGCGTATTGAACGGCGTTGATTATGATGACTGGAGTCCTGAGAAGGACAAATTTATCATTGCAAAATATGATTATAAGGATTTAAACGGCAAGGCAGAGTGCAGGAAAGACCTTTTAAAGGAATATAATCTTAATCTATCGGACGATGCGCCTGTTATCGGCATAATATCAAGGCTTGCAGACCAGAAGGGTTTTGACATACTCTCTCAGGCAATGGAAGAGCTGATGTCAATGAATATTGGTATAGTTGTTCTCGGCACAGGCGAGAAGAAATACCACGACCTGTTTGCAGAACTTGCAAAAAAATATCCAAAAAAACTTGGTGTGAAAATTACCTTTGACAACAAGATTGCCCACAAGATAGAGGCGGGAAGCGATATGTTCCTCATGCCATCCAAATATGAGCCTTGTGGTTTAAACCAGATATACAGCCTGAAATATGGAACCATACCCATTGTCAGGGCAACAGGCGGGCTTGATGATACGATTCAGGACTATACTCAAGACTCAAGACTCAAGACTCAAGACTCAAGCACAGGGGAAGGGAACGGTTTTAAGTTTAATGAATATTCCAGCCATGCATTGCTCACGAAGATAAAAGAGGCTGTTAAAATATTTTCTAACAAGAAAGAATGGAAAAAGCTTGTTCAGAAGGCAATGCAGCAGGATTTTTCATGGGAAAGGTCTGCTAAGAGATATGTGGAGTTGTACGAGAAACTTTGCAGAGGGGAAGCGAAGTGAAGAATCTAATTGTTCCAATGAGTTATAAAACGAGATTCTTCATCAGCCGTTGGCGGACTCAAAATGACAATTTTCCATCATCCTGTCAAGGCCTGACACTTTTCATGTGTTAATGATTTGAAAGTCCCGCCTGCGACATAGATTTGAGAACCCAAAAATAGACATTGATTTTTGGGGAAACTGGCAAGTTGCCTGCCAGACGAGGCGGAGGCCATTTTTGCAACGAGCCGTATGTTCATCAATACGGTGAGGAGAAAAAATGCGCCGACAACGAAGTATGGCAGGCAAATCGCAAGTTTGTAACATAGCGAGGCGTTTAATCGCTATTTTACGGTGAGAAGCTTAAAGCTGACAGTTCCGGTAAATACAGCAAAAGAATAAATGATAAAAAGCGCATCTTTTTCGTCGGAGCTTGCTTGACCAAAGAAGCCTTTCAAGAAAAACTCCTTTCCTTTGTCCGGAAATTTGAAAAGGACAAACACCACTACCTTTCCAAAGAATATCTTGAGGCGCAGGTAAGGCAGGATTTTATTGACCCTTTATTCGAGGCGCTCGGCTGGGACATTGAAAATAAAAAAGGCCTTTCGCCGTTTGACAGAGAGGTTATCCTTGAAAAAGGCGAAACATCAGGAAGGCCTGATTATAATTTCCGTATAGACGGCACCACCAAATTTTTTGTTGAGGCAAAAGCCCCATCCGTTGCGCTGGACAATGTCAATCATATCCTTCAGGCAAAGACCTATGCGTGGAGCACCAAAGAGGTCTATTTTGTCCTACTCACCGACTTTGAAGAATTCAAACTCTTTGACGCATCTTTAAAGCCCAATCCCAAATTCCCAAACGAAGGGCTTATCTTTGATTTTAAATATACCGATTATCTCAAAAACATAGATAAACTCTATCAACTTTCAAAAGAAGAGGTTGAAAAAGGTTCGCTTGAAAGGCTTCTGCCAAAGGATGTTAAGAGCAAGCGGCTCCGCATCCCTGTTGACAGGGCATTTCTTGAGGACATGACGCAGTGGAGGGAAGGGCTTGCAAAGGACATTTACAAAAGAAATTCTGATATGGAGCAAGCCGACCATGTCGGCGTAAAAACAGACGGCAACATGGTTGCCTCGGTCCAGAAATTAGATGTAAATCTCTTAAACGATGTTGTTCAAAAACTCCTTGATAGAATCATCTTCATCCGCATTGCTGAAGACAGAAAAATCAGAGACCCCCGCGAGCTTCAGGAAATTGTTGAGGTATGGAGGCATGAGGGCAGAAGAAAGCCTCTTTTAACCCACCTCAAGGATTTATTTTATGAGGTCAATGCAGACTTAAACGGCGACATATTCAAGCCCCATGCCTGCGAAACAATAGATGTTGATTCAAATCTCCTGGCTGAAATCATTGAGAACCTATACTTTCCAAAATGCAGATACAGGTTTGATGTAATAGGCGTAGAACTCTTAGGCAGCATCTATGAGCGGTATCTCGGAAGCACAATCAGGGTAACGCCACAGAGGGTTAAGGTTGAGGAAAAGCCGGAGGTAAGAAAGGCAGGCGGCGTATATTACACGCCGAAATATATTGTTGACTACATTGTCAAAAACACGGTCGGTAAACTCATTGAGGGCAAGACGCCAAAGCAGATAGAAAAAATCAAAATCCTTGACCCTGCCTGCGGCTCAGGCTCGTTTTTACTCGGCGCATATCAGTATCTCCTTGATTATCACCTTGAATATTACAGAAAGCATCCTAAAGAAGCGCAGACCATTACCTTTGACTTCTATCAAAAGGTAAGACCTGATGATTTGTCTCTGCCTTTACGCGCAAAGGCAAGGATTTTAAAGAACAACATCTTCGGCGTTGACATAGACCCGCAGGCAGTTGAGATAACCATGATGAGTTTGTATCTCAAGGCGCTTGAGGGCGAGAGGAGTCTATTGCCAAAGAAACAGGCGCTCCTACCAAGCCTGACCTACAACATCAAATGCGGGAATAGTTTGATTGGGTATGATTTTTTTGAACAGGGCAACTTATTCAAGAATGTAGGGGAGGGGCTTGTCCCCTCCCGACGGGAGACCACAAGGGTCTCCCCTACAACACCAGATGAACTCAAATCCCGCATCAACCCCTTTGACTGGAATTCAAAAACAGCAGGCTTCGGGGAAATAATGGAAAACGGCGGATTTGATTGTGTCATCGGAAATCCGCCGTATGGGGCAGAGTTCTCTCAAGCTGTCTTGGATTATCTGAAAAATAATTTCACAACATCTATTTGGAGAGGAGAGAGCTATTTGCTTTTTATTGAACAAGGGCTCAGAGTTCTTAAGGTCGGCGGACTGTTGGGCTTTATCACTCCAGACACCTATTTGAATTTAAGATTCACACAATCTCTGCGCACTCTTTTGCTGAAGAACAGCCGTATGAAAGAGATTGTGTCCTTGCCGTCTAAGGTTTTTTCTGGAGCAACAGTAGACACTACCCTGTTATTTACAGAGAAGGCATCCTCGGCAAAAATATTTCACAAAACAGATGTAAGAATACGCTATTTCAGCAAAAAAGCTATTATTTCTACGCTTGACGAGGCCGAACAGGAGTTTTATCTTTCGACCAAAATTTGGCATGAACAAAATGCCTTTAACATTAGCAGCAATAATGCTGAGAATCTTATTATCAGCCGCATTGACAGTCAATGTAAACAGGTGGCAAGCTTTGCTGAGATGTTTTCAGGGGTAAAAGTTTATGAAGTGGGGAAAGGGGACTCACCGCAGACAGAGAAAATACGAGATACAAAACCCTTTACCTCCAGTACAAAAGAAAATAAAGACTTCCAGCCATTTTTTGATGGGAAACATATAGGACGCTATACTCTTTTATGGCGTGAAAATAATTGGTTAAACTATGGCCCTTGGCTTGCTGCTCCACGCAATCCAGAGAATTTTATTGGTGAAAAGATTCTAATACGTAAGATTATAGGGCAAACCCTCATTGCGACCTATATACCTAAAACATCATACTGCAATACTCTATTACATGTACTAAAAATAAAACCAGAAAACCACATGAGTTATAGCTACCTGCTTGGTATTCTCAACTCACGATTTATTGGTTGGTATTTTAGAAAAAAGTTTCAAATCTCAGCCGAGGATACCTTTCCACAAATTATGATCCGTGACATTCTGCAACTGCCAGTCCCTAAGACTGACAAGGGGCAGCATGACAAACTCGTCTCCCTCGTTGACCGTATGCTTGATTTGCACAAAAAGAAAAATACTCTGCCACCATCATCAGAGCGGGAAAAGGTGGAAAGGGAGATTGCGGTTATGGATGAAAAGATAGATGAGATTGTTTATGGGCTTTATGAGATAACGGAGGGGGAGAGGAAGGTGATTGAGGGGAAATAGTCGCTGTAAAAGTCACAACTTTATCTATCAGACAATAGTGTGAGCTTCCCCCCGATTTGGTATAAAAAGTGAAGTATTTCGTTTATGGGCAAGATTGGTGGAAAAACCGGAAAGGAGTAATATGCCACAAAAAGGAATAATTTATAGAATACTGATTGCTTCACCATCAGATGTTGTACAGGAACGAAAAGCCATCCCAGAAGTCATTCACCGATGGAATGCTATAAATTCTCTAAACACCGGTATCATAATTGAGCCTGTTTTGTGGGAAACGCATGCTACTCCTGAGATGGGTGATAGACCTCAAGCAATTATCAACAAACAATTGGTGCAAAATTGTGACATCCTGATTGGTACTCTTTGGACCAGACTTGGGACAAGCACAGGTACAGCGGAATCTGGTACAGTTGAGGAAATTCAGGAGTTTATAAGAACTGGTAAGCCGGTACTCCTTTATTTTTCATCAATACCAGTAGTTCCTGAAAGTGTAGACCCCGGTCAATATAAGCGTCTCTTGGATTTCAAGCAGAAATGTAAAAAAGAAGGTTTATTTCATGAATATGAAAGCATAGGTGAACTTAGAGAAAAACTACATCACCATATCACCTCGAACATTAATAAACTTCACAATACGCAGGGAAAGGTAGAAATAGAGAGTGAGTCTTATCTTCAAGCCCAACAACAGACTAACAGAAGGCTTCTTAAAACGGAATTTGAATCATTTGTTAGACGATTGGAAGCAGAATGGAATGCGGAACGAGACAGTCAACCATACAATATTGAGGATGGCAAATATATTCTCGATAGAGCTTGCTCAGATATCCTTGATTTGCGTGCACAAATACCTGATGGAAATGACAAATTACCAGATACACTAAATCAGGTAATAAAATCATTGAAGGCAATCCAAAGGCATCGGCTGGTGTTAGATGGTGGCCTCTCATTCAAAGCATTTTGGAATGAGGGGGATAGAATCATCAATCTTCTTAAAAACATTCCAGCAGAACTTGAAAATAGGTAAAAATGGGGTTTATTTTAAAGGGAAAAATGGGACGGTTGTTCTAATAAAAAGAAGATAAGTGTAAAAGGTGGAAAGGGAGATTGCAGTTACTGATGAGAAGATAGACGATATTGTTTATGGGCTTTATGGGGTGACGGAGGAAGAGAAGAAAATTATTGAAGGAAAGGAATAATTATATGGAGAATAATAGCCAAGAAAAATATCAGACTTATTTGGAGGAAAGGAAACAATCAATATCAGCTGAACGAGATACCGCACAGCAATTTGATAAAGCCATACTAACTTTGGCTGCTGGGGCGCTCGGATTGTCTATTGCTTTTATAAATAAGATTGCCCCTTCTCCCAAATCATGTAGCAAAAGTTTTCTTGTATCAGCATGGATATTATTTTGCCTAAGCCTTCTTTCCACATTAATTTCATTTCTTACGAGTCAAGCTGCGTGCAGAAGGTACAGAGAGATTTTAGATGACGATATAATGGAGAAAAGTAGTAATAGAAGTAATACAGCTGCTTCATGGACTAAGTGGCTTAATTATTTTTCAATAGGCTTCTTTATCATAGGAGTTATCTTTCTTGTTATTTTTAGTATTTTTAATTTACCATAAGGAGGTGATACGTATATGGAACAAAAGAAAATTAATGAGGGCTATGTGCCACCAAAGCTACCTGTGAAACCGTCTGAAAATGATAATAATAGGGGATTTGTGCCACCCAAGCCGCCTGTAAAACCACCAGAAAAGCAGCCACAAACGGGGAAGAAGTAAGTAGCCGCGTAGGGTGGGCTGCGCCCACCACAAGATAAAATTGATTTAAAAAAGCTGATTTGCTTTGAATTGAGTAAGGCATCCCCATAAAAAGTTCCAAGAAGTGTTCAAAGGCGGATGCTTTAAAGAGTAGAAAAAGGAGATACTATTATGTCAGTATTATGGCTGTGGATTGGGCAGATTGGTATATTTTTAGAATTCATCGGCGCAGCTATTCTTGTAGTAACTGCACTTAGAAGTAAAAGGAAAGCAGAAGAAATAAAAGCTACTAATGAAACAAATGCAACGTGGAAAGATTTAGCACGAGCTTCCTTTCTTATTAAGAAGACAATTATTGATCAGGCTAAAATTGAATTATGGGGTTTTATTTTTTAGGATTTGGTTTGATACTACAGTTTATCGGTGCGTGGATTGTTGAGTAATTTTGTGGTGAAAAGAGGTCTGATTTATTTCTTGGCACAAAAAACACGGATTCAGGGAAAGTTCGTCTGAAAAAATAGATGATATTGTCTGTGGACTTCACGGGATAACAGAGGAAGGTCATTGGAAGTGGATTATTTGTGAGAAAATTCAGGCCGCATGAGGATTACATGAAAAAGGTAGGGAAATACGCATATCAGGTTTGATTGAAAATCAGTTTGAGCCCGGTTCTCATAGATGCGTGCTAAGAAATCTGCTGGGGATAAAACGTAAGCGCGAGATGGATAAAGTCGAGGCAGTGGAGCAGTTAAAGGTTTTGGAGAAATTGACCCGTATGTATGACAGAGCTCATAAATTTACTGCTGCTGACATATGTAAGATTCATAAAATCTGGTTAGGTCGTATTTATGCGTGGGCTGGACGATATCGAAATGTGAACACCAGCAAAGGCGATTTCCATTTTGCCGCCGCAAGAGCGATTCCAAAATTAATGGTTGATTTTGAGAAAGGACCACTTCGTAAATTTACACCTTGTCTTTTCCGGTCCACTGAAGAGATTATCAGAGCCATTGCCGTAGTACATACCGAATTGGTATTGATACATCCGTTTCGCGAAGGCAACGGAAGGGTTGCCCGGCTGTTGGCAACACTGATGGTTTTGCAGGCAGGGCTGCCGTCTCTCGATTTCAGCGGTATCCGTGGAAGAAAAAGAAAGGAATATTTTGCTGCCGTCCAGGCTGCTCCGACACAAGGCATACATGTATACGGCTCATAGTTTCTCCTGTTAGCAACTTCCCCCTTCCCCCTCTTAATCTAAGAGAGGGGGCATTCCTCCCCTTATTCCTTCTTTCTTATGCCATCGTTAATTTCCGAATGAACTTTTCACTATTCTCGGCATCTGCTCAATCATATAAAGAGGGATAGAGAGTATCTTGTCATAATAAGACAATTTATCCTGCGAAATTCGTATTCCTAACCTTGCTTTCTTCTCCTCAATAAACATCCTTAATGATTTAAGCCTGCCTTCTTTGCCTGATTTCACCTCTATAGGGAAAATATTTGAGCCGATGTTTATGACATAATCCACCTCTGCCATGCTGCCTTTTTTCTCCCTTACCCAAAAATAGAGGCTGGCTTGCTGATGTTTATCAGAATATGCAGCCAATTCCTGTCCAACAAATTGCTCAGCCACAGCGCCTGCATTTATTTGCATAAAATCCTCTTCAACGCTCAACCGCCCCTGCAAACCGCAGGAATTCTGCATCAGCCCAACATCAAGAAAATTCAATTTGAATTTCTGTTCATTTATCTGCGCCCCAAGCGGAAGCCCTGAGGCCTTTGTTAAATATATTGGTTTAATTATCCCGGCGAGGACAAGCAGGTTCAGGGCGTTTTTCAGGTCCCTTGAACGGGTATCCGCATCAATGCTTGAATATTTTATCCTTTGCCCTACAAGGCGCGGCGCTGAATCAAATACCTTTTGCAGATATTTGTGCTGGGAGATCTTTGCATATTTTCCAAAGTCGCTCCTGTATGTCTGTAAAAGCCCTGTCTGCACCCTCTGGCAGTTCATCAAATCCTTGCTAAGTATGTATTCATTCAGCGCTGCAGGCATTCCGCCTACAATGATGTATGTGCGAAGCAATTCAAGAAGTCTTTTATGGATAACATCGTCTATTGAATCAGCTAATTTAACCTCTGAAAGGAATTGTCTTAAATTTTGGCTGCCTGCGGCATCAAGATATTCAGAAAAAGACAATGGCTCTAAATAGAGGAAGTGGACCCTTCCGACAGGCATCTTAAAGTCAGGGCTTCTCATGGCAAACTCAAGAAGAGAGCCGGCGGCTATAACAGGCAGCTTAGGCATTTTCTCCTTAAAATATCTGAGAGACATTATTGCCTGCGGACATTCCTGTATCTCATCAAGAAATAAAAGGGTATTATCTTCTTTAATCTGCACGCCAAGGAGCAGTTGAAGTTTGTTGATTATTTCAGAGGGGACAAGGGTTTTGAAACACTCTTTTAACTGAGGCTGTAATTCAAGATTAACCACAACAGTGTTTTGAAAGTGGTCCTTCCCGAATGTCTCAACAAGATAACTTTTGCCTACCTGTCTGGCGCCCCTGATTATTAGCGGATACCGTTCTTTTTGCGATTTCCATGAAATTAGTTCTTTTTCGATATCCCGGCGCATTTTATCACCTCTTAGCCATTACTTGGTTAAAATATGGGGTAATTATAGCCATATTTTGGCTAAAAAGCAAGCATGTTCTATATCCACCTATTTGAATGTCAAGATATTCCAAATATTGAACAGTGGTTCTGACGAATAAAGGGGACGGTTCTCTTTAATTGATAACGCCAACTGCAACCGTCTATCATCAATAAAATAGGGTTAGCGACCATTATCGTCTGGGCATGGTTAGGTCGAAACGATTGATTTTACCTCATTCTTCTGGTAATCTACCGAACATAGGAGACAAAACAAATGACAACTCTATTGCAGAAAGAACAGGCACATAAACTTATTGACCGAATGCCTGAAAATGCCACATGGGATGATCTGATGCATGAAATTTACGTGCGTGAGGTAATTGAGAGGGGACTGGCGGACAGTTTGGCCGGCAAAACAAAGGACGTGAAAGAAGTCCGCGCTAAATACGGCCTGCCTGAATGAAAGTCCACTGGACAGACACTGCAGAAGGGCACCTCGACACTATTTACGCATACATTGCAAAAGACTCACCTGAGTATGCCCTTCGGGTGGTTGATCGTCTTACCAGTCGTTCACAACAAATTGCTGATTTTCCCTTATCCGGCCGCAAAGTGCCGGAGTACGAAATGGAGCAGATACGAGAGGTCATTGAAGGGTCATATCGGATTATCTATCACATCAAATCAGACCAAATATACAGAGCGTCATAACT
>Ga0209519_10000897_pt1 | contig 12758 bp, 14 predicted proteins | sample Rifsed13ft1_FD_184005 | JGI IMG/M metagenome (GOLD analysis project Ga0209519, IMG submission 184005) | Soil microbial communities from Rifle, Colorado, USA - sediment 13ft 1 (version 2) | ecosystem: Environmental > Terrestrial > Deep subsurface > Rock core/Sediment | place: Rifle, Colorado...
GCTTCCGATTGACGGCGACTTTCCTTTTATACACCTTGAAAGAAAATTCATGCACCTTGGCTTCCACATCTATGATGTTGGGTTTCAATCTCCAAATGTTGAGGCAGCTAAGCCTATGGTTTATGCGACAACATTACTCCTGATTTTTATAGTTGTGGTTTTAAATTTTACTGCAATAGTTATTAGGAACCGTCTTAGGAAAAGATACGCTTCGTCAGTATTTTAAATTGGGAATTAGGAATTTGGAATAATGTAGAGACGACCCGGCGGGTCGTCTCTACAATCTAAAATCGGCACAAGGAGATCACTTTGAGATTACCCTTAGGAAAGATTAAGATAAGAGACGATCAAGGATATGATACTATTATAAAGACTGAAGAATTCGAAGAGAAAAGAGTGGGTCAACAAGTAGATATTCCAAACCCGATAGTCAAGATTGAAAATCTCACTCTAAAGTATAGTGGCACACCCGCTTTAATTGATATAAACATGGAAATCCCAAAGTATAAGGCTACCGCTTTTATTGGGCCCTCAGGATGTGGAAAGTCCACACTTATTCGCTGCTTGAATCGTCTAAACGAGCTTATTGACGGGGTAACTATAGAGGGTTCAATAAAAATAAGCGGTATGGATATCTTTGACCCAAAGATTGATGTTACAGAACTAAGAAAGAGGGTCGGTATGGTATTTCAAATATCCAATCCTTTTCCGAAATCAATTTACGATAATGTGGCGTATGGTCCTAGAATTGGTGGTATTAAAAGCCGTTCTCTTTTGGATGAAATGGTGGAAAAGAGTCTTAGAAGTGCTGCGCTTTGGGATGAGGTAAAGGAAAGACTAAATGAAAGCGCAATCGGGCTTTCAGGAGGACAACAGCAGAGGCTTTGTATTGCAAGAGCAATTGCTGTTGAGCCTGAGGTGCTTCTTATGGATGAGCCATGTTCTGCTCTTGACCCTATTGCTACAGGAAAAATCGAGGACCTAATAACAGAGCTTAAACAGAATTACACAATAGTTACCGTTACTCACAACATGCAACAGGCTTCACGTGTTTCTGACTATACCGCTTTTATGTATTTGGGAAGGTTAATTGAGTACGATATTACCGAAAAGATATTTCTTACACCCTCAAAAAAGCAGACTGAGGATTATGTCTCAGGAAAGTTCGGTTGAGCGTTATTTTTAAATGTAAGGGAATGTCTCGATCTAATTCCCTTACTTGAGTTTACTTTAGTATGTTATGATCTGAGTTGATAGTGGAGGAAGTAATAAAGTGGGATAATGGTTAAGCAAAGAAAGAAAAAAGTTTTGTTTGTTTGTACCCATAATTCTTCTCGTTCTCAAATTGGAGAGGGGTTGCTAAGAGCATTATACGGTGATCGTTATGAGACTTATAGCGCTGGAACGAAGCCAACAATAGTAAACCCTTATGCTATTAGAGTGATGAAAGAGATCGGTATTGACATATCATCGCAAAGTTCTAAGAGTGTTGATGAATTTCTTTATAAGAAATTTGACTATGTTGTTACGGTATGCAATCATGCGAAAGAAGAATGCCCTGTGTTCCCAGGAGCCAAGAAATATCTACACCAGGATTTTGAAGATCCATCTGAGTGTAAGGGAACAGAAGAAGAAATCCTTGCCATTTTTAGGCGGGTAAGGAATGAAATTATAAATTGGGTTAAAGGAACATTTGATAAAGGAGAAGACACTAAAGTTGTTAAGAATGTTGGCTGAGAGCAATTATTTAAGAGAAGTTTAAACTAACTAAAAGAGGTTTATGGAGATATTGACAATATTTTAGTCTGAGGGGAATTAAAATGAAAAAATTCGAAGAGGAAATTATTAATCTTAAAAGGCTACTTCTTGAAATGGCCGCTTCAGTTGAAGAGATGATTTTTAAGGGCGTTAAAGCGCTCAAGGAAAGAAACATGATTCTGGCTGAGGAAGTTATAAAAAGTGATGACAAAGTAAACAAGATGGAAATCGAAATAGATAACTTAGTTATAAAGATACTCGCACTCTATCAACCGGAAGCTGAGGATTTAAGAAACGTTACAATGATAATGAAGATAAATAACGACCTTGAAAGGATAGGAGACCATGCAGTAAATATTGCTGAGAGGGCGATTTACCTTGCAGATAAACCTTCTGTCAAACCACTAATTGATATTCCCAGAATGGCAGAAAGAGCAATGGAGATGCTTAGACAAAGCCTAGATGCATTTATAAACAAAAATACGGGGCTTGCAGTTGAGGTTTGTAAAAAGGACGATGAGGTGGACTTTCTTGAGAACCAGATTATGAGAGAACTTTTGACATATATGATAGCAGACCCAAGCACAATTGATCGCGCACTTTTTCTGATTCTTGTAAGTAGAGACCTCGAAAGAGTTGCCGACCTTGCAACCAACATTGCAGAAGAGGCTTTCTACATAGCTTCTGGAAAGATCTTAAAACATCACACATTAGAAAGAGAGCAAGTTTAATGAGCTGATGAGATTAATAAATTTGTAGCCCTATCTGAACTCTCATAATACCTCATCGCTTCTGGGAGCCACTTCTTTAGATTGCTTACTCTTGTACCATAGCCAGGATGAGTGGCGAGAAACTCAGGTGGTCGGGGTTTATTCTGAGTTGCCAGTTCCATCCTGTTCCAAAAGTCAATAGCCTCCCCTGGGTGGTACCCGGCTTTTGCCATGTAAATTAAACCAATCCTATCGGCTTCCGATTCTTGTGTACGGCTAAAGGGTAGTATGCCTCCAACGGTTACACCGATTCCATATGCCTGCATTATTGCGTTTACTACTAACGGGTCTCTATTACTAAGGGCAACGCCAAGGGCAACAGCCCCAAGCTGGGCAAGGATCCCGGCTGAGATTCTTTCTGCGCCATGATGTGCGGCAACGTGCGCTACTTCGTGACCAAGGACTGTAGCTAGTCCGGCGTCATTCATAGCGACTGGTATAATTCCTGAATAAACTCCTATCTTTCCCCCAGGTAGTGCAAAAGCATTAATTGTTTTATCATCTTTAAACACCTTATAATCCCAGTTGTATCGTGGGGTAACTGAGACTCCAGTTATTCTTCCAGCTACTCTGGTTACAGCTTCGTTATAAACTGCATTGTTTGAGACCTTTTCCTTGCTCAATACCTCTTGAAAAGCGGTGACTCCCATCTGATTTGCTTCCTCTTCCGAAATCAAAATGAGTTGAGATCTACCAGTAACCGGAGCCTTATAGCAGGTTATTAAAAGAAAGGAGGTAAATAATGCGATAAATAGGACAAATAAAAATTTCCCTATCCAATCGAGTTTTCTAGTTCTATTTAACATGATTGTACTCTAATATTGATTGTTTCCATTTGCAAAGATAGCACTTTATTTATTATAAAAAGAACTAATAGGAAAATCTATGGAGATTTTAAATGGATAAAATTACATAAGAGATAACAATACTAAAAGCTAGGGTAATACTTTGATACCTTTTCCTCATCATTAAAGGACTGAAGGTATCAAAATCTTTCCTCGAAGTTGTTTACCTTCTAGCTATGCAATTGATTCAATACTATGAGCGTAGGTCTGTCCCTTTTATTCTTTTTATTCCTTCGTCTATATCCTGATCGGAAACAGCGTAGGTCACTCTCACGTAATCTTCACCTCGGCTTCCAAAAGCGGTACCAGCGACAACTGCTACACCCGCAGTCTCCATTAATCTGTTCGTGAATTCCTGCGAGGTTAGACCTGTCCCTGAAATATCGGGAAAGGCGTAGAATGCGCCGGATGGGGTATCGCATTTTATACCAGGGATCGAGTTTAAACCAGCTACTATTCTGTCTCGTTTCTTTTGAAGGAGTTGTCTCTTTTTCTCTACCCAATCCTGAGGGCCTACCATTGCAGCATAGGCAGCCTTCTGAATAAAAGCGGCAACGTTTGTAATAGTGTCCTGAAGGAATATCGAAAGCTTTTCTATAACGGGTTTTGGAGCTACTGTCCAACCAATTCTCCAACCGGTCATCGCATAGGTCTTTGAGAATGTATCAATCACAATAGTTCTCTCAGCCATGTCAGGTATGGCTGAAATGCTTTTGTGCTTCTTGCCATCATAAACTACGTGTGAGAAGATCTCATCGGATATTACAATAAGGTCCTTGTGCTTCAAACATAATTCAGCGATTTCCTCAGGGTTCTCAACAAGATGACCATTAGGTCTTTGTGGGGTGTTGATTATTAAAAGCTTTGTCTTTGGTGTGATCATATGCTCAAGCTTTTCAACATCAAACTGCCAATCGGGTTTAGTAAGAGGTGTATGCTTTATATGTGCTCCTGCATACTTAGCCCAGACCTCATCAGGGGGATAGCCGGGGTTTGGGAAAATTACTTCATCCCCGTCTTCTAAGAAGGTTAAGAGTGACATATTGAGGGATTGCTTTGCACCAGCCGTAACGATTACCTCCTCAGCGGTAGTCGGCCTTCCCCTCTTTGTCATCTCTTGGGCGATAGCTTCTCTAAGCTCTGCAAGACCTGGCCCCGGATCGTATCTTACATATCCATCCTTAAGTGCTTTTAGTGTGGCTTCAATCATAAACTCAGGGGTATCGAAATCCGGTCCCTGATAATCACCTTTTTCAAAGTGAATTACCTTTTTACCAGTGTTTTTTTCAAGCTCCTTTGCAATTCTCATGCTAGCCCACTGCTTTGGTGGGACAAAATGATTTATTCTTTTGCTAAATGGATATTTCATGGTACTCATTGGCTATACCTCCTGTTATTAAAAATTATTTATTTAGTAGTCATTTATCTTATTCTCGGGATTTTTGCTGTATTTCACTCCTCTTAGTAATTTCTTTACTATACATAAAATCCATATGAGGAATAGCAAGAATCCCCTTATCAACTACAGAAAATACCTCTTCTGCTGTTTCTTCAGCACTTTTATCAGTCTCGTAGAAAAACATAACTGACCTTACAAGACCAAAGATTATTAATGCTGTAAGCTTTGTGTTTATTTGACGGAAGGAGCCTTCCCTCACCCCTTTTTCGAGGATTTTTTCATAGAGTTTTATTCTTCTATCCCTCCAGTGTTCTGTAAACTCGTAGTGTTCTCGAATAAGATGTGTTTCGTCCCTACTTAGAATTCGAAGCACATCCAGGTTCTGACGATAGAATTTAAATATGAGTTTTAGGACCTTCTTTAATTTCTCTGGAGCTGGGTCACTCTTTTCTATCTCCCTTTCAATAAGAGATTCAATGGCTTCAAAGCCATGCTCTAAAATTTCAAGATATAGTCTTTCCTTAGAATCGAAGTAAAGGTAAATCGTACCCTTTGCTACACCTACTTTTGAAGCGACCTCATCCATTGTAACATCATGGTAACTTTTTTCGGAAAAGAGTTGGGCTGCTATTCGTATAATCTCTCTACTCCGCGTTGCTCTCTTTGTACGGTAACCAACACCTAGTAGCTTTTTACTTATCGCTTCTTTTGCTTTAGCCATGTAATTATTCTAACTGAACTGACTAGTCAGTCATCTTATAATAACTTCTATTCCTTGTCAAGTACCTTTTTATTGGGAAACTAAAAAGGGCTAAATCTTGCAACGAAAAGTAGTCCAAGAATTAATATGGGATTAATTTAATTGCGTGACAAGAATGTCCCGACTGTCTTAGGAGGACTATAATAAGCAGAAGGTGGGGTTTTCTAACCCTGACTAAAAGTTTATTGCGGACTACTACTGATTAGAGAGAAAAAAATGTCTAAAATCCAATATATTTTTCAAGCCGGATCTCTATATCGGGAATTTCGGGAAAGAAGGATGAGATTTGGGGTGAATCTACCTCAGTTAACCCAAGATGGAGTTTCAATACACAAGGTAGACTTTGTATCAAATAACTACAGTTGCCTTCTTAGAGAGGATCAAGATGTAGTAGATAACATCCAGTTCCCGTACATGCTTTTCCTTCCAGAGGGTAACAAACAGTTTGACGAAGTAATAATCATTCTCAACGGGCTTAACGAAAGTGAATATAGAAAATTCTTTCCTTGGGCAGCAAGTTTTGCGGCATCGGGTATTCCTACAATTATTTTCCCTATAGCCTTTCTGATAAATAGGCGTCCGAAAGGTTGGTTTATTCCTGAGGAGGTTGGGAAGAAGCTATCAGTTAGAAGAAATCTGGAAGGTAACAGCACCTGTACCTCTTATAACGTTATCTTGAGTGAAAGGCTTCATGAGCATCCCGAAAGGTTTTTTCTTGCTGGTCTTCAGACTTATAATGACATGATTGATTTGGTCAATACCTTATATTGCGGAGAATATAGGGTTTGGCGAGAAGATAGGACGTTCTCTCCCTTTACCAAAGGCACAAGGGTGCACTTTCTAGGTTACTCACTAGGAGGCTACCTTGCCTTGATTCTTTTTTTGGGAGTAGGGGATAATCCTATTTTATCTCAAGGCAAGCTCATAATCTTCTGTTCAGGGGCAGCTATTAATAGTCATGATCCTGATTTAAATGCAAACCCGATAAGCCCACTTATTCTAGATAGAAACGCAAGTGAGAGGCTAATCGAGTTCTATAAACAAGGTAAAAATTTCCCTCATATGGAGAAAGTAGAGGCCTTGATGTTCAAGGCGGTTTTTTTAAGCGATCAATCCATACTTGGTCCTAATCTAGAAAGATTAAAAAAGAGAATAAGGATAATAGGAAGCGGAAATGATAAGGTTATACCCATAAAGGGAATGGGGAAAAATCTTGGATGGGTAGATGAAAACTTAAAACTAGGTATACATGAATATCCCTTTAACGTTCAAAGCCACGATCAGCCTAATTTAGAAAGGGAGATGTCAAGAAGCTATGACATAGCAAAAGAGTTTCAGGAAGGATTTAAAAGGTTTGTAGATAGTACAATTATAGCAGTTTGTGATTGAAAAGGGAGATTCAGTAACAAATAACAATTTAAAGTATACAGAAACGGATGCAATTGAATTTTTTGAAAAGAACACAAGATTTGAAAATGCTAATTGCTGTTCAAACTCTAGTTACTTAATCAAGAAAAATGACCTTCCTAAAATTTTGTTTGCAATTTTATGATAGCTGACGTGTATTTCTAAAGATTATTCTCTTTTGTAAGGGCTGGTTTAGGGCCAAATTCAAGTGGGTTTATCGTCACTGGAAGGCGCCGCCAACCATGGAAAATAGAGAGTATTGAGGTATAAAGAAAGCCCAGTTGAATAATAAGAAGAAAAGGAATCCATCCAAGATATCCCATAAATATTGCGTAGAATGTTTGGAACATGAAAAGAAGCCCTATTGCGAGTTCTATTAATGTGGTCATCTCTTTTGATGTGGTATAGCTTCTTGTACGCCAGTTGTCTTTGCTAGTGGTTACAGCAAATTTTGGGGTTCTTTTAAATTCAGAGTTTTTTGAGAACAAGGCTTCAAATACAGCCCTCGAGTTATTGAGAGCGATCCCAGTCCCAAGGGCGATTGAGAGTGGAATATATTTCGCATAACGTATCCAGTTCTTTCCATAAACCTCTTTGAGTGTAATGATATAGAACCTTATCACGCTTATCGTACCGGTTGATATTGCAAATAGATTGAGTAACACTACTTTCTCCCATCCTATGGAACGCCATAGATATGATATTGGAAGCATTAAGAATAAAAGAAGCAATAAAAGTACGTATGAAAAATTACCTAAAAGGTGAAATGCTGCTTCGATTTTTATCTGTATAGGAAGATCCTTAGATTTGAGTATTTGAGGAAGGAGTTTCTTAGCTGTTTGAATCGCTCCCTTTGTCCATCTGTGTTGTTGGGATTTAAATGCATTCATGTCTACAGGGAGCTCTGCATTGGCTACAAAATCCTTAAGGTATACGAACCTCCATCCTTTAAGCTGTGCTCTGTAACTAAGATCAAGGTCTTCTGTAAGCGTGTCGTGCTGCCACCCCCCCGCTGATTCTATACACTCCCTTCTTAAAACTCCCGCAGTGCCGTTGAAGTTAAAAAATCTTCCTCCAAAATACCTAGACGCTTGCTCAATGACAAAGTGCCCATCAAGTAGTATTGATTGAGCCCTTGTAAGGGTAGAGTAGTCTAGGTTTACGTGCCCCCACCTTACCTGAACCATGCCAATTTTGGGATCCGAGAAGAAGTCCACCGTTTTTCTTAGAAAATCTTTTGGCGGAATAAAATCTGCATCGAACACGGCAATCAATTCGCCCTTGGCGGATTTAAGCCCCTCTTCTAATGCTCCAGCTTTAAATCCCTTTCTATTGTCTCTATGAATGTAGTGTGCGTGAAATCCTTGGATTTTAAACGAATCAACTATTTGTTGGGCAATCTCTTGAGTTTGATCAGTTGAATCATCAAGCACCTGGACCTCTAGGAGTTCTTTTGGATAGTCTATATTACAAACTGATGAGATTAGCCTTTCTACAACATACATCTCGTTATAAATCGGAAGCTGAACGGTGACAACTGGCAGTTTGTTTAGCTTCTTCTTGGGCTTAGGGGTTTGATTCTTATACTTGTTAAATAGACAAGCAAGATAATATCTATGGAGACCGAAGATACAGAGAAGCCCGAATGTCATTAAATAGATAACTGTGAGAAATCCTTTGGTGAATACAACTAAGCTCTCTAGGTTCATATGGATCTTTTCAATAGTTGGTTTTCAAGATAATTAACTTACAAACCTCGCCTTTCTAAGTCTCTCCACCGCTTCCATTAGTCTTTCTTTTGCGATAGTAATTGATACACGTATATAACCCTCTCCATGTTTTCCGAATCCTACACCCGGAGTAACTACTATCCCACTTTCCGTAAGTAGTTTTCCTGTAAAATCCTTTGAATTAATACTACCAGGAACCTCAAACCAGACATAAAAGGTAGCCTTTGGAGGATAGTAACTGATCCCAACCTCATCAAGTCCTTTGCAGAATATATTTCGCCTCTCTTCGTAGATCCTTTTCCTTTCAGCCATGCCATTTGAGTAGTTTTTTAGGCCCATAATCCTGGCAATCTGAATTGCCTGAAAGACTCCAGAGTCAATGTTGGTTTTTACTTTACCAAGGCCGGAGATCGCCTTCTTGTTACCTGCGGCAAACCCGATTCTCCATCCTGTCATATTGAATGTCTTGGAAAGGGAATGAAATTCCATCCCCACCTCTTTGGCTCCATCAACCTCAAGAAAGCTTGGGGGATTAAATCCATCGAATGCAACCTCTGTGTATGCTGCATCGTGGCAGACGATTATACCGTATTTTGATGCAAAATCCACAACCTCTCTAAAAAACCCAATATCAGTTACGGCTGAAGTAGGGTTATTGGGATAGTTTATAAACATAAGCTTAGCTCGTCTTTTTATATCTTCTGGAATAGCGTTAAGATCGGGAAGAAAGTGATTTTTCTTAAGGAGTGGCATTGAATATGGAATACCACCTGCAAAACTCGTTGCTACACTATAAACTGGGTATCCGGGGTCAGGCACTAAAACAATATCTCCGGGATCAACAAAGGCAAAAGGTGTGTGGGCTATTCCTTCTTTTGAGCCAATCAGGGTAACAACCTCTGTTTCAGGCTCAACCTTTACTCCAAAACGTTCTCTGTACCAGTTTGCTGCGGCCGCTCTGAAGGCAAGCATACCTTCATAAGAAGGATATCTATGATTTGCAGGGTCCTCAGCCGCTGTCTTTAAGGAATCAACTATATGTTTTGGCGTGGGAATATCTGGATCTCCTACCCCTAAATCTATGAGGTCTACACCTTTAGCCCTCATTTCCTGTTTTTTTGCATCTATTTCAGCAAAAAGGTAGGGAGGAAGATCCTCAATTCTCTTTGCCCACTTGATGACCATCTACTAGATACCCTTATTAGGGATGATTATCATAACCTACTTGTTTGATAAGAGCAAGGGCTAATCGCAGGGTAATTAAGGTAGCCTGCACTTATATTAGCTCCCTACTTTATAATAATCAGAAATGATATAAAACGAATATAGAGACTCAAGGTTCTGCCTTATCTGAGCCGACAATTTTTTAGAAGATCCTACAAATTTAAATAGCAATATACCTACCGATTAATCCAGTTTCCTTAAATAATAATGATGACAGCTAATTATAAAAATAGGTTTAAATACTGTGTAATAATACACTGCACATACTGTGTAAGTTTGCACAACAATTAAGGAAATAATATTCCACTATGTTGTAGATTTTTTTATTTTTATTTAGAATTACTCGTAGGTGTTGTAATAGTTTATCTTATGTCATATATACTTGGAATCATTCAGATATACTTATAAAAGTTCAAATATAAATTGGAGGTAATGCTTATGTCTAAAAAGAAGGAGAAAAGAAAGGGAATTTAGAAGAAAAAAAATTACAAGCAGATCTTGAGAAAATAAAAAGAGAGCTCGAGGAATTAAGGACAAAAATTGGTATGACCGAGGGCAAAGATTTTACGAAGATTCCAACCGAAGCAGCAAAAAAAATAGGTGAAACAGCATCAGACGTTGTTAAAACGGCCTCGGATATAATTGAAAAGGCATTTAAGGTAGCTCAATCAGCAGCAGTTGGAGCAATAGAAGGTGCAAAAAAAGCATTAAAAGAAGAGTCGGTTACTAGATCGACAGAAGAAGAATAAGTTATACAATCATCCGAGCATTCTTGAGAAATGAAAGTGAATTCCAGATACTTTCTGATCTAAGAACTTGAACTAAACGAGGAGTTTCCATAAACTTTTGTGAAGTGTTGTCTAAAAATATGACTTTGAGTGCATTTAAAGGAATTTTAAATAACGTTTCAAAGGAGTTTTTAATCTCTCCCCTAGTTGATAGCGGGTTTGCTTCGGTCGAAGTGGTTTATTTGGTATTAAAAGGAAAAATGACAAAAAGGGATGCATTGAATCATGTAATCAAGGAAGCAACAGGAACTATAAATTCAAGTGTTGCAGTGTTTGGATCTTTGCTGATACTTAGAGCCTTGTCATACATTTCAACACCCGGTCGCATTGCTATACTTATTGTAGCAAAAATCGCTGTTAAAAAGTTACAGAATAGACTATGAACACAGCAAAAAAATGAAGCCCCATTCCTAACTCCTTGGTTTCTTTTTAAGTATTATGTTATATAATTATGTAGCCTAATAGTTCATAATTTAAATATTCTAATAGCCGGTAATAAATCTAGTAAGGAGATAATAAGTGTCTAGTGAAAAGAAGATACCTAAAGAGGTTGAATATAAATTTGAAAAAGCGGATGGATATAGGGTAATTCACGTTAATGGTGTATGGGGAGGAGTAACACCTCACGGTGAAATTAAAATTGAATTGTTCAGTGAATCACCTACTAACCCCGATCTGGTTATTCATGAAGTAACTGCAGAGGGACAAGTAGGACAGGAGATTGAACGAATACCTAAGCTGATCTCGAATAGACTTACCATAGTTAGAGAAATTCATATTGGTGCTATTATCTCACCTGATACTGCTGAATCAATTGCAAACTGGTTGCTGAACACAGTCAAACAAGCAAGGGGGGTATAAGATGAATATAGCATTTACTGAACTTAATGGCAGTGGTGGTAGAGGTAGATTGCTCCAAGTAGATTTAATCCGAAATGAGAGTACAGGTAGTAGTAAAAAATTACTTCATAGAATGGTTGAGCCTTTTTCTGTTAGTTCTACATTACAGGTTAACTGGGAGGCGGTATTATCCAGTAGTCGTGAGTCCGAAACTATAAGTTCGGAGCTAATAAATGCTATCATTAGTGAAATTGCAACAGTTACATCTGTAGAACAGATTTTTGTTAAAGAAAAAAATAGAGTAGTTACTATTTGGACAATAATAAATGATGATGATAGACAAGTTAGAAGAAATATATATGAAAAAGAGGAAAACGTATTTGATAGATTTCCCGATATTAAGCTTGATTTTAATGTTGTAATGAGACGCAATCGTCCATTAGAAGAAATTATGTCCTTTGATAGAGAACCGATATACAAAAGGGATTAAAATTTCTTATGCCTTCTCGTGACGAACATTATAGCAAAGCAGAGCACAATGAAAGATTTGCAAATAGTTTTGCTTTGGATTCTACGCCCTACTTAGATTGGGTAGTAACAGGCTTTTTTTATTCTGCTATTCATTACATAGATTCCTATTTAGCACATTTTCATTCAATCCATCCATATTCACATGAAGATAGAGATGATAAAGTGCGTAGATATTTAAGGCGGATTAACAAAGATTACCGTGAGCTTAAAGACGATAGTAAAGATGCCCGATATAATATGCGTAACTTTAGAGCAGATGAAATTAGAAACGATATATTGCCTCTTTTTAATAATATAAAAAATACTATAACTCAATCACTTATTTAATCCCCCTCACATCTTGACCTTATTCTTCGTTGTTTTTAATCAATTTTTTATCAGGCAAACAAGTATTGAATATGTCCCTGCTAAGTATTTGCTTAGTGCGGTATACAAATCATAAATTTCACCCTATACATAGCAATTTCCGTAGCAATGAGAATGAAGAGAAAACGATATGTGTCGTAAGTTCCTAATATTATTGGTCGAGGTGGTGGGACTTGAACCCACAGCCTCTGCGTCCCGAACGCAAAGAATACATTCTATTCCGGCTGCAATTTCAAAAGGTGTTAAGCTCTTCCTAACCGCTCTATACCTGAATAGAGTCAAAACCTATATTTGACATTCATCAACCAAAGATTGTAAGCTAGAAGTAACAATAAACGTA
>Ga0209519_10000900_pt1 | contig 12730 bp, 8 predicted proteins | sample Rifsed13ft1_FD_184005 | JGI IMG/M metagenome (GOLD analysis project Ga0209519, IMG submission 184005) | Soil microbial communities from Rifle, Colorado, USA - sediment 13ft 1 (version 2) | ecosystem: Environmental > Terrestrial > Deep subsurface > Rock core/Sediment | place: Rifle, Colorado...
ACACTAATTTTAAAACAAATGTTTTGCGTTTCGGAGGATTAATTGGCGAAGACCGACATCCTGTGAAATTTCTGGCGGGTCGCGAGAATCTGGATAATCCGCATGCGCCAATAAATTTGATTCATCAGGAAGATTGTATTGGTATTATTCTAAAAATTATTGAGACGAATTCCTGGAATGAAACTTTCAATGCAGTTACTCCTTTTCACCCTTCCCGTTCCACTTATTACACCCAAAAAGCTACCGATTTGAATTTGGCGTTGCCGAAATTTAATCATCAAAATGCTTCTATTGGAAAAACCATTTTAAGTGATAAAATGGAAACCATTTTAAATTATACTTTTACCAAACCAAATTTATAACGTGAGAACTAAAATTAAAAATGCGGTTTCATCCAGAGTTAACTCGATTGGATTACCCATATTAGCTTTATGCTGGGTTAGTTTTTTTTGGGGTACCACTTGGATTGCTTCAAAAGAAGGCGTAAAACACATGCCTGCTTTACAACTCGCTGCCATTAGACAATTTATTGGCGGTTTTCTCTATATTTCCTTTTTCTTGTTTAAGAAAACACCTTGGCCAAAAGGAAAACAATGGAAAACAATACTGATTCTGAGCATCGTGAATTTTGTTCTAAGTAACGGATTAAGTACTTGGGGTGTGAAATACATAAGTAGCGGTCTAGGAGCTATCATTGGAGCTATTGTTCCATTATGGATTGTGATAATTAGTTTTTTTAGAGGAGAACGACTGGCACGATTGGCTGTAGTGGGTCTTGTTGTGAGCTTTGGTGGCGTCTGCGTTATTTTCTATGATCATTTAAGTGACTTCTTATCTCCAGATTTTCGATTTGGAATCCTTATTTCGCTTATCTCGACTTTAACCTGGGCTTTTGGGTCATTGTATACTAAAAAGAAAGCGGCTAGCTTCAATCCCTATTTTAGTCTGGGATTACAAATGTTTTTATCCAGCATTTTACTTTTTGCTTATACAGGAGCTACTGGCACATCGGTGCCTTTAAGTTCTATCCCAGCTATTTCTTGGTGGTCAATTGCATATTTGGTTGTTTTTGGCTCTGTTCTTACTTTCATTGCCTTCATTTATGCGCTTCAAAACCTGCCTGCGCAAATAAGTAGTGTTTATGCATACGTAAATCCAATTATTGCCGTAATTTTAGGTGCCGTAATTTTTAACGAATCGCTAAATGCTGCAATAGCTATTGGTGGAGGAGTTACCTTATTTGGATTGTATATGGTGAATTATTCGTTGAGGAAAGGGCGTAAGTAATTTAATATTAACTTAATAAAATTAAAACTATGAAGCTTAAAATTATTTTTTTAATGACAACCGTTCTTACTTTATTTACCGTTCACGGGCAACAAAAGAAAGATGCAGTAGTTCCAAATGAAAATTTGATTACGGAAAATATTGCTGAAATACCAAAAGCATTAGCCAACGATGTTAAAAGATATTCGGAATCAAGAAGTGCTTCTTTGGCAGAAATTCATCCTACAAAAAATGATATTATTATTAACACCCGGTTTGGTTCTACTTCACAATTACACCGCGTAACCCAACCTATGGGCGCCAGAACTCAGATCACTTTTTTTGATGAACCCATAAGCAGTGCTACTTACGAACCTACAAAAGGAGAATACTTAATTTATTCTAAAGACATTGGAGGAAATGAATTTGGGCAACTGTTTAAACTCGATTTAAAAACACTTCAATCAAACCTTTTAACAGATGGGGGAAGGTCTCAAAATGGGAATGTAACCTGGAGAAAAGACGGAAAAGGATTTTATTTTTCCTCGACCAAGAGAAATGGCGGAGACCGAGATATTTACTTCATGGATCCTAATAATCCAAAGTCTGAAAAATTAATTCTTCAGGTAAAAGGCGGCGGATGGGGAATACAGGATATTTCATCAGATAATAAAAAACTATTGCTTGGCGAATATATTTCTATAAATGAATCGTATATCTGGTTATTAGATATTGAAACCGGCAAATTAACCGAAGTTACTGATAGAAATATAAAAAGTGTAACACAAACTGGTGCCAGTTTTTCAAATGTAAATAACGAGATTTGGTTCATAACGGATAAGGATAATGAATTTCAGCGACTGGCCACTATGAATTTGGACACCAAAAAAGTAACTTATTACACGACTGACATTCCATGGAACATAGAAAATTATCGTTTATCCGAAGATAAAAAAATAATTGTCTTTGTTAGTAATGAAGCTGGATTAAACAAAATGTATTTGATGAATGCCAGCACCAAAGTGTACAAAGAGGTGAAAAATATTCCTGTCGGATTAATTGGCAGCATCAGTTTTACAAAGGACAATCAGAATATTTTCTTCACACAATCTACTGCACAAACCGCATCTGATGTTTATAAATTAAATTTAAAAACGGGTAAAATAGAACGATGGACCGAAAGTGAACTTGGCGAAATGCAACAATCTGACATGTCTGTTCCTAAATTCATTGAATGGAAAAGTTTCGATGATTTAAAAATTTCTGGTTTTTATTATCCCGCTTCTCCAAAATTCAAAGGAAAAAGACCGGTCATAATTATGATTCATGGCGGTCCTGAAGCGCAATCTCTAGCTTCATTTTTGGGTTCGAATAATTTTTACACCAGTGAAATGGGCGTTTCTTTGCTGTTTCCCAACGTAAGGGGTTCTTCCGGATTTGGGAAAATTTTTTTAGCTAAAGATAACGGCTTATTGAGAGAGGATTCTGTAAAGGATATAGGTGCCTTACTGGATTGGATTGCGCAACAACCTGAATTGGATAAAGACAGAGTTATGATCATGGGAGGAAGTTATGGCGGTTATATGACCTTAGCAACAGCATTCCATTATGCGGATAAAATAAAATGCTCCGTAGATATAGTAGGTATTTCAAATTTCAATACCTTTTTGAAAAACACCGAAGAATACAGAAGAGATTTAAGAAGAGCAGAATATGGTGATGAAAGAGACCCAAAAATGGCTTCTTTTTTTGAAAAAATGGCTCCTCTAAATAATATTGATAAGATTAAAAAACCAATGTTTATCATTCAAGGAACTAATGACCCCAGAGTTCCTGTAACCGAAGCAACGCAAACGCGAGATAAACTAAAAGCTCAAGGCAACACGATTTGGTATCTTGAAGCCAAAGACGAAGGACATGGATTTAAAAAGAAACCAAATATCGATTTCCAGCGCTTGGCAGTAATTCGATTTATGCAGGAATATTTAATAAAGTAAACCATAAAAAAATCCCATTCACTTAGAGTGAATGGGATTCCTTTTTTATTTCAAAATGTTTTTTACCAAATTCTCACTCGTTTTTCCGGTGCAATATACATACCGTCATTCGCTTCAATGTTGAAAGCCTGATAGAAGGTATCAACATTCTGCAAAGGCACATAAGCACGATACATTCCTGGTGAATGCGGGTCCGTTTTCACTTGGTTTTTCAACGCCTCATCACGTTGTTTAGATCTCCAGATTGTAGACCAAGAAATAAAGAAACGTTGCTCAGGTGTGTATCCGTCAATTAATCCTGGATTTCCATTTTCTTTCAGATACAATTGCAAACCGTCATAAGCCGCGTTTACTCCACCTAAATCTCCAATATTTTCTCCAAGAGTAAATTTCCCATCCACGAAGGTTCCAGGAATAGGCTGCAAGGCACTATACTGAGCAGCAAGAGCTCCGGTTAAAGCTGAGAATTGTTTTAAATCTTCTGCTGTCCACCAGTCTACCAAATTTCCGTCAGCATTGTAACGTGAGCCAGAATCATCAAAACCGTGCGAAATTTCATGACCTATAACGCCTCCAATTCCACCATAATTAACTGCTTCATCTGCTTGGTAATTGTAAAAAGGCGGTTGCAAAATGGCTGCAGGAAAGACAATTTCGTTATTTGATGGATTGTAATACGCATTCACCGTTTGTGGTGACATTCCCCATTTTTCCTTATCCACTGGCTTATTCAATTCAGCTATATTTTCATTAAAACGCCACTTTGCCATGCTTTTTGCATTGTCAAAATAAGTACCTCCTTCTGCAGGACTTTTAATTGTCAAGGCTGAATAATCTTTCCATTTGTCAGGATATCCAATTTTTATTCTGGATTTATGCAGTTTGGCAAGCGCACTAACCTTAGTTTCCGCTGACATCCAAGATAAATTATTGATACGGTTTTCGAAAGCACGAAATATGTTCTTAATCATCTTCTCCGCTTTAACTTTGGCTTCAGCCGGAAATTTTTTCTCTACATATAATTTTCCTAGAGCTTCTCCCACGCTTCCATTGATGGTTTGAAGCGCTCTTTCGTCACGTGGTCTTTGGCTTTTCGCACCTGTTAAAGTTTTACCGTAAAACTCCCAATTCGCATTCTCGATAGTTGTTGATAATTGGCTAGAAGCTCTATTCAGCAAACTCCAACGCATATATGCTTTCCAATCTTCAACTTTATTGTCTTTAAAAATAGTTTCTAAAGCGGCCATATATTTCGGCTGAGAAACTATTACAGTATCTGCTTTGGCTAAACCAATTTTTGCAAAATAATTATTCCAGTTGATAGACGGAGTTAACTTTTGAAGTTCCGTAATAGTCATTGGATTATAGGACTTACGACGGTCTCTTCTTTCCACTCTATCAAGTCTTGGTTTAGACATCGCGATTTCAAGCGCCAAGATTTTTTCGGCATTCATTTTAGCCACTGCTGGTTTATCACCAAGGTATTGCAACATTTTAGCAACATGTAAAACATATTTTGCACGCTTCTCTTTTGAATCAGCATCTTCAGAAACATAATAATCCTTGTCTGGCAAGCCAACTCCGCCCGGACCTACATTAATCACGTTTCTATTGCTGTTCTTTGCATCTGTTCCAACACTGGCACCCATAAATCCAATGCCACCGATAGGTTCCATTTCTATTAATAATGCTTCTAAATCTTTAGTGTTTTTTACTGCATTTATCTTTTTTAAATACGGTTTTAAAGGATTTATCCCCAGTTTATTTCTTCCAACGGTATCTAATATCGATTTATATAAATTAATCGCTTTACCTTGATCCGTATTGGATTTATAAGCAGGATTTGTTGCTGCCTCCTTTAAAATTGCCAATGCATCATTATCTGTCGTTTGACGCAATTCATCAAAACTTCCCCATCGGGTTCTGTCACTTGGAATCTCTGTATTATTCAACCAAGTTCCATTCACATAGCGAAAGAAATCATTACTTGCTTTTACACTTTTATCCATGTAATTAATATTAATTCCAGGCTCTTTTGTTATCGAAGTATTCTGAGCCTGACTAATCGTAAAACCCAAAATTGCAGGAATTGCAAAAAGCAAATGCTTATTCATATTTTTTTTCATTTTTTATAGTTAATTAGTTATTATCACAAAGCTATCAATAAAACTTCTAAATTTTGTTAAATTCCTGACTAAAACAGCATTTTGTTAAATACCCTAAATTAAGAACTCCTTTTTGTATTTTTGTACTAAATTACTTTTATGAAATCTATTTTTTATAAATACCGAAAGTTCTTTGGTGTTTTATTAGTCTTCTCTATTATAACGATTTACTTGTTTTATATCGCGCTTAAACCAAGCAAATCCCTGCCTATTTTTAATCCATCGGATGTAAACCCAGAATTGGTGGACAGTACCGTTCAATACATCAGTAAATACCACACCATTGCTGATTTTTCTTTTGTAAACCAAAACGGAAAAATCATAACCCAAAAAGATTATGAAGGAAAAGTATATGTTGCAGATTTTTTCTTTACCACCTGCGGTTCTATTTGTCCAAAGATGACCACTAATTTAGCCGAAGTTCAAAAAGCAATCATTAATAATCCAAAAGTAATGCTGCTTTCACACACCATTTTCCCAGAAACAGACAGCGTTCCCGTTTTGAAAGCGTATGCTTTAAAAAATGGAGTTGTTGACAGCAAATGGAACTTGGTTACAGGTGACAAAAAAGAGATTTACACAATGGCCAGAAAATCCTATTTAGCGGTCAAATTAGGAAAACCGGAACAATTGTACGATATGGTTCATACCGAAAATTTTGTTTTGGTTGACACCAAAAAACGCGTTCGCGGTTTTTATGATGGAACAAAAAAAGAAGACATGAAGCGATTAATTGAGGATATTGATTTTCTGTGTACCGAATAAAGATTCCATTCGTTACATTTTTAGTATGAGCCCAATAAGCAGTCATAAATTCCTTCTTTAATTTACCAAAAAAAGGTACAAAAATGATAATTATCATTTGTTTTGGTATTATAATATGTACTTTTGCAATCTTAATTCAATCTAAATAAGGTTTGCGAACTACGATACATTCTCTCAAAAAAGGCGAAAAAGCCATTATCAAAGATTTTGATATTGACACCGTTCCCTTGAAGCTATTAGAAATGGGTTGTTTACCCGGAAACATGGTAGAATTACTTCAAATCGCTCCTTTTGGAGATCCTTTATATTTAAACATCAATAATGGCTCCCATGTGGCTATTCGCGTGGAAACGGCGAGAGAAATCGAAGTTGAAATAATCAAAACCAACTTATGGTAAGCAATCGTAACATTAATGTCGCTTTAATAGGAAATCCTAATGTAGGGAAAACTTCGGTTTTTAATCAGTTAACGGGTTTAAACCAACAAGTGGGAAATTATCCCGGAATCACCGTTGAAAAAAAGATGGGATTTTGCAAATTACCTAATAACGTTAAAGCCAATATTCTGGATTTACCGGGAACCTATAGCTTGAATGCCAGTTCAATTGACGAGAATGTAGTTATTGAATTATTATTGAATAAAAACGACAAATTATATCCAGACGTAGCTCTTGTTGTTACCGATGTAGAAAATTTGAAACGTAATTTACTGCTCTTTACCCAAATAAAAGATTTAGAAATCCCAACTATTCTAGTCATAAACATGGCAGATAGAATGGAGTATAAAGGAATAACACTAGATATTCCTTATCTTGAAGAACACCTAAAAACAAAGATTGCACTGATTAGTTCCCGAAAAGGATTTGGAATTAAGGAGTTAAAAAAATTGATCGTCACTTACAAAACAATCTCCACCGAACCTTGTTTGAATGCCTCCAGTATTGACCCTGAATATTTCAATACGCTTCGCAAAACATTCCCGAATCAATTGTTATATAAATTGTGGTTGGTGATTACACAGGATGTAAATTTCCTGAATTTAGATCGAAATGAAATCCGAAGTTCGTTTACCAAATCGCACTCAGATTTAAAGCGTCTGCAACAAAAAGAAACCATAAAACGCTACCAGTTTATCAATGATGTGCTGAAAGCAGGAATGAAAATAGATGAAACTGTCGCTAAAGATTTCCGAAGCAAACTGGATCGTGTACTCACGCATAAAGTTTGGGGTTACGTGATTTTCTTTTTGATTCTATTTGTGATTTTTCAATCTATTTTCGAATGGTCTAAAATTCCGATGGATTTTATCGATAGTACTTTTGCATCGTTGAGCACTCTTGCTGCCGAAAAATTGCCTGCGGGAGTTTTAACTAATTTAATATCGCAGGGGATCATTCCCGGAATTGGCGGAATATTAATATTTATTCCACAAATTGCCTTCCTGTTTATGTTCATTTCCATTCTCGAAGAAAGTGGCTATATGAGCAGAGTCGTTTTCCTGATGGATAAAATCATGCGGAAATTTGGTTTATCCGGTAAAAGCGTAGTACCGCTTATTTCAGGAACCGCCTGTGCTATTCCAGCAATCATGGCGACAAGAAATATAGAGAATTGGAAAGAAAGACTCATCACCATATTGGTAACTCCATTTACAACCTGTTCTGCAAGATTGCCTGTTTATGCCATCATTATTGCATTGGTAATTCCTGATACTCGAGTTTTTGGGATTTTAAATATGCAAGGAATGACCTTGATGTTGTTGTATTTACTAGGTTTTGGAATGGCAATCTTATCGGCTTATATTTTAAATAAAATTCTAAAAATAAAAGGCAAAACGTATTTCGTTGTTGAAATGCCGAATTATAAATTACCACTTTTTAAGAACGTGGGAATTAATGTAATCGAAAAAACGAAAGCATTTATTTTTGGTGCAGGAAAAATCATTTTGGCTATTTCTATTGTTTTATGGTTTTTGGCTTCATACGGGCCCGGAGAAAAATTTAATAACGCTGAAAAAATTGTTGTTGAAAAAACCAAAGACAAACCATTATCAAAAACAGAATTTGAAAATGCAGTTGCTTCACAAAAACTAGAAAACTCTTATATTGGTTTAATGGGAAAAACCATTGAACCTGCCATTTCTCCTTTAGGATATGATTGGAAAATAGGAATTGCAATTATCAGTTCATTTGCTGCCAGAGAAGTTTTTGTTGGAACATTAGCCACGATTTACAGTGTTGGAGGAAGCGACAATGAAGTTACTATAAAAAACAAAATGGCCGCTGAAATCAATCCCACAACTGGAGAAAAGATATTCAATTTTGCCTCAGGAATTTCTTTATTGCTGTTTTATGCTTTTGCGATGCAATGTGCCAGTACACTTGCCATTACCAAAAAAGAAACCAACAGCTGGAAATGGCCGGCAGGACAACTTATTTTCATGACAGGTTTTGCCTACGTTGTGGCGTTGATTGCCTATCAAATTCTAAAATAAAATTATTATGGATGTTCAGGAAATTTTAGCTTTTATAGCACTCGCAATTGCAGTAGCTTTTTTAGTTCGAAAATTTTTATGGAAGAAAAAATCTAAAAAAAACTGCGGCGATGACGATTGTGGTTGCCATTAAAATTGTTATTTAGTTTTTAAACTTTAAGAATGAGAAGACAATTAAATTGGATTAATTTAAAAACAGAACCAAAATAAATTTTTCTTAAAAAATCAACCTATTAATTTAAACTATTTCATTTAAATTAACTAAATTTACATAGTCTAAAAGTGTGATTTTTAGACTCAAAATCAGTCACTTCCGTTTTTAAACTCTCAAACAATGGCTTCTGATTTGACTTGAATTTAGGAATATATTTTGAACATAATTTCAGGACTTTTAGCTTTACTCCTGCCTAGTAATTGGAATTATAAAACTACTATGAATTGGTAATCCGTATCTTTTAATAATTTAAAGGAGAAAACTACAAGAAACCTCGATATAGCGCTCATTCGTTATGAAAAAGCAAACTACCTTTTTTCATAATTATTGATTTCATTTGCTACAAAAATATTTTGTTAAGTAGTAAATGAACACTTCTTACATTTATTATGTTGCAATTGATTTCAAATCAAAAATGAACCAATATCAACTAATCATGAAAAAGTTAGTTTTATTGTTACTTACGCTAAACGTCACGTTTCTTTTTGCTCAAAAAGAGATTTCTGGTTTTGTAATAGACAATGCTGGTGTCGCCATGTCAGGCGTTAATATCACCGAAAAAGGAACAAACAATAGTGTTTCTACTGATATCAATGGAGCATACATTATTAATATCAAAGAAGGAGCTACTTTGGTCTTTAGTTATTTTGGTTACTCTAAACAAGAATATGACACAAGTGATTCTATCCTAAATGTTGTTTTATCTCTGGGAGACGGACAAGGTTTTAACGAAGTTGTAGTTACCGGAACAAGGGCCGCTCCTAGAAGTAATACCACAACTGCGCTTCCCATTGATGTATTGTCATCTGAGGAACTAACGGCAACTGGACAAGCCACTTTTGACAAAGTATTACAGTATAAAATTCCCTCTTTTAATACAGTTCAAACTCCTGTAAATGATGCTACTTCATTACTTGATCCCTACGAAATTAGAAATATGGGACCCAGCAGAACCTTGATACTTATCAACGGAAAACGGAAAAACTTAAGCTCTTTACTTTATGTTCAAACATCCCCGGGTCAAGGGGAAACAGGTGCTGATATTTCTGCGATACCAATTGATGCTATTGAACGAGTGGAGATTCTGCGCGATGGGGCATCCCCTCAATATGGTTCTGATGCCATAGCTGGGGTAATAAATATTATCTTAAAAAAGAGAGCAGATGATGGCTCAGCAATTATAAGAACAGGCGTAACAGCTGAAGGTGACGGCGAAATGCTAGGCGTGAGTTTGAACAACGGATCAACAGTGGGCGAAAAAGGTTTTGTCAATTATACTTTAGATTTTTCAAAAGTAAACTTGGCCGATAGACCCGGAAAAGTAGATGCAGAAGGTGATTTTAATGATTTTATTAAAATAAATCCTGTTATATATAGCAGTTATGTTAACAATGATAATACTCTTGGAGGCACTGATATAACTGGGATGACGGATTCCCAAATTAGCACTGTTTTTGAAGAATACAAAGGCTCCTCCGATTATAATGCAAAATTAGCCACCATAAATCAAGGAAATATAACGGGAAGACAAGCAGTTGATGATTTTTTAAAAGAAAAACCTGATGGAGGAAATATCAATGGTTCCCCAGAAACAGCTGCTTTAAAATTCTTGGTCAACGGTGAATTTAATTTATCTAATGAAACACTGCTGTATTATAATGCTGCATATGTGTACAAAAAAGTTAACTCTTTTGCGAACTATAGAACCCCATATTGGAGATCCATAAAAAATCCATTTGAAAATAGCAACATTCCAAATTGGAGCATCTCCTCTGTTTATCCTACCTATTTAAAAGACTTCTTTGGTGATGGCACAATGGCTTCTTATAAAGGTTATCATCCAACATTTACAGGGGATTTGAACGATTACAATGCTACTTTGGGTTATAAATCTATAAAGAACGGATGGAATACCGATGCCAGTATAACTGTTGGCGGTAATTCGCAAACCTATACGGTTGAAAATACTCAAAACAGATCGTCCATAAAAGATTCCAATGGGGTTAATGTTTATCAAGAAAACAGTCCGATCTCATTCAAACCAGGAGGAGCTTCATTTAATCATATTGTGGGCAATTTAGATATTTCTAAAGTGTTATCGGATAAAATAAGTATAGGTTTTGGTTCTGAAGTTAGAACTGAAACTTTTGTAATTACTGAAGGAGATAAAGCTTCTTGGGATGGTGAAGGTGCCGATTCCTTTTCCGGAAACACTCCAGAAAATTCAGGAAAATGGAATCGTTATAATTTAGGAGGATATTTCGATTTAGCTTATGATTTTAATAAAAATTTATTAGTAAATGGTACGTTTCGTTATGAAGATTACAGCGATTTTGGGTCAGCAATGGTTTGGAAATTAAGTTCCAGATATAAATTTTATAATGATAAAATCACGCTGAGAGGATCCGTTTCTACTGGATTTAGAGCACCAACATTACACCAAATTTACACTCAAAAATCACAAAATTCCTTTGTAGCTGGTCAGGGAATTCAAGTTAACGGGTTAATTAATAATATTTCAGCACAAGCACGTAGTTTAGGAGTCCCTAAATTAGATGCCGAAAAATCAATTAATATCACTGTAGGAATAGGAGCCAAACCTATAAAAAACTTAAATTTCACTGTAGACTATTACAACATTAAAGTAAAAGACCGAATCATTCTTGGAGACAACATAGACACTCAATTTGGAAGCGTTGCCTGGTTTGAAAACTCATTCGATTCAAGAACTTCAGGCTTGGATGTAGTAATGAATTATGGTACTATAAAATTGACAATCGGAGAATTAAGATTCAATTTATCAGGAAACGTAACATTTGAAAACAAAAGAATTTCACCAGTTGCCAGTGATAATTTTGGAGCAACACTTAACGCTTTGATGTTTACATCAAGACCAAAAACAAAATGGATTTTGGGAGCAAATTACAAAATTAGAAAGTTTGATTTATCCCTTAACAACACTTATTTTGGAAAAACAACTTTCAAACAAGAAGGTTTAGATTCAAATTTAAGAACTGAGTTTACACCAAAAATAGTTACCGATTTAGGAATTAATTACGCTGCAACTGATAAATTAACAGTGGCTCTTAATGTCAATAATTTATTAAATGTATTGCCCGAATGGAAATTTAAAGCAGAAAATGCTGCCGGAACCGCCCTTTTGAATGATCCCAATCAAGTGAAATCACAATTTAATCTGATTACTTTTAACGGCCGTTATTCTCAAATGACCTATGAAGGATATCACTTTAGCCAATTAGGAACCTTGTTCAGTTTGTCTTTAAATTATAAATTCTAAAAGACAGGATTAGTATCGGAAAGAACTTAAAAACTAAATCAATGAAACTTAAACATCACATATTTTTTTTGGCAGTTTTCATCATACTGATGGGAGGAAATCCAATTTCAGCCCAAGAGAAAGCTGTTCAGAATGAATATGCTTTAAAGGCTGATTTTTTGTATCGTTTTGTAGATTATGTTTATTGGAAAGATTACTCAAAAAAACAAACTTTTAAGATTGCTATTCTGGAAGAAAGCCCAATTACAGCTTCATTACTTAATGTTGCCAAAAACAAAAAAATTGAGGTAAAGGGGTATAAAAATTTGAACGAAATCGGTTTCTGCAACATCTTGTTTGTGCCTTACAATTGTACCGTTCCAATTGAAACAATTCTTTCAAAATTTTCCGGTAAGCCCGTATTGATCGTAACAGAACAAAAAGGTTATGGAAAAAAAGGGGCACATATGAATTTTGTTATCGTTGAAAACAAATTAAAATTTGAAGTAAATCTAAAAGCAATAAATAAAGCCGGAATAGGAATCAGTTCAT
>Ga0209519_10000908_pt1 | contig 12680 bp, 9 predicted proteins | sample Rifsed13ft1_FD_184005 | JGI IMG/M metagenome (GOLD analysis project Ga0209519, IMG submission 184005) | Soil microbial communities from Rifle, Colorado, USA - sediment 13ft 1 (version 2) | ecosystem: Environmental > Terrestrial > Deep subsurface > Rock core/Sediment | place: Rifle, Colorado...
CGGAGAGATCTCCGAGCCAGAATAATATTTCGCCAAGAGCCAGGTGTGCCTCCAAGAGAAAAGATGAGTTTTGTAGATTCTGGGCTACTGTGAGAAGCTCCTCTGCATGTTCGCGTGCCGTTTTTAATTCCGCCCGCACTCTATAAAACTGTGCCAGTCCCCGCAGCACCGGGAAGAGCTGGGAGGTCTCTCCTATCTGCTGGCACAGCTCCCGAGCCCGGGCATAGGTTTGCTCTACTTCCGGGGCTGCATAGCCCTTAGTGGCCGTCAGCGGCACGCCTAGGATGATCTGCAGCGTGAGTTCTTGCTGGATACGCTCGGGGGTATCCGGTAGAGCCTTGAGCAACTCCAGCCCCTTGATCAGGTGACCGATCGCTTCCATATTGGCCGAGCGCTCAATAGCCCTCTGGCCTGCCCTATGCCAATAGACAATGGCCTGCCCGCTGAGGCCTGCCTCCGTGTAGTGATAGGCAAGAAGCTCAGGCTGAGTCTCTCTGATCTCTGCAAACCGCTCCTCCAATACCTGTGCAATCTTTTGATGGTACTGCCGCCTTTTGCTCTTTAGCAATGACTGATAAGCTGCTTCCTGAATCAGGGCATGTTTGAAGAAGTACCTAGCCTGAGGTGGAAGTCCCCTCTGGTAGAGAAGTTCAGCTTCTACTAACTTAGCCAGCTCTCTCTGTAGGGTTTCCTCAGATAGGGGTGAAACCGCTTGGATCAACTCATAGGTAAACTCCCGCCCCAAGGTGGCTCCTAGTTGTGCCACCTCCTTGACTGTAGCTAGCCGATCTAGCCTGGCCATGAGTGAGTCTTGCAGCGTGGCAGGAATCGCTAGTGGGGGTAGGGGACCCGTAAGCTCATAATGGTCTCCTCGCTCCCTGAGTAATTCCGACTCTAGCACCATCTTGGTCAACTCTTCAACAAAAAGAGGTACTCCATCGGTCTTGGCCACTACCTGCTGAACTACCTCAGCAGGAAGAGCCTTGCCTCCTGCCTCCCTTTCGACCATCACCTCCACCTGTTTCCAGGTTAAGTGGTTTAGCGTGATCTGGGTCAGGTGTGAGCGAGCGCCCCATGGTGGGCTAAAATCCGGGCGAAATGTGAACAAAGCAAAGATACGAGTCTTTGGTGCCTGTTCTACAAGGAGACTTAGATACTCAAGAGTTGAGGGATCCACCCAGTGTAGGTCTTCCACTATACGCAGCACCGGATGTTTCTCCGCTTCCTTCAGCAGCCAAGTCAGCAAGGCTTCCAGGGTCTTCTGTTTCTGCCTCTGAGGTGTAAGGGTGAGAGATGGGTAGCTCTCAGGAAGCGGCAGAGAAAGCAAAGAGGCAAAAAGTGGCACCATCTCCTGAAGGGAAAAGTCATACTGCTCCAGAACCCTCTCAAGCTTGTTGAGCTTCTCCTGTGGGGGATCTTCCCTCCTAAACTCAAGCAGCCGCTGCAAATGATCAATCACGGGGTATAGAGAACTATTCTGATAATAGGGCGAACAGAGGCTCTCTATCCTCGTATGTGACTCTCCCGCCACGTGTTCTTTTAACACCTGCACAAGGCGTGATTTGCCAATACCTGCCTCACCGATTAGAAACACCACCTGCCCCTCACCTTCCTTGACCCGCTCCCAGCGCTCCAAAAGAAGCTCTACCTCCTGTTCCCTTCCCACCAGTGGGGTCAGACCTTTAGTGATAGCTACCTCGAAGCGGCTCTGTACACCACTCTCATAGAGCACCCGATACACCTCCATTGGCTGGGAGAAGCCTTTGAGGGTGTGAGGACCTAATTCCCGACAGTCAAAAAATCCCTGAATAAGCCGATGGGTTGTGGAGCTAACCACAACTGAATCGGTCTCGGCTAGTTCTTGCATCCTGGCAGCAATGTTCGGGGTTTCACCTACTACAGCCATTTTCTCGCGCACGTCTCCTGCCCCCATCTCACCTATCACTACAAGACCCGTGTGAATTCCAATACGTACCTGTAGGGGTTGTTGTATTTGTTTATTCTGTAATGGCAATTCATGAATAGTGCGGGTAGCGGGTCGGGTACTATCATCGAAGCTCATTGCCCCTACTATTTCTAACCCCGCTCTGACCGCCCTTTGGGCGTCGTCTTCATGTGCTAAGGGATAACCAAAGTAAACAAGCAGACCATCTCCTAGATATTTTGCAATATGTCCATCATGGCGCCCTATAACATCCGAGCAGACCTCTTGATAGTTGCGCATCACATCGCGTAGTTCTTCTGGATCTAGCTGCTCTGAGAGGGTGGAAGAGCCTACCATATCGCAAAACATTACGGTAAGTTGGCGACGTTCGGCTTCGGGCGCTTTACGTTCAGACACAATCGGTATGACCTGAGCGCCCTTGTCTTCTTGCTTATACGGCTGTCTATCTATATCGGTGGATTTGGAGGCCGAAGCCTGATCTATGAGGGGAGTGGCACATTCTCCACAGAACTTGAACCGTGGTGGATTCTCAAAACCACAGTTTGAACAAACGTTCTTAACAAGTGGAGCACCGCACTCGCCGCAGAACTTAATCTCTAATGGATTTTCAAAGCCACAGCTTGGACAGCGCATTCACCCAACCCCCAAAGCCTGGTTTAAACATATTCTATCATATATATGCTATTTACACTTACTCCCCACTTCTTCAAGGTTTCACTTTCGTATTCGTTTTAACTTTTAGATACTGCAATTGAATGGAGCTATTGTTTCGGTCTCATCTTCTCAAAGTCCCCTGCGTTGTCATTCTCTCCTTTATATTCCTAAAAACGTGAAGGCCAGTGTTAGACTTGGTTACTTGTTTTGGTGAAGAGGTTCAGATTAGGTGAAATAGCCCGCCATCAACAACGAAATTACTTCCTGTTACCCAGTTTTCAGTGGCGAGGTAAAGTGCCATCCGTGCAATTTCTTCAGGTTGTCCCATTCTTTTCATAAGATGACGACCACTCACGAATTCAAGTACCTGTTGATGTTTTTCTTCACCATACATCTTTTTAAAGATGGCGGTGTCTATACCACCTGGGCTTATTGTATTCACTCTCACATCAGGGGCGAGTTCTTTAGCCCACAACTGTGTTAGCATAATCACTGCGGCTTTGGAAGCAGAATAAACGCTATAGATAGGCATCCCCCTAAAACCAAATACTGAGCCGATGTTGATTATATTCCCATGGGTCTTCTTAAGCTCTGGAATCGCAGCCTGGGTTAATGCAAAGAGACCTCTTACGTTGGTGTTAAATATCAAGTCGAATTCTTGAATTGTTGTTTGGGATATTGGTTTGTAGATATTGGTTCCTGCGTTGTTTACAAGCATATCCAATTTGCCGAATTTACTGAGAACTTTATCGAGAGTTACTTTACAAAGCTTTACTTTGGTGATGTCGGCATTTATGGTCAGAACTTTATCCCCGAACTTTTCTTTAGCCGTCTGAAGTTTGCTTAGTCCCGTAATTGCTACTTTAGCGCCTGCCTCAACAAAAGCCTTCGCAATTCCAAAACCAATGCCTTCTGACCCACCGGTAATAAGGGCAACTTTGTTTTCTATCTCCTCGTAACTCATACTCTACCTCCTCATTATTATTTGTGGTGTCTAACCCTTTATATACTTCAATGCTATGTGTGCGTTCACGTGGGTTTGCCCAACAGTAGCCGTATGAGGTTTAAAGATTTCTTTTATGTGATTTCCGTATTAAAAGCAAAGCTTGTTAATTGGAGGATTCTCTCTTCCGCAGCTTTGACAATTGATATCATGCTTGGTCCCACATTCACTACAGAACTTTGCCCCTTCAGGGTTGTTATATTGACACTTAGAACATTTCATCCGCCTAATCACAGATCGTTTTTTATTCTGCTATTCTGTCTTATAATACCAATTCAATTAATTAATAGTGCATTTAAAAGGAGTTGTCATTTCGAGCGTTAGCGAAGCAATCTGACGCGAAGTGTCATTCCGAACAACGTGAGGAATCTCAATCGGATTGCTTCGTCCCCTTCGACTTCGCTCAGGATTCCTCGCAATGACAATCTTCATTATGCACAATCAAACAATAGAGTTGGTATAAGATACTCTATCCCAAGTTGGAAAGGCAAGCGACAGCTTGTGCCGCAAGAGATGAAGGTCGGGATATTCCGCTGGTACAAGGATTCTTGTGTGTTTTAATCACTCATACTTTTTATCTTAAAGAAATTCTATTATTCTTGTGCTCTTCCCTTCCACAGCAGGGTATAAGCGGGTCCGTTCTCTGGTGAGGAAACACCTTTCATTTTATAATTTTCATTATTAACAAGTCTCGCTAGAACCTTAACACAGGAGGCTTCTACATTCTTCTTCACTGTAAGGGAACCATCTTCATTAAAACTGAAAGACATTACAATTATCTGAAAATCATTTTGACTAGCATGTTTTTTGGATGAAGCATCGTTGGAGATTACCTCACATGCCACGATCGCTACATCCGCAGCGAATGCGCTACTGCTCAGCATGAATGCCAAAAGCGGAACAGCTACCAAAGTTAAAACAATCCTTTTCATTTGCTCGCCCTCCTTATTACACAGATTTCACTAAACTTGAATTGCAAAACCTATGCCAACGTTGTAACTGGCTGAGAACAGAAATTTTTATTTTGTGGGTCTTATATAAGATGTAAACTTTGTTTACGAGATGTAAACGTATTTTACTTTTCAGATTAATTTTGTGATTTAAATATACGAGGCCTAAAACTTTAAAAGCCTATTTTACAAGGGATTTCTTATGCTTGCCTATTTCCGTATAATAGTTGGTACGCCTCTTGCACTTTAGTATAAGCAAAATTAAAAGAGGAGGCAATAAAAATGAAGATCGATATTAAATCTAATCGGATTGTAAAAATTATATTTCTGATTACCATAGCATTGTTGTTGAGTTGTATATTGTTGCTCTCACCTAGCTATGGGCGGAAAGTAAGCCAGGCCTCTCAAGATGAGAAGTATTTATTTGTATGGGCTGGCCACCAGAATCGTGAAACGGCAGACTTCTTAGCGGTAGTAGATTTTGATCAAGATTCAAATGACTACGGCAAGATTATTACTACTGTTTCTTTACCTAGTCCAGGACACACATGGAACGAACCCCATCATGTGGGGCTTTCGAGCGATGGCAAAATATTGGCTTGTGGGGGACTCCTGAGTGTTTTAAAAGGACAGAAAGAGGTTTTTTTCTTTGATGTGTCTGATCCTAAGAACCCTAAATTCCTCTCAGCGGCTGACCCTATCCAGTCTGCGATTACAGATGAGTTTTATGCTTTGGAAGACGGAGGTTTTCTAGTAACAATGATGGGAGGAGCTGAAGGTCATAATCCCGGTCGAGTAGCGGAGTTTGACAAGAATCTTAAGCTTGTTGCTGAATATCCACAAGACCCTCCACAGGACGGCTTTAATCCTCACGGTATATCAGTCCGACCGGAGGTAAATTTGATGGTTACCAGTGACTTCATCTGTCCTTCCACCACTTTGCATGCAGTTCCTGGAGATCCGGGTTTTAGAGGTAGTATTCGGGTTTGGAACTTCAAAAAGAGAAGTATAGTCCGAACTATTACTCTGCCTAATCCAGTAGGAACTATTGATGTTCGTCTGATCCCCGGTGATCGCAAGCAGCGTGGCTACACAGCTGGGATGCTCAATGGCAAACTTTATTTGCTGGATACTAAAGCCAGTATAGCCAAAGACGTTTTTGATTTCTCAACTATCTCCAAAGACGGTTGGCCCCAGTTGATGCGGATGACACGAGATGGCAAAAGGTTATTTGTTTCTATGAACATGGCTGGCAAGGTTGTTATGTTCGATACATCTGATCCTGAAAACCCGCGTGTCTTAAAAGTTCTGGACTTGGGAAAGGACTCAGGACCACACTATATTGCCCTGACCAAAGATGAAAAAAGACTGGTAATCACAGACTACTTTTTAAATGAAGATGATGTTGGAAAGGTTCACGCCGAAGGAGACCATAAAATTCATGTAGCCAAGGTGAGCCAGAATAATCTGTTTGTAGATACAAAATTCAATTTAGATTTTAATACTGCTCTAAGCGATGGACCAGCCCGTCCACACGGAGTAGCGTTTAAATGACGGATTTTAAGTCATATGTGAGGGTGTTTCTATCCGTGGCGCATGAAAGTTAAGCACATGGGTAGTAACTCCGAAAGACCGAAAGCGGTTAGGGATTCTGTCCCGGCATCCGAATCGCAAAGAGGCGCTGAGGATCCGCTATGCCCTTCAAGATGTGGTCACCGCGATCTTCGAACGTAACGTTAGTCGAGGTTCTGGCGAGACTTCTTACGGTATCAGAGATAAGAATCTCTCCGGGCACTGAAGAGGCAGCAATCCGAGCTGCGATATTGACAGCTCCGCCGAACACGTTCTTGCCCTCCCTGATTACGTCTCCCGCATGGATGCCGATGTGCAGTCTGAGTTCTGTGCCTTCAGCAGCGGAGTTGCAACGGATCGCGCACTCGATTGCTTGGCGTGCAGAAGTAAATATAGCCATGACTCCGTCACCAAGCAGTTTGCCTTCTACTATTCTCCCTCCAATTTGGCTGATAATGGCCCGAAGTGAGGCATCGAGTTGGCGAGCGTGTGCACGGAAGGCTGCGTCGCCGAGCTGTTCTGTAAGTAAAGTTGAGTTAGCGATATCCGCGAAGAGGATAGTGACGGTTCCTTCTGGTAGCTTGATTTCTTCCTCGCTTTCGGCCTCTGCGCCGAGCTCGGCGCCGATCAACTCTCTCAGCCAGCCGTCAACGCTGGAGGGGCCGAAGTCGAGCATGGCTGTGTGATAGGTGACACTACCCAATTCCACATTGAGCTTTTCAAGTGGAACAAAGCCAAGAGGGGTAACAATGGGGGCGTAGGTGGAGAGGTTCGTTACGGTCGTGTAGAGACGCCGTAGATTGGGTCGGAGTTCCATATAGTTTCGCTTGACGTCCAGCCAGCAAGCGGCCTGGGCTGGCGAGGGCAACTCTCCGGTAGAGCGTGTTAGCCACCTACGGAAAAATAGCACCCGCTCCTTTTCAGCTATGGGGTTCATATGTAGGTGCTGCGACCATGCGGCAGTCAATGGGTCTTCTGCCAAGAGTTCGGTGGCAACATCATCGGGCTCGAAGAGAATGAAAAACGCCTCTAACTTGCCATTACTATCCTTTACTACACTAAAGGACTTGTTGTGACTGTCCCACCATCCCTTGATAAATCGTGCTGCTTCCTCGGGCTCTGTGGTGATAGCTATATCGCGGATATCCTCGGCGTCACCGGCAGTGGCCGGCTCAACTGTGTAGTCACTAGCTCCTTTGGGAAAGAAAGCTTCTCTGACATTGGGGTTCTGTATAAGATAGAGCAAGTCTGCCGTGTACTGCCAGAGGTTTCGCGCTTCCACTTTATAGGACTCGCTTGTAAAATAGCGCCATGCGCGTGTACGGTACGTACGGTAGCGCTCAGGATCGCGCCGAGATAAATTGTTTGCGATCGTGTCACGTACAATATCGTGGAGAATCAGTCCTTCGCCTGTTGAATTCATGAACGGCAGGTTTTGTAGCTTGTCAAAGATTTCTCTCACATCATATACTGCGAGCAGCGCCCTTAACACTGGCTCGGTAACACAGCGGACCGTCGAGGCGGCTTCGATAGCCTCTCTGATCTCCGAGTGAAGACCAGTCAGGAAGGCGCTAGTCAACTGTTGCAAAACCTTCGGAGAAGGGCCGCCTGTGATTTCCAGATCGGGCTGTGTCCGGAGAGCGGCTGCTGCTAGCTCCAGTGCTAGAGGATAGCCGCGAGCGAAGCGGTTAACTCTCTCAACCTGAGACTGCGTAAGGCCACGTAACTTCAGCATCTCGTGGGCGTCATCATCGGTAAGTTCTTGGAGTTTGATTTCGCGAAATAGGCTTTCCCACCCCGGGGTGGTGAGCCAAGCTGCGTTGGGTGGCTGGCGACAGACGATGATTGTGAGAACCCTCTCCGGCAGTGCTGGCACAAACACCTGTCGGAGCCACGTGTCCATAAGCCCGAAGGTCTCATAGGTGTCTAGAGCGAGCACAGTCCGCTGTGAAACCTCACTTAAGCGAGCAACAACTGAGCGCAGTTCCGGCTCAGATTCTTGCATTCCGAGGGCAGCGCTAAGGGCTACAAGGAAGCCCTTTGTGGTGGGCTCAATCTCACGGCAGTCCATGACGATCGAGCGGATTTTGGGATCAACAAAAGATAAAGTTGCCTGGAGTAGGCGCGACTTGCCGATTCCGCCCAATCCGTGAATGAAGGCGACGGCGAATGGTAGCTCAGCGGCTTCTATAGCGCCACGAAGCATGGCGAGTTCTTTCTGTCGCCCAACGAACGAGGTTTTTGCGACCTCTGATAATCGGTCTGAAACCGTGCGAGACATGATAGCCTATCTCTTTGCAGGGTGGCGAATGGATTTTTACGTTTTAGTTTTACGAAACCTTCTTGTAGTAAAGGAGTAGGGTAGAGGGAACGTAAAAGTTTTTCTTAGGTACATAGAATATCGCTGATAGGTGGAAATACCTCATCATAAATTCTAACCCATCCGCTGCCGTAATTTGACTATAATTCTAGAATACTTCGAATATAAATGTCAAGGAAAAATCTTTTCATGATACAGGATGCAGGATTCATGATAGATGATTCATCTTGTGTCCTGCACCCTGTGTATCGTGCATCTTGCATCATGCATCATGATAATCCATATCTTTTTATCTTGTTTATCAATCCCTGCCTCGTTATCCCCAGAATCTCGGAAGCCTTTTGTTTATTTCTTCCACTTTTTTCTAGCGCCTCTTTAATCATACGAATTTCAATTTCTTCTACAGTTTCTTTAAGAGATTGAATGCCTTTCTCAGTAGGGGCGGTTCGCGAACCGCCCCTACTTTCCGGTATACCTCTCATATTCTCTGAAAGGTCTTTTTCATTTATAACATTATCTTCAGACAATATAGCTGCCCGTTTTACCTCGTTCTCCAGCTCTCTTACATTCCCAGGCCAGCCGTATCTCACAAGACAATCCAGCGCTTCGGGTGAAAAACTCATGGGTCCCTTATCTAGTTCATTTGTAAAATTACCTAAAAAGTATTTTGCAAGCAGGGGAATATCCTCTTTCATCTCACGAAGCGGAGGCATGTGAATATGGACAACATTTAGACGGTAATACAAGTCTTCACGGAACCTTTCCTTTTCTATCTCACTCTTTAAGTCTTTATTTGTAGCTGCAAGAACCCTTACATCTATATCAATCATACTTCTTCCTCCAATCCTCTCGAGTTTTCTCTCCTGAACCACACGGAGGAGCTTAGCCTGAGCTGGCAGGCTCATATCCCCGATTTCATCCAGAAATAATGTTCCACCATTAGCCGTCTCAATCTTTCCAACTCTCTTTTCTACCCCAGTTGCTACTCCCTTCTCTATTCCAAAGAGCTCACTTTCAAGAAGGCTCTCTGGTAGTGCGGCGCAGTTAATCTCTATAAAGGGTCTTTCGAAACGTGAGCTATTGTAGTGTATTGTACGTGCGGCAAGCTCCTTTCCAGTCCCGCTTTCTCCTGTAATTAGAACGTTAAGAGGACTATCAGATATCTTTTCTATTAGTTTTACTATACTCTGTATTCTAGGACTTGTTCCTATAATGTTACTTACAAAGAACCTGCCCCTAGTTTTTCCTCTTAGGATAATGTTTTCTTGCTGTAGGCGAGCTTTTGTTCCTTCGAGTTCTCCTATGAGTTTTGCATTTTCAACAGCTATAGCTGCATGGGAAGCAAATACTTCTAAGACCTCCTCATCTTCCTTTGAGAACATTCCTCCTTTTTTATTAAGTGTCTGTAGGACTCCTATCGGCTTTCCGTTTATGTCTTTCATAGGAACACAGAGAAGGGTATTCGTGGTATAGCCGGTTTTTTTGTCTACCTCCCGATTGAATTTTGGGTGACTGTAAGCGTCTTCAGCATTAATAATTTCCCCCGTTTTAAGCACCTCTCCGGCTATTCCGAGTCTTGCATCGAAGCGTATTACCACCGTTGTTCCTATTGCAACCTTTGACCAGAGTTCATTTCTTTTCTTATCAAAAAGAAAAATGCTTGCCCTATCTGCGTCCACTACCTCTGCGGAATTCTTCACCAGAAAATCAAGAAGTGTATTTAAATCCCTTTCATAACTCATCATGTGACAGAGGTTGAAAAGAGTAGAATACTTATGTGCTAACTTGCTTTCTTTATCTATATCTTCACTCTTATGGTTCATAACAATACCAACCAATAAGATTATATTATATGGTTCTTATAAGCGTCAACTTTGTTTACGACGGCGTTAACGGTGTCTACGTTCTCAGGTTAATTTTGTGATTTAAATATACAAGGCCAAAAACCTTAATAGCCTTATTTTACAAGGGATTTCTTATACTTGCCCATTTCCCTCTAATAGTTGGCACATCTGTTGCAAATTAGTATAAGCAAAAATCAAAAAAAGGGGGTGAAGAGAAATGAAAAGCATATTCACTATCACAACGCTTGGCTTAGCCCTTAGTTTCTCCTCACTGGGATCTGGGGTATCCCCGATCGAGTCGGGGATCAAGAGGGAGGGTAGTCAGGGAACCACATACTTTGCTTCCGATAGCTATTACGCATTTGGTGTTCAACTTCCAATGGTTAAAAGCGAGGTTGAAAACGAGTTAAATGGTGGAAACGTGGAGAAGGATTTGATGAGCTTCTACACCAGTCCAAAAACAGCGGACACAACCGCTTCACTAATAACGGCAGACCAGAAATCAGACGATGAATATATCTCTGTCTTCGTTGTCCAGATTCCACGTAGTTCAAGATTATAAGGGGAATTGGCTTTGCCGAAATGCCGTTCGGCTGAGCTCACGACGAAGCCCGGCCACTACCCGCATTTTGGCTATGCCGATAGTGCCCGACCCACTACCCGCACTATTCATGAATTGCCCCTACATGAAGAGAAGCTCGATTAGACAAACTGTTGAGCTTCTCTTCTACAAAAGGAGATGATAAAAAATGACGATAACAGTAGCTCATTTGACAATTGACCTAAGCTGTGACTGCAAAGCACCGCTCCTTGGAAATGAAAGAGAAGTACACATAAACCGTATACGGATTACTTACTGGGGAATCTATCTCGACGACAAACACATATCCTACACATTGAGTTAAAGAACTGGCTGAAAAGACGAAGGTATGAATAGAGAAGTGGCTAAAGGACAGACTTTAAAATTTCAAACAAAGAAGAATGTAAGAAAGTTTGTTGCAATAGGAAAGGTTCTGATATAAAATTAATTTTTAATATTCTAAAAAGAAGAGAGGTGAAAAAATGGCGAAAGTAATCTGCTGTAGAGACGTTGGTGTAGACTGCGACTTTGTAGTCCGTGGTGAAACGGAGGAAGAGATTATGAAGAGGTGTGCTGAACATGCTCAAAAAGAGCACGGCATGAAAGAGATCCCGCAAGAGCTTGTCGAGAGAGTGCGTGAAGCCATTCACGACGAGTAGTGGACGAGTAGTGATGGTGGACATACTCAAGAACATGAGGTAACAACTGATGAAATATAGTGAGCCGTAAATTTGGTAGGCAAAATGCGGCTATATAGCATCGGTTCTGTGGTTCACAAAATATAAAATGAGTTTAAAAAGGAGGGATTATCATGAGTAAAACTAGTAAGAAGGCGGAACTAAAAAGTTTCAACAAGCCGGACGAAGTGAGGGCCTTCCCAAAGGGTAAAGTAGAACTGGTAAAGATCGGTGGAACTATGATTGGTCGCGCCGTTCTTGAGCCAGGATGGAGATGGTCCACATCTGTAAAACCATTAGCAAAGACGAAGAGTTGCGAAGCGTCGCATTTCCAATACCAACTTTCTGGGACACTTAAGGTACTAATGGATGACGGAACAGAACTTGAGTGCAAAGCAGGGGATGTGGCGTTGTTGCCAATAGGGCATGATGCTTGGGTGGTAGGCAAGGAGCCTGTCGTTATTGTGGATTTTCAAGGAATGGTCGATTATGCAAAAAAGTCCTAAGCATAGTGTTGTTCCCAGTCAATCACTGAGACTGACCGGACTCACCAACACATGGTGTCTACGGGTCAGGTGACTTTCGGTGAATAGGGACTTTACGAAGCTGTCGAGCAAAGTTACTAGTCCGAGACTAACGCCTCAGAGGACGTAAAAATGACTGAGAAGAAAGTTAAATGGAATTGGACAGAGGACTATATTCAGGGTTGCAACTGTGATTGGGGGTGCCCTTTTAATTTTAATGCTCCGCCGACTTAGGGTTACTGCGAAGGAATGGGTGCATGGCATACAAGAAAGGGTCGTTATCAAAAGGTAGTACTAGATGGGCTCAAGTGCGCCTTTGCTGCGAAATGGCCTGGGCAGATACATGAAGGAAATGGCACCATGGCAGTATACATTGATGAAAGAGCTAATCACGAGCAAAGAGATGCACTTATTCATATTATGAGCGGTAAGGCAGGAGGTCTGCCTTTTGAATTAATTGCAACTACATTTTCGACATTTCTTGAGCCGAGGTTCATTTCAATAGACTACAAGGTTGCAGGAAAAGACAGCGGTATAAAGATAGGCAACTATATGAAAGTAATCCTCGAACCCATGAGAAATCCGGTAACTGGAGCTATTCATAAAGCACA
>Ga0209519_10000913_pt1 | contig 12645 bp, 10 predicted proteins | sample Rifsed13ft1_FD_184005 | JGI IMG/M metagenome (GOLD analysis project Ga0209519, IMG submission 184005) | Soil microbial communities from Rifle, Colorado, USA - sediment 13ft 1 (version 2) | ecosystem: Environmental > Terrestrial > Deep subsurface > Rock core/Sediment | place: Rifle, Colorado...
CCACGTGGTCGCGGCGGCACCGGCGATCGCGCTCATGAAGTCGCGTCGCGTGAACCCGGCATCGGACATCGGGCGATTCTCCTGCGCTCGGGAGAGGGCGGAACCGATTCTTCAGTTACGGCCGCGGCAAACGTAACGCTGGCTTCCGCGCGCCCGCAACACGTCAGGGCCGGCGTCGCGGCCGCTCGAGGAACGCGACCATCGCCGCCACGAACGCCGGCTGCGTGTCCTCGAGCAGTGCTGCGTGGTCGCCGCCCGCGATGACCACCCATTGCCGGTCCGCGGTGCCGAGCCGCGAGAAGAAGCGCGCGTGGGCGTCGGTCGGGGCCTGCGGGTCGAGCGCGCCCTGAATCAACAGCGTCGGCACGCGGACCGCGGCGGGGTCGAGCGCGTTGTATTCCTCGAGCCGCCGCCAGTCGGCGCGCACGGGGTCGGCGGCGAGCGCCGAGCGCACGTACGCGCGCACCGCGCGGGCCGAGATCGCGTTCGGCGTGATGAAATCACTCGCCGCGCCCTCGGCCGTCGTCCGCTCGCGGAGCGGCGTGATGGTGTCGGCCGCGGGCGCGATCGTCGAATCGGGGTCCATCCAGTAGCCGAAGAGGATCAGCTCCGACATTCGCCCGGGATGCCGCTGCGCGCAGAGCTGCGCGAGGGTCGCGCCGTTGGACCAGCCGAACGCCACGGGCTTCCCCGGCACGCCGCTGTTCGCCGCGACCCACGCGAGCGCCGCGGCGAGGTCGTCGGCCGCGCGGTTGGGCGAGTTCCATCCGGTGCGGTCGCGCGGCGTCGCGCCGTAGCCGCGCAGGTCGAGCGCGTAGGCGGCGTACCCCTTCGCGACGAGCGCGTCCATCAGCGAGCGCTGCTCGCCGCTCACCTGGAGATCGAAGTCGGGAAGCGCGCTCCACGTGCGCCCGTGCACGAGCACGATCGCGCGCGTCGGCTCCCGCGGCCGCTTCTCCCAGAGCGCGAGCGGATGGCCGTCGGCGATGACGGTGCGGCGCACGAGCGTGGCCCTCGGGCTGGCGGGCTGTCGGGGCGCGATGGCCGGCGCGGACGGCATGCGCGCATTGGCCCCCGCGGATTGCGCGCGCGCTCTCGCGCCCGCGAGCGAGAGGCCGAGGAGGAGTGCGGGCGCCGCGCGCGCGGCGGTCGTCGAGGTCATCGCGTGGTCCCGGAAGGCAGAGCGCCGCCCCAAGCTCGCTGGGGCGGCGCTCTCGCGCAATCGGCGCCTCTCCGGCGCGCAGCGCTCAGAGCCGGATCACCAGCACGATGTGCCGCGTGATGCGGTCAATGACGATCAGCCGGTCGCCGAAGATGAAGCGATGATGGCCACGGTACAGCGGCGGCAGCAGGTACTCGAGGTCGTACGGCACCTCGTCGCAGTACGGATCGTACGCCCAGGGGAAGACGCCGTACAGTACGATGCGCCGTTCCCACCCGAACGGGAGCCAGGCGCGGCGCGCGTATCCCGGCGGGAACCGGCGCGGCACCGCGAAGTACGTGTGCACGATGCGCGCGTGCTCGTTCCGCCAGTGGTCGTCGGGTCGCCACCGGTCGTCGCCGCGCCAGCGATCGTCACCACGCCAGCGATCGTCACCGCGCGGGCGGTCGGCGCCACGCCCACGATCATCACCGCGTGCGCGATCGTCGCGTGGCGCGCGACCGGCGTCGCGCGACCGCTCCTCGGCGCGCGCGCGCTCCGGCCCCGAGACACGCACTTCCGGCCGCGCCCACACCTGGATCTGCGCGCGGTTGTCGCGTTGGCCGACATCGGCCCCGCGCACGCCGCCGCGGTCGCCGCCGCGGTCGCCGCCGCGGTCACCGCCGCGCGCACCGCCGCGCGCACCGCCGCGCGCACGACTGTCCCCCTGCGGGCGCGGCACGGCCGCACGGGGCTCCTGGCGCGGACGGTTCCTCCCCTGCGCGCCGAGCAGCGCGAGCGGTGCCACGAGGGCGAGGGTCAGCGCGGCGATCGTTCCGAACCTGACGGACATACGCATGGCGACCTCCTTCGGCCGGTGCGATCACGAGCGCCGCGTGGGGTCGGCGTCTGCGTACTCATACTCCGGCCGCCGGCGCGAGTTCCAGGGCCGGAACGCGCACGTCAGTCCCCCTGACAACTTCGCGAATGCCGGCCCCGCGTTACACTTACGCCATGAGCGAAGAGTGGAGGCGTCACCTCCTCGAGACGCCCGACGACATCAGCGCGCTCCTCCAGCGCGTCCACTCCGTGGCGGTGCTCGGCATCAAGATCGCAAGCCAGCCGGCGCAGCCCGCGTACTACGTGCCTGAGTACGCGCAGCAGGCGGGGATGAGGATCATTCCGGTGCCCGTGTACTTTCCCGACGTCACCGAGATCCTCGGTGAGCGCGTGTACCGGCGAGTCGCGGACATTCCTGGCGACGTGGATCTGGTCAACGTCTTCCGCCAGGCGCACCGGATTCCCGAGCACGTGGACGACATCCTCGCCAAGAAGCCGACGGCGGCCTGGTTCCAGCTCGGCATCCGGAACGACGCGGCCGCCGAACGCCTCGCGCGCGCGGGGATTGACGTGGTGCAGGACCTGTGCCTGCTCGTGGAGTTGCGGGAGCGGGGGCGCTGAACCCCTTGGTCTTGCTCACGCACCGTGGCTGCTCGAGATTGCGGAGGGGCTGGTAGCGCTCCGGGACAGCGGAGCTGTCGGAGGTACCGTGGTGCGTTTTCTCGTGCTGCTCGTCCTGCTGCCGACGGCGGTGCTGGCCCAGCCGCCGGCGTTGCGGGTGCGGGTGGTGGATTCGCTGTCGCGCCAGCCGCTGGCGGGCGTGCTGGTGGCGGCGCGGGAGGCGAGCGGGGCGACGGGGCGCGCGGGGTTGTCGTCGGTCGAGGGGCTCGCGACGCTCGAGGCCGCCGGCGGCGGGCCGTGGCGCGTGGTGGTGCGGCGGATCGGCTACGCGCCGTTCGTCTCGGCGCCGCTCGCGGCGGGGCCGGCGGAGGCGGGGCCGATCCTGCTCCTCGTGCCCGCGCACCGGGTGCGGCTCCCCGCGGTGCGCGTCGTGGCGACTCGCGCGTGTGACGCGCGCGCGCCGAGCCCGTCGGCCGAGGCGGCGCCGGTGTGGGAGGAGGTGACGAAGGCGCTCGAGGCGAGCGCGCTCACGCGCGACTACCGACTGGTCACGACCGCGGGGGTGGCCTTCGAGCGGCGGCTCACGCTCGAGGGGCGGCTCGTCACGGTGGACACGGTCCTCCGCGCGCGCTCGGGCGAGCGGCCCTTCCCGGCGCTGGATCCGAGCGACCTCGAGCGGGGCTACGTGCAGGGGACGTATCTGACGGCGCTCGAGTTCTACGCGCCGGATGAGCGCGCCTTCCTCTCCGCGGGCTTCACGCGGGACCACTGCGTGTGGCGCGCGAGCGAGACGCGCCACGCGGGAGACGAGACGCTCATCGGCCTCGCGTTCGCGCCGCGGTCGCATCTCGTGCGCGCGGAGATCCAGGGCACGATCTGGGTGGACAGTGCCACGAGCGAGCTCCGCCGGGTGGAGTTCGAATACGTCACGCTGGATCTCCCGGCGCGCACCACGGGCCTCGGGGGCGAGGTGGTGTTCACGCGCACCGCGTCGGGGGCGTGGATCGTCTCGGCCTGGCGGATGCGGCTCCCGCACTGGCACCTGTCCAATCTGGAGCGCTCCGGGCTCCGGTTCGACGGCTACACGGAGTTCGGCGGCAGCGCGGAGGTGGTGCAGGAGGTCGCCGCGCTGCCCCCGAGTGTACCGCGCACCATCAGCGGGAGCGTCTTCGACAGTCTCACCGGCCGGCCGCTCGCGGGCGCGCGCGTGGCGCTGCCCGACGTGCAGCGCGACACCGTCACCGACGCGGAGGGGCGGTTCCGCTTCGAGCAGGTGGGCGTCGGCGTGTGGACCGTGGCGGCCTCGGTTCCGGGCTTTGAGGACTGGCCCCCGCTCGCGCTGCGCGAGACGGCGGACGTCGTGGGCCGCGCCGAAGCGGAGGTCACGCTCGCCACGCCGGCCTTCGCGACGCTCTGGCGCCGGGTGTGCGGCGCCGCGCGCGCGCCGCCGGAGGCCGCGCGGGGGATCGTCGTCGGCCGTGTGGTGGACGCCTTCAGCGCCACGCCCGACACGAGCGCCACGGTGCACGCGACGTGGCGCTCAGCAGCAGCCACCAGCGGCGCCGCGGCCCCCGACACAGCACGCGAAGTGCGCACGGACGGCACCGGGCGCTTCGTCGTCTGTGGACTGCCTCGGGACGAGCCCGTCGCGCTCCACGCCACGGCCGGCCCGCGCGCCTCGACCCCGATCGCGCTTCGGCTCACGGCCTCCCCGCTCGCGGCGCGCACGCTCTCGTTCGCGAGCGACGTGGCGCTCCAGCTCCTCGCGGAGGATTCCACGGACGCGCGGCCCCCGGTCCCCGCCGGCGGCGCGCTCGTCGCCGGCCGCGTCACCGACACCGAGGGCTACCCACTGCGCGCGGCGCGCGTCACCATCACGGGCACCGCCACCGAGGCCCGCACCGACGCCCAAGGCCGCTTCACGCTCCGGGGCGTCCACGCCGGGAAGCGCGTCGCCACGGTGCAGCGCATCGGCTACGAGCCCGCCCGGCGCCTCGTGGACGCCTACCCCGGCGACTCGGCCGTCCTCAACGTCCGGCTCACGCGCATGACCACGCTCGCCGCCGTCACCGTGCGCGAGCGCGAGCGCGTCAACGAGCTCCGCGCCGACATCGCCCAGCGCCTCCGGCTCGGCCTCGGCGTCTTCACCGACTCCCTCAAGCTCGACAAACTCGCCGGCACCTGGCAAGCGTTCGGGGCCGCCAACATGCGAGTACAGATGAACACGCGTGGCGAATGGAAGATCCTTTTCGCTACGGTGAATAAAGTCTCTCCCTGGTGCACTCCGGTGCTCTACATTGACGACAACGTCACGACCCACGACCAGCTCGTGCAGCTCCCGAAAGACGAGATCGCCCTGATCGAGGCGTACCGCCCGGCCACGCGCGCCCCGCTCCGGTACGCCGGCACGGGCAGTCTGCGGTATGAACCGGGCGACGGGAGCGGCATCTGCGGCGTCGTGCTCGTCTGGACCAAGACCTTCGTCCGGGTGCGCGACCCGCGCTAGGGCGTGGACTATCACTAGGAGTCATCGTGGCCGCCAAGAAGCTTGATCCGATTCACCCCGGTGAGGTGCTGTTCGCCGATTTCCTCGAGCCGCTCGGGGTGTCGCAGTATCGCCTGGCCCACAGCATCAGTGTACCACCGCGGCGCATCAACGAGATCGTGCACGGCATCCGGGCGATTACGGCCGACACCGCGCTTCGTCTCGCCCGGTTCTTCGGCACCTCGGAGCAGTTTTGGCTGAACCTGCAGGCGCGCTACGACCTCGAGGTCGAACGCGACCGGCTCGGTCGGCGGCTCAAGGACGAGGTCGAGGTGTTCGCGGCGGCCGGCTGACGGCGCGGGCGAAGTCCCTGCGCCTCCGCGAGATGGCTCGCCCATTCCGGCCGATCGCCTCACCGGGCAATCGCGACATCCGCCGGGCCGGACTCGACGCGAGGTCGGCCAAACGCGACGCAAAGTCGCTCACCCTCAACGCACGCCCCGTTCGAAGCGATCCCGGCGACGCGCGATCCGTCGCGCGCCCGCATCGGGAGGTTGATCGGGCCGCCAAACACGATGGACGGCACGACGCACGCGATGCGACTGCATGCAAAGACGACACTCTGCATGCGCCAGTCAACGCGTGTGCATACACAAGGCTCGCACTGCATATGCGACTGCCAGAATGGTCGGCGCGAGGCGTTGTGCGGCCGGCGCCGGTGAATGCACAGTTGAACCCGGGAGCGTGATGTGGAAACTTTCTCGATCGCAGCGCCGACGAAGCCGACACTCATCCGTCCGGAGACCTTGAGCACGCGTATTGTGCCGGTTGATCGTCGTACTCGGGCGTCTCAGCGCGAAACTCCGGCGTCATCACCGCGCACTCGCGCGTCGTATGCAGAAGATCTGCCCTCGTGCGGTGCGCGGGCGGCGACATATGCAGGAATCTGTCGTCGCGCCGCGCGAATCAGGCAGATGAGCGGCTCTCCTTAGCGCCTGTCGTGGAGATTCCGCTGCGCACGCGCGGTCTGGGACCCTTGTGTGGATATCTTCGGTACCACGGCGCGTTCGTGCGCTGACCGCGCTACCGCTCGACCACCACCGCCCCACGCCTGAGATCGAACGTCCATCGCGCGCCCCGCAGCGCCGCGCGCCCCGCGGCGCTCTCGAGCGCCACCGGCGACTGCCCCGGCCGCGCGACCAGGCGCACGCCCGGAAAGCCGAGCAGGATCGCGAGCGCCTCGCCCCGCGCCGGCTCCTTCGCGGACGCGTGCAGCGTGAGCCGGCGCGCGGCCAGGTCAAAGGTCGGCACGAGAGGCGCGAGCACGTCGAGCCCCACGCGCGACCGCGCCTCGGGTTCGAGCGTGACGGGCACGTTCGAGAGCGACTGCTCGCCGAGCGTCACGATGTACGCGACCGCGAGCGTTGTGTCGCCTCGCGTGCCGAAGCGCTGGAGCTCGTCCAGCAGCTCGAGCGTGGGCGCGAGCACGAGCCCCTCGACGTTGGGATCAATGTCGGCCCGCACGACCGTGTTACCGATGCCAATCGTGACGCGCCCGAGCCCCGCCAGCTCGTTCGGCTCGAGTGCCACGACCGACGAGTCCGGCCCCTGACGCGTGGGCGGGTGCGTCGCGAGCCACTGCACGCGGAGCCGCTCGGGCCGCCCGAATCGCGGCGCGCCCGGCTCCGTCGGCGCCTGGTGCCACTCGCCGAGCCACGCGTAGATGTGCCGCAGGCGCTCGTCAATGACGCGCGCGTCGCCGCCGAACTGCCGCGCCTCCTCGAGGAGCACGGCGCCCACCTTGAGCCGCCCGCGCGCGGCGAGGAACGCCCCAAGCGCGCCACGCGCTCCGGGATCGCGCGGCGCGCCGCGGGTCGCGGCGTAGAGCGCCGACTCCGCCTCGGCCAGCCGCCCGGCCGCGATCGCGCGATCGGCGGGAGACGGATCCACGCGCGGCGCGGGTCGCGGGGCCGCCTGCGCGCCGAGCGGCGGGGCGGCCAGCAACAGCGCGAGGGCGAGTACAGTGCGCACGGGAGGATTCTGAAGAGCGAGTGCACGGTTGACGGTGGACAGTAGACAGTCAACAGTTGACGCTTGGGCGCTCACGTTGACTCGATCTCGACCACCACAGACTGTGAACCGTCTACTGTCAACTGTCCACTGTCTACTGTCCTTTGGTAGTTCTATCGGCTGACCCGGTATATCCCTCCCCCCAGATCCTCCGACACCAGCACCGACCCGTCGCGCCACACCGCCACGTCCGTGGGCCGCCCCCACCGCGAGCCGTCGGGCCGCTGGAAGCCCCAGACGAAATCCTCGTAGCTCACCGGGCGGTCGTTCGCGACGCGAATGCGCATCACTTTCGCGCCCGTCGGCACGTCGCGGTTCCACGAGCCGTGGAACGCGAGCAGCAGGTCGCCGCGCATCTCCGCGGGAAAGTGCGTCGCGCCGGTGAGGAACGTCATCCCGAGCGGCGCCGAGTGCGCCTGCATCTGGAGCGCGGGCGCGATGGTCACGTCGCAGCGCGCCTGGTCGCGGTACTCGGGATTCGGCACCCGGTCGGAGTGACAGTACGGCCAGCCGTAGTCGCCGCCATCGCGCAGGACGTTGATCTCCTCGGGCGGCAGGTTCTCGTGGTCGGGCGGGATGTTGTCGCGCTCGTGCTGCGACACCCAGATCTCGTTGGTGACGGGGTGGAGCGCCATCCCCACCGCGTTGCGCAGCCCGCGCGCGTAGAGCCGGCCGCCCCTGCCGTCGAGGTCGTAGCGCATGACGGCGGCGCGGTCGGGCGCGGTCTCCACGCAGAGATTGCACGACGAGCCGATCGCGACGTACATCCCGCTGTCGGCACCGAAGAGGATGCTGCGCGTGTAGTGCCCGCCGCCGCTCGAGAGCGTCGCCAGCACTTCGGGGGTCGAGGCCGCCCGGCCGTTCTCGATCCGGACGCGCACCACCGCGTTCGTGTTCGCGATGTAGAGCCAGGTGCCGCGCCACGCGAGCCCGTGCGGCGAATTCAGCCCACTCACCGCCACGGTTTGGGAATCCGCCACCCCGTCGCCGTTCACGTCCACGAGCCGCGCGATCTGCCCCCGGCCCGTCTGGCTCACGTAGAGCGCGCCGTCGGGGCCCACCGAGAGCACGCGCGCGCCGCTCACGCGCGCGAAGAGGTTGAGCCGGAATCCCGCGGGCACGTGCAGCGAGTCGGGCGCGGTGCCGGACTCGATGATGCGCGCGGCGTCGGCGGCGCCGCGCGAGCAGTTGAGGTTCGCCAGCGCGGCGCAAACAAGAGGGAGGATCAGGGAGCGCATGCGGGAGGATCCTGAACAGCGAGTGGACGGTACACGGTGGACAGTTGACGGTAGACGGTTGGTCACGCGAGGCATACGTACACGGTCCACCGTCAACTGTGTACTGTCTACTGTCTACTGTCTACTGTCGTTGTCGTTTCCTAGCGCCCGAAGATCTTGCCCAGCACCCCGCCCCCCGCCCCCGCACCGGAGCTTCCCCCGTTCACCGCCGCCTGCAGCTCGGCGGCGAACTCCAGCGTCGTCGCGTGGCGGTCGTCCGCGTTCCGCGCCATCGCCTTCAGGAGCACTTTCTCCACGCCCTCGGGGAAGTCCATCCCGGGCCGGCGCTGGCGCAGCGGAATCGGCTCGTTCCGGAGCCGCGCGATCATCATCTCCTGCTGCGTGCGCCCGTCGAACGGGAGCTTCCCGGTCAGCATCTCGTAGGTCATCAGCGCCAGCGAGTAGATGTCGGTGCGCGCGTCCAGCGGCTTGCCGCGCAGCTGCTCGGGGCTCATGAACTCGGGCGTCCCGAGGATGATCCCCGTCGCGGTGAGCTTCTCCAGCTCGCCGCCCGCCTTGCGCTCCTTCGCGAGCCCGAAGTCCATCACGACGGCGTACTCCGAGCCATCGGGCTTCTTGCAGATCATCACGTTCTCGGGCTTCAGGTCCCGATGGATGATCTTGAGCTCGTGCGCCACGTGCAGCCCCGACGCGATCTGCGTGACGAAGTGCAGCGTCATCGCGAGCGGGATGAAGCCCATCTTGTTGTTCCGGTCGGCGAGGATCTCCCCTTCCACGAACGGCATCACCACGTAGACGAGCCCGTCCTCCGTCTCGCCCATCCGCACGATGTGGCAGACGTTCGGGTGCGCGAGCCGGATGCCGAGCGCGGCCTCGCGCCGCAGCCGCGCCATCGCGTTCTCGTCCTTGGAGAGCGCCGGCGAGAGGATCTTGATCGCGTACCGCTCGTTGGTCGAGACGTCGTGCGCGAGGTAGACGTAGCTCATCCCGCCTTCGCCCACCTTCTTCACGATCGCGTAGCGCCCATCGAGCACCTGCCCGGTCATGTTCGAGTGGCTGATGACCTTTTTCTGCGCGATCTCCGGCGTGGGCGCGCGGGGCGTGGTGGCGCGCGGCGGGGGCGTCACCGGCGCCGGCCGCACCGCCGCGCCCGGGGCGCCTGGGGCGGCCGAGGCGCCCGCGCCGCCGAACGTGATCAGCCGCCCGCCGTCCTTCGTGCAGAACTTCGCGTCGTCCGGGTACACCGTCCCGCACGTCGGGCACCGCATGCTCATTGGCACACCTTGTTCCGCCCGGCCGCCTTCGCGCGGTACAGCGCCTCGTCGGCGCGGGCAAAGAGATCGTCCACCGAATCCACGTCCGGGGCCGGGAAGTTCGCCACGCCGATGCTCACCGTCAGCCGCACGCCGCCGTGCGCCGTCACGAACTGCGTGTTCTCGATCCGCTCGCGCGTGCGCTCGGCGAAGATCGTCGCGCCCTGCAGCCCCGTTTCGGGGAGCACCACCACGAACTCCTCGCCCCCGAAGCGCGCCACGAGGTCCACGCTGCGGATGGATTCCGAGAGGAGCGCCGCGATCTCGCGCAGCACGTCGTCGCCCACGAGGTGGCCCTTCGTGTCGTTCACGCGCTTGAAGTGATCGAGGTCAATCATCAGGAACGTGATGACCGAGTCGTACCGGCGCGCGCGCTCCATCTCCGACGCGAGCCGCACGGTGAGCGCGCGGCGGTTCAGCACCTGCGTCAGCGGGTCGGTGTGCGCGAGCACCTCGAGGCGCACGTTGTCGGCCTTCGTCGTCTCGATGAGCTGCGCGCGGTGGATCGCCGCCACCGCCGCCTTGATCACCGCGTCGGCGAACTCGACGTCCTCGTTCGTGAGCGACGGCTCGTTGGCCATCCGCCGCAGGAAGAAGACGCCCGCCTGCACCTTGCCGAGCGAGAACGGGAGCGCGATCACCGAGCGGATCGGCACCTGCGTCCCGTTCGCCTGCCACTCCTTGCGGATGTCCGCGTAGAGCGGATTGCTCTGCAGGTCCTCCACCAGCACGGGATGCCCGTGGTCGAGCGCGCTCCGGATCTCCGGGTAGCGGTCGAGGTGGATTTCGAAGTTGCGGAGCGCCGGGTTGTCGAACGCGGTGGCGACGATCCCCACCTTGTCGCCCGGCTTGGCGAGGATCACCGAGCAGCGCGAGAGGTTCAGCGCCCGCGCCACGCGGCGCGCGAGGATGTGATAGATCTCGTCGCTCGAGAGGTCGCCCGTGACCTCGTGCAGGATGTCCACCACCTTGCGGCGGCTCTCGGCGTCGTCGCGCGCCCGCTGCAGCTCCTCCTCCGCCGAGCGGAGCGCGAGCTGCGTCGTGGTCAGCACCCGGTGCAGCCGGAGCTGCGCCTGCACGCGCGCCACCAGCTCACGCGGGCGGAAGGGCTTGCGAATGAAGTCGGCCGCGCCCAGCCCGAACGTGCGCTCCGTCATCTCCTCGGGGGAGAGCGACGACACCATCAGCACGGGGATGTCGCGCCAGCGCTGGTCGCTCTTGATCTCCTGGAGCAACTGCACGCCGTCGCTGCCCGGCATGATCACGTCGAGGAGAAGGAGGTCCGGCGGCGCCTTGTGCAGTTCCCGGAGCAGCGACTCGCGCCCGTCGGCGCCCGACACGTCGAACCCCGAGTCGCGAAGCAAGCCCGAGAGCGACTCGAGCACGCCCGGATCGTCGTCCGCGATGAGGATGCGCGCGCTACCCATCGCCACCGCTCCCCGCACTCCGCACGTCCCCCTCCCCCTCCCCCCGCCCCCCCGCAGCCGATCACCGTCGCCGCGGTCGGCGACATCATGATGGGCTCCATCTCCGCTGACGGCGGCGGCGCGCTGCCGGCGGAGGATGGCGCGCGCTTCCTCGAGGCGGTGACTCCCATCCTGTCGGCCGCCGACATGACCTTCGGCAACCTCGAGGGGCCGCTGCTCGACGATGCCACCGGCATCCCGAGCAAGTGCGACTGGATGCGGGCGCGCAGCCCGGGCCGCAAGCTCAGCTGCTACGCCTTCCAGGTGCCGGCGCGCTACGCCGTCCACCTGGCCGCGGCCGGCTTCGACGTGATGAGCATCGCCAACAACCACGCCATGGACTTCGGCGCCGGCGGCCGCGACAGCACCAAGAAGGCGCTGGACGCCGCCGGCATCCGCCACTCGGGCGAACCGGGGACCATCGCCGAGCTCCAGGTCAAGGGCCGGCGGGTGGCGCTGATCGCGTTCACCACCGCGCCCCATTCGAACGACGTCAACGACATCCCGGCCGCGGTCGCGCTGGTGACCCGCGCCGCCGCCGAGCACGATCTGGTCGTGGTCTCGTTCCACGGCGGCGGCGAGGGGGCCACGCGCGAGCACGTCGTCGACGGCGTCGAGATGTTCCTCGGCGAGAAGCGCGGCGACCTGCGCCGGTTCGCCCGCGCGGTCATCGACGCCGGCGCCGACCTGGTCATCGGCCACGGACCGCACGTGCTGCGCGGCCTCGAGCTGTACGGCGGCCGGCTGATCGCCTACTCCCTGGGCAACTTCGCCACCCACTACGGCATCAGCATCAAGGGGCGCGCCGGGGTGACCGCCATCCTCGAGGTCACGCTCGGGCCGGACGGCGCGTTCGCCGGCGGCAAGCTGCACGCGGCGGTGCAGCGGCGACCCCACGGTCCCGCCGTCGACCCCGCCGGCCAGGCGGTCGCCATCATCGACGCGCTGGCGCGCGAGGACTTTGGCGCCGCCGCCCCGCGCATCGATCGCGACGGCACCCTGCGGGCCCGAAGCGAGTGAGCTGACATCCCACCGGCCAATCGTCGGCTGGCCTACAGCAGATCCCCGCGTTTCCTGGCTCAGCCGGAAAAAACGTGCGTTTTCCCCCGGTTCACCGGGCAGGCATCCATTAGAATCGGCCGGAGTGGGGTGGTGGGTCACCAATTCGCAGTGGCACCTGCGGCGACCACCACGGGGCTGAAGTCCCCCCGCGCGGCCCGGCGAGGAAGCAGGAAACGTCATGAGCGACCCCAAGTCCGGGCCGGGTAATGGCTCGAGCGGCCCAACGGACAAGACCCAGCTCGCCACCGCCGGCGAGCTGGTGGTCAAACCGCAGCCGGCCAGGCCGGTGGCAGCGACGCCGGTGGCGACGACCCCGGCGGCGACGCCGCGGCCGCCGATGGTCAGCAAGCCGTCCGATCGCACCGTGCACATGCGCGGGCCCGCGGGCAAGGATCCGACCCCGCCGCTG
>Ga0209519_10000916_pt1 | contig 12620 bp, 11 predicted proteins | sample Rifsed13ft1_FD_184005 | JGI IMG/M metagenome (GOLD analysis project Ga0209519, IMG submission 184005) | Soil microbial communities from Rifle, Colorado, USA - sediment 13ft 1 (version 2) | ecosystem: Environmental > Terrestrial > Deep subsurface > Rock core/Sediment | place: Rifle, Colorado...
GAAGATGTGAAACCGATGGTTTTTGCGGGAATTTATCCTGTAGATACTGAAGATTACGAAGAGTTGAGAAACTCTATGGAAAAATTGCAATTGAATGACGCTTCGTTGGTGTTTTTACCAGAAAGTTCAGCAGCTTTGGGATTTGGTTTCCGTTGCGGATTCTTGGGAATGCTACACATGGAAATTATCCAAGAGCGTTTGGAAAGAGAGTTCAACATGACTGTAATTACTACCGTTCCCAACGTTTCGTATTTGGCTTACACCAAAAAAGATCCTACAACACCGCTTATAGTAAATAATCCTTCGGACTTGCCTGAGCCTTCTCGTTTAGACCATGTTGAAGAACCTTTTATAAAAGCTACTATTATCACTAAAGCCGATTATGTTGGAAATGTAATGAGTTTGTGTATCGAAAAACGTGGGTTAATTACCAATCAAACATATTTAACTACGGAACGTGTAGAGTTGACTTTTGATATGCCGTTGGCAGAGATTGTATTTGACTTTTATGACCGTTTGAAAACAGTTTCTAAAGGATATGCCTCGTTTGATTATACGCCAATTGGGATGCGAACTTCTAATTTGGTTAAAGTGGATATCTTATTGAACGCAACTATTGTTGATGCTCTATCATCGTTGATGCATGCTGATAATGCCTATTCTATTGGTAAAAAAATGTGTGAGAAGTTGAAAGAATTAATACCACGCCAACAGTTTGACATTCCTGTTCAAGCTGCAATCGGTGTAAAAGTAATCTCGCGTGAAACGATAAAAGCGTTGCGTAAAGACGTTACCGCTAAATGTTATGGTGGAGATATCTCGCGTAAACGTAAATTATTGGAAAAACAGAAAAAAGGTAAAAAACGTATGAGACTCGTTGGAAATGTTGAAATTCCACAAGAAGCGTTTATGGCTGTTTTGAAGTTGAATGACTAAAAATTATTTTAAATTCTGAATTTGAAATTATAAATGAAACCTGACGATGTAAAAATCGTCAGGTTTTTTTGATTAAGTTTGGATATCAAAAATGATAATTAATGGATCAATATCGAGTTAGCTTAAACACTTTAAATTATACCGATTTAAAAGAAAAATCAGAAATTAAACACTCCGGAGATATAATTTTTTTTGACAATGGAGATTTATTTGGACAATCTGTAATCTTCAAAAATAAAACTTTTACATGCGGGAAATTAATATTTGAAAACATTAGTAATAAAGAAATTAACATTCATTTTTATAACTGTACGTTCAATTGCGAATTAGAATTTGACACGTGTACTTTTGAAGATTTGACATTCACTTCTTGCGATATAAATAGTAGTGTTTTTGTAATTTTAAATCCAAATATAAATTATCTTACTTTTAGGGAAAACACAAATGATATTCGTAATGTAAAAACGAATAATATAAAGGATGGGACAATTGAGATAAACGGAGGAAATATAAATTCTATTGATATTGAAAATATATATTTCAAAAAAGGAAAGCTTATAATTATAAATCTTGATTCTATAGAAAATTGCTCCATTATTCGTTCTACTCTTAATTACGTAACCATTTCTCACTGTAATTTTGAAAGTAATTTCGAATATATTGGAAACAAAAATATTTCAAGAATAGACTCTGCTTTTTTTAATCATTGCAAATTTAATCATTCAAATTTTTTTGGAACAACTTTTAATAGTGATACAAAATTTTCTAATTGTGAATTTTTAAGTGAAACAAAATTTGAAAGTTTAGAAAGTGAAATATTTACTAAAATAAAATTTACTGATTGTGAATTTTTTAAATCTACTATTTTTAACCGAGCTTTAATTCATCAATTATCGTTTGAAAAAAATGTTTTTATAGGTCAAATTTCTCTTCAAGAAACTTATTTTGATATTATAAAAATAGATAGGACAATTTTTGAAAAAGGTGCTTTTTTCGATGATATTCAAATCAAAAAAATTGATAATTGCGATAGAAGAACAATAAGAACTATCAAGCAAGAGCTTCAAAAAGCAGAAAATAAAATTGACTTTAGCAGATTTAGAGTTTATGAATTTAATGCTTACAGAAAAGATATTAGAAAAAAAATAACTGAATTTAAAAAAGATAAAAATCGTTTTCGTCATAGAAAAAGAGAACCCATTCAATTAAAAAGAGATTTATTTATACTTAATGTCAGCGATATTATTTCTGAATATGGAACTGATTGGAAAAGAGCAATGAAATTTACTCTCATAACTGGATTATTTTGGTATTGCATTTTATATCGATATGAAAATTCTGAAACATTGGATTTTAACAACGTAAATGATTTTTTTGTTGGAGCATTTAGGTTTTTCTTAGTGACAGATTTTCATAATCCTTTGATTGAAGAAAGCCCAAAAACATATTTAACAAGTGGCTGGAGTTGGCTAATTTTTATTTTAGGCAAAATCTTTATCGTCTTTGGCATTTATGAAATGATTCAATCATTCAGAAAATTTAAAGCATAAAATATTATTTAAATATAAAGAGTAAACCTGACGATGTAAAAATCGTCAGGTTTTTTTGTTTTTATTTATCCTTTAACCATTCAAACAATCGTTTTGCATCTTCAAATTTAAACAATTGGGTTCCTTCATTCATCGTTGCTGCTGAACCGCAAGCAACTCCCCAACGCATGACTTCTTTCAGACTTTTATTCTGCGAAAGTGCCCAAACCATTCCCCCCACCATACTGTCTCCAGCGCCAACAGTACTTTTTTTGACCACATTGGGAGCCGGTACAAACTCATAAGAATCTTTTGTAACCAATACTGCGCCTTGCGGGCCAAGGGAAACAACTACAATTTCTGCGCCGCCTTTAGCAATGATTTGTTTAGCAGCTTGGTTGACTTCTTCCAGCTCTAATCGCTCCACACCAATGAGTTTTGCCAGTTCGCCTACATTGGGTTTTATCATATATACTCCAGTTTCCAGTACTTTTTCCAGTGCTTCCCCAGAGGTATCTACAATTAGTTTAGCATCTGATTTTTTTGCGATTTCGGCTATTTTTTGATAAAAATCAGTCTCCAAATCTTTATTTAAACCGCCACTTACTACTAGAAATTTAGGATTAAGTTCTTGAACAGTTTTAATGATCTTCTCTTTTTCAGCTGATAAAATAACTGGTCCCGGAAAACTAAAACGATATTGAGAATTCGTATTATCATCAACACCCACGAAGCTTTCTCGCGTCCAGTTTTGGATTTCGACAGGCCAACATTCTATCATTTCTTTGCTTACCAGCCCTTCCAGCATTTTACCTGTAGGCCCTCCAGAAGTAAAAACAGCCAATGAAGTCCCGCCTATACGAGAAATTGCTTTAGACACATTAATTCCACCTCCTCCGGCATCATATTGAGGTTCTTCACAACGTATTTTTTGCTCAGCTACCAAACCTTTGAAATGAGCGCTTTTGTCCAAAGCAGGATTCACTGTTAGAGTAACGATATCAAATGATTTCATTTTTTTAATTTTAATAAATTAAAGATGCAAAAAAAATGGCACAAATTGACCCAATTCAAGGCGAAAATTTCTTTGTATATTTGCAACCTCAAAAGAAAGAAAAAAAATGATTGAAGATAAAAGCCCACAACGAACAAGTATCGCACAATTAGGAGAATTTGGATTGATTGACCATTTGACAAAAAACTTTGAAATCAACCAGCCTTCAACTCTAAAAGGGATTGGCGATGACGCTGCAGTTTTGGATTTCAAAGATAAAAAAGTAGTTGTTTCTACTGATTTATTGATTGAAGGTGTACATTTTGATTTAGCTTATATGCCTTTAAAACATTTAGGGTATAAAGCAGTCGTGGTTAACATCTCTGACATTTGTGCGATGAATGCTAAAGCAACACAAATTACAGTTTCTGTTGCTGTTTCTAATCGTTTTCCACTAGAAGCTTTAGAGGAATTATTTGCAGGAATCACACATGCTGCCAATGAATATAAAGTAGATGTTATTGGCGGAGATACTACCTCTTCCCAAAAAGGATTAATCATTAGCATTACTGCAATTGGCGAAGCTGATGAAGAAGAAATCGTTTATAGAAATGGTGCAAAACAAACTGATTTATTGGTAGTAACAGGTGATCTTGGCGCTGCTTATATGGGATTGCAAGTTTTAGAACGCGAAAAGCAAGTTTTTCAGGTTAATCCAAATTCACAGCCAGATTTAGATGCTTATACATACTTAATTGAACGCCAATTAAAACCGGAGGCACGTAAAGATGTTCGAACTTTATTACATGCTTTAGAAATAAAGCCAACTTCAATGATTGACATTTCAGATGGATTATCTTCAGAAATTATGCATTTATGCAAGCAGTCAAAAGTGGGATGTAATTTATACGAAGATAAATTACCAATAGATCCCCAATTTATAAATGTATGTGAGGAATTTAATATTGATAGTACGACTGTTGCGATAAATGGCGGTGAAGATTACGAACTGCTTTTCACTATTGCTATGGAAGACTTTGAAAAAATAAAAGGAAATCCAAATTTCTCTATCATTGGTCACATGACACAAGAAAGTGAAGGGATTCATTTAATAACTCGAGCCAATACAAAAATTGCTTTAAAAGCGCGTGGTTGGGACGCCATCAGAGAAGAATAATAATTTTAATTAAACAAAAAAGACACTGAATAAGTGTCTTTTTTGTTTGATTATTTAAAAAGCTAAAAAAGCAATCCTCTATTTTTAGCTTCTCGAACTAATTCAATATCGCTGCCTTCTTCCACTTTCAACAATTCTTTTAAATTTATTTTTCTTCTTTCAATCGCACCTAAAGATATTGGGATGTATTGCGGTATATCATTCAACTTGGTTCCTTTAGATAAATGAAATAAAATTTGTTTGTCAAATTGGTCAATTTCTATGGTATCTTCTTCAGACAAGTTCAACATTTTCACAACTGATTCACTATAATAGGTTTTACCTTTTATAACCTTGTCAAAAGCAAAAAGCAATTCATCAAATGTCAAATCATTTTTTATGACCAAACCACTTGGGTTAATCGTTTTGATAATGGTCTTTATTTTCAATAATTCGGTATACATCGTCAGCAAAATAATTTTGCAGTTGGGCATATATTCAGAAATCAATTTTGCCAAATCCTCTCCATTATAAATTCCTTTTTCTTCATAAGGAGGCATACTAATATCTAAAAATGCAATGTCAAAAACTATAGTATCGGGGTTGGTAATAATATTATATGCCGATTCACAATCTTTGGCCTGACTAATTAAAAAATCAAAGTCTTTAGGATTATATCTTGTTATCGCATTTTTATATCCTTCAATGATAAAAGGGTGATCATCAACGATTAATATATTATTTTTAGTTAATGTCTTTACATTTGCGGCAATAGTCATTTCTATGTAAGTATTTGTTTGTTTTCAAATGGAACTGCAACAGTTATGATTGTTCCTTCTCCTTTTTTTGATTGTATATCAACAGTTCCATTGCATTCTATGGTACGGGATTGTATGTTTAGTAAACCAATCCCCTTTTTTGATTTCTTTGTATCGAATCCCTTTCCGTCATCAGTAATAGTTAAAAATAAGTCTCCGTCCCTCTTTTTAATTTCTACTTTAATGCTATTTGCTTCAGCGTATTTATTGATATTTTGAAGTGATTCTTGGATAATCCTGTATAAATTTATTTTAACGGAATTGTTTACTAACTCCCATTTTATAGTTCTGTCAATAATTGCAATTAATTGGGGCTTATATGTCTTTTTTTGCTCTTCAAGCAAATTGTCTACAATGGCAACGAAGTTATTAATTAATTCTGATTTTTCTCTATTCAAATCATGTGAAATTTCACGAATATCCTGTTCTATATTTTTTAATTCAGCCAAATAACTGATTCGTTGGTTAATTGCTGGTTCATCATTAAATTTATTTAAACCGTCTAAATTCATTCGTACTCCAAACATCCTACCCAAAACGCCATCATGCAATTCCTGGGCTACTCTTTTTTTCTCTTGCACCCGATTTGTCTCAATGGTATTTTGTTGTGAAATCATTAAATTATAAATCTCTTCGTTCACCTTTTGCTGTTCTTGTTTAAACAGTAATTCTCTGTTTTTAGTTTTTTGAGCTTTCAGCATATATAAAAACAACCCCAATACAGTAATAGCACTGAACCCGAATAACAAAGTTCTGTTTTTGGTCTCCAAATCAGTATTCTCCCCTTTTATTTGATCCGTTTCATATTCTATACGGGTAAATTTTTCGCCCATTTGTCGTTCGGACTTTTGTAAACTGTCATTAATACGAATGTATTCCTTTGAATAAACAGAGGATTTTTTGGGTTCTATAACTGCCAACTGTTTTAGGGCTACTAAAATATTACGGGAGACATTTGTGCTACGTGCTAATGAGAGGGCTTCTTTAGAATACCTTAACGCTTTAATTGAATCATTTTTTGAAGCGAAATATTCAGATAAATGGACTTTATTAACAAATATGCCCGACGGCATTTTTAAACTATCCCCTACTTTCAATGACTGGTAAAATAGTTGCGGCAAGCCTTCCGTTTCTTTTAATTTAAATTTTGCATAAGCCAAATTATCCAATAACATCGCATATAATGATGGTTTTTGAATAATAAGGTTTTTTTCTTCTAATCCTTTTTTAAAATACCTTTTTGCGAGCAAGTAATTTTGCGAACTGAGATAAAGAAATCCGATATTATTATAAGAAGTGGCTCTAGATTGAAATTCTAATGGTATTATTTTATCATCAATTATAGACAATGCTTTATTATTATAGACAATAGCATTTTCATATTCGCCAAGCTCATTATATATTAGTCCCAAAAGATTATAAGAATCGTATAAAATATTATTTATTTGTTTTTCGCTTTTAATTACTCGTAAAGCATTGAAAACTGCTTTTTCACTCCCTAAAAAATCACCCGCTTGATATTGTAAAGTAGCTTTATTAAGTAATACTTTAGCCAAATTAAAATTATCCCCCATTTTATTATACATCTTTTCTGATTTAATATAAAACAAGAAAGCAGTGTCTAAAATTGCCTGTGAATCATAATAATCCCCTAAATAGGTATAGGCTTTCGTCATATTTATTGTGTCATTAGCAATTTCAGAATTCTTTAAAACAAGATGTACCGTTTTATTAAAGTCTTTCCAATTCTTTATGTTATAATACCGATTAGCCACTTTGAACAAATTTACTCGGTTTAGTGAGTCATTTTCCTGGTTAATAACGATATTAAATGCTTTTTTAGTAAACAATAGTCTCTTGTCTTTGGCCAAATTAAAATCATTTGCTAATGAAAAATAAACGGAAAGACTGTCTGCTGATGAAGTAACAGAAATGTTTTCTGGTTTTTTTCTGGCACAACCAAAAAAAACAAAAATCAGAATAAAATAAGGAAGTATGTAGTATTTATTTTTCAATAGTTGCTAATGATTTTAATCAAAAATACTAAAATAAAACTATTGATATAAAAAAAGCTATCAAAGATTTGATAGCCTAAATATTATTTAAAAAACTTTGTTAAAATTATTAATCTACTTTCACATCGTTTTTTACAGAACCTTGTCCGATGATATCTACTTTCACATCATTTTTTACAGAACCTTGTCCAATGATATTTAAATTTGTTTTATTGTCTACTTTTGTATTATTTGAAGTTTCCGATGTAGTAAATGAAGTTAGGATCATTACTAAAGAGAATAAACCGATTGTTAAGATTGCTTTTTTCATAATAGGGGATTTTTTATGTTTTTAATTGATTTTACGATAGTTAAGATTCTTTTAGCAAGAATTTCATTAGTAAAACTACAAAGGGATTCTCAAATTTTCCTACAAAAAAAGGCGTTTATGGTGGAATATAGCCAACTAATAGTGAATGACGTTCAAATTAGGGTAAATGGCTGTTTTTTAGATTTCAAGGTAATTCCCATTAGAGAAATCAGAGATAATCAGGTCAACATTTGTTTTGTAGGATTTAGAAAAAGGAAGTTTAACAGTAGTGTTTTTAATATAACATAACGTATTTCCGGTATGTATTCGAGAAATATAATTGCGGTTTACGATATAACTGTTGTGAATTCTAATAAAAGGAAAAGCCAAAATCCCTTCAAAATGCTTCAGTGTTTTAAATGCGGTAATCATTTCACCATTATTAAGATGTATATCGGTAGAATTATTATCTGCCTGAAGATAGCAAATGTCTTTGGCGTCAATATACCTGTAATCACCATAGGATTTTATACACAACACAAGCGGTTTTTCTTCATTTACAGGTTTAGTTTGTAAATTAGAGACAGGGCTTTCATTTAGGACAATTGTTTGCTCTGGCGCTTGAATTGGAGTACGCGATTTATTCAACTTCAAAATTAATTTCACAAAATCAATTTTTATCACAGGTTTCAATAAATAATCCGCTACTTCATATTGGATTGCCTCAAAAGCCAAATCTTTATTGGTAGTGGTGATAATGATTTTCGGAATCACATTCAAGAATCTATATAATTCATTGATAAGTGCCAGTGATAAGTTACTTTCTTTATTAACTGGATTAATTTCGAGAAAAATTAAATCTGGTTTAAATTCTAATATGAGATTTAAGCCATCTGTATAATTATTTGCTGTTGCCACAAAAACAAGCTCCGAAAAGCCATCGGCAACGGCTTTCGTATTCAAAAAACTTTCCTGATTATCGTCAATAATAATGTACGAATAATTCATCAATTGTTTTTCCTAATGTGGTTAGGTATTTTATCAGACGCCCAAAGTACAATAGATTTCAAATTATTAAATTATGTGAGTAGTTTGGATCAACTAATTAAACTAAAAAAGAATTTTTTTACTTCAAAATCCTTGTTAACATTCTAAAAATAAGCATTTAACAACTTTTCAATAGATCTTGTTAATATGTTTCAAACAAATGTTAATACATTAAGACGAAGTGCAAATAAATCCGATAAAGTACATAAATCTTATTTTAAAAGAAACTCATAAATAAATTCATTTCGTATTACCGGATTAAAAAAAATTGATAAAACAAAAAAGCTTCCCGTTTTGGAAAGCTTTTTCATATAAATCATGATTTGATTACATTTTCATTAACCAATTTTTAATCGAAACTTCATTTTCTATGATTGATTTCAAGTCTGACATTTTTACACGATCCTGTTTCATGGAATCTCTGTGACGAATTGTTACGGTATCGTCTTCAACAGTTTGATGATCAACCGTAATGCAAAATGGAGTACCAAGAGCATCCTGCCTTCTATAACGTCTTCCTACAGCATCTTTTTCATCGTAAGCCACGTTGAAATCCCATCTTAAATCGTCAACGATTTTATGTGCGATATCTGGCAATCCGTCTTTTTTGACTAACGGTAAAACTGCCGCTTTTGTTGGAGCTAAAACTGATGGTAATTTCAGAACTGTTCTTGTAGAACCGTCTTCTAATGTTTCTTCTTTTAATGAAGTCGCGAAAACAGCTAAGAACATTCTGTCTAAACCAACTGAAGTTTCCACTACATAAGGAACATAATTCTGGTTCAATTCAGCATCAAAATATTGTAATTTTCTACCTGAAAATTGTTCATGTGCTTTCAAATCAAAATCCGTACGAGAGTGAATTCCTTCCAATTCTTTGAATCCAAAAGGGAAATTAAATTCAATATCAGCAGCCGCATTTGCATAATGTGCTAATTTTTCGTGATCGTGGAAACGATAATTTTCTCTTCCTAAACCAAGTGATAAATGCCATTTTAAACGAGCTTCTTTCCAGAATTCATAATGCTTCATTTCTTCGCCTGGACGTACAAAAAATTGCATTTCCATTTGTTCAAACTCCCGCATACGGAAAATAAATTGTCGCGCAACAATCTCATTTCTAAACGCTTTACCGGTTTGTGCAATTCCAAAAGGAACTTTCATTCGTCCTGATTTTTGTACATTCAGGAAATTCACAAAAATACCCTGAGCCGTTTCCGGACGCAAATATAAATCCATTGCCGTATCAGCTGATGCTCCTAATTTAGTTCCAAACATCAAGTTGAATTGACGCACTTCGGTCCAGTTTCTAGAACCTGTTTCCGGATCAGCAATTTCTAATTCTTCGATTAATGCTTTTACATCATCTAAATCTTCGTTACCAAGCGAACGAGCCATTCTTTCCAAAATTTCTCTTTCTTTGGCTTTGTATTCAATTACTCTAGCATTTGTAGTTACAAATTCCTGTTCGTTGAAAGCATCACCAAAACGAGTTCTTGCTTTTTCAATTTCTTTGATTGCTTTTTGATTCAGCTTTTCGGCATAATCTTCAATCAAAACATCGGCTCTATATCTTCTTTTCGAATCTTTATTGTCAATTAATGGATCGTTGAAAGCATCAACGTGACCTGATGCTTTCCACGTTGTTGGGTGCATCAATATAGCCGCGTCAAGGCCAACAATATTATCGTTCATTTGAACCATCGCTTTCCACCAATATTCGCGTATGTTCTTTTTTAATTCTACTCCGTTTTGTGCATAATCATAGACTGCACTTAAACCATCGTATATTTCGCTTGACGGAAAAATAAATCCGTATTCTTTTGCATGCGAAATTACATTCTTAAATAAATCTTCTTGTTTTGCCATAATAGTGCAAAAATATAAAAAGTGAACTTAAAAAAAAGAAAATTGTTAAAGATTGAAGCATTGATTTGTCTATTTTTATAAATAAATCCTTGATTACATGTTTGAAAGCCTTATAAATCTCTTTTTCCCAAAAGTCTGTTCTGGGTGCAGCTCCTTTTTAGTATCAAATGAGAATGTGATTTGTACGGTTTGCAGGCACGATCTTCCGTTGACTAATCATCACTTAAATTCGGAAAATGATGCCTTCAAAAAGTTTTACGGAAGAATTCCTGTAATTCACACTTCGGCTTTGTTTTATTTTCATAAAAAAGGAATTGTACAGGAACTCATCCATAATTTGAAATACAAAGGACATGAAGAAATAGGAGGAATTCTTGGCGAATGGTATGCCGAAGATTTAAAAAACATTGATTTATTAAAATCAGTTGATGAAATTATTCCGGTTCCGTTGCATCCAAAAAAATTAAAAGAAAGAGGATACAATCAAGTAACGGCTTTTGGCGAAGCGCTTTCTTCAAGTTTAAATATTGATTACAATGATTCGCTGTTGATTCGGAATGTGTATTCAAAAACGCAGTCCAAGAAAAACTTATTGGGAAGAACGGAAGGAATCGAAACTATTTTTGATGTTTCCTTTACTGAAAAAGACCACAACAAACATTTCCTTTTAATTGATGACGTAATCACAACAGGATCAACATTAGAAGCTTGTTCCAGAGCTTTACTAAAAATTCCCGGCGCAAAAATCAGTGTTGTTTGTATGGCGATGGCGCAATCGTAATTTAAAAAACATAATAGTAATTTTAGCCACTGTGGTTTTTTTAGCCCTGATTGAAGTGGAAATCCTTTCTAGTCCTGAACTTGTTTCAGGACTAGAAAGATTGTAGTGGAAAGCAGGAAATAGCTCCTAAAAATAAGCCTGTTAGGGTTAGATTTCGAATTAAAAAGAGCATACTATCAATTATTTTAATGAAATTATAACGAAATAGAATTTCCGATTACAAAGTTAAATGTATAAATTTGAATCAAATTTTATTATAAATTAATTTAAACAATCATATTATGGCTTTTGAATTACCACAATTACCTTATGCGTATGACGCATTAGAACCTTATATTGATGCACGCACGATGGAAATTCATCATACAAAACATCATAACGCTTACATTACAAATGTTAATGCAGCGATTGCCGGAACAGATTTAGAAGGTAAAACTATTGAAAATATCTTGATTAATCTTGACATGAAAAACATGGCAGTTCGTAACAATGGTGGTGGATTTTACAACCACAATTTGTACTGGACTGTAATGACTCCAAATGGAGGCGGACTTCCAACTGGTGATTTATTGGCTGCAATCGAAGCTGCTTTTGGAACTTTTGAAGAGTTTAAAGCAAAATTCAGCAAAGCTGGTATTACACAATTTGGTTCTGGTTGGGCTTGGTTATGTGTTCATAAAGGTGGAAAACTAGATGTATGCGGTACTCCTAACCAAGACAATCCATTAATGCCAGGCGTAGGTTGTGGTGGAACTCCAATTTTAGGAATGGATGTTTGGGAACATGCTTATTACTTGCATTATCAAAACAGAAGACCTGATTACGTTGAAGCATTTTTCAATATAATTAACTGGACTGAAGTTTCAAGAAGATATGCTTTAGAGAAATAATTTTTTTATTAGATGAAAGAGACAAGATGAAAGACTTATGAAAATATTTCTTTAAATCTTGTCTCTTCTTTCTTTTCTCTTGTAAACAAAAAGCGCCGATTTCAAATTTGAAATCGGCGCTTTTTGTTTATCTGTTTTTTCTTGGCTTTATTCCAATAAAAAAGGTGGAATTGCTTCCACCCTTTTTGCCCCAAATCTACCATAAACTTAACCTACTAATGTTATATGGTGGAGTAAATTTATACTAGTTATATGTTCTAAACAAATAAATTAGATGAATAACATATAAAAACGTT
>Ga0209519_10000918_pt1 | contig 12596 bp, 23 predicted proteins | sample Rifsed13ft1_FD_184005 | JGI IMG/M metagenome (GOLD analysis project Ga0209519, IMG submission 184005) | Soil microbial communities from Rifle, Colorado, USA - sediment 13ft 1 (version 2) | ecosystem: Environmental > Terrestrial > Deep subsurface > Rock core/Sediment | place: Rifle, Colorado...
CGTCTTTTGCCAGTAAGAACGATCCTGGGATACCGCCGTGGCATGGGCAATTTCCTCATAAAGCGACAACTCGGACTTGGGAACCTTGAGCACGGCCAGAATTTCATCTCTGGTCCACTTCTTTTGCTGGATAAATTCCATTTCTTTTTGCGATTGCCCAGTTGGTTGGTACTTGGTACCAGAATGGAGCATGGCAACTCGATGGGCATTGCCCGAACCACGATGACGTTCTTCCCACAGGTCAATTTGCTGCCTTGCCTGCATCGTCGTCATACGCTTATCGGTGGTAAGGATACCAGATGGGATACCGCCATTCTGAAAAAACGAATAAGTATAATTGCCAATCGCGTAATCAACCGAAATACCACGCATGGCCGCTTGAATCGGTGACAACCCTCGGATCGGATCATAAGGGTTAAAAAATCTGAAAGTAAGCACTTGATCAAATCGTAATGGGATCGCTTCACCAGTAAAATCAGCTCGATAAACCCAACCTAAAAACTTTCCGGCACCATAATCAATAATTGGCTCCATGAAAGATGCGCCAACTGGTGTCATCGAACGGGGAATTTCATTGATCGACTCACGGTCCAACACCCAATGAGCCACCCCGTCCAGATTCAAATAAGCCGTGGTGTACTCGATAAGCTGGTAAGAAGTAACCAGATCATTAGGCCGTTGAAACAATTCATACAGTTGTAATTGAGCCCCGGTACTGAATTCATCAATATCTTGCGGCTGATCCTTTGGCCCATGTTGCCAACGTAACGAAACACAAGATAAATTTTGCGCTATTGACCTGATTGCCCCATACACCCACGCATTGGTACGATAGACATCAGAGGAAGAAGGCTGATACCAGTCCTTCGGATAAGTAAAAGCACTATCGGCAATCAAACCTACAGGCCCATGAACAGCAATCGAAGCCCCAATACTTTTTTTGATGGATTTTTTAGCTACAACGACAGATGAACCGTTTTTCCTGGCCATGGCGCGATTATATCGCACTGTGAATACTAGCCCAAAAAAAATCCCAGATAATTTTCATTACCTGGGATAAAAGGAAAAAGATGAATCAGTTAACCTTTGGAATATTCCAATGGAATATTTAAAACTCAACTCCGACAGCCGTCATTTCCTCTTCGTAAAGCTTATCATTGATAGTCGCAATCACGTCAGTAAAATCATCGTGCCCACCAATTGCATGAGTTACGGTCATCTGCCCAGAAGCTAAATATTTCACTTGAAGTGTACGAAATTCATCAATCATATCTTCGTTATACGGTAACGAAATGAGCTCTTGCTTGATAGTCGAACGAAGCTTACCGTACTTCTGCTTATGCATGGACGCTGTCCATACCTCCACAATCACGTTCATACCCTTGGCTTCAAGAGTCTTAGAAAAGGCATCGGACTCATATTGATCGGCAATAATTTCAAAAATATCGTACGCCTTATATAAGTAAGCCAATTTTGCCACGGCTTCGTCATGAATGTCCCTATCGTAGGTAGGCTCAATTGCCTCAAGAACGTCGATTACTACCCTGTTTCTGTCATTTGCAGCCGGTTCTGAATGGCCGACCCCAATAACAAACCTATCCCGATCTCCGAAGGCAGTATCAATCGCCATAACATACTGAAATTCCTTCTTTGGTAATAGATTTTCATTATCTTCTCTACATACCCTACGGACATCTCGTTCTGGTACCAAGGGCGACAAAGCTTCACCAAACTCAGCTCCATACTCCTGATAGTAAGCTAACGGTGAAAGACGTTTATGTTTCTCCAATTCCTCTTTAGGAAAATCAGGCCGCATTTTCCAGGTGGGGGATTTGATCACCGTGTAATACTCACGATTCTTCAGGCGATCCCTGTACCGCTCCCAAAGAAAACCTCGTTTCTCCCCTGGAGAGGAAAATATAACCCGCTTCGCTAACGAACCAAATTTAATTTGCGATGGAAGAATCGCATTATAAATATCCCAATCAGTCACCATATCCTTCGATTCTTTAGCATAATAAGCAATTTCGTCAAGAAGCGCGCAACCTATTCCATATCCTCGCCCAACCCTGGCTGAACAAGGGAGAGCAGTAATTGCTGCACCAGTTTTGAGTACCATAACGCCAGTCTTTGAATAAGGAAACTCCGAACGTTGCGCCATGGAAGGCGAATCAACAATCAGCGAACGTAAATGCGGCGAACGATGGATTTTAGAAAAAATCATATTCCTGCCGATATCAATAGCGTGTTTCTCGCGCACGGAGATAGCAAATACCCAAGCCATCTCACTACCTTTATTGTAATCCGCCCAAGGATTGCAACAGGCTTCATAAGCGGCAATAATCGAAGCTAGAGTAGACTTGGAAGACTGACGACCTAGAATAAAAATAATCTCTTGAAATTCTTTACCCCGCCATTTAGGCATCGAGGAACCAATGATCGTCCGAAAAGTCTGTTTCTCCTCCAGATCCATTGGTATCTGGTAAATCCACTTGAGCACCGCTACTTGGGTAGGCAGCAACTGGAAGTTCATCAATACCGGATCGCTCGCAAACTCGATTATGTTTATCTTCTCCCGTAGATTCATTTTCCTCAAAATTCACATCAACAGGTTTTCCAGGTTTCTTCATTACTGCCTTGGCTTCAATGTAACGGGCAAAAGCAGTATTGTCCAGAGAATTAGAAGAACTGCCCTTGAGCGACGCTCTGATTAACTCTCTTCCCTTGGGGTTCAATCCATACATGGCTAGTTGAAGTTGGTATAAAGAAAGCAATCTAGGGTATTCCTTGGCTAGATCCGGAAGAAAATGAAAGATTTCTTCCCCTTTACCAATACCCTCATGAATATACCCATACTGGTTGAAATACATCTCGAATAACACAATAACCCCGTGCAAGGAAGCTAACGCCCTCAAACCCATATCATCACCACGTTCAGGATTGATAAACTCTGAACGCATGGCATTCAGAATGAATTGCTCAGTGGCTACCGCCATGGCACGACAAGTCGAATCAGTATCGTTAGCATAAGAACAAGATTCACGAAGGAAACACCTAGAACAATCACCAATATGTACGGTAGTCTGGAGAACCTTCCGTTCCCTGGCCAAAACTGAAATAATATTTTCTTCTTTATGTTTACGTTTGACTACTGAAATAGATTTTTTCTCGGCAACTAACTTATATTTATTTTTCGCCATGAATCTTCTTCCGTAAAATCTTTTTCCATTTCAATTCCGGCACCTCATACCAGTTATCAGTCTGACCAGAACGCTCATCACTTGAACAATGGTAACATAGCCAATACTCTGGTTGAGTTACAACAAATTTAATCTTCCTACCGTGAGTAGTAAAGATCCCACAAAGAAGACATTGATGTAACTGACGCTTTTCTTCCATTTTTATAGTTTGTATTTATTCCATTGGAATATTCCAAAGGTTAATAATAAACATACCATCTGACGAAGAAGAATATGATAACTGCCCATACGGCAACAGAAAACAAAATCCAACTTAAAATTCGATAATCTTTTTCCATAGCCCTGATACTACCATAGATTAAAAAATAATCAACCAGATTTTTAAAATTTTTGTTGACAATTTTGTTGGGTATGATAAGATATGGGTACTGTTAAGGCGTTACTAGATTGTTTCAGACTAACCGTTTCCATGGTAACGCCTTTTATTTCAAACCAATGACTTACTTTTTATAGGAGACATAATGGAAGAGAACTATTTTCCAAAATTCGCGGACATGATGACTAACGCTATCAAAACTAAATTTTCCAAGGATATTATGGAATGCTGGGACAAAAGAGAGATTGGGCAACTTGATCATCTTCACTCATCAGTAAATATTCCGTTAACCATAGAAGCAAAAATGATGCACGATAAAGGACTGGGGGCTTTTATTGTCGAAGCTAGAATAAAAAACAAAGAATTTCCAGAAGATGGCAGTTGTATCGCACGACAAGTATTTACTGATAAAACCTTAGATTCAGCAAGCCTCTCAATCATACTAGCTCAGGTATTTCATGGACTCTATGACGATATAATAAATGCCTTCATCGAAAAAAAATTAATCAAGGGAATTAGAAATGACTAGTGTGTTTATTCGCTACAACCCACAAAACAAACTTCGTTACCATCTTGCCATGGCCTGTTTAGAACGCTGGGCAATGGAACCGGAAGCAGACATCGTTTTATGTGTTGACAAAAACTGTCCTTACTTCCCACATACCGATTTATCCCATTGGAGAAGAATGTTTTTACCCTCAGAATACTTCTGGATCGAAGCCAAGAAATACGCCGAGGAATGGACTCAATCGAATATCTACGTAGTCGCCGATGACGATCAACTACTTCTAGGTACGAACTGGATTAAAAAAGGCGTAGAAGTACTAGAGGATAACGAAGAATACGGTATGGTAGCAGCCTGGAGTAAAAACGAAGAACATAAATTCAATTCAATGGATAGTCCTACTAGTGAAATTAACGATTTAACTAATTTTTCCATCGGTTGCCCTTATTTCATTAAGAAAGGAACGATAAAGAAATTCGCTGAAGCACCCATCATGAAACAGGATTCGGTACTATCCCAACATATCAGAGAACAAGGATTGAAACTAGGATTCGTAAAGTGTTTGAGATACAACCATCTCGGTACTGGATTCTCTACCGCCGATAAGAACCATTGGCTAGCGTAAAATATTCCAAAGGCATATTCCATTAGTTAATTTAAAAAACAAGGCATAACATGGATAAACTAGAAAAACCTAAATGGACTGAATTTGATGGAACCAGTAGTGAACTGGAAATGAGTGAACTGCTCTATGGACTGGTAAGAATGTTAAAACCAAAATTACTAGTTGAAACTGGAACCTACAAAGGTTTCACAACAGCATGGCTAGCTGACGCGATAAAAGAAAATAATTACGGAGAATTTATCTCCTGCGATATTAACGAAGAATATATCACGCTAGCCCAAAAATATCTTAGCAGTTTAGAATTATCTAAATTCGTAGAATTAAGATGTATTTCCAGCTATCTCGTGGAAGAGTTAAAAGAAGCAGACTTTATTTATTCCGACAGCGATTACCAATGTAGAGCAAAGGAAATAGAACTAGCTAAAAAAGGCTGTATTATAGTTATTCACGATACTTCTCTAGAGAGCTGGAAGAGGTATTCCCCAACTTCAAAATATTTAGGGGATACGCTAGCTACTTATGATGGATTAACCTTCGATGTCTCTAGAGGATTCTCCATCATCCGAAAATAATAAAAGCCGGATATTTCTACCCGGCTTTCTTTGTTCGTTCGACTAGTATGGGGGTACCAACTAGACCAGTATTCTATCTCACCTACTTGTTTAATCAAAAAAATATTTAAAAATAAAAAAACATACCACTCGCATTTCTGCAAGCAGTATGTTATATCGAATAATATGAAAAACCCGATGGGTTCTCATCTTGACACCACCTACGGAAAAGTCAAGGATATTTTTTGCCTAGCCCAACCAGTAGACAAGCATCATAAACTTGTAGGGCGAGATACTAAGCAGACAAGCACAAGAGCAGGCGCTGTCTCCCCTGACAACCTGCAACTGAACTCCCAAAAGGATTACTTGCTTGGATCGTTGTATCGTGGATCGGGTAATTCAGTCTATGGGAAGACACATCCCTATTTGAATTTAGAAGATCTGGTCTTCTGCATTCAAGGCAGTAATAGTTACTTTAAAAAGAATAATTCAGCTTGGAAGCGGATTAGCCCGATTGCTAATTATTTTGATTCTAGTAACGAAAATAATTTGTTGAATATTGGTGATATCCAACAATTACTTTTACTACCATTGATTGTTAGTATTTCTAGTATTTTATATTTCTATTTTTCTAGTATTTCATCTCCTCATCATTCTCTTTAATACAGAAATACAGAAATACAGAGAAGACCGGATACGCCAGCTCGACGACTCGCTGCCAACTTCTAAGTTCAGTAGGTAAAGGGGATGATAGGTCTAGATGATTAAAATAATAGTCAATTAACTTATGGAATATGTCTTTGGAATAAATTATGGAAACACTAGAGAATAAAACTAATCGTGCCTTCTTTAAGAAGATTTTAGATGACTTGAATCGTCAGTTATACGATTTTGATATACGTTTGGAGAGACTAGAAAAAAGACTAGAGAGAATTGAAATCGTTAAAATAACCGAGACGCCAGTCGAAGATATTCCCACTATAGATGACCTACATACCGTCAGAGATGACTTGACAAGTAGGATAGATGATATCTGGAAAGCAGTTAAAGAAATTTTGAAAAATAGTGAAAAAGGTTCTTGACATTTGTTAAACCTGTGATAGAATATGGGTACACTAAAAGAACCTAATAACTAAAAAATGGAGGTGCATTAAATAACCCAAAACCTTCTCTTCTCACTTCTTTCCAAGGTGTCTTGGAATAAACCAAGGCACCTTTTTAAACCGCCTACACAACACAAATGAAAGCAGAAAAAACAAATTTAGTAGAATTGATTATACTTCTTCTATTAAAAGATGAAGTTAAATCTGGGGTAGATTTGAACTCTGAATATGGTCTTCTGGTAGAGCGTGATATCGGTACATCCATTTATGTTTTACTGAACAGAATGGTAGCTAAAAAATTTATCGTTACTGGATCAACTAACACTTATCCATTTAAAGGATACGAGATAACCGATGCCGGTAAAAAAATATTCGATAAGTATTATAAAATTTTTAACTTGAAAGAAGGGGTAAGACTACAAGAAGAAATACAATAGAAATATTCCAAAGGTTAAAAAGGAAAATGATGAATCTTTACTTAATCTCACAGACAGAAAATCGCGGCTATGATAGATACGATGCAGCAGTAGTAATTGCTGAAACTGAAGATGAAGCACGTAACATGCACCCAATGGATTTTAAAAAGCTTTCCATAGTACCAAAAGACAAACCATTAGACCTTGATGATTGGACTATACCTAAAAACGTCAAAGTTATTTTTCTTGGTATTGCGGCGAATGAAGCAAAGCCAGGAATTGTTTTGGCTTCATTCAATGCGGGATAAAGAAAATCACTAGCGGGAGACTGATGCTCCATGGAAAGCATGAAGAAATTAGTCGATAGAAAAATCCAAGCCCTCTTCAAGGCTAACAGACCAAAAGATAGAAAATTTTTTTTTCAGTTGCTAGTCGAGGCCGGCAAAAGGGATGTCATTGAAGCCGAAGAATTTATGATTGATCTTTTCGGAGAACGACTCGAATGCAAAGAACCTGGATGCGGCAGCTTCGATTTTAAAGGCTTTATATGCTGGAATTGCGAGAAGAGGATCGAATGAAAGCCTACTTTAAATGTTGCCCAAGGTGCGGGGAAGACACGGTTACCGCAACCTTACCAATTGATGATTATTGTTCTGTTTGCGGGGAAGATATCCGGCAATACATACTTAACAAAATAGAAATTTGTGAGGTCGTACAAGAGAAAACGAAAGGTGGTGTCGGAGAAGATTAATATGGGTGGCGAAAGAAGGGGTTACAATTGTTTTTTAAATGGAGGTCAATATGTTTTATTTGATAGCTGTTCTGGGCTTGTCTCAAATCACTAGCTCCGTGGCTGTGGCCACGGTGACTGGAAACTCTGGAAGTCCGATAGCGGTGGGCGTCACCGGCACGACCACGCCAACCCCGGTTACCGGGTTCACCTGTGCGATTGCCGGCTCAACCACACGCCTTACCGGGATCGTTCCGGGGCCGGTATTGAGTGGCAATGCGGCGCTTTTTTTCCAGACCGCAATCGAGCCCGATCATGTCCGGGTGGCCTGTGTCTTTGCCTTGCCGCCGGATGCCAGCGGCTCGTTGGTGCTGAATGACACGACGCTATTCACCCTCAATTATCTGGTGCCCGCCTGTTCTGCGGAGGCCGTTGTACTAAGCCCGTCATCTGCTTTTGGCATCGAGGTCCTGTACTCGCGCCTACCAGGCCTGGCGCCGATTGTCCCGGACCTTGTTCCTGGCGGCTACAATTCAATCGTCAATGACCACGCTTTCCAGCGCGGTAACGTCAACCGTGGCTCGCCGAACGTCAACATTTCCGACGCCATTGATCTCTTGCACTTTCTGTTTTTCGGGTTCATCCCGTCTTTCGACTGTGCTGGAGCCCTGGACGCAAACAACGATGGTGTCTATGATATTTCCGATCCAGTTCGGATTCTTACGTCGCTGATAGGCATCACAGGAGCCCTGCCAGCGCCTAATTCTCCAATGGTAACGGTCCCCGATGGCGGCTCTGTACCATCAGCCCTTGGCTGCGCCCAAGGGGAGGTTTGCTTCTAACTTTTTCCTCGTTTGTTTCGTGCCCGGCGCGGCAGATTTGTTCCTCCATACCAGGTCGCCGCGTCGGGTTTTAACAAAATTATAAATTCGATAAAAATTGATGACTATTTTTAACCTAAAGTGTCAGTTCGAAGACTCATCAACACCATGAAACTCACCAGAGATTATTGTGACCATTGCAAACGTGACGTGCCAGCTCTCTACAACCAACCAAGTCATCTCCTCCATCTCCTCCTCTGTATCTCCACAGCTGGGTTATGGGCACCGATCTGGATTTACTACACTTTCATTGCGACCAACAACTGTATTCGCTGCGGCAGTAAAACAACCGCACCTAATATGCCTGGCCGATTCATCGCCATACTTCTCTGGATTCTGCTTGCCGTGGCAATTTATGTCTATTTCACATCATCGGACAGAGCAACACCGTTACAGGAGTTGAGATATTTGTTACCAAAGTTTTAACAGAAATAAATACTTAATAGGAGATTATGGATATAAATTTTAAATATAAGATTGGTGATTGGGTAGCCGTAAACATGCCCATCCTTCTTAACCTGGTAATGGCCAATCTTGTAGTTGGGCAGATCATCTCAAGGACCATGGAAGAATGTTCCGGAGGTATACAGCTAAAGTACACCATGCAGGGTTATTTCATTGAAGTTAAAAACGGTATAAACATAACCAATATCATACCTAGCGTTATCAATGTGCATGAAATGCATTTAGTAAATTACCAGGACGCTATTACTTTGTTGGACATATCCTGGAAACGACAACAGTACCTTCCTATTACAGAGTTATCGCCAAAATCCAACTAGTAGTATAGGGAAACGTACCATAAAAATGTATTATTGGAATATGCCAAAGGAATAAAATGACTGTATTCGATGAAACTGCCAAGGAACTGCAAAGACAAAACATTAAATGGGGCGAACAAAATCACGTTCCATTATATTGGATTGGTATTCTAGGAGAGGAATTCGGCGAAGCTTGTAAGGCAGCAATAGAAAGTGATTTATCCGCATATCGGAGAGAACTTATCCAGATTGCAGCCGTCACAATAGCGGCAATCGAATGTTACGATAGGTATGAAAGAAAGGTATGAAAGGAATCTTTATGGAACCATACAACTATCTGATGCAGTTCTTTTCTTACGAGCACCTACCCAAACATCTTCAGGAGTATAGTAAACAATTCTACGATCTAGCTATGGTAATAGAGAAAACATTACCATCGAACCCAGAAAAAATAATGGCTACAAGGAAGCTTCTGGAAGCGAAGGACTGTGCGGTAAGAGCCGTACTCTTTAAGTAGTAAATATAATCTAACCACGTAAAAGAAAGATCAGACAAAAACACATTGTGATTAAAATGTACTATTGGAATATGCCAAAGGAATATAAATGCATCCACTCCAAGCAATGTCCGATGGTTTCAGCCAAGAACGGCAAACTCAACGTGCTGAATCTCAACTTACATTAGGCAAGCTTACCACTCTTCTCAAGCTTCTCAATCCGGATAGATTCATTATCGGCTTAGGTTTTCCGATGAGCTATCGAGGCTACTACGGAGATTTAGCTTTCAATGAAACCTTGACCATGGAACTAATTACCGATCTACTCACAAGAATTCAAAATGATTGTATGGGTAAAGTATTTGAAGGCTACAAAGGCGGTGAATATGTAATGGGTGAGAATACCCCAATATGGACTGCAACATATGGTTGTCTTGGCAAGAAAATAATCGGGCTAGATTCTAGCCAAGAACCTATCAAACCTATTCTCAAGGAAGACGATTAAAACATGCATGAAATAATGCTTCGTTTGAAATATTGTTGGATTGTATTACGATACGGCATTCCGTCAATAACTCTTCGTGATCCAAGTTCCATTGTGCGTAATTGTGAAATACAACGGGTACCGATTTACATAGCACCCTTAGCTACACCCTCAGCTAATACTCCAGTTAATGCTCCCAATATCTATTTAAACACTATTCATGGACCTTTACCGAAAGGGTTAGCAGTAATTAACCATGAACCTTTACTTGATCTCTCAAACGAAAAATAATACTTGGGACACTTACGATGCAGCGGTAGTAGCCGCTGAAACTGAAGACGAAGCACGTGTTATAGTCCCAAGATCATCTAGATTTCAGGGATTACCGAAAGAAGAATCATACCTTGATGATTGGACTACACCTGAAAATGTAAAAGTTCATTTTATCGGTATAGCAGCAAAAGGAACTAAATCCAAAGTCATATTAGCTTCATTCAATGCAGGATAAATCATGTTAGAAACAAATTTAATCGGTAGACAGTTCGAGGATTACCATAAAAATATTCATACCATTGTTGAAGTTTATTTAGACAGGGGGAAAATACAACTGATTATAGAAAGTCCAGAAAGACAATTATGGGTAACTGATCTCAATCCATCTTTCAAACTCTTACTTGAGAAGGATAACCAATGAAATACTTTCTTCTTCTACTCCCACTACTCTTCAACTCAACTGCCTGTAAGAAGAAATCCCATTCCCCTCCCATACCAAACTATCTTGGCAATCCTCTCATTGCTGATCCAGCTATTCAAACCGAACTAAAACTAGCTTCCACCAAATTAGAAGTAGTTAATCTAATTGGTCATCCTTTATCCATCAAATCCTGGTTGAATATCCGTGACGGTATATGGGATTTTTATGATGAGTGGACTTACACCTATACCAATCTAGATACCAATTATAATTTAATCCTCAAGGTAATATTTCTTAATGGGATTAAATGGACAATTAATAAATTTGAAACACCATGACACCACGATTTGATAAAGAAATCCTGGCAAGGTATGAATACCTACAACTTTTACGAGTTAAAGAAGAACAATTAAAAATAAAAACCAAAATAGAAAAAGAAATTAAAGAGTTAGAATTACGACTCAATCCCATCCCTCCACCCATCCCACAACTAGATCCAGAAGATATACTCGATTCGGATTCTAATGAATCTTTGTGGAAGATAATTAAATCTTTATTCAAAAAATAAAATGCTAACCTTTAAATATTACAACCCATACTTAGGAGATTTTATAGCTGGTCCAATACCAATTACACAAGTACCCAAAGAAATACTTAATAAAATTCTACTTCATCTCAAGGAAGGAAAGATAGGAGAAGTTTTAATCGAAGAAAATAATCTGGGTAATTACAATATTTCCTACTCTTACTACTCCACCAATCTACACAATGATTATCTAGAGCTAGAAAAATTTATAAAGGATGTGAATGGATAAATTAATTAAAGAATTCTTTGAGGAAGTAGATTTATTTTATTCAATAGAAGGGATTGATGAACAACGTAAAGGCTTCTCAGTTAATCATCATTACTGCCGTATGCTAGAAGAACTAGGAGAGCTGCATACTAAATTAATTTTATTATGCGACCAGGATATCTCAGGTAAAGAACAGGAAGATAGAATAAAAGCTTTAAAAAAGAAATGTACACAAATAGCAACTCTACTATTCCTGATTTACGATTTTAATTTTATTCCTGAAGATAAATTTTAATCCCGGTATGTTTCTAGAAGGGTAGTAAGCATACGTATCAACCTAGATTTTATTTTAGGGTATGTTTGTATAACCTAGTAGATTTTATTTTGGAGTATGAAATTTTATTTTGAAGTAGGTTTATACAGGATAGTAGATTTTATTTTAGAGTATGTTTATATTTTGATGGAAGCATAAGAGCACATGGTGTGCCAAATTTCATCCGGAAAGCCAAGCATATGAGCTTTATATGCTTGGCTACTATATAGGCCTCATATACCTGGCTACTATATAGGCCTCATATGCTTGACTACTATATGGTGCTCATATAGTAGTCAACTACACTGGACTAGTTGGCATATCCTCCCCTAGCTGATCACTCCTATCCAGAACATCATAATCTGGATATCTTGATCTGAATGACCTTTATCAGCGAGGATATCGATCATCATGTGATGCGCTGTACTAGGCCCATACAACAGGCACAATTCCTTGTATTGGTTTCTCATTCCTATTCCTTGCCCTTATCAGGGTTGTTGAGGCTGTGGTGGGGACATTGTTTATTCTGGCAATCCCCTACCAGTAAAGAGGGGGTTAGACTTGGGCTCCACTCATTAAGCACTCCGGATACGGTATAGAAGAGTACTCTCCCATCCTTGCTGTAATCCAGCAATGTAGGTTCCAGTGTTGGACGCTTGCTGATCCG
>Ga0209519_10000920_pt1 | contig 12593 bp, 9 predicted proteins | sample Rifsed13ft1_FD_184005 | JGI IMG/M metagenome (GOLD analysis project Ga0209519, IMG submission 184005) | Soil microbial communities from Rifle, Colorado, USA - sediment 13ft 1 (version 2) | ecosystem: Environmental > Terrestrial > Deep subsurface > Rock core/Sediment | place: Rifle, Colorado...
CCGGTTCAATGCCGGCGCCCGACAGGAAGTCACGGATCCCCCCTGTTCCGTCCGGTCGAGCGTCGGCGCCAACTCAAGGAAACGCCCCGCGAGCGCAGCTGGCGGGGCGTTTTTCTTTGGCGCACACGGTCTACGAGACAAAAAAAGGGACCGGATGTCCCCCGACATCCGGTCCCTGTGCTTCCCCGGCGGGCGCTTGGTCGGCCCTGTTCCAATTCCGACCGGCGCTTCGCGCCTGCCCCGCTGGGTGCACCCACTTCAACGCATGAACCGTGCCAACAAAGTCGGCGTCGGGGTCGCGAACCTTACCTAGTACTCCACGGTCACCACCACCGTGTCGCGGTAATCACCCGACATCGGCATTGGCTGGTCAGGCACCCGCCCGTACGCGGTCAAGGCAGCCTGCAGGCCGGTACCGACGCCACGGACCGTGGTTGCCGGCGTGTTGCCCCATACCTGGGTGCGGCCCGCATCCCGATACAGGCCGTAGCCGACCCACTCGGGACCGACCCCGTTGCGGCGCATGCGCCGATCGGCAGGATTGCCGGTGCCGCCGCCATCGATGCCGACCGACCAGGCGGTGTTGCTGGTACAGGTGAGGCGGATGCCGGCAGCCGCGTTGACACCCCCGACCAGGCTGCTGTGGCTGCCGAACGCGAGATCGTCGGCCACGATGCTGCAGCTGCCGGGAAGGATCGCGGAGGCGGAGGTAACCAGCGGCGCCTGTATCACGGGGGCGCAGGCCGTGGGCGGAGTCGCGGTGGAACGCACCTCGCCGCTGATCGCCTCGGTGTAGATGCCCGCAACCAGCCCCGTCTGGCCCGCGGTGATCACGCCGTAAAGCGGAATCGTGACGACGCCGGTGGGCTGGGGGCTCTGGTCGAGGGTCAGCAGCGCATCGGCCGTCTGGTTGAGGGCTATGACCGGGCCGTTGGGGCTGTTGCCACGGATCTGGTAGCCAAGCAGCGACGCACCGCTGGCCATCTGCCGGATCGACGGGCCATCCAGCTTGAGACACACCTTGATCGTCAAGCCCCTTTCGGCCTCGCCCACGCCCGCGCAGCGCACCGTCACCGCGGTGGAAGTGACCACCTGTGCGGTGGGATTGGCGCCGGGACGGCCGAAATCCAGGGGTGGCGCCTGTTCGACCGTGCAGCCCTTGCTCTGCGCCATCGCCATCCCGGCGAAGGACAGCCAACACAGGACCGCAAGCGCCACGGCCGGCAGCGGACGCAACATCACGGCGCGTTCTCCATCTGGCAGGCTACCGGTCCCAGGCGTGTGGACGCGGACAAGGCGACGCTTGGCGGTGCTGTCGCCTGGCACACCTTCCCGGCGCGGCCCCAGGTCAGCGTTTCGCCGTCGATGTAGCCGTCCAGCCACAGCTCCCCGTCGAAGCCGACCAGGGCGTCGCCACCCTGGCCGCGCTGGATGCGGCTGCCGGCGGCGACGGGCTCGCCGTCGGCGTCGTGCAGGATCACCGTGGCGGCGCGGCTGCGCTGGATCGGGAACAGCACGCGCACGCCGCCGTGATCGGGTGCGGTCACGATCTGCTCGATTTCCGGCACGCTGAGGTTCGCGCCCAGGCCGTCGGGGTCGATGCCGATGCGGTTGTCGACCCAGCCGCGCACGTCCGGCAGCAGCAGGTAGCCGTTGCCGTCGGTAGTGCCGGCAAGCCGGTTCTCGTACAGGATCGGCACTGCACCGACGCCGCCGGTGGACACCAGGGCGAAAGCGTCGGCAACGTGGCGGCTGGCGAATGCCTGCCCGTCCATCATCACGATGCTGCCGCTGCCCTGGCCGAACGCCCCGCCGGTGCCGGCGCTCCGGTCCAGCCCGAACCAGAAGTCGCCCACCTGCGAGCGCCGGCGCGCCGACGCACTGCCATCGCCACTGTCGCGCGCGAGGATTTCCCAACCCCAGCCGCCCTCATACGGGGCACTGCGTCGCGCGCTGGCGGCAAAGTTGCTCTCGCCGCGACGCCGGTCGGCAGTGAACGACGCATCCAGGTCGGGACCGAGCCGGACATTCAAGCTCAGCGAGAGCCCCCAACCCGTGCCGGCATCGTGCAGGGCTGTGGCGTGCAGCGAACTGCGCCGGAAGCTCTGACTCAGGCCGACGCTGACGGTGCGCGTCGGCCGCAATTGGAGGTCGCGCGAGCGCAGCCAGTTCAACGACACCGACCCGCGCGGGATGCTGCTCCACACCGAGGCCCTGTCCTGGGCGCGTAACGGCGGAGTGCCTCCCTCGAGCGAGCCCAGGTCGCGGTAACCGGCGCTGGCGCGCTGCGAGTAGAGATCGATTCCCACCCCCTGACCGAACCACTGGTAACCCAGACCGCGCTGCTGCCCCGTTTCATCGCCGCTGCTGCGCGCAAACGAACCGGTGACCAGTCCGTAGCGTCCGCCGGGAGACCATGCCATGCCCGCGCCGCCAAGACTCAGCCCCGGACCCGATTCACCGTGCAGTTCCAGCGTGACCTCGTTGCTGAACCCGCGGCGCCAGCTGGCGCTGGCGACCAGGTCGCTGCCATAACCGCTGGAGTCCACGCCGAACCCTCGCCGCAGCAGGCCGGCGTCCAGCGAAAAATCGCTCATTCCGGGCGCAAGGCGCTGGAAATCGACGTACAGCGGCACACTGGTCTGGGTCCGCCGCCCGAGCGCATCGGTCACCACCACCACGGCCTGGCCCGCACCGACCAACCGCGGAAACTCGGTGAGCACGAAAGGTCCGGGGTCGACCTGGTGGTCGAGCTGGCGCACGTTGTTGACGTACAGCTCGACGGCCGAGGGCACGGTCGCCTCGGCGCTGAATTGCGGCACCGGGTAACTGATGAGGTCCGGCCGCACGCCGAAGTTGCGACGCCACTGCAAGCCCCCCAGCCGCACCGGCCGGGTCCATGACAGCCCCCCGGTGACGATGTCGCCGGCGCTCCAGGTCTGCAGGCGGACGGGGTCGGAATAGCTCCAGCGGCTGTCGAGCCGCGTGTAGCCTTCACTGTCTCCAGCGCCGGCACGGCTGACGCCGGTCTGTTCGATCGCGCCAAAGCGGCCGAACCAGCGCAGCCCGGTACCCAGCGACACGGTTTCGGTGTGGTCGAAACTGCGCGCGAAAACGTCCCAGTCCAGCAACAGCCCGTGGTCGCGGCGGACATCGACCGCGACCGGCGGTGTATAGCCATGGCGCTGGGTGGGGCGCAGGCCGGCAGCAGGCATCAGCCGCACCTGCTGGAGACTCATGTCCAACTGCCACTCCAGCCCCGGGATGTCGCCCAGTCTGACCCAGCCGCGATCGTCCAGCGCCAGCCCCGCCGGTAGCAGCAGCCCGGCGCCCGCCAACTCGGCGGGTTCCACCGAAAGCTGGCCGTCCAGCATGCTGAAGCGCACCAGCGGGCGCGCCACGCGGCCGTCCATCACCACGTCCAGGTACATGGTCTGTGCGGAAACGGCAGCGCGGGCCAGTGCATCGGCGCCGTTGCCGGGCACCGCGTCCAGCCCGCTGGTCGCAGCCAGCGCGTCGGCCGGTGCGGCGGTGGCGGTGAGTGCTGTAGCCAGCGCCACGGTCAGCGTCCAGGGACTAGTGTTCGGCACGCAGAGCGATACGGGCAGACTGCCCGTTCAACAGGACCTCCAATGTCCTTGGTGCGCCAAGCGTGGTCAGCCCCTGCGCTGGCAGCGGCCAGCTTCGGCTGCTGCCCGCCAGCACGTACCCCAGCAGTCCGGGACTGACCTGCAAGCTGTTGCCGGCGGCGTCGAGCAGGTCGGTCGCGCCCAACTGGGCCGCGCGGCCGCCGCGGTTGTCGCAGACCAGGGTGCCGATCGCGATACGGCATTGCAGATCGGTGGGCGCCGGGTCGGCGGCGCGGATGAAGGCGGGGATCAGGAACCGCATCCGCACCGCTACCGCATTGTCTGCCCTGTCGGTGTCGCTGGGCAGCTCATCGACCACCACCCGGTATGCCCGTTCCCGCTCCGGGGCGCTTGCATCCGGACGCACCACCCTGACCAGTTGCTCGCCGGCGGCGGGGATCTCGACAATCGCCGGGCTGACCATCAGATCGTCCGCCGGCTCCAGGCGGTCCTCGCCGTTTTCCTGGGTCCAGACATAGACTCGGACCTGCGCGGCCACGGGCGCATCGCCCGAATTGGCCAGCACCAGCCGTCCGGCACGCGCGCCCGCCGGCATGTCGACCCCGGTCTGCCGCGTCTGCAGCTGGCCACGGGCGTGGAGCGACCCGGACGCCGCCAGCAGGGCCGCGAGCGTTGCCACCCCGGCCCACTGGCGCACTGAACAGCCCGGCTTCATCAGAACGTGACGGTGGCGGTCACGGTGTCGCTATAGCTGCCGACTGGCTTCGCGCCCTGGCCACCGAATACGCGCCCGTACACGGGGAAGCTGTCGGTACCGCCGGTGCTGGTGCCGGCGAGGACCACGGCGCCGCCCAGCACGTTGGTGCGAGCGGAATCGCTGTACAGGGTGTAGTTGATGGTGTCGGTCGCAAGCGCGTGGGTCATCTGGCGGCTGGCGAACGTCGCACTGGCGCCGCCACCTGCAGTGAAGTCGATCGACAGCGGACCGGCGGCCGTGCAGACGACGTCAACGGTGGTGCTGACCTCGATATCGGCCGCCAGCGTGTTCTGCGGGCCGAAAGCCAGGTCGTTGGCAGCGATGGTGCAGCTGTTCTCGATCGTGATCGACACCGTCATGGTGTCGTCGGCGGTCGCGGCGAAGGCGAGCGGGGCGGCGGCGAGCAGTGCAGCGGCGAGGGCGGTACGCGTGAACACGGACATTGCAGTTTCCCCTGGAGGTGGGTGGATTCGACATTTCGCAAGTGACCTGGGTCACGAACGGGGTGGAACGTAGCAGGTTCCGTGCCAAGTGCAAACGGGGTTTTTCCTGAATGGGCGCAGAAGCGTGCCTGGTCGTGCCGGCGTTGCCGATACAATGAACAATGACGAGGCGCGAATTGCCTCGCATCTGCGCCGGGAGCCGACGCAATGCCCGACAACTTCTTCCAATACGACGTGATCGTGGTCGGTGGCGGCCACGCCGGCACCGAAGCCGCGCTGGCGTCGGCGCGCGCCGGTGCGCGCACGCTGCTGCTGACCCACAACGTCGAGACTGTCGGTGCGATGAGTTGCAACCCGGCGATCGGCGGGATCGGCAAGGGCCACCTGGTCAAGGAGATCGACGCGCTCGGCGGGGTCATGGCGCGCGCGGCCGATGCCGCCGGCATCCAGTGGCGCCGCCTCAATGCGAGCAAGGGCCCGGCGGTGCGCGCGACCCGCTGCCAGGCCGACCGCTCGCTGTACCGCGCGTTCATCCGCCGCGCGGTCGAGGCGCAGCCGAACCTCACCCTGTTCCAGGCCGCGGTCGACGACATCGAGTTCGATGGTGGCCGCGTGGGCGGCGTGCTGACCCAGTCCGGCCTGCGTTTTGTCGCGCCCGCGGTGGTGCTGACCGCGGGCACGTTCCTCGCCGGCAAGGTCCACGTCGGCCAGTCCACGTACGCCGCCGGCCGCGCGGGCGACCCGCCCGCGACCGCGCTGGCCGCGCGCCTGCGCGATGGCCCGTTCGTGGTCGACCGGCTCAAGACCGGCACCCCGCCGCGGATCGACGGCCGCAGCCTGGATTACTCGGTGATGGACGAGCAGCCAGGCGACGACCCGCGCCCGGTGATGTCGTTCACCGGCAGCAGCGCCGACCATCCGCGCCAGGTCTCGTGCTGGATCACCCACACCTCCGAGCGCACCCACGAGATCATCCGCGGCGCGCTGCACCGCTCGCCGCTGTACAGCGGCCAGATCGAGGGCACCGGCCCGCGCTATTGCCCGTCGATCGAGGACAAGGTGGTGCGCTTCGCCGACAAGGCCAGCCACCAGATCTTCGTCGAGCCCGAGGGCCTGGACGTCAGCGAGATCTACCCCAACGGCATCTCGACCTCGCTGCCGTTCGACGTGCAGCTGGCGCTGGTGCGCAGCATCGCCGGGTTCGAACGCGCGCACATCACCCGCGCCGGCTATGCGATCGAGTACGACTACTTCGATCCGCGCGGGCTCAGGGCGACGCTGGAGACCAAGGCGGTCGCCGGGCTGTTCTTCGCCGGACAGATCAACGGCACCACCGGGTACGAGGAAGCCGCGGCCCAGGGCCTGCTGGCCGGCGTCAACGCCGCGCGCTTCGTCCGCGGCTTTGATGGCTGGAGCCCGCGCCGCGACGAGGCGTACCTGGGCGTGCTGGTCGACGACCTGATCACCCACGGCACGACCGAGCCGTACCGCATGTTCACCAGCCGTGCCGAGTACCGGCTGCAATTGCGCGAGGACAACGCCGACCTGCGCCTGAGCCCGACCGGGCGCGAGCTCGGCCTGGTCGATGACGCGCGCTGGGAGCGGTTCGCGCGCAAGCGCGAGGCGATCGAGGCCGAGAACGCGCGGCTGTCGGCGCTGTGGGCGGCGCCGGGCAATGCGCTGGGACGCGAGGTCGCGCAGACGCTGGGGATCGAGCTGACCCGCGAGACCACCGCGCTCGACCTGCTCAAGCGCCCGGAACTGGATTACACGCGATTGCTCGCGATGCCGTCGCTCGCGCCCGCGGTGGCCGATGCCGCGGTCGCCGAGCAGGTCGAGATCGGGGTCAAGTACGCAGGCTACCTGGAGCGCCAGCGCGAGGAGATCGCGCGGTCCCTGCGTCACGAGACCAGCGCGATCCCGGCCGGTTTCGACTACGCCGTGGTGCACGGGCTTTCGATCGAGGTGCGGCAGAAGCTCGAGCGCGTGCGCCCGGAGACGGTCGGCCAGGCCCAGCGGATTCCGGGAATGACCCCGGCGGCGATTTCGCTGCTGCTGGTGCACCTGAGCCGGGATCGGCGCGCGCGCGTGGCCTGACCCGCACGGCATGCGTGGCGCTGGCCGATCCGTGCCCAAATGCCGGGCGCAGGGCCGAGTCTTGTACATTGGCAGCCTTCGTCCCAGCGACGCCGAGGCACCCCGACCACCATGCGCCCATTCACGCCACTTGCGCTGCTTGCCCTCGTCGCCCTGGCCGGGTGCAAGCCCGAGCCCGCCACCACACCTGCGGCACCGGCGCTGCACCAGGTCGCCACCTGGATCCTGCCGGCCACCGGTCATGCCGCGCAGCCGGACCTGATCGTCGCGGCCGACGGCGGCGGCGTGCTGCTGTCGTGGATCGAGCCGGACCCACAAGGCGACAACTCGCACACGCTCAAGCTCGCCCGCTTCGCCGACGGCAAGTGGAACACCCCGCAGCCGATCGGCCGCGGCGACAACTGGTTCGTCAACTGGGCCGACACCCCGCACATCGCCGCCACGGCGGACGGCGCGCTGTGGGCGCACTGGCTGCAGAAGTCGGCGGCGGCAACCTATGCCTATGACGTCGCGCTGGTGCGTTCCGCGGACGGCGGCGCGACGTGGTCGGCGCCGGTGCTGGTCAACGACGACGGCACCCCGACCGAACACGGCTTCGTGTCGCTGTGGCCGGCCACCGATGACAGCGTCGGCGTCGCCTGGCTCGACGGGCGCAACACCGCCGGCGCGGGCCACGACGCCCCGACCGCCCACGACGGCCACGCCGCGGGCGCGGACGAGGCGACGATGATGACCCTGCGCAGCACCGTGTTCGATGCCGCGCTCCAGCGCGGCGCCGAGCACGTGCTCGACCTGTCCACCTGCGACTGCTGCCAGACCGCCGCGGTCGCGACCGCCAGCGGCGCGCTGCTGACCTACCGCGACCGCACCGCCGCGGAAATCCGCGACATCTACGTGGCCCGCTTCGAAAACGGTGCGTGGCAGCCGGGCGCGCGCGTGCACGCCGACGAGTGGACGATGCCGGCGTGTCCGGTCAACGGGCCGTCGATCGCCGCGCGCGGCGACGGCGCGGTCGTCGGCTGGTACACCGCTGCCGGCGGCACGCCGCGGGTCAAGGTGGCGCATTCGCGCGACGGTGGCGCCAGTTTCGCCACCCCGCTGGTGCTCGACGGCGGCGAGGCGGTGCAGGGCCGGGTCTCGGTCGCGCTGGATGACGACACCGCGTGGGTGCTGTGGCTGCGCGAAGCCGGCGACAGCCAGTCGCTGCAACTGGCGCGCTTCGCACCGGACCTGTCGCGCGAACTGCAGCGCATCGAGGTCGCCACGCTGCAGGGCCGTGGCCGCGGCACCGGTTTTCCGCAACTCGCGCTTGCCGATGGCGGCGCGTACGTGATCTGGACCGACGTCGTCGCCGGCAAGCCGCAACTGCACGGCGCCCGCGTCGTCGCCCAGTAGGCCCGATCCTGTAGCCCGGGTAAGCAAAGCGCACCCGGGACCGCGCAGAGTCCCCGGGTGCGCTTCGGGCTACGAAGGCTACAAGGGCCGCGTCAGCCGGTCGGGCGGCAGCGCCAGCGTCACCAGCGCCGAGATCGCCACGAACGCCGCCGAGATCCACAGGCACGCGCTGAGCCCGGCGACCTGGTACACCCAGCCCGACAGCACCGTGCCCAGCAGCCGCCCCATCGCGTTGGCCATGTAGTAGAAGCCCACGTCCAGCGACACCGCATCGGCGCGCGCGAAGCTCACGATCAGGTAGCTGTGCAGCGAGGAGTTGATCGCGAACAGCACCCCGAACACGCCCAGCCCGATCACCAGCACCCGCCCCGGGGCGAGGTCGGGTAGCGACATCGCGATCGCTCCCGGCACCAGTGCCAGCACCGCCGCCCAGACGAAGGCCTGGCTGCGTCCCGGCGGGAGCTGCGAGCGACCGCCGCTGAAACGCGGCGCGGCAGCCTGGACGATGCCGTAGCCGATCACCCACGCGGCCAGGAACGCGCCGATCCGCCAGTGGTCCCAGTCCAGCGCGGTGGCAAGGAACACCGGCAGCGCGACCACGAACCACACGTCGCGCGCGCCGAACAGGAACAGCCGCGCCGCCGACAGCACGTTGATCGCGCGGCTCTTGGACAGGATCTCGCGGAACTTCGGCTTCGCCTGCGCGCGTCCGAGATCTCGGCGCAGCAGCACCAGGCTCGCGATCCACACCAGTGCCAGTGCCGTGGCCATCGCCAGCACCGCGCCGCGGAAACCGATCGCGGTCAGCAGTGCACCGCCCAGGAAGAAGCCGGCACCCTTGAGTGCGTTCTTGGACCCGGTCAGCGCCGCGACCCAGCGGTACAGCCGCGCCTGGGCGCCACCCGGTGTCAGCACCGCGACGTCATGGCGCTCGGAAACGAGCAGCTTCACGCTGCTCTTGGCGCTCATCTTGTTGAGGTCCTTGGCGATGCCCGACAGCGCCTGCGCGGCCATCACCCATGGGATCGCCAGCCACGCCACCGGCACCGCGAGCATCGCCAGCGCGGCGATCTGCAGGCCCAGGCCGAGGTTCATCGTGCGGTTGAGCCCGATCCGCGCGCCGAGCCAGCCGCCGACGAGGTTGGTCACCACCCCGAAGATCTCGTAGAACAGGAACAGCAGCGCGATCTGCAGCGGCGCGTAGCCGAGCTGGTGGAAATGCAGCACCACCAGCATCCGCAGCGCGCCGTCGGTGAGGGTGAACGCCCAGTAGTTGCCGGTGATCAGCGCGTACTGGCGCAGCGCGGGCGATGCCATCGCATCAAAGCCCGGCGCGGCCGACCATGAGCGCGAGCTCGGCGGTGCGGTTCACATAGCCCCACTCGTTGTCGTACCACGCGTAGATCTTGACCTGGGTGGCGTTGATCACCCGCGTCGACAGCGCATCGACGATGGCCGAGCGCGGGTCGGTCTTGTAGTCGATCGATACCAGCGGCCGGGTTTCGTAGCCGAGGATGCCCTGGAGCGGACCGTCTTCGGACGCGGCGCGCAGCAGGGCGTTGACCTCGTCCACGGTCGTCGCGCGCTCGAGTTCGAACACGCAGTCGGTCAGCGAGGCGTTGGTCAGCGGCACCCGCACCGCGAGGCCGTCGAGCCGGCCGGCGAGCTCGGGGAAGATCGACGCGATCGCGGTTGCCGATCCGGTCGAGGTCGGGATCAGGCTCGACCCGCACGCACGGGCGCGGCGCAGGTCCTTGTGCGCGGCGTCGACGATGGTCTGGGTGTTGGTCAGCGAATGGATCGTGGTGATGCTGCCGTGGCGGATGCCGAGGCCCTCGTGGATCACCTTGACCACCGGCGCCAGGCAGTTGGTGGTGCACGAGGCCGCGGTGACGATGCGGTGCACCGCGGGGTCGAACCGCTGGTCGTTGACCCCGACCACGACGTCGAGCACGCCCGGCTCCTTGACCGGCGCGGTGACCACCACGCGTGCGACGCCCTGCTCGAGGTAGGGCTGCAGCGCCACCGAACTCCTGAACTTGCCTGATGCCTCGACCACTACGTCGCAGCCGGACCAGTCGGTGTCTGCGATCTCGCGGTTGCGGGTCAGCTCGACGCGGCGGCCGTCGATCAGCAGCGCCTCGCCGTCGGCGCGCGCCTCGTGCTGCCAGCGGCCGTGGATCGAATCGAAGTTGAGCAGGTGCGCCAGCGTCGCGGCGTCGGCGGCCGGGTCGTTGATGCGCACGAACTGCAACTCGGAGTTGTTCCAACCGGCGCGCAGCGTGAGCCGCCCCATGCGGCCGGAACCGTTGATGCCGAGCTTGATGGTCATGTCGTTGTCCGGGTCGAAGGGAACGGGTCAGCGCGCGCGGCGCGCGGCGGCGGCGCGTCCGGCGCGCAGCGGGGTGGCGGCCACCGGCGCACAACGCGCGGGATCACCGCCACAGCAGTTGTCGCCGAGGTAGCCGATCAGCCCGCGCATCGCCTCGAAGTCGGCGCGGTAGGTGATGCTGCGGCCGTTTTGCTCGGCGTCGATCAGCCCGGCCTGCAGCAGCGTCCTGAGGTGGAACGACAGCGTCGGCGCGGCGACCCCGACCGCGGCGGCTAGCTCGCCCGGGCAGGCGCCCTCGGGGCCGAGCTCGACCAGATGCCGGAAGATCGCCAGCCGGCTCTTCTGCGCGAGCCCGGCCAGTGCTGCAAGTGCCTGTGATGTGTCCATGTTTCGATGATATTGGAAACATGGTTGCAATTGCATGACAGGCGCGGCCTGCCGTCGGTCGACACACCGGCAGACCCGACGGAAGGCGCGGCCCTAGCGCTCCTTGCGCCAGTTGAGCGAGCCGCGGGTCTCCACGGTGCTCGACTCGATTTCCAGGTTGAAGCCGCGTCCGATCAGGTATTTCAGCGTGAGCACCTGGCCGGTGCCCAGCAGCGACACCCCGAAGCCGACGTACAGCCGCGGCGACAGGAACTTGCCGATGCCCAGCACGCTGCCGCCGAGCGCTCGGCTCTGCATGATCCCGGCCTCGTCCAGGCCGATGCGCGCGCCCAGCTGCGATGCCAGCAGGCTGCCGCCGGCCGAAAGCGCGGCGCTCGCGGCGCTGATCTGGCTGCGTTCGTCGCCGCTGACGGTCGACAACGGCCGGCCCAGCGCGAGCAGGGCCAGCGCCTCGGACTCCGAGCTGGCCGGATCCGACCAGACCCGCGCACGCGGGGCGCTCGCCCGGCCGCTGACGTCGACCCCGGCGGTGACTTCGCCGACCTCGCGCTCGGCGCGGACATCGACCAGCGGATCGGCGATCGGGCTGTCGGACCAGGTCAGGAAACCGCGGGTGATCTGCAGTTCCTGTCCGTACGCCGCGTACTCGCCGCTGACCTCGAGCCGTCCGGTCGCGCGCATTTCCCGGCCCGGCACCGCGCGCACGCGCAGCCGGCCATCGAGTGCGCCATCCAGGCCGAATCCATGCAGTTCGACCGCCTCCCCGAGCACCAGGGTGAGGTCCATCGCCAGCGCGGTGGCCAGTCCGTCGTCCTGCGGATCCACCGGGTCCAGCACCACCACGTCCGGCGACGGCGATACGCCGCGGTCGAGGCGCTCCAGATCGATCCGCGCCGACGGCACCCCGACCGTGCCGGTCACCTGCAGCGGCTCGCCGGCGCGGTAGCGCACCTGCACGTCGGGGCTGGCGACCGCGCGCAGGTCGCGGGTGTCGGATACCAGCACGTCGTCGCCGCGGATGCTCAGCAGCAGCGGGGTGTCGTCGCCGCGCCAGCCCAGCGACCCGTCGACCCGCAGCACGCCGCCGGCGCTGCCATCGCCGGTCGCCACGCTGCCGTCGATGCGCGCGGTGCCGTCGGGCAGTGCGTTGAGCTGCAGGTTTCCGTTGTGCAGCGTGATCCCGAGCGACGGCATCTCCGCGGTGAATCCGGCCAACTGCGCGCGACCATCCAGCATCGGCGCGGCACGCGTGCCCGAAACGCCGATGCGGCCCTGGAGGCGGCCCTGCGGATCGACGATGTCGGGCGACAGCAGTTCCATCCAGGTGAGCTGGTCGGTGGCCAGTTCGACCTGCCCCACCAGCGGCGAATAGGCGTCCCAGCCGGTGGCGATGCGGGCGTCGATGCGGCCGCCCTGGTCGAGCGCGGCGGTGAGTTCGGCCTGCAGCCGCTGCGGATCGAACGTGGCCTGCAGCCTCAGGTCCTGGTAGCCGACCAGATCGCGTCGCGCCCGCTCGCTCATGCGCAGGCCGCCACCGGCCGAGGTGATCGTGGCCGCGCCACGCCATGCGTTGCCGACCGGGCGCAGTTGGG
>Ga0209519_10000932_pt1 | contig 12557 bp, 10 predicted proteins | sample Rifsed13ft1_FD_184005 | JGI IMG/M metagenome (GOLD analysis project Ga0209519, IMG submission 184005) | Soil microbial communities from Rifle, Colorado, USA - sediment 13ft 1 (version 2) | ecosystem: Environmental > Terrestrial > Deep subsurface > Rock core/Sediment | place: Rifle, Colorado...
GTCGCAGTGAATCACGGGGATGGGCGGGCCCCAGTAGCGCTGCCGCGAGATGCACCAGTCGTGCAGGCGATATTGCACCTGAGGCCTCGCCAGGCCACGCTGTTCGAGCCAGCGCGTGATGGCCGGCACCGCGTCCTGGGGGCTCATCCCGTTGAACTGACCGCTGTTGATCAGCACTCCGTCCCAATCGGTGCACGGCATGCCGACGCCGTCCCCGGCGGTGACGCCGGAGTCGGCGGCTCCCGTGGGCCGAACCACCCAGCGAATCTCCAGCCCGAAGTTCTTGGCGAATTCGAAGTCCCGCTCGTCGTGCCCCGGTACGCCCATGATCGCGCCGCTGCCGTACTCCATCAGCACGTAGTCGGCGATCCAGATCGGCACCGCTTCGCCCGTGGCCGGGTTCCGCGCGTAGGCGCCGGTGAACACGCCGGTCTTCTCCTTGGAGCCGACCCGACGGGCCACCAGATCCATGTTGGCGACGCGCTCGCGGTAGGTCTTGACCTCCGCCTGCCGGTCCGTGGCCGTGAGCTGCTCCACCAGTGGATGCTCGGGGGCGAGCACCACGTACGTCGCCCCGAATACGGTGTCCGGCCGGGTCGTGTACACCCGGATCGGCTCGGACACCGGCGTCTCGAATACCAGCTCCGCCCCCTCCGAGCGCCCGATCCAATTCGCCTGCATGGTCCGCGTGGAATCGGACCAGTCCAGCGTCTTCAGACTCTCGAGCAGCCGCTCCGTGTACTTGGTGATCTTGAAGAACCACTGCGCCAGGAATCGCTGTACCACGCGGGTGTCCGGGTGGCGCTCGCAGTAGCCGCCGCTCACTACTTGCTCGTTGGCGAGCACGGTCTTGCATTCGGGGCACCAGTTGACCGGCGCCTGCCGCCGCTCCGCCAGACCCGCGTCGAACAACTTCACGAAGATCCACTGAGTCCACTTGTAGTACTTGGGGTCAATGGTCTGGACCTCGTGGTCCCAGTCAATCATCAGCCCGATCCGTTTCAGCTGGCGGCGGAAATTGGCGATGTTCTGCGGGATCAGGCGCCCGGGGTGCTGGTTGACCTTGAGCGCGTAGTTCTCCGAGTGAATCCCGAAGGCGTCGAACCCGAGAGGCTCGAACACGTCCCATCCCTGGAGCCGCCGGAACCGGCCGTGGATGTCGCTCCCCACGAAGGCGAACACGTTCCCCACGTGGAGTCCCTCGGCCGAGGGATAGGGGAACATCATGAGGTTGAAGTACGGCTTGGCCGCCGCGCGCACGTCCACCGCGTTGGTGCGCCGCTCCTCCCACCGGCGCTGCCACTTGGCCTCGACCGCCGCGGGATCGTACGCCCGATTGTCTTGTGGATCAGTGGTCATCGCGTGGTAATCTAACGTCTCGGGGCACTGACTCAGGGGCGGATAGTCGGGATAGTAGGGATAGTAGGGATAGTGGGGATGTGGCTCGTCCCTTCCACCTCAACTATCCCTACGATCCCAACTATGCCTACTATCCCAACTATCCCCACTATCCCTACGATCACGCCACGCCGTTAAGATTCGCCAGCCTGACGTCCAGCACATCCTGCAGGGCAGCCAGCCGCTCCAGCACGCCGGGCGGTGGCGGGTGATCCACGGCGACCGCTGAGAGCGCCTCCTGGCCTCGGTGCGTGCGGCGGGACAGGTGATACGCGCCGATGTTGACCTTGGCCTCTCCCAGAACCGTCCCCACCCGACCGATCACGCCCGGCACGTCGCGGTTCCGGAGCACCAGCACATGGCCCTCCGGGGGGATATCGATCGCGAACCCGTTGATCCGGACGATGTGGCCGTGCTCGCCCGCCAGGGCACCTGCGACGCTCGCCACCCCGGACGCCGCGCGCACCGTCACCTCGACGGTGGTCTCGAATCCCGGCACCGGCGCCGCGGTGCGCCCGCCGAGGGCGATCCCCCGACCTTCCGCCAGGGTCGCCGCGTTCACCAAGGTGACCGGACCCACGCCCATGGAGCCCAGCACACCCTCGATGGCCGCCAGCTGGACCACCCGCTGCGCTCCTTGATCGGTGCCTCCGTACTGCACCTCGATTCCCTCCACGGGCCCTGGGCTCAGCGCCGCAGCGAACCGCCCCAGGCGTCTTGCCAGCTCCAAGAGCGGCTCGAGCCGCGCCAGCATGGCTCCTGACACGCCCGGAAGGTTGACCGCGCCGCTCAGGTTCCCGGTGACCAGCGCGTCGCGTACCACGCGGCAGATCTCGAGACTTACCAACTCCTGCGCTTCCGCGGTGGAGGCCGCCAGGTGCGGGGTGAGGATCACCCGCTCCGCGGTACGGAGCGGCGAATCGGGCGGCAACGGCTCGGTCTCGAAGACATCGATCGCGGCTCCCGCCAGCTTCCCCTGCTCCAGCGCTTCGAGCAACGCCGCCTCGTCCACCAGACCCCCGCGGGCGCAATTGAGCAGCACGGCGGTCGGCTTCATGAGGCCGATGCGCCGGCGATCGATCAGCGACTTGGTTTCCTTGGTGAGCGGAAGATGGAGGGTCACGACGTCCACCCGCGGCAACAGCCGGTCCAGCGGCACCAGCTCGACCTGCAGCTCCCTGGCGCGCGCCTCGGTCACGTACGGGTCGTAGGCCAGCACCGGCATTCCAAAGGCGCGGGCCAGCGTCGCCACATGCGCCCCGATCCTTCCCAAGCCCACGATCCCCAGCGTCTTGCCCCTGAGCTCGGTACCCAGGAACCGCTGCCGGTCCCACTCGCCGCGGCGCATGCTGGCCTCCGCCCAGGGAATCTTCCGGACCAGCGCCAGAAGCAAGCCCACCGTGTGCTCGGCGGCGCTCACCGTGTTGCCGCCGGGGGCGTTGAAGACCGCGATCCCGCGCCGGGTGGCCTCTTCCACGTCGATGTTATCCACTCCGATGCCCGCGCGCCCGATCACCCGCAATTGCGGCGCCTGGGCCAGCATCTCGGCGGTCACCTTGGTCTCCGAGCGGACCAGCAGCGCCTGCGCCCGGGGTAGGGCCTCTGTGAGCTTGGCCGGGTTCTTGATCGCCTTCACCACGTCGAGTCCGGGCGCCTGCTCCAGCAGCGCCAGCCCCCCAGCGTCCACTTTGTCCGCTACCACCACGACCCGCGTCATCGCGCCGCCGCCTCCACTTCGGCCAGTACTCCCTGCACGCCGGCTACGGTGTGATCCCCCATGTGCCCGATCCGGATGGTGGATTCCTTGAGCGATCCGTAGCCGGAGCCGATGGTCCAGCCGCGCTCCCCCAATGCTTGCGCGATGGCCCGCCCGTTCTTCCGCTCAGGCACCTTGAGACACGAGATGGTCCAGGATCGCCGCCCCTCGGCGGGGAGATACGAGAAACCGAGGGCGCCGCCCGGCCCGGCCATCCACTGCTCCACCGCTTGCCGCATCGCGTCATGCCGGCGCCACCGCGCCTCCACGCCGCCCTCCGCGGCAATCCGCTTGAGCTGCGCGTCGAGCGCGTAATAAAACGATATCGCTGGTGTGTTGGTGGGTTGCATTTCCGCGGCCGCCTCGTCGAACGCCACCACATCCAGATACGCACCGCGCTCCGGAATCGTCTTGGCCCGCTCGAGCATCCGCTCGGACGCGACCCCCAGCGCGAGCCCCGGCGGCAGCGCCAGGGCCTTCTGCGACCCGGTCAACACGAAATCCAGTCCCCAAACGTCGGTTTCGACGGGGGACCCCGCAAGCGAGGTCACGGCATCTACCAACAGGAGCACGTCGGGATGCTGGCGCATCACCTGAGCCAGCGCTTCCAGGGGCGCCAGGGCGCCGGTGGACGTCTCCGAGTGCACCATCGTGACGGCGTCCACCTCGGAGCGCTGCAGGGCGTCGTGCAGCATGTCCGGCTCGACGGTCTGGCCCGGGGACACGTTGAGGCGGACCACGTCGCGCCCCGACGCGGCGACGATCGCGGCGAACCGCTCGCCGAACGCCCCGCTCACCAGCGACAGGGCCCGTTGCCGCACCCCCGACCGCACCGCCATCTCCATGAAGCCGGTCGCGGAGCAGGTGCCCACCAGCACCCGCCGCTGGCTGCGGAACAGCTGTTGCAGCGGCTGCACCATCCCCGCCAGCATCTCGCGCATCTCGCGGCCCCGATGCGGGATCATCGGGCGGGTGAGCGTGGCGAGGACGTCCGGGTGCACCTCCGTAGGACCCGGCAGGAAAAAGCGCCCGAAGGAGGGCGCCGTCATCTGCGCTGCGCCGGGGACGATGGCGCGCGTTGCTGAACCAACCCGACCGCGTCCGTGGTGGTGATGAGTTCCACGCCGCGCCGCCGCCACTGCCCCAGCAGCCGCTCGGCCTGCTTGGCGTCAATCGGCTTCATCGCGTCGGTGACCGCATAGAGTCGGGTGTGGGGCCGGCGTTGGAGCAGGCCCTCGATGGCGTACTTGTCGCACACGTCCAGGGCCACGCCGTACAGCACGATCCGCTCCGGATCCAGCTCCCGGACCACGGGCTCCACGTTGGGGTTGGTGAACACGTCGAACCAGTGTTTGTGGAACAAGATGTCGCCGTCGTGACGCCGAACCCGCTCGGTGAGCTCGGCTGCCGGCAGCGGCTCCGGCTCGATGACCAACGGATCGCTGAGCGCGGTTTCCTGGATCTTCCGCTGGCCCGCCGTGCCCCGCAGACAATGCGGCGGAAACGTCTCCTTGAAGTCCGGCTGGTCCGATAGCTCGCGGTGCCCCGGCACATGGTCGTCCGCGCTGGCCACGATGCGGATCCCGTGCGCGTGCGCCGCGGAGGTGAGTTGCCCCAAATTGGGAAGGATTTGCTCAGCCTCCGGCACGTACAGCTTGCCGTCAGCGCGCATGAAATCGTATTGGGTGTCGACGTCCCAGAAAAGCACGCCTGCCATGGTGTTGCGCTCCACTACCCGCCCGGAAAGGCGTTATCCGTTTTCCGTTGTCCGTTCTCCGAACACGGACAACGGATAACGGATAACGGACAACGGATAACGTGTAGCGGAAAGCTATGCGGAGGCGCGCCGGGCCGCCACGTTCGTCAAATGCACCGCGATCTCGTCGCACGAGTGCCGTCGCGAGCAGCGGGTGCAGTCGAACCACACCTTGAGGGGGAAGCGACTCTTCTCCACCGTGGTGAACCCCAGGCGGTGGAAGAAGCCGGGCACCCGGGTCAGCGCGAACACGTCGGCGAAGCCCAGCTCCGCCGCCCGATCGAGCAAGCGCTCGACGACGGCCAAGCCCACGCCCTGGCCCTGGGCCCGCGGCGACACCGCCAGCGCGATGACTTCCGCCAGCCCGGACGAGTACGGCTTCAGCGCGCCCATGCCGATCACCACACCGTGCTGGTCGGTGGCGACGCGGTAGTTCGCGAGGTCCCGCTCCAGGTCGGCCGCGGTGCGGGGTAAGAGGTCGCCGGTCGCGATGTAGGGGCCCATGAGCTGCACCATCGCCGGGACATCGTCCAGCGTGGCGGCGCGGGTGGAAACGGTGACCTGGGCGGGAACCGGAAGTGCGGTCACAGGCAGCTCTCCAGCAGGTCCACGCCGCGCGCCAGCTCCTCGCTGGTGATGGTGAGTGGGGGCAGCAGCCGAATCACATTGGGACCGGCGGAGATCACCAGCAGGCCACGCTCCAGGGCACGCTCGACGACCGGCTGTGCCGCGTCCTTGAGCTCGATACCCCACATCAGGCCCCGGCCCCGCACCGCGACCACCGCGTCGTGACGCGCCGCCAGCGCCGCCAGGCGAGTCCCCAACCCCTCACCCTTCCTCCGCACGTCCGCCAGAAACGCGGGGTCGCCCAGCACGCCGAGCTGCGCCAGCGCCAGCGACGCCACGAAGGGGCCGCCGCCGAACGTGGTGGCGTGGTCGCCCGGCTGAATGGACCCGGCAACGGCTTCGTTCACCAGCACGGCGCCCATGGGCAGGCCGCCGCCCAGGCCCTTGGCGAGCGTCACCATGTCCGGCACCACACCGGTTTGCTGGTACGCGAACAGGGTGCCGGTGCGCCCCAGGCCACACTGGATCTCATCGAAGATCAGTGCCGCACCGGCTTCGGTGCACATCTCGCGAAGGTCCTGCAGCAGCGCCTCCGGCATGACGTGGACCCCGCTTTCCCCCTGCACCGGCTCGACGATTACCGCCGCCGTCCGCTGGGGCGAGATTGCGCGTTCCAGCTCCGCCTGGTGGTCGGGGTCCACGATGCGGATCGCCGGCACCAGCGGCACGAACGGCTGCCGGTACTGCGGCCGATCGGTCGCGGCCAGCGCGGCGAACGTCCGTCCGTGGAACGATCCCTTCAAGGCGACGATCTCCCGCTGCTCCGGCCCCGTCGCCGCCCGCCGCGCGAACTTGAAGGCGCCCTCGTTCGCCTCCGCGCCGGAATTGCAGAAGAACACGTGCGACGCGAACGACCGCTCCACCAGCTCGGCCGCCAGCTCCTCGCCCGGGATGGTCCGGTAGAGGTTGGAGGTGTGCAGCACGCCCGTCTCCGCGGCGCGCTCGATGGCCGCGCGCAGCACGGGATGGTTGTAGCCCAGCAGGTTGACCGAGATCCCCGCCACGAAATCCAGATACCGGGTGCCGTCGTCCGCGATGAGCTCGCACCCCTCGCCCGCGACGATGCACACCGGGAACCGCCGATAGATGGGCAGCAGTGCGTCCGCCGCGGGGCGCGCCGTGGCACTCACGCCGCCGCTCCCACCGCCGCGATCACGGTGCCACGGCTCGGATCGGTCAGCATGCCGACGTCCCCGATCCGGGTAGGCGTCCGACTCGCCGCGACCGCCGCCTTGAGCTTGGCAACCATCCCCCCCTCCACCACTCCACCGGCAATGAGGTCGTCGAGGTCGGCCGGGGTCACGGCGGCGAGCCGCTCCGCGCCGCGCATCACGCCCGGTACGTCCGACACGAACAACAGCTCAGCTGCGTCGAGCGCGTTGGCCACCGCTGCCGCCGCGTCGTCCGCGTTCACGTTCACGGCCATGCCGTCCGGCCCGACCGACACCGGGGCCAGCACCGGCGTGATGCCCCCCTCCAGCAGGCGATACAGGAACCCACGGTCCACGCCCGTCACGCGCCCCACCCGGCCCAGGCGTTCGGGATCCTGCAGCTCGACCGTGAGGCACCCGTCGCCGCCCGCCACACCCACCGCGTCCACGCCCCGCGCCCGCAGCGCGCGCACGATGGCGCTCCGGATGGGGCCGCACAGCACCATCTGGACCAGTTCCGCCACCTCGGGGGTGGTGACGCGGATGCCGTCCCGCATCTCCACCGGCAGGCCGAGCCGCTCCTGCCAGGCCGAGATTCGCCGCCCGCCCCCGTGGACGATCACCGCGGGTTGGGCGTGCTTCACGCCGGTGGCGAATCGATCCAGCCATGCCGCCTCTTCGATCTCGCCGCCGCCGACCTTGATGACGCGCACGCCTCTCAGCACGCCAGGCCCCGCGTCTCCGGGAATCCGCACATCACGTTCATGTTCTGGACCGCCTGCCCGGCGGCGCCCTTGACCAGGTTGTCGATCGCGCCGACCACCGTGAGCATCGGGCGCGAGACGTGCTTGACCGGCACCACGCCCAGGCCCAAGCGATTGCGGTAGATCACGTCCTTCAACGTGGGCAGAGCGCCCCGGAGCACCCGGATGCACGGCTCGTCGGCGTACGCCTCGAGCAGGATTGCCTCCGCCTCGGCGCGGCTCATCTCGCGCGTGAGCGGCACGTGAATGGTGGCCAGGATCCCGCGGCGGACCGGCAGGAGATGGGGCGTGAACACCACGTCCACCTCGCCCACCACGGCCGTGAGCTGCCGGGTGATCTCGGGCAGATGGCGGTGCTCGTTGCCCACGCTGTAGGCCCGGAAATCTTCCGCCACCTCGCCGAACAGCAGGTCGCGCCGCAGGTTCCGGCCCGCGCCCGAGACGCCCGACGCGGCGTCAATGATGAGCGGGCGGGTGGTGTCGATCACCCCAGCCCGCGCCAAGGGCAGCACCGACAGGACGGCGGCCGTGGGATAACAACCGGGGTTCGCGACCACGTCCGCCTCGGGCAGCGCGTGGCGATAGACCTCGGTGAGGCCGTACACGGCCCGATCCGACAGCCGGAGGTCTGCCGACAGGTCCACCACCCGCGCGCCCGCCGCTTCGGCCCGGGCCACCACCGGCGCGGACACGCCGTGAGGCAAACAGCTGAACACCAAGCGCGCGTCGTCCCAACGCGCCTCGGCCTGGGCCAGCGGAATCAGGTCGTGGCCGTCGAGCCGCGGTTCGCTCTCCGAGGTGGCGAAGGCCAGCGCCACATCGGGGTGTCCGTCCAGCAGGCCGACCAGCTCGCGGCCCACGTACCCGGACGCCCCCAGTACGGCCACCGGCGTGGCTGCATTCTTATACATTAGACGGTAATAATATACAGAACCGCCCTGCGGACAAGAGGCAGGGGGAGAGGACGGCGTAAGGGGTGAGGGGTAAGGGGGGCCCCGCTCACCCCTCACCCCTCACGCAGTCGGTCCTTCCCGCCGCTACCGGACCCGCTCCAGCCGGGGATTCTCCCGGTACTCGCGGCCCGTCTTGGCGCAGGGCTTCCCCTCCACCTGCACCACGTCTGCGGTGAAGTCGAAGCGCCCGCCGCCCCGGAACAGCGAGGACCCGACGCCGTAGGCGTCCACCGGGACGCCCAGCTCCTCGAAGTGGCGGATCTTCTCGACGTCGAAGCCGCCGGACACCACGATCTTCACGTGCTGGAAGCCTTCGCGGTCCAGGGCCCGCCGCACGTTCAGCACCAGCTGCGGGTTGACGCCGGTGGGGTGGAAGTGCCCCATCTGGGGGATGATGGACTGGTCCACCATGGTTTCGGAGGTATCCAGCCGGACGCCGTACAGCCGGGGCCCGAGCGCCCGCGCCACGGCCAGCGACGTCGCGACGGAATCGTTGTCGAAATCCACCAGCGTGATCAGCCGCACGTGCTCCGGCATGTACTGGGCGAACTTCTTGGAGGCGAGTACGGTGTCACCGTCATAGGCGGCGATGATGGCGTGGGGCACGGTCCCGATCCCCTCACTACCCCACCAGGAGGCCTGCGCGTCGGTGGAGACACCGATGGCGCCTGCGATGTGCGCCGCGTAGCCGTCGCCGGTCTGCACCAGCCAGTGGTCGTGGCGCGCCGGGAAGAACATCACTTCCTTGGGGCGGGCCGCCTCCACCACTAGCCGGGTGTTGGTCCCCACCCGTGTGCGTCGCGCCAGCACGCCGAGGTACAGGGTCTCGAGATGAGCGATGGCGTCGTACGGCCCCTCGATGGTGAGCACCGTCTCCCAGGGGCGGATCTCATCCCCGTCGTACAAGGCGTGGACCTCGAGCTCGGGCCACTCGACGGCGCAGAGCTTGAGGATGGCGATGGCTTCGTCGATGCCGCCCAGGTACGCGCGCGCCTTGCCGAACACCTGCATCAGCACGCTGGGCCGGTGACCGTCGGCGAGCAGCACTTCCCGAGCGCGCACGAAGTACTTGTCCGAGTAGTAGCCCTGCCGCATGCGCTCGACGGGCAGGTTGAAGATGGCGGGATCGAGCCGCGGGCGGCGCGCCACTCAGCCCAACTCCTCGCGAACGGTGTACCGGAGCGCGCGGCGCCGGAGCCAGCGCACGCCGAACGCGTCGCGGAGGGCGGCCAGCGCCCGGTTCCGGGCCGTGTACTTGCTCCGGCCCGAGCGGCGGGCCCGGTGAGACACCGGCACCTCCACCACGAGACCGCCCTGGAATCGGATCAGCGTGGGCAGGAAGCGATGCATGCCGTCGAACTGGGGAAGGGCGTTGAGAACGTCGCGGCGTGCCGCCTTGAGCGAGCACCCGGTGTCTCGCACCCGGTCCCTGGTGATCCAGTTTCGGATCGTGTTGGCGATGCGGCTCTGAGCCCGTTTCCAGCGCGAGTCCCGCCGCCGGACCCGGTAGCCCGCGGCGGCGGCCAGACGGGGATCCGCCTGCAGGCGGTCGAGCAACGCGGGGATGTCGGCCGGATCGTTCTGGCCGTCGGCATCCAGCATCACCACCACGTCTCCTCGGGCTGCGGCCCAGCCGGCTGCGAGGGCGGCGCTCTGGCCGCTCCGCTGCCGAAACGCGATCACCCGCAACGCCGGCCGGTCGCGGCGCTGGCGCGACAGCTCGTCGAGCGACCCGTCGGTCGAGCCATCGTCCACGGCGATGATCTCAAAGCGACGGTTCCCCAGGGCGGCACCCAGCTCGTCGAGGAGCGGCACCAGGTTGTCCCGCTCGTTGAACACCGGCAACACGACCGAGAGCATCACGGAAGACTCGGGCATGCGGCGGGAACGTATCTGCCGACTCACGACTGAGCAAGTTCGGCGGACGGTTCTCAGTCGTCAGTTCTCGGTCGTCGGTGGACGCGGCGCCCACGGAGAACCGACCACCGAGAACCGATAACGTCTCCTCGTTGACTTTCTCTCCCGCGGTCATTAACTCGCCCACCTCACGCCACATCGAGGCGCGCCATGTCGGACCTCTTCACTCGCCGTGATTTCGTAGGCACCGCCACCGGGATGGCGGCCGGGGCCGTGCTCGGTGCCACCCCTGCCGGCCGGCCCACTGCGTCCGCCATCATCGGCCGGCCCGCGGGGCGCAACGTGGTGGTCGCGTCGTCGAACGGTCTGCGTGCGGGAGAGCGAGCCGGCCAGCTGCTGGCGCAGGGCGTGGACACGCTGGATGCGGGGATCGAAGGCGTGAAGATCCAGGAGCTGGACCCGGAGGACAGCTCCGTCGGCTACGGCGGCTTGCCCAACGAGGACGGCGTGGTGCAGCTCGACGCCTCGTGCATGCACGGACCCACCAGGCGAGCGGGCGCGGTGGCCGCGCTCGAGGGTATCAAGACGCCGAGCGAAGTGGCCAAGTGTGTCCTGCTGTACACCAACCACATCCTGCTGGTGGGCGAGGGCGCCAAGCGGTTCGCGCTGTCTTACGGCTTCAAGGACGAGAACTTGCTCACCGACAAGTCTCGCGAGGCCTGGCTCCGCTGGCGGGCCAACCGCGGGGCGGCGGACGACTGGCTCGACGTGCCCGCGGACGCGAACCTGGTGGCCCGCCCCACGGGCACCATCAACTGCAACGTGGTGAACGCGAAAGGCGAGATCTCCTCCGTGACCACCACCAGCGGCCTGGCATGGAAAATTCCGGGCCGCGTGGGCGACTCGCCTCTGATCGGGGCGGGCCAATACACTGACAACGACGTGGGAGCGGCCGGCTCCACCGGCCGCGGGGAATCGAACATCAAGGTATGTGGGGCATTCCTCACCGTGGAGTTCATGCGCCGGGGCATGAAGCCGACCGACGCGTGCCTCGAAACCCTGAAGCGCGTGATCACGATGACCGAGCCGCGGTTGCTGGACGAGCAGGGCCAGCCGAGGTTCGGCCTCACGTTCTACGCTGTCAACAAGAACGGCGAGTTCGGCTCGGCGTCGTTCTTCTCGGGAGACCGCTACGCGGCATGGGAGGAAGACCGGGCCGCCCTGCACGATTGCGCCTACCTGTACGAGCGCCGGCGCCGCGGCTCGTGAGACCCGCGTGGTGCCTGGTGGTGGCGCTGGTGGCAGCCCGCTCAGGGCTGGCGCAGGAGTCGCCGCAGGAGTCGCCGTTCCGGAGTTACACCTGGACGGACGTCGCATACCCCAAGGTCTTCTACACCCTGCGTGATGGGCTCACGGTGGGCGGCTACTACGCCTACCTCTCCCCCCTGGGGTTCGCCGATTGGGACCGTCCACCGGCGTACCGGGCCTCGTTCTCCGTCAGCGGGCAGGCGTCCACGTCGGGCAGCCGCGAGATCGCCCTCGAGGCACGGCTTCCCGATCTGTCCCGCGGCTGGCGCCTGGTGGGCACCTTCAGCGCGCGGCGCCGCGCCAGAGAGAACTATTACGGCATAGGCAACCAGGTCACGGTGGACGCGGCCAACGTCACCGACGCCCAGCCACACTACTACCAGTCGCTCAACCTCCGGTACGCGGCGCGCGGCGAGATCCAGCGCCAGATCCTGGGCCCGCTCCGCGTCCTCGCCGGCATCCACGCCGAGCGGTGGCGCATCGACACGCTCCCGGGACCGGGCCAGCTACGGGCGGACCTCGCGGCGGCCGCCGATCCCACCATCGCCCGCTCCACCGCCGATGTCTCGGCGCGGGCGGGCCTGGTCTTCGACCTGCGCGACAGCGAACCCACGCCGCGGCGCGGCGCGTTGATCGAGGTCATCTACTCGGTCGCCGACACGTCGGTGGCCGGAGACCTGAGCTATACCCGCACCACCGTGAGCGCGGCGGGCTACCTGCCCATCGGCCCCCAGGTCGTGGTGGCCGGTCGCGTGGTGGGCGAGAGCATGGACGGCACGCCGCGGCTGGGGTCGTACTACCGGATCGAGGCCAGCGATCGGCCGTACGAAGGCGTAGGGGGGCCCGCGTCCCACCGGGGGGTGGAGGAGCACCGCCTCCTGGGTCGCAACAAGCTCTTCGCCAACCTCGACGTGCGGTACGACGCCTACGCCGTGCCGACGCTGGTACGCGCCACCCTCGTGGCATTCCTGGATGCGGGGCGCGTGT
>Ga0209519_10000940_pt1 | contig 12520 bp, 11 predicted proteins | sample Rifsed13ft1_FD_184005 | JGI IMG/M metagenome (GOLD analysis project Ga0209519, IMG submission 184005) | Soil microbial communities from Rifle, Colorado, USA - sediment 13ft 1 (version 2) | ecosystem: Environmental > Terrestrial > Deep subsurface > Rock core/Sediment | place: Rifle, Colorado...
GAATGTGGGCAAGATCGATCGAATCATCCGGGTCGTCATCGGCTTGGCGCTCTTGAGCCTCGTCTTTGTCGGCCCGCAAACGGCGTGGGGCTGGATAGGCTTGTTGCCGCTTGCGACGGGCGTCGCAGGCTGGTGCCCGGCCTATTCGTTGTTGGGCGTGAGCACATGCCCGCGACGAGCCTAGGCGGCCGGACTCTCCTGGCGCGAAATCCCTCCGCGGAGGGCTCTGCAGGGGATCATTGATCTGCGGCGAGCCACTTCCTCGCTTCCAGGACAGCCGGTGAACTGGCCGCCGCGCCTGGCATCTCGGCTAACTCGGTATAGGCACGCCGCGCGGTTGCGAGGTCGCCAGCTTTCTCGGCCGCGCGCGCGAGACCGAGCAGCGACGGCGTCCGCTTCGGTGTCCTGAGCAGCGATCGCTCGAACGCCGCGACAGCTTCGCCCGGCCGGTCCGAGGCAAGCAGGACCTCGCCGTAAAGCTCGTGCGCGGGCTTGATCGGGTCCGGTGGACCCGAAGGCGGCGCCATTGTGCGCTCGATCTCGGCTGCGTCCCGCGCGAGGCGGACGGCGTCGTCATGCTCGCCGCGTGCGAGACTCGCGAGCGCGGCGACCTCGTTCTCGAGGATCGCGACGGCCTGCGCACGATACGCGTTGCCTTCCGCGGCGATTCGTTCGCGCATGCGCTTGAGCTCGGCCGCCACGGCATCGGCCGCGGCAACATCGCCGAGCTTCGCGGCGCTCGCGCCCGCGATGAAGAGCCACGGGCTGCCGCCGGATTGCGCCATGGCCATGCCGGGCATCGCGTCGTGCGCGGCGTGCTCACCGCCGATCTCGAGCGGGATGTGCGCCCACTGCTCGGTTTCGAGAACATAGCGCGCGCGCATGCCGAGGTACCCCTCGCGAATGCCGGCGTTGCCGGGATTGCGCTCCATCGCGGCGCGCGCGAGCTCGACGTTCGCTCGGGCGCCGTCGAATTCGCCGAGCATCAAGTTTGCGTAGCTGAGCCACGACAGCGTGTGAAAATCTTCGCGGCCCTCCGGCTGACCGCCTACCTGTTGGCGCTGAACGGCATCATCGACGAGGACGAAGTCATGAACGCGCGCACGCTCGCGCGCGTCGAGATGCCGAACCGCGACGGCTTCATCCTCGCGTATCCGCAGCGGTCGAACTGACGAAAGTGAGCGTGCCGTACACGTATCACCTCGTCCCAACAATCTTCGCCTCGACGGTTTCTCGAGGACGACTCCGGAGCGCCACGCGAGCTAGCATGCTCGGTCCGTGCTTGCAGTCGGCGAGCAGATCGAGCTCGCGCCGGTACGCGGGCGACTCGACGTCGTAGATAGCGAGCAACGTGTGGAATAGAGAGTCGTGACTGTAGTCGCGATTGGCGACCTTCTCGAGACACGAGCGCTCGACGCCGGCTCTGGCATAGAAGCCCGGCGATGCCCACAGCAGCATCGGCACTCGGACCTGCTCTTGCGGCGCGAACGCGTACGGAAAGCCGTGCAGATATAGGCCGTTCTCGCCGAGCGACTCGCCATGATCGGAAACGTAAAGCATCGCAACGTCGAAGGCGTCGGCTTGGCTCTGGAGGAAATCGATGACGCTTGCGACGAAGAAGTCCGTATATACGATCGTATTGTCGTAGGCGTTGTTGATGAGCTCCGCGCTGCAATTGCGTAAGTTAGGCAGGTCGCACTCCGGAAGGAACACTTTCGACCACGCCGGAGCATCCGTGTGATACGCCGGGCCGTGGCTGCCGCGCTGATGCAATACGATGAAGTGGTCGCGCGTGCGGTCCGCGACCAGAGTCTCGATGTCCTCGAGCAGGATCTCATCGAAACAGCCCGTGGAGTCGCAATGGCCCGCGTCGGTGCGCGTCGCGAGTTGCTCGAAATGCTCGGGATCGCAAACGGCTTTGCAGCCCGTACTGTTGTCCTTCCAGTAGACGTCGACGCCGAGACGCTCGAGCGTCAGGAATAGGCTTTCATGCGCGGCCGCGGCCGCGTGACTGAACGCTGCACGGCCCAAGCCGGAAAAAATGCACGGTACCGAATCGGCTGTAGATGTGCCGCACGACGTGACATGGGAGAAATTGAGAACTCCGCGCGCGCGCGTGTAACGATTGGTGTCGCGTTCGTAGCCGTTGAACGAGAAGCGATCGGAGCGGGCGGTCTCGCCAAGCACGAAAACCGTGAGCACGGGTTTGTCATGTCGTGCGAGCGTCGTCGTGCGCTCTGCGGCGAGCGCGATGCGCACGGCGCGATCGGGCGCCCCATCGTCGGCGCGCGCGAGGAACCGCGCGTAGGAATAAAGCGGATAGCCCGGGTTCATGAGCATGCGCGCCGCATGGTGTTGGTGTGCAAAGAAGGATACGGCGCCGTAGTTCGCATACAGCGTTCCGGCCAACACGAGGGCGTTCGCCGCAATCAGGATGGCGCCGGTCGCGAGCCGGCCTTTCCACCGGACGTTGCCGAGCGGCGTGATTGCGAGCACTAACGCGGGAGCTACGCCGAAGGCGAGCAGGTGATAGAAGAACGAGCTCGTTACGAGCGGTGATGCCTCGCGCACCTCGGTTTCGACGACGTTCCTGATCATCGACACGTCGACGACGATTCCGTACTCGCTCATGAAGAAACCAATCGTCGCGGAGACCAACAGCAAGAAGATGGCGGTCGTCTTGAGCGCACGCGTGCCGACCGCGAGCGATAGCAGAATGTTGAGCGTACAGAACATGATCGTGAACATTGCGAGCGAGATGGCGCCTTGATGATCGTCGAGCATCGTTGCGCGCAACACCGACTTCCAAAACGGATCGTTGTCGAAAACTACGATGAATAGCGACACGGCGGCGATGGCAACGGGCGCCGCAACCTGATCGCGAATCCGCATAGAAAACTCTCCGCAACGGGTCCTTGGCCGTTGGACTGCCGCGGCGACGCGGATCGGTCGCCGACCGAATTCATCGGTAGCGCCGTCTAACTTGCTAGCGAAGGACGACGAGAGGCCGAGCCTTGGATACGTTGCGGAAGCCGCGCAAGACGATCGACATCGTCATGCCCGCGTACAACGAAGCGTGCTGCATCGGCCGCACGATCGAGACGCTGTTCGGAGAGCTCGAAGGATCGCGGTACCGATTCGAAGTCATCGTCGTCGACGATGGCAGCAGCGACGAAACCGCCGCCGTCGTCAAGACTTACATCAATCGCTATCCGATCACGCTGATCAGCCTGACGAGGAATTTCGGCAAGGAAACGGCGTTGCTGGCGGGCTTGGACTGCGCAAGCGGCGACGCGACGATCATCATGGACGCCGATTTACAACACCCGATCGCGTTGATCCCGAAGTTCCTGGAGCAGTGGGAAGCGGGCTACGAATGCGTGTACGGCGTCAAGCGGCATCGGCATGGCGAAACACTGCTGAAGCGCTTGTGCGCGAAGGCGTTTTACTTCGGTGTCAACGGCGGCTCTGACGTCCGCATTCCTCCCGACGCGGTCGATTTTCGGCTGCTCGATAAGGCTGCCGTGCAAGCCCTGTGCGCGATTCGCGAGCGGGTGCGATTTACGAAGGGACTTTATGCCTGGCTCGGCTTCCGCAGCATCGGGATACCGTTCGTGCCCGCGGCGCGCACCGGTGGCGCAAGCCGCTTCGGCACAAGCTCGTTGCTCCGGCTCGGCTGGGACGGCTTGATCTCGTTTTCGGAGTTGCCGCTCAGGGTATTGGGGCTCGCCGGCGCCGCCGTGGCCGCGGCAGCGGTTCTCTACGGCCTCTACATCGCGGCCCGAACGATCGTCTTCGGCATCGATGTTCCCGGTTGGGCCACCTTGACGGTCGCGCTCACGTTCTTGGGCGGGCTGCAGATCCTCTTTCTCTGGGTCCTTGGTGAGTACGTTCGCAACGTGTTCATCGAAACCAAGCAGCGCCCGAACTACTTTGTGCGCGAGCGCGTCGGCCGCGCCGCGAGCAACCGTTCCGCGAGCGAGCTTGAGCATGGCGCTGCCACACGATCAGGGCGAGTCGCCGCCTAGACGGACCTCGCGGGCATTGATTGCCGCGCTGCTCGCGGTCGCTGCTCTCGCCGGCTGCCGTCTTTGGCTCGCCGACAGTCTGCCGCTGACCGACACTACGGAGGCTAGATTCGGCGAGATCGCGCGCAAGATGGTCGAGACCGGAGATTGGCTCACGCCGCAGCACGACTACGGTGTGCCGTATCTTGCGAAACCGCCCCTCGCGTTCTGGCTGTCCGCTGTGGGCATCGGGCTCCTCGGCGCGAGCGAGCTCGGACCGCGCGTGCTGATATTGGGCGCAGCGTTCGGTTTTTGTGCGCTCTATTTCGCCTGCGTAAGAAGCTGGCTCGGAACGCAAGCAGCGCTTGCGAGCGTGATCATGCTCATGAGCTCGCTCGTCTTCTTCGTCTCAATGGCGGCGGTCATGACCGACATGGTCTTCACGGTCTGTGTGGCGACGGCATGGCTCGCGTTCTGGCGCCGGCACGAGGGCGGCTCCGGCGCCTCCGAGGCGACGATGTATCTCGCGCTCGGCCTCGGGCTGCTCGCAAAAGGGCCCCTCGCTGCCGTCCTATTCGGGGTTCCGGTCCTCGCGTGGTCGCTCGGCAGCGGTCGCGCGGCGGACATTTGGCGGCGCTTCGCTTGGCTCAAAGGCGCGTTGCTCGCGGCGGCCGTGGCCGTACCGTGGTACGTCGCCGCGGAGCTCAAGAACCCCGGATTTCTCGAGTATTTCCTCGTCGGCGAGCACGTGCAGCGCTTTCTCGTGCCGGATTGGTCGGGCGACCTGTACGGCCGGGCTCACGATGCGCCGCGCGGCACGATCTGGCTCTACTTCATCGCGGGCGCGTTGCCATGGTCAGTGCTCTGCGTGCCCGCGCTCGTCGCGGCGCGCGCGACCGTGCGGCGCAATTGGCGCGAGCGCCGCGGGCTCGTCCGATTCGCGCTCGCGTCGGCCGTCACGCCGCTCGCGCTCTTCACGTTGTCGCGCAACATCGTTTGGCCTTATGTGTTGCCGGCCATACCGCCGGCCATCCTCGCCGTGGTTGCGCTCTTGGCCCCGGCGCGTGAGCAGGCCCTCGATCTCAGCCGACTTGCGTGGGCGGGCGTGCTTTCGGCCGCTCTGCTTACCGCGCTCGTCGTCGCCAACGCGCCGTTCATCGAGCGGCACACGCAGCGATCCGTCGTTGCGGGAGTCGAGCTGCGTCATCCGCATCGCGAAGTGCCCGTCTACTATTGGCAGTCGCGATACTTCTCGGCCGACTATTACAGCGCGGGCGCCGCATCCGTCGTCAGCGATGGCATGCCGATCGAGCGCGCCCTCGCGGAGCGGCGGCTGTTTTGTCTCGTCGTCGCCGAGGCGCGCCGCGCCAGCCTCCCCGACGCCCTGCTTGCGCGCTTGCATCACGTCGGCGACATCGGCGATTTCGCGTTGTTCGAGCCCGTCTATGCCGGCAGTTGAGCTTGCGGCGTTCTCGATCGTGGGCTGCGCGGCGTTCGCCGTCCATTTCTTCGTGGTCAGCGCGATCGTGCCGCTCGGGGTGCCGCCGCTCGCGGCGAACGTCTTGGGATTCGCCGTGGCTTTCGGCGTGAGCTTCGCCGGCCATGATCGCTGGTCGTTTCCTGCATCCGCGAGAAGCCGATCGCTCGCCGCGCGAAGATTCTTCGTGGTCGCCGTGATCGGCTTTCTTGCGAACCAGACGCTCTACTTCGCGCTGCTCGAGCTCACGTCGCTGCCCTATCGGCTCGCGTTGCTCGTCGTCTTGACGGCGGTTGCGGGGCTCACGCTCGTGCTCAGCAAGCTGTGGGCGTTTGCCGATGCCCCTTAAAGAAATCATCGTCTGCGCCGATGATTTCGCGCTCGACGAGCGAGTCAATGCGGGCATTCTGCGGCTCGTCGAGCTCGAACGGCTGTCGGCCGTCTCGTGCTTCACCGATGCGCCTTCCTGGCGCGACGCCGGCGCGGAATTCCGCGGCGCCGCACGGTGCGTGCACGTGGGATTGCACTTCAATCTGACGCAGCCATTTGGTCACGGCGAGCATTCTCTGGCGCACTGGATCACGCGCTGCTTGAGCGGGACCGTCGACGTGTCCGCCGTGCGCGCGCACCTGCAAAGACAATGGGAAAACTTCGTCGCCGTCGTCGGGCGGCAGCCCGATTTCATCGACGGCCATCAGCACGTGCATGCGTTCCCGATCGTGCGCTCGCTCGTGTATGATTTCGTCGCGCGCGTTTGGCACAATGACGCGGTGCCTGTTCGCGCTATTTCGCCGACTTTCGGGCGAACCGACGCGCCGCTCAAGCGCGCCGTGATCCAGGCTCTGGCCAAGGCCAGGCCGCAGCGGGCGGACGACCGGGCCATATTTCTCAATACCGGCTTCGCCGGTGACTATTCGCTGCGCGCGCACGCCGATTACGAGCGCCTGTTTGCGGGTTGGCTTGCGCGCGCGCCCGACCGCGGCCTCATCATGTGCCACGCGGCGCTCCGTCCCGCGCGAGGCGCCGCGACGGCCCGGCAGCGGGAATACCGGTTTCTCGCGTCGGCGCGCTTCACGGAGCTTTTTGCGGCCCACGGGCGCAAGCTCGCGCATCCACCCGACCGATTCGGCCCTGGCGAGCGTCTAACAACAACAGGAGCACGGGTACCTGAATGACGGACGACCTCCAAGACCGGCGATTGGTCAAGCGCTTGCTTGCGCATGATCACGAGGCATTCAGGCAGTTCTTCGACGGCTATTTCCCGCGGCTTTACAGGTTTGCTCGTACTCGGCTCGGCGACGACCCTGAAACGACGAAAGAGATCGTGCACGTGTCCCTGTCGAAAGCGGTTCGCAAGCTCGGCACCTATCGCGGCGAGGCGGCGCTTTTCACCTGGCTTTGCACGATTTGCCGCAACGAGATCAACGATCACGTCGAGCGCGTGGTGCGTGAGCGCAAGCATGTCGTGTTGACGGAAGACCTTCCGGACGTCCGCGCCGCGGTCGACGCTCTGACCGCGCCGGCGTCGGACGAGCCGGAGGCCAATTTCCGGCGCTTGGAGACGACGCGGCTCATTCAAGTGGCGCTCGACCAGCTGCCGACGCATTACGGCAACGTGCTCGAGTGGAAGTACATCTACGGGTTCAGTGTCGAGGAAATCGCGGCCAAGCTCGGCGTGGGACTCGATGCCGCGCAGTCCGTATTGGCGCGGGCCAAACGTGCGTTTCACGATGTGTATGGCGCCTTGACGAGAGATATCGTCACGCCGAATGCCGACACCGACGGCGATCCGGCGTGACGAGGATGGAAAGCTCATGAACGGAAAAGACAGACCGCATACGGACACGGAGTCGGACTCCGAGCGGAGCCTGCGCGCCTTGTTCGCGCGCGCGGAGCCGCGCCTCGCTCCGCCCCCGGCACACGCGGAGGAGATCCGGCGCGCCGTTTACGCCGAGTGGGATGCCGTGACCGGACGTCGAGCGCTCATGCGCCGAGTCGGCGGCGCCGTGGCGGCCGCAGCCGCGCTCGGCGCGGTGGCACTGCTCGTGATGAATACGGGCACGGCGCCGACCCCGGCCGCCGTGGTGGCGCGCGTCGAGCGGGTGCAGGGCACCGCTCTCGGCAGTCGCGACGGCGCTGCGTTCGAAGCATTGCGCGTCGACGCGCCGTTGGCGCAGGGGTCGATCATATCGACCGCCGACGGTCAAGTCGCATTGCGCTTGGCTTCGGGCGGCTCGTTACGTTTAGCTGCGCAGACGCAATTGCGTCTAACGGGGAGCACCGAGGCCGAGCTCGTCGCCGGAGCGCTGTATTTCGATTCTGAAAACGCCGCGGCAAACGGCGCGCTCGCAGTCGTCACCGCCGTCGGGACCTTGCGCGACATCGGCACGCAGTTCATGGCCGAGCTCCGTTCGAATCGGCTCGAGGTCGGCGTGCGGGACGGTCGAGTCGCGATCGCGCGCGACGACGTGCGCGCCGATGCGGTGGCTGGAGAGAAGCTCACCGTCGAGCGAAGCGGCCTCATCCGACGAGATGCCATCGATGTCTACGGCGAAGAGTGGGCATGGGCGGAGCGCCTTGCGCCGCCGTTCGAGATCGACGGGCGCTATCTCGTCGACTTTCTCGACTGGGTGGCCGATCAGACCGGCCGCAGCGTCGCGTTCGCCGATGCCGATGTCGAGCGGACCGCGCGTCAAACCCGGCTCACCGGCTCGATCGACCTCGAGCCGCTGCCGAAGCTCGCGGCCGTCCTGGCGCTGACCGATCTCGACTACTCGCTCGAGGGCGATAGGATTCTCATCACGTCCAAGCCGCTCTGAAGCGGTTGTAGAGTGTCAGCGGGCACTGCGTCGCACGCGGTTCCGGCGTTGCGTACAATTACCGCACGCCTACGTGGCGGTCGGTGCGGGTCAACATGGTCTTCTTGCGGCGCTCTTTGCTGATCGTACTGATCGCCTGTCACGCCGGCTGGGCACCGAGTCACGCGCAAGGCGACGTATCGTACCGAGGCCGCTCGCTCGAGAGCGTCATCGAGGAGCTGCGCGCGGCGGGGTTACCGCTCGTCTACAGCAGCAATCTCGTACCGAGCACGCTCACCGTCGAAGAAGAGCCGACGGAGAGCGACCCGCTCAAGATGGTGCGCGAGCTGTTGCGCCCTCACGGGCTCACGATCAGCGAATCGAACGGCGCCTGGCTCGTCGTCCGCGCGGCGGCGCCGGCGCCGGGCGGGATCGGTGTCAGTATCGTTTCGGCGGCATCGGCAGCGCCGATCGGCGCCGGCATCGCACAAGTCGACGCGCCCGCGGGGCCGGTCGTGAACGTCGTCGGCGGTCGCGGCGAGCTTGGCGGCTTGGCGCCCGGTCGCCACGTGCTGACAGTCAGGGCCGCGGGCTACCTGCCGGAGCGCGTTTCGGTCAACGTCGTCGCGGGCGAGGTTGCGACGGTCACGGTCGCGCTCATCGACGCCGTGCCGAGGCTCGAGGAGCTCACGGTCACGGCGAGCCGTTACGATCTCATCAACGTCCAGCCGTCGGGCGCCTATTTCTCGCGCGAAGAGATCGAGAGCCTGAACGAGCTCGGCGACGACACGCTGCGCATCACGCACCGGTTGCCCGGCGTCGCGTCGACCGAGTTTTCCTCGCGCTCGCACGTGCGCGGCGGCGCGGCCGACGAGATGACCGTGATACTCGACGGCATGGAATTGGTGGAGCCGTTCCATTTGCGCGATTACCAGGGGGTCTTCAGCGCCGTCGACCAGCGTATCGTCTCCGGGATCCAGGTCTATTCGGGCGGTTTTCCTGCCGCGTATGGCGACGCCCTGAGCGGGCTCACGATCATCGACCAGCGTGAGCCCACGGAATTGCGGCACGAGCTCGGGTTGAGCCTTCTCTACGCGTCCGTGCTGTCGAGCGGCACCTTTCGCGACGGCCGCGCCGACTGGTTGATCTCGGTACGGCGCAGCAACCTCGATCGCCTGTTGAACGAGAATCTCGGTGAGCCTTCCTATCGCGATACGTTCGTCCACGTGGGCACCGCGCTCGGAACGAAGCACACGTTGTCGCTCAATGGCATCGGTTTCGACGACGACGTACTGCTCACGCCGAAAGACGCGGCGGATCACCGCGAGCAGGGCCGAAGCAACACCGACAACCGCCAGCTATGGCTCAAGCTCGACAGCGACTGGAGCTCGACGCTCTCGAGCCGCACGCTCGTTTACTCGTCGCGCTTCACGGCAGAGCGGCACGGCAGCATCGACGACGTGGATGAGATCATCGGCGTCGCAGACGACAGCCGCGCGCTTGACGCACACGGCGTCAAGCAGGACTGGCAGTGGGACCGTCCGGATCGGCAATTGCTGAGTTGGGGGTTTAAGGCCGAAAGCTTAAGCGGCCGTTACGACTATGCGAGCTCGGTCGAGCTTCGCGGCGTGCTCGCAACCCTCGGCCCAGCCGCGCCGGACCGTCTGAGCTCCTTCGCTCCGGCGGGCGAGAGCTATGCAGCGTACTTTTCGGATCGACTGAGGATCACCGATCGCGTCATTACCGATTTCGGTGTGCGTTGGGATCGGCAGTCATATTTGCCGAGCGCCGAGGACTCGCAGTTCAGTCCGCGAGCGAGCCTGCTCTATCGGCTCGGAGCGCGCACGGACGTGCGTTTCAGCTTCGGGCGATTCTTCCAATCCGAAGGCTTGCTCGATTTGCAGATCGAGGATGGCGTGCTCGAGTTCTCGCCGGCGCAGAACGCGTCGCATTCGATCGTAGGGCTCGAGCATCGCTTCGCCAACGATCTCGCCTTGCGCGTCGAGGCATTCCGCAAGTGGACGCGGACTGTGCGCCCGCGCTATGAGAATCTGTACGATCCTTTCGTGCTGTTGCCGGAGCTTCGTCCCGGCCGCGTCCGCGTCGCTCCGGATCGCGCCGAGGCGCGCGGCCTCGAGCTCTTTCTGAACGGCGAGCAGCCGATCGATTGGTGGTTCGGCTATTCGCTTGCGGACACGGACGACGTCTTGGACGGGGCGCGCGTGCCTCGCAGCTGGGACCAGAAGCACGCCGCGAGCGGCGGTATCACGTGGGCCGCAGGCACGTGGACACTCAGCATGGCGGCGACGTATCACTCGGGCTGGCCCGTCACGACGCTGTCGCTCGAGACGGTAACGGCGCCGAACGGCGATCAAGAGGTCATTGCCGTGGCCGGTGAGCGCAACCGCGAACGCTTGCCGTCGTTGCGACGCCTCGACTTCAGGGCGAGCAAGACGTTCGCGCCGCGGGTCGGCTCGGTGCGGTTCTTCGCCGAATTCACGAATGTCACGAACCGCAACAACACGTGTTGTGTGCGCTATGAGCCCGTCACGCTCCCGGGCGGGTCCGCGCGCCTCGATCGCATCGAGCGTGAAGCCCTGCCGCTCATCGTCAATGTCGGCGTGCTTTGGGAATTCTGAGGGACTCGCGCGGGCGATGGGCCGTTGTCCAGACTGATTTTCCCGTTCCCGGCCGTCTTACGAATGAAACGAAACCGCTCGGCGGGGAGAAGGGATTATGTGCAGAGGTATGCTGGCAGTGGTCGCGTCCGTCGCCGCATTGAGCGGTTGCAGTGTGACCAATCAACTCCATTCCGAGCTCAACTACGGCGGCGGGGCCGCGCAAGGCGTGACGCTCGACGAGACCGGAATAGGCGTTCTGACGCCGAGCGCGCCGACGGGACAGGAGTCCGACAAGCAGGCGCTCGGCGACGCAATCGGCGAGGCGCTTCGGGAAAGCGTTGCGGGCGCGCGCGTGGTACCGCTGCCGGACATGCTTTCCGCGATCAACAAGGCTGGGCTCGCGCGCGCCTACGCCGACATGCTCGACGAGTATGAGGATACCGGCATCCTCGAGCGGGATGGCCTCCGCGAGATCGGGGAAGCGGGTCGCGTGCGATATGTCGCGAAGCTCAATCTCGGCGACTTCTCGCAAAGCTCGGACAAAAGGTTGTCCATTGCAGGCATCCGAATGTTCGATACGTGGCGCGCGGCGATCCGCGTTCACCTCGAAATTTGGGACACGCTGACCGGCGAGATCGCGTGGCGGGGCGACGAAGAGCTCGTTTTCGCGCGCGAGGGCGTCAAGGAGCGGCCCGTGAGCTTTCGACAAGTCGCGGGTCTTGCCTCCGACAATCTCGTGAGGAAAGTAGGCGCATCGGGCAGCGAGATCCTCGACGAAGCGCCGCCCACGATCGCCGCACTCGACCCGGCGGAGCTCTAGCACGGCTGCCGCCTTCGGTGCGGGGCGAATTCATCAAAGCGTCACACTATTAAGCAACGTTACGCGCGACCCGTAACGGAGCCTAAAGGCATGCCCTCGCTGACCGACGTCACGGTGATCGTCCCGACTCGTAACGAAGCAGCGAACATCGCGAGGTTTCTCGGCTCCCTGCCGCAAGCTATCGCCCTCATCGTCGTCGACAAGAGCAGCGACGCAACCCGTGAGCTCGTGCGCCGGATCGGTTGGCGACTCGCGCGCGCGGGCTTCCGTTGCCGATTCGATGCACGGCTTGCCGTCTGCGCGACCGACCATCGGCGACTTCGTCGCGGCCTGTTGGTCAAGATCAATTACACGCTCCTGCGCTGCGGATTGCTGTACTTCGAGCTCTTGCCGCGGCGCTGGCGGCGGCATGACTGGGGCTACTGGTCGGAGACTCGCTCCTAACGCGCGCGAGGCTTCTCGTTGTCCACAGCCTTGTCGGCGTGGGGAACCAAGCGCCGGCGCAGCGAACCGAGTATCGCGCTCGCCTCGGTGAGGCCGAGAGCGCGCGCGACGCCGAAGTACACGACACCATAGGCGGTCGCCACGAACAGCGCCGCCGGCAGCGAATGCATGTCGCCGAGCGCGAGTCGCACGCCGTGCCCGGCCGCGGCCGCAGCGAGCGCGGCGCCGAGCATGCGCGCGAGGTTTCCGAAGCCCGCGCCGACCGCGCCGATGCGCTTGCGGAGCCCTCGCCGCAGCAGGCCCCACTCGAGCCACGCGCCGACCGCGGCGCCGAGCGCGAGGCCCACGGGCCC
>Ga0209519_10000944_pt1 | contig 12494 bp, 13 predicted proteins | sample Rifsed13ft1_FD_184005 | JGI IMG/M metagenome (GOLD analysis project Ga0209519, IMG submission 184005) | Soil microbial communities from Rifle, Colorado, USA - sediment 13ft 1 (version 2) | ecosystem: Environmental > Terrestrial > Deep subsurface > Rock core/Sediment | place: Rifle, Colorado...
GAGCCGTAGCCGATGATGGTGACCTTCTTGCCCTTGACGAGCGAAAGGTCGGCGTCTTTGTCGTAATAGACCTTCATTTTTCCCCCAACGAAAACAAGTTTTTTCGGATTAAACGCGCAGAACGCGGTTGCCGCGTCCGATGCCGCTCGCGCCGGTGCGCACCGTCTCGATGATGGTGCCGGGCTCGAGCGCCTGGATGAAGGCGTCGAGCTTGCGCGTGTCGCCGGTGAGCTCGATGGTGTAGGTGTTGTCGGAGACGTCGATCACGCGGCCGCGGAAGATGTCCGCCATGCGCTTCATGTCCTCGCGCTCTTTCAGGCCGGCGCGCACCTTGATCAGCATCAGCTCGCGCTCGATGTGCTCGGCCTCCGAGAGGTCGATGACCTTCACCACCTCGATCAGCTTGTTCAGCTGCTTGGTGATCTGCTCGATCACGTCCTCCGATCCGGTGGTGACGATGGTCATGCGCGACATCGAGGCGTCCTCGGTGGGCGCCACGGTCAGGGTCTCGATGTTGTAGCCGCGGGCCGAAAACAGGCCGGAGATGCGGGACAGCGCTCCGGCCTCGTTTTCAACGAGGACAGAGATGATATGCCTGCTCACAAGTCCTCGGAGAGAATCATCTCGGTCATGCCCTTCCCGCCGGGGATCATCGGATAGACGTTTTCGGTCTGGTCGGTGATGAAATCGAGGAACACCAGCTCTTTCTTGCTGGCGAACGCCTCGCGCAGCGCGGGCTCGACGTCGGCAGGCTTCTCTACCAGCACGCCGCGGTGGCCGTAGCCCTCCGCGAGCTTCACGAAGTCGGGCAGCGCGTCCATGTAGGACTCGGAATAGCGGTTGCCGTGGAAGAACTGCTGCCACTGGCGCACCATGCCCATGTACCGGTTGTTCAGGTTGATGATCTTGATCGGCAGGCGGTACTGCTTGCAGGTCGAAAGCTCCTGCAGGCACATCTGGATCGAGGACTCGCCGGTGACGCAGGCGACCGTCGCCCCGGGGTTGGCAAGCTGCACCCCCATCGCGGCGGGCAGCCCGAAGCCCATGGTGCCCAGGCCGCCGGAATTGATCCAGCGGCGCGGCTCGTTGAACTTGTAGAACTGCGCCGCCCACATCTGGTGCTGGCCGACATCCGAGGTGACGAAAGCTTCGCCTTTCGTCACTTCGTATAACTTCTCGAGCACGAACTGCGGCTTGATGATCTTCGAGTTGCGGTCGTAGCGCAGGCAGTCTTTCGCGCGCCACTCGTCGATCTGCTTCCACCACGCCGGGTGATCCTTTTTCTGGGCGTTCTTCAAGTACTTCAGGAGATCTTCGAGCACGTCGGGGATGTTTCCCACGATCGGCACATCGACCTTCACGCGCTTGGAGATCGACGAAGGGTCGATGTCGATATGGATGATCTTGCGCGGATTCTGCGCGAAGTGGGCCGGGTTGCCGATGACGCGGTCGTCGAAGCGCGCGCCGATGGCGAGCAGCACGTCGCAGTGCTGCATGGCCATGTTGGCCTCGTAGGTCCCATGCATGCCCGGCATGCCGAGGAACTGCCGATCGGTGGCCGGGTACGCGCCAAGCCCCATCAGCGTGTTGGTGCAAGGAAAGCCGAGAAGCTTCACGAGCTCGCGCAGTTGCGGCGCGGCATCGGAGAGCACCACGCCGCCCCCGGTGTAGACCATCGGGCGCTCGGCTTCGAGGAGCAGCTGCACCGCCTTCTTGATCTGCCCGGCATGTCCCTTGCGCACGGGGTTGTACGAGCGCATCGAAACGCTTTCGGGGTAATGAAACTCCGCGAGCGCGGCGGTCACGTCCTTGGGAATGTCGACGACGACCGGGCCGGGCCGCCCGGTGCTCGCGATATGAAACGCCTTCTTGATGCTGGAGGCGACGTCTTTCACATCCTTCACCAGCATGTTGTGCTTCACGATCGGCCGGGTAATGCCGACCGCGTCGCATTCCTGGAAGGCGTCGAGGCCGATCGCGTGCGTGGGCACCTGTCCGGTCAGCACCACCAGCGGGATGGAATCCATATATGCCGTGGCGATGCCGGTCACCGCGTTGGTCACGCCAGGGCCCGAAGTGACCAGCGCGACGCCGACCTTTTTCGACGAGCGTGAATAGCCGTCGGCGGCGTGCACGGCGCCCTGCTCGTGCCGCACGAGGACGTGCTTTACCTTGTCCTGCTTGAAGAGCTCGTCGTAGATGAACAGGACCGCGCCGCCGGGGTAGCCGAAGACATAGTCGACGCCCTCCTCCTGGAGGCAGCGCACGACGATCTCGGCGCCAGTGATCTGGCTGGTCTTGACTCGGTCCATGTCCCCAGGCCCAAAAGCAACGGTAAAGCTTTGGACGATAAAGGCTTGGTGCGGTGCGGTCAAGCCGCGCGGCGCCTTTGCCGAGAGCGTTTTTGGTACCATCTTGCGCAAACAACACCCCACCCCGGCAGAGGGTCTACTGGCATCCCGCAGCGAGCTTTCGACGTTCCTGCAGGGCATCGAGCGGCGCGCATTCAAGCAAGCCGTCTTCGCGGTCCGAGAGGAAGAAGCGGCGCTCGACATCGTGCAGGACGCGATGCTGCGGCTCGCGGAGAAATACGGCCACCGGCCGGCAGCCGAGCTGCCGCTGCTGTTCCATCGCATCATGCAGAACGCGATCCGCGACTGGTACCGGCGCCAGAAGGTGCGCTCGCTGTGGACCACGCTCCTTTCCTCACTTTCCCCGGGGCGCGAGGACGACGAGCAGGATCCCCTGGAAACCCTTGAGGCGGTCGACGGGTCGAATGTCGAGGAAGCGCCCGCGGCGCAGCTGGAGCGAGCTCAAGTACTTGAAATAATTGAACAAGAGCTCGCCCGCTTACCGGAACGTCAACGCCAGGCTTTCATCATGCGTTATTGGGAGGAATTGGACGTCGCCGAAACCGCCCGGGCCATGGGCTGCTCGGAGGGCAGCGTGAAAACGCATTGCTCCCGGGCGGCGCATACTTTGGCGGTTGCGCTTAAAGCACGCGGCATATCGCTGTGAGCGGCGGCGTCCCATAAGACGATGAACGAAATGCAATTCGGAAACAAGGTGCGTCAGATCCTCAACCACGGGCTCGAGATCGACGCCACCACGGCAAAGCGGCTGAGCGCGGCTCGCGAGGCAGCGCTCGCGCGTCAGCGCCCCGAGCCGGCGCCGGCGCTTGCCTGGGCCGACAATGTCCTCGGCCGTTTCGATGGCTGGAGCGGCCTGGCGTTCTACGTGATCCTGCCGCTCGCGCTGCTGCTCATCGGTCTCGCCGCCGCGCATACCTGGCAGCAAAACCAGATGATCGCCGAGCTCGAGGAAATCGACGCGCAGTTGCTCACCGACGACCTGCCGATCGACGCCTACCTCGATCGCGGTTTCCAGAACTGGCTGAAGACGCGCGCCGCGGAGCAGTGATGGTGCGCGCCGCGCTTTTCGTCCTGGCGCTGTGCCTGGCGGCAGTCGCAGCGGCGCAGCAACCTCCCGCAAAACCGCCCGCGGCAAAACCGCCGGCGGCCGCGAAAAACCAGAACCGCCCTGCTTGGGCGGAGCTCACCGCCGACCAGCAGATGATCCTTGCTCCGCTGAAAGCCGACTGGGAGAGCCTCGCGCCGGAGCGGCGCCGCAAGTGGATCGGCATTGCCAAGCGCTATCCCGGCATGAACGCCAAGGAGCAGGAGCGGGTACAGCGCCGCATGCAGGCCTGGGCGAAGCTCAGCCCCGAGCAGCGGCGCATCGCGCGCGAAAACTACAAGCGCATCGCCAAGCAGCGCGTCGAAAAGCAGCAGCAGCTGGCCGAGCGCTGGGCGGAGTACCAGGCGCTGCCGCCTCACGAGCGTTACAGCCACGTGCCGCCCCCGGGCAGCCCCCCGAAAAACGCCAAGTAAAGTCGTGGTAAACGCGGGGTTGCCACGCCGGCTCGCGGCAATGCTCTACGAGGCCGTGCTGCTTTTCGCGGTCGCCTTTTTCGCGGCGTGGCTGTTCTTCTTCGCGAGCGGCGGGCGCGACGCCACCGCCGGCTGGCCGCGCTATCTCCTGCAACTGTTCATCGGCGTGGTGTTTGCCGGCTACTTCCTGTGGAGCTGGCTGCGCGGCGGCCAGACCCTCGCCATGAAGACCTGGCGCGTCCGCCTGGTGGGCGTGACGCCCCGCACAGCGCTTCTGCGCTTCGTCCTCGCCTGCGTGCTGGTGCCCACGGGCATCTCCATCGTCTGGGCCCTCTTCGATCGCGAAAAGCAGTTCCTCCACGACCGCCTGGCCGGCACGCGGTTAGTCAGCGCTTAGCCGCAACCCCTAAATGGGGACAGACCCCATTTTTCTCATTTGGCGTTCCGGCCGGCCGCGGTTTCTTCGAACGTGGCCGACAACGCATCCGATTCGCGTGGCCTTGCGGATTTCTTCGACGACGAGCGGCGAAGGAGCGCTTTCGCACAGCGCTTTGTAGGCGCTCGAGCGTTGCACGGAGTCATGTCCCAGGGCTTCGTAAGCAGGGTGCGATTGGACCAGACCGGTGAGGTTGCATCCCGCATTCTCGACATAGCTTGACCAACGGTACTCGTGCGGCGCCATCACCATTCCGGCGCGCACCGGATTGAGCTCGATATACCGATAGCAGGCCAACACGTAGCTGTCCGATTGCACCATGCAGGAGTGAAATCGTCCCTCCCATAACGTGCCGCTGCGCTCGAGCCGTTTATTCACGGATTGCACGTAACACTGCCCAAGGTTCTTCATCATCAGGGCGCAAGCATCCGGCGCTAGCGGCGTCACAAGCAGGTGCACATGATTTGTCATCAGGCAGTAGGCGTGCACCGAGCACCCGAACCGAGCAGAAAAACGCAGCAAGAAACGCAAATAGGATGCGTAGTCGCTTTCCGCGAAGAAACAAGGATTGCGATTTATGCCGCGCTGGACGATGTGCAGCGGAATGCCCGGCATCACGGAGCGCGCAAGACGCGGCATGGAGCTTCCAACGACGGCGACGGTGCCGCCGTTGACCTGCTAGATGAGAAAAATGGGGTCTGTCCCCATTTACCTTCTTTCCACCCACCACATCATCAGCATGGCCGCGGCGAGGAAGGCGGCGCTGGGGATCACCGCGGCGGAGAACGGCGGCCAGTTCTGCAGCAGGCCGATGTGCGAGAAAAGGCTGTTCAGCATGTGGAAGAAGATGCCGAGCATGATGCCGAGGAAGACCTTCAGTCCGACGGCGCCGGTGCGGCCGGACATGTACGCGAAGGGCAGCGCGAGCGCCATCATCACCAGAGCGGCGAGCGGATAGAGCAGCTTTTTCCATAGCGCGATCTCGTAGCGCTCGGTCTTCTGCCGGTTGCCGGCAAGGTGCTGCGTGTACTTGTGCAGCGCCCAGGCCGACATGCGCTCGGGCCGCACGATGAGCGCGTCGAGCATGTCGGGGTTGACCGCCGAGCGCCATTCCTGCTCGGCCGCGCGCGTGGTGCGCGGCCCCTCGCGCGTGAACTCGGTCCGCACCACATCCACCAGACGCCAGCGCCCCTGGCCGCCATACTCCGCGCGCTGCGCCGCGGTCATCCGGCGCAGGCGGTAATCGGGATCGAAGTCGAATATACGCACGCCGGTGAGCGAGTTGGCCTGCCGCGCCTCGCGCACGTTGATGAAGGAGCCCTCGTCCTTGAACCACAGCCCCGACTGCAGGTCCTGGCCGATCAGCGAGCTCATCGCGCGCAGCTTCACCTTCTGCGCCTGCTCTTCGGCGTTGGGCGCTACCCACTCGCCGATGACGAAGGTGAGGACCACGAACGCGAGGCCGATCTTCCCGAGCGCGAGCGCGGCGCGCGCCGGCGACAGGCCCGAGCCGCGCATCACGGTGTACTCGGAGTTGCTCGCGAGATGCGCGAGGACGTACAGGGTGCCGATCAGCACCGCGACCGGCAGGAGCTCATAGGCGTTCGTCGGCATGGAAAGCAGCACGAAGGTGAACACCTGGCGCAGCTGGTACTCGCCGTTGCCGAGATCGGCGAGCTCCTTGATCAGATCGAAGAAAGAGAACAGCGCCAGGAACCCGAGCAGCACGAACCCCACGGTGCCGTAGATCTGGCGCGCGAAGTAGCGCTCGAGCGTCGGGATCCGGCTCACTGCCATGCAAGCGTCCTCATCGGCCGATGCGCAGGCGTATGAGCTGCATCCGCCGGGCGAACATCACGACGAGCAGCACCACCATGGCGGCGTGCACCAGCCACCAGCCGACGCCGAAATCGAGCCGGCCCTGGGCCACCTTGGCCTGGCTCACGCTGAGGAGGTTGGAATAGACGATGTAGGTGAACAGCGCGAACAGCAGGTTCACCGAGCGACCCGCGCGCGGGTTGACGAAGCTCATCGGGATGGCGAGCAGCACGAGCACGATCGCCGAGATCGGCACGCCGATGCGCCAGAGCAGCTCGCCAAGATTCACGTTGCTCGGATTCATCACGAGCCCCCAGGTCGGGAGGTTCTTGTGGGTGAGCTGCGGCGCCGCGCCTTCCTTGGTCTCGATGCGCGCGGCATAGCGATCGAATTCCATGACGCGGTACTGCTCGTCGCCCGGCGCGCCCTCGTAGCGCCGCCCCTGCTCCATGACGAGAAAGCGGTCGCCGTTCGGCGCGGTCTCGGTGCGCCCGGTGCGGCTCATGCTCACGCCGCTCTTCTGCTGGTGCACCGAGCTCACGAACACGTTCTGCACCACCGAGGAGTCGCCGGAGATCGACTCGACGAAGAACACGCGCTCCTTGTTCGAAGTCTCGCCGAAGACGCCCGGGCTGACGCGCGACACGTCGTCGCGCGCCTCCATGCGGGTGCGGTACTGCTCGCTCATCTGCGCCGCCCACGGCGAGATGAACAGCGACAGCGCCGCGATCACGGCGATCTGCGGCAGCGCGAACAGCATCACGGGCTTGAGCCAGGCGGCGAGCGAAAGGCCGGAGCCGAACCAGATCACCATCTCGGAGTCGCGCCAGCCGCGCGTCAGCGTGAGCAGCACGGAAATGAACATCGTGAGCGACAGTAGCACCGGAAGCGCGTTGAGCGCGAAGAAGCCGAGGAACGCGGCCACCGCGTCGGAAGGAATCTTGCCGCCGGCGGCCTGGCCGAGCAGCCGGATGAGCCGCGTGGTGAGCGCGATGGCGAACAGCGTCATGAACACCGCGCCGGCCAAGCCCGCGAATTCCCTCAGGAGCGCCCGGTGGAAGATCATGCGATACTTTCGCTATGGAATTTAGCATAAAGGCTCTCTCTCCCGAGACGGTAAAAACAGGCTGCGTGGTGCTCGGGATTCACTCGGGAAAGGAGCTGACGCCGGCGGCGAAGCGCGTGGACCAGGCGGCGCGCGGCGCGCTGCGCAAGGCGCTCGCAGACGTTTCGGGCAAGACCGGATCGACGCTGCTGCTGCGCGGACTGCCCGGCGTGGCGGCGGAGCGGGTGCTGCTCGTCGGGCTGGGCGAGCGCAAGGAGTTCGGGGAAGGCGCATATCGCGACGCGGTGCGCGGCGCGGCGAATGCGCTGCGCGAGCTCGGCGCAAAGGAAGCGGCGCTGTTCCTCGTCGACACGAAGGTCGGCGCACGGCCGGCGAGCTGGAACCTGCGCCACGCGGTGCTCGCCATGCGCGAGGGGTTCTACCGCTTCGAGCAGCTGAAGACGCAGAAAAAGCAGGCCGAGCCGGCGCTTGCGCACGTGGTGCTGCCGCTCAGCCCGAGCGCGCCGCTCACGCAGGCGCTCGCGGAAGCGAGCGCCACCGCCGACGGCACGGCGCTCGCGCGCACGCTGGGCAACCTGCCCGCGAACATCTGCACGCCCAGCCATCTCGCCGACGAGGCGAAAAAGCTGGCGCGCCAATACAAGCTCGCCGTGGAGGTGCTGGAGCGGCGCGACATGGAACGGCTCGGCATGGGCGCGTTCCTTTCGGTCGCGCGCGCCTCGCACCAGCCGCCCAAGCTCATCGTGCTGCGCTATTCCGGCGGCGCGAAAGGCAGCAAGCCGCTCGCGCTGGTGGGCAAGGGCATCACCTTCGATACCGGCGGCATCTCGCTCAAGCCCGCCGGCGAAATGGACGAGATGAAGTTCGACATGTCGGGAGCCGCCAGCGTGCTCGGCGCCATGCGCGCGCTCGCCGCCATGCGTGCGCCGGTCAACGTCGTTGGCGTGATCCCGACCTGCGAGAACATGCCGGGCGGCTCCGCTTCCAGGCCCGGCGACGTCGTCACCACGCTCTCGGGCCAGACCGTCGAGATCCTCAACACGGACGCGGAGGGCCGCCTCATCCTTTGCGATGCGCTCACGTACGCGGCACGCTTCCAGCCCGAAGCGGTGGTGGACATCGCCACCCTGACCGGTGCCTGCGTCATCGCCCTCGGCCACGTGGCGACGGGCCTCTTCGCCAATGACCAGAAGCTGGCCGACGAGATCCGCGAAGCCGCCGAGGACGCGTGGGACCGCGTGTGGCAGATGCCGCTGTGGGAGGACTACCAGGAGCAGCTGCGCTCTAACTTCGCCGATTTCGCCAACATCGGCGGGCGCCCGGCGGGCAGCATCACGGCCGCCTCCTTCCTCGCGCGCTTCACGCGCGAGATGCGCTGGGCGCACCTCGACATCGCCGGCACCGCCTGGAAAAGCGGCCGCGAAAAGGGCTCGACCGGACGGCCGGTGCCGCTGCTGGTGCGCTTCGCGTTGCGACATGCGGGCAGGAAGTGACGAGCATCGACTTCTATTTCAACGCCGAAGACCGCTTGCAGGTAGCGTGCCGCCTCGCCGGGAAGGCCCTCGCCCAGGCGAAGCGCATGCTCATCTATGCGCCGGAGCCGGAGGTGGCGAGCCGCATCGACCGGCTGCTGTGGACCTGGCCGGCGATCGGCTTCGTGCCGCACTGCGCGCTGCACGACCGCCTCGCCCCCGACACCCCGGTGCTTATCGCCGCCGATCCGGAAACGCCCCCCGACTGCGAGCTGCTGCTGAACCTCGGCCGCGACTGCCCGCCGCACTTCGAGCGCTTCGAGCGGCTGCTGGAAGTCGTGTCGGGCGAAGACGCCGAACGCCAGGCCGGACGCAGCCGCTACCGGTTCTATCTGGAGCGCGGCTACCGGATCGCGAACCACGATCTCGCGAAGGACGATCGCGGTGGGTGACGGGGCACGCCAGGAGCAGGACGCGCTTGTGCCGGTGCTCACCGAAATCGTCGACGACGAAACCGGCGGGCGCTCGCCCGCGGTCACTGCGGCGGCGCTCGAGGCGCTGGCGCGCGAGCTGGAGCGCGCCGTGCTCGAGCGCCTCGGTCCCGAGGTCGACCGCGTGATCGAGGAGCGCCTGGCGCGCACGCTGTCCAATGTCCTCGGGCTGGCGCTGGACACGGTGCGCGCGGAGCTCACGGTCAGCGTCACCCAGATGGTGCGCGAGGCGGTGGCCGCCTCGGTCGCGCACGCGCTCGCGCTGCCGCCAAAGGACTGAAGTGCTGGACAAGAGCTTCAACCCGGCCGCGGTCGAGCAGGCCTGGTACCGGCGATGGGAATCCGCCGGCTATTTCGCCCACAAGGATCACCTGCAGCCGGCGTACTGCATCCAGCTGCCGCCGCCGAACGTTACGGGCACGCTGCACATGGGGCACGCGTTCCAGCAGACTTTGATGGACGCGCTCATCCGCTACCACCGCATGCGCGGCTTCAACACGAACTGGGTCGTCGGCACCGACCACGCCGGCATCGCGACCGAAATCGTCGTCGACCGGCAGCTGCAGGAAGAAGGCGAGACCAAGCGCGACCTCGGGCGCGAAGAATTCATCCGGCGCGTCTGGCAGTGGAAGCAGCAGTCCGGCTCCACGATCACGCGCCAGATGCGCCGCCTCGGCGCATCTGGCAACTGGGAATACGCGCAAAGTGAAGACATGCGCGAAGCCCAGAAGGCCGGGTACTTCACCATGGATGCGAGGATGTCGCGCGCCGTCGTGGAGGTGTTCGTACGCCTGTACGAGGAAGGGCTGATCTACCGCGGCAAGCGCCTGGTCAACTGGGACCCCGTGCTCGGCACCGCAGTATCGGATCTCGAAGTCGACAGCGATGAAGAGGACGGCAAGATCTGGGTGATCCGCTATCCGATCGTGGGCGGAAGCGGTTCCGTCTCCGTGGCGACGACGCGTCCGGAAACGATGCTCGGGGACGTGGCCGTAGCCGTCAATCCGAAGGACACGCGCTATACCGGGCTGATCGGGAAGAAGGTCAGGCTGCCTCTGACGGAAAGAAGCATTCCGGTGATCGCCGACGACTACGTCGATCCGGAGTTCGGCACCGGGTGCGTGAAGATCACCCCCGGGCACGATTTCAACGACTATCAGGTGGGCAAGCGCCACGGCCTCGAGCCCATCAGCATCCTGACGCTCGATGCGCATCTCAACGACCAGGTGCCGGCGAAGTACCGGGGCCTCGAGCGCTTCGAGGCCCGCAAGAGAGTCGTCCAGGACCTGGGACACGAAAACCTGCTGGTGTCGGAAAAGCCCTACAAGCTGCGTGTGCCGCGCTCGGGGCGCAGCGGCGTGATCGTCGAACCGATGCTCACCGACCAGTGGTTCGTGAAGATGGAAACCTTCGCCAAGGACGGCCTCGAGGTCGTGGCGAGAGGAGAGGTGAGGTTCATACCCGAGCACTGGACGGCGACCTACAACCACTGGCTCAAGAACATCCAGGACTGGACCATCTCGCGTCAGCTGTGGTGGGGGCACCAGATCCCCGCCTGGTACGACGACGCCGGAAATGTCTACGTCGCTCGCAGTGAAGCGGAGCTGCAGCAGAGATTCCCGGGAAGGAAGCTGCGCCGCGACCCGGATGTCTTCGATACCTGGTTCTCGTCTCAGCTGGTGCCGTTCAGCTCGCTCGGCTGGCCCGAGAAGACCAAGGACCTGGAGGTTTTCCTGCCGTCGTCCGTGCTGGTCACGGGCAACGACATCATTTTCTTCTGGGTGGCGCGCATGATCATGATCACGCGCCATTTCACGGGCAAGGTGCCCTTCCGCGACGTATACATCAACGCCATCGTGCGCGATGCCGAAGGCGATAAGATGTCCAAGTCGAAGGGCAATACCATCGACCCGCTCGACCTGATCGACGGAATCTCGCTGGAAGACCTGCTCAGGAAATCCACCGTCGGCCTGCTCAGAGCCGAGCACAAGGAGCGCATCGAGAAGTACATCAGGAACCATTTTCCACAGGGCATTCCTGCCTTCGGCGCCGACGCGGTGCGCTTCACCTTCGCCTCGCTCGCGAGCTTCTCGATCACGCTCAACTTCGACCTCAACCGCTGCGAGGGCTACCGCAACTTCTGCAACAAGCTGTGGAACGCGACGCGCTTCGTGCTCATGAACGTGGAGGGCAAAGACGATTCCGATCCGGTCAAGCTCAGCTTCGTTGACCGGTGGATCGTGAGCCGCCTGCAGCGCGTCGAAGCGGAGGTGGAGCAAGGCTTCGCCGAGTACCGCTTCGACAACGTCGCCAACGCGATCTACCGCTTCGTCTGGGACGAGTACTGCGACTGGTATGTCGAGCTCGCCAAGCCGCAGCTGCAAAGCCCCGACGAGGCGGTGCAGCGCGGAACGCGCCGCACCCTGGTGCGCGTGCTCGAAACGGCGCTGCGCCTTCTGCACCCGATCGCGCCCTTCATCACGGAGGAGCTGTGGCAGAAGCTTGCCCCGCTTGCCGGGAAGAAAGGCGACACCATCATGCTGCAGCCCTATCCAAAATCGCAGCCCGAGAAGATCGACGCCGCCGCCGAGCACGACATGGCGGTGCTCAAGGAATGGACCGTCGCGGCGCGCAACCTGCGCAGCGAAGCGAAGATTCCGCCGTCGGAGAAGGCGCTGCTTCTGCGCACGTCGGATCCCGCAGTAGCGGATTTGACTTTGGTTTCCGGTGCGATCATGTCCCTCGCACGGCTGAGCGGCTTCGAGAGGCGCGGTACTCTGCCTGATGCCAATTCGCCGGTCGCCGTGGTCGGAGCCGCACGCATCATGCTCTATAAGGAAGTCGACCCCGCGGTCGAGGCCGAGCGCATTTCCAAGGAAATCGCCCGCGTCACGGCCGAGATCGCCAAGGCGAAGACCAAGCTCGCCAATGCCTCGTTCGTCGAGCGTGCTCCGGCGAGGGTCGTCGAGCAGGAGCGCAAGCGCCTCGCCGATTTTGAAGAAGTCCTCGCGAAGCTCCAGGACCAGCTGAAGAAGCTCCGCGGCGACAAGTGAGCCTCCCGCACGGCCTGCGGGCCCTGCGGCACCGCGAGTTCCGCCTGTTCTTCGCCGGGCAAGGCGTATCGCAGATCGGCACCTGGCTGCAGCTCATCGCCACCAGCTGGCTCGTGTACCGCCTGTCGGGCTCGGCCTTCCTCGACCAATTCCGTCGCCGCGGTGCAGGCGGCGGCGATGTTCTCCGTGGTGGCGCTCGGCGTGGTCGAGCCCTGGCACCTCATTGCGGGCAACCTGGTGCTCGGCGTTGTCAATGCGTGCGACTCGC
>Ga0209519_10000945_pt1 | contig 12481 bp, 13 predicted proteins | sample Rifsed13ft1_FD_184005 | JGI IMG/M metagenome (GOLD analysis project Ga0209519, IMG submission 184005) | Soil microbial communities from Rifle, Colorado, USA - sediment 13ft 1 (version 2) | ecosystem: Environmental > Terrestrial > Deep subsurface > Rock core/Sediment | place: Rifle, Colorado...
TCCCCCACACTCCGAGCCTTGCTCGCTCTGGTGGGACTGGGTGAAGTCCTCCCTTGCTGCCCCGATTCAGAACTCGGGCTGGAGAGGCAGGCCGAAGAGCGGGAACAGCCGATCGGTGTCGAGGAAGAAGTTGAGCCCAGCGATCAGACCCCCCGAGATCTCGATGACCTGCAATGACCACGGCACCAACCCGTCTCCTGTCGGGTTGGGCTTGTACTGACCAAACGCCGGCAGTCCGTTGGCGGCGACGGTGGGAACCACCCGTGATCCACGACATCCGATCCCGGCCCCGAGGAACCAACCGGTGATGTCCTCGTGTCCCCGCAACCACATTTCGAACGGAGGCATCGACTGAGTGGCATCCTCATGAAGCAGGGCGACCAGAGAGTCGAGGTCATATCGCTCGAAGGCGTCGACGTAGCGGGCGAGCAGTTGCTGCTGTTCGGTGTCCATCGGCTCGAAGGCGTCGGTCGTGGCGGGGTCGCTCGCGGTGAGCGTCGACCGCGCTCGCTGCAACGCGCTGTTGACTGATGCCACCGTGGTGTCGAGAAGCTCGGCTACCTCGCTTGCTTTCCAGCGCAACACCTCGCGCAGGATCAGCACCGCTCTCTGCCGGGGAGGCAAGCGTTGCAGGGCGGTTACAAAAGCGAGACGCACCGACTCCCGTGACAGCGCCAGTTCCGCAGGGTCCCCGCTCTCGGACAAGAGGAGGCTCCCCGGGATCGGCTCGACCCAGGTTATCTCGGGAAGCGGGGCGGGCAGGGGCGTGTTGAACGTCGAGGCGGGACCGAGATCCATGGGGCGGGCCCGTCGTTGCCGCCCTTTGAGCATGTCGAAGCAGACATTGGTCGCGATACGATAGAGCCAGGTTCTCAAAGCGGCGCGACCCTCGAATCGATCTATGGCACGCCAGCCCCTGATCAGCGTCTCCTGTACCGCGTCCTCGGCCTCGAAGGCGGATCCGAGCATGCGGTAGCAGTAGGCAGTCAACTCGACGCGGTATTGCTCCAGGTCGGTGGCGACGGTCGCGCCATCGGGGGACGAGTGCTTGAGAATGGTGGATTCGCTCATTCAGCGCCGTTTCTGGAGACATCTCGGTCCCGGGGCGGAGATGGATTCCGACCTCTGCCTGATGACCCCCGGCCTGCCGCCGATTAATTGTTGCATCGATTGTGGTCTAACAATCCGGTACATCTACCACACCGAATCAGGAGTCAAACGTGAACAGACCTACATCAGCAGCCCCGTCCATCCCCGATCTGCGGGCTGCCGTCCGGGGCCAGGTGATCACGCCGGAGGATGCGGACTACGACCAAGCACGGGCCGGCTTCTATGGCATCGACCGCCGTCCGGTGGCGATCGTGCGAGTGGCCGACGAGGCCGACGTTGCCCATGTCGTCTCTCTCGCCAGGGAGACCGGCTTGGAGCTTGCAGTGCGAAGCGGTGGTCACAGCCTCGCGGGGCACAGCGTGTCGGAAGGGGGCATCGTGCTCGACCTCACCGATATGAACGCCCTCGACATCGACACTGGTAGCCGAAGTGCTTGGGCCCAAACCGGGTTGACCGCCGGCGAGTTCACCACAACCGCCGGGGCTCACGGTCTGGCCATCGGGTTCGGCGATGCCGCCACGGTCGGCATCGGTGGGATCACCGTAGGAGGAGGAGTCGGCCTCCTGAGCCGCAAGCATGGTCTGACGATCGATTCTCTCCTCGCCGCCGAGATCGTCACCGCCGACGGCGAGCTGGTGCACGCCGACGAGAACTCCCACCCCGATCTGTTCTGGGCGATCCGGGGAGGCGGAGGAAACTTCGGCGTCGTCACCCGTCTGCAGTTCCGTCTTCACGAGGTGGACGACATCGTGGGTGGCATGATGATGCTCCCGGCAAGCCCCGATGTGCTCCGATCGTTTGTGGAGCTCGCCCAAGCTGCGCCCGACGATCTGTCCACCATCCTCAACGCCATGAAAGCGCCACCGATGCCTTTTGTCCCCGAGCAGTACCACGGCCAGGTTGTGTTGTTCGCGCTGCTGGCGTACGCCGGGGACATCGGCGAAGGCGAGCAGGTGATCGCCCGGTTCCGGGCCCTGGCCGAGCCAATCATCGACATGGTGCAGCCGATGAAGTACCGGGACATCTACGGTCCCGATGAGGAAGCGCCTCATCCGGCCGCAGTGGCCGCACGAAACATGTACGTCGGCAAGGTCGACCATGGTGCGGCCGAGACGATCGTCGAGCAGCTGAGAGCTTCCACAGCTCCGATGGCCGCGGTTCAGATCAGAGTGTTGGGGGGAGCCGTGTCACGGGTGCCGATCGAGTACACCGCCTACGCACATCGCCAGCAACAGATCATGGTCAATGTGGCGGCGATGTACGAAGACCTGGGTGAGGCAGAGATACACGACACTTGGGTGGACCGGCTGGCGGACACGCTCGATCAGGGCGAACCGGGTGCTTACGTCAACTTCATTGGCGACGAGGGAGCGGAACGAGTGAGAGCGGCCTACCCCGGGCCAACATGGGATCGGCTCCGTGAGATCAAAAGACGGTACGACCCCACCAATCTCTTCCGGCTCAACCAGAACATCCCGCCCGAAGGCTGACTCAACTGTGGCGATCGATGAATCCGAGGACGCGCTCCCAGGCGTCGGCAGACTCGGTGGCGTACTGCTCCTGCTGGCGGTCGAAGAAGGAGTGTGGCGCTCCCGCGTAGACGACCACTTCGTTCTCGACCCCGGCACTGTTCAGCGCTGACCGGAACTCCTCGACCAACTCGACCGGTATACCCGGATCGTCTCCGCCCATGAGGGCCAGAATCGGGCAACCGAACTCGGCCACCCGTTCGATCGGACCGACGGGCGGCCGGTTCGGTCGGCCATAGAAGCCGATCGCCCCGGCCAAGCCGTGGCCCGCGGCTGCCTGATGCCACGAGTTGCTCCCACCGAAGCAGAACCCAAGGGTGAACGTGGCACGGTCGGGCCCTTCGGCCCGAAGATGGGCCACAGCGGCGGCGGTGTCGGCTGTGACACCATCGAGCGTGGTCAGCGGCACGTGCTCGGCATACGGGAACTCGTCGTCCCTCGTGGCGACACCGGCGGTCCGACCGAAGTAGTCGAAGGCAATCGAGTCGTAACCATGTTCGGCGAAGCGCAGGGCCAACTGCTGGTAGAAGTGGTGGAGACCGCGAACGTCGGGGAGGATCACTATCCCCGGGCCTTTGCGGTTGGCGCTGGTAGCGGCGAAGGCGGCGAACTGATTGCCGTCGGCAGCGGTGAGCGTCAGGTCCTGGTGACTCGTGTCGGCACCTTCGATCGGGTCAACGGGCGGGCTGGCGTCAGCGTCGTAACACATGAGGGGGCTCCCGAATGGACAGCTCCAGGAAACCTACCCCGCCACGAGCCGGCATGTCCCCGAAGTCGGCGATGGAGCTGACCGGCACGGGTTATGGTCGCTCGATGGCTCATTCGTTCACGCTCATCGGGGTTCCGATCGACTCCGCCGGCACCGCCGGAGGCACCGAACTGGCGCCGGCCGCGCTCAGGGATCTCGGTCTGGGCGCAATCGCCGACTCCGACCGTGGTGATCTCCAGGTGCGGATCCGTGCCGGAGGACGCGATCCGATCACAGGAGTGGTCGGGCTCGATGATGTTTGCGCCACGACGATGGGGATCCGCTCCGCGGTGTCTGACACCCTGAGTCGCGGCGAAGTGCCATTTCTGATCGGCGGCTGTTGCGCAATGGTCCCCGGCGCCCTGGCCGGTGTCCGCGACTCCGGAGGGCGAGCAAGTCTGGTTCACCTCGACGGCCATCTCGACCTCTACGACGAGGTCAGCTCTCCCCTTGGCGAGGCCGCCGACATGCCGGTGACCATCGCTCTCGGGCGCGGGCCGGCTCGCTGGATCGACGCCGCGGGCGGGCCTTCCGTCCAGTCTTCGGACACGTGGATCATCGGCTACCGGGACCGGGAGCAATCGGAGCTCGATGGGAGCTTGATGCCCGAGGATCTCAACCCACCGGTCAACACCCTGTCCACCGAAGAAGTCCGGCGACTCGGCGCCGCGCAAACCGGCCAACGAGCCGCGAGGGCTCTCGAGTCGCCGGCACCTTGGATGTGGGTGCACCTGGACCTGGACATCGTGGATCCCACCCTCTTCTTCGCCAATGACGCCCCGGTGCTCGACGGTCTCGACTGGGAGCAAGTGACAGATCTGCTGCGACCACTGTGCTCCTCGCCCGCCCTGGCCGGATTCTCCCTCGGTTGCTACAACCCGGAAAAGGACCGGGAGGAACACAACGGCCATCGCATCGTCGAGATGTTCAGGGCGGCTCTGAGCCCATGACGGGCTGACTCGGATTAATCGCCCGCCCGGTCTGCTGATCACGTCTATGGTGCCCACTCGCCATTGCTAATTATGCGGACCGATCCTGTCCGCATTTATTCGTAGAGTGAGACTGGATCAATACTGGACGTTCTGGTGTTACCCATCAGACCGATTAGTTCTGATCGGGGCGGGGGTCTATCACTCCGAGTAATCCAGCCAACGAACTGAGGAGCGAACAGAGGTATGAACAACATGATTGAGGCGTCGGGTTTGGTCAAGCGTTACAAAGACGTGACCGCCCTCGACGGCCTGGACCTGGCGGTGGCAGAGGGCATCGTCCTCGGTCTGCTCGGGCCCAACGGAGCCGGCAAGACCACCGCGGTCTCCATCCTCGCAACGCTCCTCGAGCCGGACGAAGGCAGTGCAATGGTTGCCGGGGCCAACGTCAGGACCGAGCCCGGAAAGGTCCGCAAGCTGATCGGGCTCTCCGGCCAGTACGCCGCCGTGGACGAGCATCTCACCGGTTACGAAAACCTGGACATGATCGGCCGGCTCTATCACCTGGGCAAGGGGAGGTCAAAGGCCAGGGCGCGCGAGCTCCTGGAAAGATTCGATCTGAGCGAGGCCGGCGACCGACCGGTCAAGACATACTCCGGTGGGATGCGTCGCCGGCTCGATCTCGCCGGCGCACTCGTCGCCGAGCCACCGGTGCTGTTCCTGGACGAGCCCTCGTCGGGGCTCGACCCGCGCAGCCGAACCGAGCTCTGGGGCGTGATTCGCGAGCTGGTGGCCACGGGGACGACGCTTCTCTTGACGACCCAATACCTCGAGGAAGCTGACCAACTCGCCAATGACATCATCGTCATCGATCACGGTCGTGAGATCGCCCACGGAACTTCAGACCAGCTCAAGACCCAGGTCGGTGGAGAGCGCATCGAGGTGATACTCGCCGAGGTCACCCAGGTGGGCACCGCCCACGAAGTGCTCACCCGCTTTTCCGTGGGCGAGGTCCACATCGACGAGCGAACACGAGGTTTGACCGCTCCGATCAGTGGTGGGGCTACGACACTCACCCAAGCGTTGCGCGACCTCGATGCCCGCGGGATCGTCGTTCAGGACGTCGGTCTTCGCCGACCCACGCTCGACGATGTCTTCCTGACTTTGACCGGTCACGTAGCCGAGGCCCCTGGGTCCAATGGTGGAGCCCAAGTCGAGAGAACAACCGAGCCCGAGGAGGCGCATCGATGAGCCAGCTGATCACCGCACTTGCCGACGGCGTCGTAGTCGCCAAGAGGAATGTCATCAAGATCAAGAGAGTGCCAGAGATCCTGGTCTTCGTCTTGCTCTCACCCATCATGTTCGTGCTGTTGTTCGCCTATGTGTTCGGTGGTGCGATCGATGTCGCGGGAGGGTCGTATCGCGAGTTTCTCATCGCCGGCATCCTGGCCCAGACCGTGATCTTCGGAGCAACCTTCACCGGCGCCGGGCTGGCCGACGACATGCAGAAGGGGATCATCGACCGGTTCCGATCGCTACCGATGTCGCGTTCGGCGGTGCTGGTCGGGAGAACCGCAAGCGACATCATCTACAACGCCCTCTCCATCACGATCATGGCGCTGACCGGGCTAGTTGTTGGGTGGACGATCAGGACATCGGTGGCAGAAGCGGCTCTGGGATTCGGGATCCTTCTGCTCTTCTCCTTCGCCTTCTCATGGGTGATGGCATACGTGGGGCTTCTGGTCCCGAGCGTGGAAGTGATCAACAACGCGTCGTTCATGGTGATCTTCCCCATCACCTTCGTATCCAACGCGTTCGTCCCGCTCGAGAGCCTGTCCGGACCGCTGCGCTCCTTTGCCGAGTGGAACCCGGTGTCCACGCTGACCCAGTCGGCCCGGATGCTGTTTGGCAACATCCCTCCGGGAACGCCTGAGCCTTCTAGCTGGGCACTGCAAAACCCGGTGCTCTATACCCTGATCTGGGTAGTGATCATCATCGGCATCTTCGCCCCGCTCTCGGTGTGGCAGTACAAGAGGGCGGCTCGACGCTGAGTGATTGCCGGATGCCGTCGGTAGCCTTCCTGGGTGCAGTCGACCCCGAGCACCGCCGAGGTGATACTCGCCGCTATCACCGAGGCGGTGGGCTCGGGTAGGTCACTGAAGGAGACCCTCTCCGGGCTGGCCGAGACCGCCAAGCAGATATCCAACGCCTCCTACGCCGCCATAGGGATCCCCGAGCCGGAAGGAGACGCCTTCTCGGCGTTCATCCACGTCGGCATGAGTGACGAACTGGTGGCGGAGATGGGGCCGCTGCCGCGGACCCATGGCATGCTCGATGCCATGCTCCACGATCCGGAGCCGGTACGTCTCACCGATATCACGAGAGACCCGCGATTTCGGGGCTGGTGGCCCCGGGCCCACCCTTTGATGCGCTCGTTTCTCGGGGTGCCCATCGTCAGCCAGGGGGAGGTCATCGGAGCGTTTTACCTCACCGACAAGATCGGTGGGCCCGAGTTCACCCAGGAGGACGAGGCCAATATCGGGCTCCTGGCCTCGCACGCGGCGGCCGCCATCGATGCCGCTGCCATATTCGAGGACTCCCGAACCTTGGCTCTTGCCGAAGAACGGGAGAGGATGGCACGGGAGCTTCACGACGCGCTGAACCAGTCCTTGTTCAGTCTCTCGTTGACAGCCCGGGCCGCGTCTCGGCACCTGGGCACCGACCCGGAGCGAGCGGCCGAAGAGCTGAACGAGATAGCCCTCCTCGCCAAGGAGGCCATGGCCGAGCTCCGAGCCGTGGTCGAAGGGTTGAGGACACCGGACGTCGATCGTGACGGGCTACTCGCGGCAATCCGAAGCCAAGCTGCGCTGCTGAGCAGGGTGCATCACCTCGACGTCGATGTGGAAGCGAATGAGGAGCCGACCCTCGATGGGCGCGTGGAGCACGAAGTGTTTCGCATCGTCCAGGAAGCTCTCACCAATGCGGTGCGTCATGCACAACCGGCCAGGGTCACGGTGTCATTGGTGAGCGGAGACAGTCTCCAGCTGACGGTCAGAGACGACGGTCTCGGATTCGACCCTGACGAGCAGAATTACCGGGGACGACGACTCGGTCTCACCTCGATGAGAGAACGGGCAGCGTCTATCGGGGGCACACTCACTATCTCATCGTCACCGGGCAATGGGGCGACTGTCCGTCTCGAGGTGCCGGGATGAGTGACCCGGTGCGAGTGATGATCGTCGACGACCACCCCGTTGTCCGTCGCGGGTTGCGGGCCTTCCTCGAGACACAGCCGGGCATGACAGTGGTCGGCGAGGCGGGTGACGGGCAAGAGACTCTGCGGGTGGTGGCGACATCCGAGCCGCACGTCATCCTGCTCGACTTGCACCTGCCCGATGGGTCCGGTTCGGAGCTGATCCCGAAGATCCGGCAGTGGAACCCGGCCATCAAGGTGCTGGTGCTGACCGGTTTCGCCGGTCGACACGAGGTGGTGCCGGCCATCCAGGCGGGGGCAGACGGTTACCTGCTCAAGGACACCGATCCCGACCAGCTGGCCGATGCGATACGAGAGCTGGCCGACGGGCGCACTGTCTACGCGCAAGAAGCGGCAGCGGCCCTGTCGGCATATGTGTCGGGCGGTGACCCGCGCGAGTCGTTGGCCAGCCTCACCACACGTGAGCGGGAGGTCCTCGCCGGGCTCGGTCAGGGATGGAGCAATGCCCGTCTGGCCACTGAGTTGTTCGTCTCGGAGAAGACGATCAAGACCCACGTCTCGGCGGTGCTGAGGAAACTCGGTCTCAACGATCGCACTCAGGCGGCCCTGTTCGCGGTCAAGAGCGGATTGGTCGAGTCCTGAATCGGTGCCTGGTGCCTAGGTCTCGAGGCTGAGACCGAATCCAACTCCTGCCCGATGATCTGGAGCGGTGCGTGACTTACCTTGTATTGAGAAGGAAGGTCTAATGAACACCGCGATCATCACTGGAGCATCCCGCGGATTTGGTTTCGCCTTGGCTGCCGAACTGGCCCGGCGGGATTGGAACCTGGTCGTCGACGCCCGAGCTCATGCTGACTTGTCGGCGGCTGGGGCAGAATTGGACGCTCTCGGCGCCGGCCGGATCGAGGCCATCGCCGGGGACGTCAACGATCCTCTGCACACCGCCCTCCTGGTGGAGACGGCAGCAGGCTTCGGCGGGTTTTTGCTCCTGGTCAACAACGCAGGCATCCTCGGCCCCAGCCCACGGCCGCCACTGGCCGAGTACCCGATCGATGTCTTCGAGCAAGTCCTGGCGGCGAACCTCACTGCACCCTTGCGTCTGATCCAACACTCCCTCCCCTATCTGCGGAACAGCGATGGGACTGTGATCAACATCACCTCCGACGCCGCGGTGGAACCGTATGAGGGTTGGGGCGGATACGGGGCGGCCAAGGCGGGGCTGGAGCAAATGTCGAATGTGCTGGCCGCCGAAGAGCCTCGGGTCAGGGTGCTCTGGTTCGACCCGGGCGACATGCGGACCCGGATGCACCAGGAGGCCTTCCCGGGTGAGGACATCTCGGACCGGCCTCTGCCGGAAACCAGGGTCCCTGCCCTGGTTCGGCTGATCGAGGGCGACTACCCGAGCGGCCGCTATCTGGCCGCTGAGCTGCTCTCCGAATCGGTGGGGGCATGACGGCTCCGGCCCTACTTCGCCCGACCGACCTGCTCGACGAGTTCGAGCTCCCGGCCGAGTTGGAGGCAACCAAACCCCCGGAGACCCGGGGAATGAGACGCGACGAGGTCCGGCTCATGGTCTCCGATGCAGATGGGATCCGGCATCGCAAGTTCCACGACCTGCCGGCTGAGTTGCGGCCCGGCGACCTCCTGGTGGTGAACACTTCGGCGACTCTCCCGGCGTCGGTGGTTGTCGATCAGGACCATGTGATCCATTTCTCGACCGAGCTGACGGGTGGCCTCTGGGTCGTTGAACCACGCAGACTGTCCGGTGCGGCCTCCCTCCCCGATGAGAGCCCGAAGCCTGGCAGGGTGTCCCTGCCGGGCGGGGGTCTCGTCGACCTGCTCGCGCGGTACCCGGTCGATTCCACCAGCAGAAGACTATGGCTCGCCGAAGTCGATCTCAGCTGCACGGTGCCCGAATACCTGGCCACCTGGGGTCGACCGATTCGCTATCGCCATACCGCCGGTCCCTATCCGATCGATGCCTATCAAACGGTGTTCGCCCGTGAGCCGGGCTCGGCCGAGATGCCCAGCGCCGGCCGACCGTTCACCAACCGTCTGGTCACATCGATTGTGGCCGGCGGAGTGTCGATCACACCGGTGACCCTGCACACCGGGGTCTCATCGCTCGAGTCGGGTGAGGAGCCATACCCCGAATGGTTCGAGGTCTCCGAGCCAACCGCAGCGCTGGTCAATCACACCCGACGTCGGGGGGGCCGGGTGATCGCGGTTGGCACGACGGTGGTCCGGGCGCTGGAGACGATCTCCGACTCGGCTGGCGAATGCCACCCCGGGCGCGCATGGACCGACCTGGTGATCGGACGGAACCATGAGATGCGTCTGGTCGATGGCCTGATCACGGGATGGCACGAGCCGGCTTCGACTCATCTGGCCCTGCTCGAAGGGATGGCAGGCCGTCGTCTATTGGTGGAGAGCTACCGGAGCGCTCTCGAACTCGGATATCTGTGGCACGAGTTCGGTGACAGCCACTTGATCCTCCCCGGCTGAGAAGCTGGGCGATCCGGATACGGACCTCTGAGTCGAGGCAGGCTGCGGATGACCTCGAGCAACCCACCCGGCGGGAGCTCGCGCTGTCGGCTCGGGGTTGAGGGGGGACTCGGAACTGGACGCCGTGGAGAATCGGCTCCGAGCTCGCTCCCGTCGGGGCGGTAGAAGCGGAGGTGACGCGGTGCTCCGCTGATGGTCCATCCTCCTTCGTGGATGAGGACGTGATGATGACGGCAGAGCAAGACCAGGTTGTCGATGCTGGTAGCGCCACCGTCGGCCCAATGGTCGAGGTGATGGACATCGCACCAATGAGAGAGCCGGTCGCACCGGGGGAAGACACATCGCAGATCCCGGGCGCAAACCGCAGTTCGTAGGGCAGGAGTCACCAGTCGTTTGGTGCGACCCACATCCAGTGGCTGGGATTCGGGGTCGAAGATGACTCGGGTCAGGTTGGCATCACAGGCGAGACGTCTGATCTCGTCGGCGGTGAGAAACGTCCCATGGGCCGTCTCCGAGATCCCGGGCTGGCGGTGGGCCAATGTCTCAGCGGAGACGTGAACGATGAGATTGGGCCGATTCGACGCACCGTTGAGAATGTCGAGTAGGACATCCGCTCGCCGGGCCGCCGTCGTCCTCGTGTTTCCCTTCGCCGGTGGGCCTGGCTCGAGCTCGGCGCGGAGTCTCTCACCTGCCTCGATATCGACCCAGCCGTTGATCCGGATCATCTCGCCATCCCGGCGCAAGGTGAGCGAACGCAGATCTCGCACCAGGTTTCTCTCTGCTCCTAGTGGTCTGTCGTTGAAATAGGGCGAGGGTGTCTCCGAGTCATCGGCGACCTCTGGCCAGGAGAAAAGCGCAGTCGCAGCCGGAAGCTGCGGCGAGCATTTTGGACGCAGCCAGGGGCGTCGAGGGCCGGAGAGACCCCGTCAGTATTTCTGTGACGGGCCACTAGATCATCGGCAGCAACCTGATCCAACCAGTAGTCGAGTTGCTTCTTCAGGTCGCGAATCAGAGGGGTGTCCAGGGCGCCTGCCACCAGGTGACCTTCGGCCTCGGTGAAGGCGTCGGGTGCGGTTCTTCTCGCCTCGAGCAGGACATCCACCTGGGCCCCGCTCAATGCACCGGTCTCGTACGCCAGGGCGACGAGAGGAGTGTGGGTCAGGCCGTTGGCCCGAGCCACCAACCGCTGGGCTTCTCCCGGGTGTAGCGACATCCGGTGCGTGAGCAGCGCAGTCAACCACGAGTATCCGTCACGACGAGAGGCATCGGTCACCCCGATCTGGCAAATCAGATCACCCGCACGGGCATCGATCCGATCACGATGGGCCAGCACCGATGCCAGCTCTTCGACCAAATCCTGGGGACCCACGAGGTCCGGCGGCGGTGTCATCGTTTGGGTCGGGACTTCCAGAACATCGAACATATGTTCGCTACATTACTGACCCGCTGGGACAGATTCCAGACCCCTGACTGAGGAAGTGCCCGCTCAAGCGGTTTCGGCGGACTCGCTCCCCAGTCGGGCGAAGGGCGTGGTGGAGAAGACCACCTCCACCGGCACCTCGAAGTACTCGGCGATCCTGAGGGCCAGGTTGAGACTCGGGCTGTACTCCCCTCTCTCCAGATAGCCGACGGTTTGGTAGTGGACTCCCAGCGCCTCACTCAGCTCCCGGCGGGATATCCCCCGTTCCGCCCGGAGCATGGCGATGCGATTGTGGACGTTGTCGCTCACCTAACCCACTGCAGTGCTTGCTCCTTGGCTGCCTCGACCGTTGAGCCCGACTGGCGGCGGGCCATTCGGCGCAGCACCCCTGGAGTGATCAGTGCGCCAGCCACCGCCCAAGCGCCGAGCACGGCGACGGTCTGCAGGGTCCGCCATGACTCACCGATCTCGAGAACCGCTGCTGCGTCGGGGAGGAAGGCCGAGCGCATTCCGATCCCTACCCAATACATGGGAAAGATCTGGGAGACCGTCTGCACCCAGTCCCACAGACCATCCATCGGTGAGAAGATCCCGGAGATGCCCAGGAGCACCAGGATCGGCAACATCCCCCAGGTCCCTACCTTCTGCACTCCTGGGACCAGGGCCCCGATCACCATCCCGATGGGCAGCGTCGCCAGCAACCCGAGCAACACCACCCAGATCACCGTGACCCATCCCCGAAGGCCGTTCTGCATCATGTCCTCGAAGAGAAATGCTCCCGGGATCAGGATGATCAGGAATGACGGGATCAGGCTCAGTGTGTTGAGGAGGATGTGACCGGTGAAGTGCCCGATCAGCCCCCGCGGCACCGCCTTCGCCCGGAGCAGGGTCCCGTCCTCTCGTTCCATGGCAAGGGAATATGCCGGACCTATGACCAGACTGAACACGAGGAGTGCCCCGAGGATGCTGGGCAGGGCGAGGGTCGTGTAGAACAGGCTGGTCCCCTCGACCTCGTTGGTGCGATTC
>Ga0209519_10000951_pt1 | contig 12454 bp, 22 predicted proteins | sample Rifsed13ft1_FD_184005 | JGI IMG/M metagenome (GOLD analysis project Ga0209519, IMG submission 184005) | Soil microbial communities from Rifle, Colorado, USA - sediment 13ft 1 (version 2) | ecosystem: Environmental > Terrestrial > Deep subsurface > Rock core/Sediment | place: Rifle, Colorado...
CGGGGTCGGCCCATGCGTCGATCTCGACAACCCGGTAGCCCCGCTTCGTGGTGCGGGCCTTGTAGCCGGGCAGGGCCTTGTGGTTGGCCACTACTCCTCCTTCGAGAACGCCAGCACCGGCCCTGGTGAAGTCGTCTTCTGCCCAATCCCCTGGCACGCCCATGTCGCATTCAACACTGGGATGTTGCCCGTGTTCAGGAACGCGATCAGCTTCTCGGTCACGCCTTCGAGTTCGGCAGCCCCGTACTCGTCTGGCAGACTGACGTAGAGGTTGAACGTCGCACGGCGCCGCATCACTACTCCTCTCGAACGAGATCCAGAAACTTGTCAGCCCCGGGATTCCCGCTGTTCGCTGTGGTCACCCCCCAGAGACGGTCGCACATTTCTTTGGCCGCGCCGATCATCTGAGGGAAATACTCCTGAAACGCGCATTCGTCCACGAGCACGATCGAGGCCCGGTTGCCGCGGAACTCGCCCACGGCCGCGTTCTGCGCGACCGCGTTGACGCGGCTGTCGGTCCGCGTCGCCACCACCTGCGACTTCGTCATCTCCAACGGGAGCGCGACCCGCACCCACTCGGGCATGCGCTCGTAGGGGCCGACCAGCTTGTCCCGCATCAGCATCTCGGCCAGCTCTCGCTTCTGCTTCGAGATGAAGACGAGGCGGCCGCGGCGGAACAGGATGTGGTGCAAGATCAGTAGACAGCACAGGGTCGAGACCATCATCTGACGCGACTTGTCAACCAGCACTACTCGCGCATCGCCAAACAGGTCCTTCGTCAGCCGGAAAAGATGCTGCTTCGCGGGGAATGGCTTGAAGGGATGCTCCGCGTCGCCCTCATCCTTGGTGTAGATGATCTGGCGCCCGTCGGTGTCGCGGCCAGTGAGGAAGTCCCACGGGTCGCGGGACCACTCGCGGAGCAGCTCGCGCCGCTCCTCCATCGTGGCGGGAGGCTCGGCGGAGCGGACACCCGCGTCCTCGTCGGGGAAGACGCCATCGAAGAGATCGGTGCTCACTCGGCCGGCGCCTCGCTGGTCTTCACCACGCGGATCGTCGGCGGCATCTTCGTCACGTCGAGCGCGGCCTCGATCTGCTCCAAGGTCACTCCCTGTTGCACCAGCTTCTTGCGGTTGATGCTCGTCCGCTCGCTGGCCTTCACGTACTGCACCGTGACCGGGCCGTAGACCCAGCCGCCAGGCGGGGGGCCGGTCGCTTCGCCGAGAAGCGTGCCCTTGAGTCGGTCTCGGATCTCGTTGGCCTGGACTTCGAGCGCTCCGATCGTGTCGCGCAGCTCGACGTATTGGGCGGCGAGAGCGGCGGGGTCACTGGTCATCGGAACCTCCGTGACACCAGCATCTCGATCCACTGCACCTCATGCATGAACCCCAACGGCCGAGGCATCCTTACGAAATCTCGAATGCGTGCGAACTCTCGCTCGATCATCGCTCCCCCTGTCTCATTTCCGATGTCGGGATCAGATCCTCCTGCCACGCAATCGCCAGCGCTCGCCACGCCATGTGGACGAGTGGGTGCTGGCCGCTCTCGGGATCACGGCGCTCGCCGTGCTTCCACTTGTTGAGGTGAGAGAAGATCGCGGCCTCGTGGGAGGTGTCCACCTTCCAACTCGGCTTCAGGCCCGCGGCCCGCTTCTTGCCACCGTCTTTGCTCACGCTTGCAAGCATGCGGCCGAACTCGCGCAGCACCTCAGCCTGCTCCGGGGTTGGGGCAGTCAGGCCGATGCTGTACAGCCGGTCGCCATCCAGGTCGGTCACGAAGCTTCCCGGTGGTAGACGATACTCCACGAAACTCGCCTTCCCACGTATCTCGGCCCCAGTCTCCACTCGAACCCCCTCTGCGTCAAGCCGCTTTTCCCAGTCCGCCACGCCGCCACCTCCAACCACAATCTACGACTCACCAGCCGAATTGTCCAGCACTTTCGCGTCGCGATGAGGCTCAGGAGCATCAGTGATCGCAGTGGCACGGTGGATGCGCGGACAGCCACCAGGCGAGCGCCGTCTTGCCGCGGTCCCACACACCCCATCCGCGCCGATGCTTGACGCAGAAGTTGTGCTTACACCAGCCACAACGATGCACGTCGTCCTGTGACCCGCATATGCAGCAGCGCACTACTTCAGCTCCACTCCCGCGTCGTCGAGCGTTAGCCAGAAGCTCGACACGATCTCGTTCTCCAACAGCCTGAGATCACCCCGCAACGGCGCGATACTATACTTATCGTGCCGCAGGATACCTCGATTGACCCCGAGCGCCAGCGCGGAGTCCACCGCGTCGTAAGCGCTCACTCGGGCCCGGATGACGCGCCCAGACGCGCTCTTCCGAGCAGGAGCAGCAGCTTTGCCTTTTCTCGCCATCCCATCCTCCTCCATCGGCGGGTCGTCTCCCGCCTGACTCGTGTCTCGCTCCATCCTGGGCTCTCGGCATGGATCAGCTCGTGTAGCAGGTAGAAGTGCGGGTTGCGTGCCCGCGGGTCCACACGGATCACACGCTCGCCCCGCGCCGGTCGGCCCTTTCGCACCATCACATCAGCATGAACGCCTCGAAGAGGGGCGAGCACGATCCGCAACGCCGGTCGAGGCGCGTCCATCACTTCACCGTGACGCGAGCGCGCTGGAACGCGATCGTCTTTCCGTGCGCGCTCAGTCGGACTCCGATCTCCCAGTCCTCTTCTTGCGGATGAGGCGGAACGCAGACCGGGCGATACCACCGCCGCGGATAGCCGGGAATCGTGCATTCGCACGGGTTGAGATCGATCACCCGCCCGCCGAGCGGGTCCGTATGCCAGTCGAGCGTGCATTCCGGTCCACGAGCAGGACGGCACTCCCAGCGCATGTCGAACGGGGGGCAGTCCGACTCCTCGGCCGACACGGTGCCATTGGGCCACAGCCACTCCACCCGCGGGCAGTACCACGCTTCGACTTCGGGGCCGCGGATCTCTGCGGTGAAGAGCACCTGAGAGCAGCCGACGCCGGGGTTGGCGATCGACATTCGGGGAGCCGCGCGCAGGACGAGAGACGGGCGCGTCAGATCCGCGGCGAGAAGTAGCGTGAGAAGCAGATTCATCGGTACTCCCTCCACGTCCGCCACGCGACGTAGGCACGCAGACAGGTCCCGGCGGCGCTGAATGCCGCAAGAATGACGAGCGCCCATTGGATACCGGGGCTCACGGCTTCCACCCTCTACGTTCGTAGAAGCGACTGTAGTTCCATCCCGTCACCGCACCCAGTCCTGCAATCACCGCGACGACCAGCACCGGGGGGCCGAACTCGCCTATCACCCACACTGCCAAAGCCAGCAGCCCTATGATAGAACCCACCGCCGCAAGCGCTATGACTGCTCCGATCAATGCCCATTTCATGCTTGCACCATCGTCGCCCGCGGCGTCCGCTCCGAGATCACGGCCCGTGCCCACTTCCCGCACTTGTTGCACTGCATGCGGCGATACGCCCGCGTCATCGCAAAGTAGAGTCGTGGGAAGACGTGTAGGTCGGTGGATCCGCAAATCGGATTGACGCACCGCTCGTCACCCGAGTAGAGGGCCGCGTTCGGCTGCTTGATCCAGGGCGCGATCACCTCGTACAGCTCCCCGAGGAGCCGCACGTCGTGCTTGTTGTAGCGCTCCATCTTGCGCCACGCGGCCGGGTCGTTGCTCTCGGCACACGCCTGCCACAGAGGGAACCCCTCGTGCTCCAGCTTGTGTCCAAGCCCAAGCTGCTTGCAGAGCCAGTCGAGCTTGTTCGAGCTGAAGGCCGCGACCTTCTTGATCTCGCGCTTCGTGTCCACGATCTTGTACGGCGAGGGTGGCGAGAACCCGTGCACGATCAGCCGCGCGTTGATCTTCTTGCAGTCGAAGTCCACCCCGTTGTGGGCGACGATGATGTCTGCCTCGTCCATGAGGGCGTGAATCTCCTTCGCGAGCCGGCGGTCGTCACCCTTCTTCGCGCCCTCAATGGTGCGGCACACCACCGGCCCCGCCTTGTACCAGCGGTAGGCGAAGGAGAGCATGAACCAGTGATCGCGGATCGCGATGGCGTTCTGGTCGTAGGCGCCCCAGACGTAGGCCACGTCGGGGAAGGTCTCGATGTCGAGAAGCAGAATGCGGGGGGCGCTCACTTCAGCTCCGCCCAGTTCGCGCCCGTTGTCCACTCGGTCTTCAGCACAACCCCTCCTCGTTCGGCCACCATCGCGGCAGCCAGTTCGGGCACCACACCCGGGTCACGCACCTGTCCAACCAACTCGTCGTGAATCTGGAGTAGCGGCTCGAAGTCCCCCGCCTCGGCTCGCGGCCACACCGCCATCATGCCACGCTTCATGTCCTCTTGGCTAGTCCCCTGCACCTCGTGGTTGAACGCCTGCCGCTCAGCCTCGGCCCGCATCTTGGACTGGGGGTAGCGGCGCCCAGTATAGAACAGCGCGGGCAGGAAGCGGCGCCGGCCCAGCTCGGTCTCGACCCAGCCACCGTTCGCGCGGGCAATCGAGCACACCTTCCACATCCGCTCCCGGGCACCGGAGTAGTGGGCGAACCAGCGGTCGATCAGCGGGTCGCACGCTTCGAGGGGGAAGCGCGGGGCGTCGGGCGTGCCGCAGCCCCACAGGAGGAGCTGCTCGAAGAGGGAGCGGCCCTGGATGCCATACCCGACCGCGAGCGTGACGACCTTGGAGGGCGTGCGGTAGGCGGCCTTCCACTCCGAGTTGTCCTTCCAGTCGGGCGGGACCGGCACCCCGAACAGGGCGGGCACCGTCTCGGCATAGATGTCGCGGTCCTCGCGGAAGATGCGGAGCAGCTCAGGGTCCTGACTGAGGGCAGCCATGTTACGCATTTCGATTTGCGAGTAGTCGATGCTGAACATCGTGTAGCCGGGGTCGGCCACGAAGCAAGCTCGCAGCTCCTTGCCCCAGTCATCCCGCGTCGGGAAGGCCATCAGGTTGGGCGAGTCCCACTGCGTGTAGCCCTCTTTGCCGGCGCGCTCACGGCCGCACGCGAGGCGGCCTGACGCGACTCGGGTCGGCTTCCACCGCGGGTGGATGCGGCCGTCGAAGCGGGAGTAGCCGCGGACAGGCTCGATGTAGGTGCCCACGATCTTCTGGAGCCCGCGGAACTCCAGCGTCAGATCGATGACGGGCGAGACGTGCAACCGCAGACTCTTCTCATTGGTCGAGAGGCGGTCACCCTTCGGCGTCATGCGGCCGGCGAAGCCCTCTTCCAGCATCCAGTCCGCGACCTGCACGCCCGAGTTCGGGTTGATAGGGTGCCCGACTTCGCGCTCCAGCTCGGCCAGCACCTCCTCCATGCGCGCCGCGGCCTTGCGCTGGAGGGCGTCGAGGGCGGACTGGTCTACGAGCAGACCCCGCTGCGTCATGCGGTGGAGCATAGGCATCACGGCATAGTCGAGCTGCTCGACGGGCGTCATAGGACTTCGCGAAGCTCCAAGGTTCGGATCGCGTCCTCGACCGCGTACTGCTCGGCCTCCTCGCGCGGGACATAACGCAGACTCGGCCCACCGAACCCCAGCCGCTCCGCCAGCGTCTCCGCATTTGTCAGCACCCTTTTGATCGGCTTCGCCACCGGGTCGATGACCGTCTTCGGCTTCAGCGGCTTGCCGCGCTTCGACAACTTGCGCTCGACGTGCGTGTGCGCCGCCACGAACCCCTCGGCATACGCCTTGACCATCTCCTCCCAGTACGGCCGCACCACGTCGTCGTAGTCGCGCATCCTGACTCCGAGATGCTTCCATGCTAGGGCCTTGAGACCCTGGGGCTCGCAAGTGCGGACGTAGGCGCGCTCCATCGTGTCCTCGAAGGGCACCCGCCACGGCTCGCGCACCCCCATCGCCTCGACCACCCGCCAGTCCCAGAGGGCGTTGTGCCAGACGATCGTCGTGTCCCCATCCATAACCGTATCCTGCCACCAGTCAGGAACACACTCAGGGTAGACCGCGCTCGAGAGCAGCCGACCCAGGTCGTCTCGGTACGCGAATGTGAGCATGATGGGGTCGTTGGGCCATCCCTCGGTATCGATCGCGACCCAGCGCGGATTCGACACCCGTGTCGCTATCGGGTCTTGTCGCCACGCCTCGATCGCCCGTGCGGTCCATCCGAGCTTGCCCTCGCCACCGCCCCGCAGCGCTGCCGCCGGGTGGAAGCAGGGCACCACCGTCCAGCCCCGCTCGGGATGTGGGTCCACCCACACCATCCCGTTGCAGGCGTCCATGGTCGTGAAGGCGGCGCCCATGAGCGCGCGGGCCGCCAGACTCCCCACCGCCAGCACCCGCTTCGGCTGCGCGATCCACGTCAGCTCCTCCAGCAGCTCGGCCCGGCACGACTCGAACTCGGCCGCGCTGAGCTTCTTGTCAGACGGCAGCGTGTCGTCAAGCCTGTTCTTGCACAGGTTCGTTACCCAGCATTGCTCCCGGCGCACGCCCGCGAAGCGCTCGACAAGCGGCCACAGCAGCTCGCCCGACTGGCCCACGAAGCCACGGTTCTGCTCCACCTCTTCGGCGCCCGGGCCTTCGCCCACGACCGCCCACTTCGTCGGGGCGGCGCCGCCGGGGTCGCAACACTGACTCAGATCCACACAACCGTCCCGCAGCCTGTGCACATCCGAAACCAATACTCGCGCGCCACGTCAGTCTTCACGACCCACTGGTGCAGGTGACGCGCCCGCGTCTTCCGCGATCCTGCGCCGCAGCCACGAAGGTGGTGTGCGCTTCCACACCTCCGGCAGATCGCGCCCAGTCTCGAAGCGGAACTGACTTGCGATGGCGCCGAGCGTCGGCCTCTGGTTACAGTCATGCAGCGCCTCGATAATGTCGCGGACGCGAGTTGTGTCGTCGTAGTCGCGCACGGGCTCCCCCTTCTCGATCAGATCGAACATCGCACCGTTCATCTCTTGACGAATCGCGGCCAAAGTCGCGTGGCGAGCCATGCGCGGGTCGTGAGTCCACCACTCGATGAGACGGCGGATCACTCCGGCTGCTCCTGCGTCGGCTGCTCGCGGGCAGCATCAGGACTGATGCGCTCCAGCAGCACGCGCGGGTCATCGGCGGGGTTGTCCGGCTCTCGGGCGGCGGCGAGTAGGGCGGCCAACTTCTGCCACGAGCGCGGGTCATCGCGCGCGTTGATGGGGTCTGCCTCGTAGACGGTCGTCAGTTCTGCAATCCGCGCGAGCTTGGCCTCGGCCTCCTGCAGATCCAGCTTTCGGGCCTTGGCTGCGTTCGAGTTGATATTTGCTGCGAACGTCCGCGTGGCCAGATTCGCCTTGAGTTGCTCTCGCTCCTGCGTCAGCTCCTCGACCTGCGAGCGGAGGGCGGCCTCGCGCTCAACAGCCCCGTTGATCCACGCAACTTCCTCTTGCGTGAGATGCCAAGCGCCGTCAGGCTTGTAATAAATGTTTCTCATGGCTGCTCCTGAACCGGCTGCTCTCGGACGGCGACGAGGGCGGCGTGAGCAATCATCCGCAGTGCATATGGACCGTCGTAGATTCCAGCGTCCGAGTCAGCAATTCTTTCCAGTGCCTCCACCACCCGCGCGAGCCGGGCCTCCAGACCCGCAATGATCTTGGTCATCTCCTCGTTTGCTTCGTACTGGATGCGGATCAGGTCTTGCGCCTCCGCGAGCTTGGCTGCCATCTCCATCCGTCCCTCCTGTTCTACGGCGCCTGAAGTACTTTTCGTTTCTCTTCTGGGTTCTCACTCTCGCATCCCGAAACACCAGTTCCGAGAACTTCCTACAGGCGACAGTGAGCCTCCATTCCTCGACATCCTCCCCAAGTATGTACTTGTATGCGTCGTTCAAGAGACTTGGGTCTCACACATCGGACAGGTCGCCCACGTCCGCCGCGCCACGTAGCCGGGCACCATCTCGCTCTCTTCGCACTCGTCGCTCGCGTGCTGCCACGAGTCCACGCACACCGGGCAGCAGTGCGCGTGCTCCTGCTCGCTCGTCTCGCTCAGCGGTTCGTCAGACATCGCGTCGCCCTCCCCTCGCACACCGCCCCCGCGACCGGCGCCGGATACGTCGGCTCCGCCCCCATGTGCTTCGTGCAGCACCAGTGCGAGATGTCGTGCGGGTAGTAGATCGCGTGCGCGACCTCGTGGGCCGCGACATTCGATGCAGTCTGACCACCGGGTGTCGGCACGAGGCACACGTAGCGCTCGACGTTGGGCCGGTAGTAGTAGGCCACACCGGCCTCGTACCATCCGGTGGGGTTGAGGCTCGCGAGCCCTGGATGCATCTTGATCGTGATCTCACCCCGCACGTTGACGCCGAGCTGACCCGCGAACCGCGCCGTGTTGTCTACGAGTGCCATCTCGACGGCGGAGAACTCTTCGTCGGGCTCTGTCGGATAGGCACACCCCGCGAGCAGCGCCGCCGCGGCGGCCATCGACAGCAGCCCGATGGTCCAGGCGATCAGCTCGTTGCGGATGTCGCGTTTCATCGCCCGAAAGCCGTCAGGTAGGCTGCGCGGTACGCGGGGTCGGTGTCGCCATGAAGACCACTCAGGTGCTCAATCACCATCTGACGAGCGTTCGGCCCCCACATCTCGCGCCATCGCGCCACCGTCCGCGCCGCCTCCCGCATCGCTACCAACTCGAATGGCTCCACGTTCGCCTCCTCGCTACGGAATGTAGGCCCCCGATGGGGGTCTGTCAAGGACTATTTCGACACAGCTCCCGCACATCGGGCCGCCACGGTGCCGCCAGCCGCAAGTCCGCGCAGTACCGCCTGTCCCAGATCGCGAGCAGCATGGCCTGCTGGGTCGCGTGCGGCGAGCGCGTCTCCACCTGATCCGCCACCCACTCCAGGCTCGCGGGTGTCTGCTGCGCCTTGAGGTACAGTTCCACCACGTCCCCGCCCACCGGGCTCCACATCTCGATCGCCGCTTGCATCGCGGGGAAGTCGGCCGCAATCGCCGCAGCTCTTGACTGCGCGAGCTGCGCAGCACCGACGACGAGGGCGACCGCCGCTCCTGTCCATCCTATCCACTTGCTCACGCGCCGTGGATAGCTGTGCAGCGTGTATCCCAGCAGCGCGGCAAACCCTACCGCCCCCCACATCATCTCGAACATGGTCATGTGGTACGCGAGCCACGCCGCGAGCGCCATCCGCTCCGGCAACTCGGCCCGGCGCCACGCCCCCACCACCACCGCGAGCCAGCCGACGACCCCCACCAGCCCCCACTCGATCGCCCGATCCAGCAACAGGTTGTGCGCCCGGTCATGCCACACCTCGCCCGTCGCGGTCGCCCCGCGCCAGAAGGTGTCCCACACGAACGGGAACCCCTCCGCGCCCCACCCAAGTGGAGACGCTGCAACACCTTGCAAGGCGATCGTTCCCAGTTGCACTCTAATCATTCCCGAAGTGGGAACGGGCACAAGCCAAATCCCTACAGATGAGAGAGTTGCGGCCACCAGTCCCCATCCCGGCCACCGTTGGAACACTAGGACGCCCGCAGCCGCGACCATCGCCACCACAACGCCCTTGGACCCGGTGGCGACGGCTGCAAGGGCTAGGATGGCCGCCATGGCTCTCCAGCCCGCTCTCCAGGCCCCCCAAGCGCCCACCAACAGCAGCGGCGCGAGATACAGGGGATTGCCAGCCGACCCCGCCAGCCGTCCGTTCACCCACCCGAACGGCGCGAGGCCCCACGCTGCGGCCCCGAGGGCGGCCACCGCGACCCACCGCACGAGCTTCTCCCGCGGCATCGCGGCGAGCACGAGCGTCAGCGCGACGTAGTGCGCGGCCTGCCACGCGCCCTCCTGACGGTTGTGGGTGGACCAGAGCGCCCGCCACGGGTCGGGGGCCGCGATCGCGCTCCACGCGATCCCGACGAGCCATAGCCCGATGCCCCACCGCACGAGGGGCTCCCGCGGCCACGCGACGCCGGCCGCGAGCGCGAGACAGGTCGCGACCCGCATGACCGCGTGGCTCATGTCGCTCGGGGGGTAGAGCGTCCACGCGCCGTAGATCGCGGGGGCGAGGATGGCTACGCGCCACACGCTCGCACCCTCATCTCCCGTCGCCCGAACCGCAGCGCGTCCGAGTGTGCGTAGTAGAAGACATCCAACTTCAGCCCTTTGATCGCGCCCCCGACATCCTGCACCACGCGCTTCCCCAGTCCCTCGATCTCCAAACACGTGCCCATCGGCCACACCCGCGGGTCAGCCGCGACCGTCGTCCCCTGATGCGGCATCCAGCCGCTCGCGGTCGGGCCTCCCGACCATTGCTCAGTACAGATCGGGCACGCGCAGTACGCGCTTACGTTGTGGATTAGCCATCCACTCCCGGTATCGACACCGGCCACTCGCGCACACGCAGCACGATCTTCGTCGTGTCGTGCTCGTATCTCGCGCTCACGTAGTCCAGCAGGTAGCCAGACTCTTTGTTGAACATCTCGGTCACCAGACGCAACAGCTCCCCAGACACTTCGCGGTTCATCTACTTCTCCTTCCCACGCGCGACTCCCGCCGCGCCCTTCTCGGTCCGCGGCCTGCGCTTCACACCCCGCTTCTCCCTTGCCCTCACCGCGTCCCACACCTTGCGCGCGGTCACCTTGCCCACTCCCGGCACTTCGGCCATCCGCACCGTCCCCGTCTCGAACACCTCCAGCGCGCTCGGGTACTCGTCCACGGTCCCAAGCGACTCCACGATGCTGGCCGCCCGCGTGTTGCCCACTCCGGGCAACAGGCACGCGACCTTCAGACTCAGCGGCGGCTCCGCATACGGGTTCTCCCACAGCGGCGGCGGCACGAACCACGCCTTGTGCGCCCGGTGCTCCTCCCACGCTTGGAACGTCCACCAGTAGTAGAGCGCACGCAGCCACAAGGCCGACTCCGCAGGACAGGACGTATGCCACAGCAGCGCGCCACCACATTGCGCCATCGTCATGAGCCAAGCCACCACCTCCTGGTAAGTGAAGCCGCCGTCAGCTTCCCGCCAGCGCGCAATGTCATGCTCAGAATTGTACGCGGTCGCCACCTCGATCTTGCCAGACTGCCCGATGCGGATACGGCCTTCGATGAGCAACCAACTCACGTGAAACTCGCGCCGCATGCCGCGAAGCTGCTCGGCGAAGCGTCCACTGCGAATGCATGCGAGCACGTCAGGCCACTGCTTGTACTCGACGCCCACCACCGTGCCGTCGATGCCGATGATCTCGATGTCGCCCGCGGGTAGCCGCTCTTCCCGCACTGTGCATCCGAGCTTGCGCAGCGGCTCGACCAGATCGTGCGACCCGGCGCGATCGTCGACTCTGAGAGCACAATCAAAGCGCTCCAAGTCTGCTTTGGGCGTCGGGCTAGGCATTCTCGTCCTCGGGCACGTAACGGTACTTCTTCACTAGCTCGATTCGGTAGGTGGTCTCAAACTCGCCCGGCTCGAACTTCAATAACCACTCGTTACCGAGTGAGTCTACGAGATCGAGGGTGTCACTGCCTCGATGCGGCGCCGCGTGAATAAACCCATCCCCCGGGAAGATCCAGTTGAGGCCCGGGTGACTTGTCGGCAAGTACCACAAGCGCCCGCCGTCGATCCAGAACTCCATGTCGGCAATGTGGATGTGCGGAGCCGGCATCACTTACTCCAATCCACGCCCGGCACCGCGAGCGTGCACAAGGTCTGCCAGTCCGCCCCCTCGATCGTCTCTCCCTCCAGCGGCTTGTTGTCGCGGCACTTTAGCACTGTGGCCTCGAAGTGGCCCACGATTCCGAGCGCGGCATTCGGGGCGACCCACGACTGCCGCACCGCGAGCTGGACCCGGTTGTCCACGTTGTCCATACCGATCCGCTCGTACACGCCGGCCTTCTTGTAGGGCTTGCCGTCGGGGCTTCGTGCCCACTGCGTCGTCAGATGGTGGATGAGCGTCAGGTTGACCGTGGACTTGTACGCGGCCCGAATGAGCCCGAGGAACTCCTCCTCCGCGACCGCATACGTGTCGTCCTTGCGCGCGATCCGCTGCCCCTGCCACGCAGTCGAGCAGGTGTCCACCACCACTGTCCGGTAGTGGCCGCCCGTGATCGCCTTGCGGTAGTCGGCCAGGAAGCGTGCCATCTCGGCCTTGACGAGCTGCTGCACGCGGGCATCCGACTCGCCGAGGAACGCGCCCTCCATGGTGTCGAACTGGGCGATGTCGACCCCTTCGAGTACCTCGGCGGGCAGCCCCTCGGCGCCCCAGTCGAAATCGAGCAGGAGCACAGGTCGGGGCACGCCCTTGAGCGCGAAGTAGGTCTTGCCGACCGACGTGAGCCCCTCGGTCGAGAGGATCATACGTGGCGCGCGTTCGATCACTTGCACCCTCCGGGAACTGCGGCAACACCGGCAACACCGCCGGCCGTGGCGCGGTACACCAGCGTGCCGGTGACTGTATCGCACAGCACCGCCATGTTCCAGTCCTCGTAGTCCAGACGCATCCGGGGTGGTAGTGCTCCGGTCTGTCCTCTCT
>Ga0209519_10000960_pt1 | contig 12426 bp, 19 predicted proteins | sample Rifsed13ft1_FD_184005 | JGI IMG/M metagenome (GOLD analysis project Ga0209519, IMG submission 184005) | Soil microbial communities from Rifle, Colorado, USA - sediment 13ft 1 (version 2) | ecosystem: Environmental > Terrestrial > Deep subsurface > Rock core/Sediment | place: Rifle, Colorado...
ATTCCTATAAGTTTCTTATAGATATGTTGACCAATCCTCCCCTTGAAACACAACCGGATTGGGATGAGGTAGCTTCTCAATGGCTGGATCTGATCAGACCGATTTGGTATGAAAAACTAAAGCACGGCCAACATCGGTTGCTATTACTACAAAACATAAGGAATGATTTGATTAAAGCAGAAGATATTCTAGGGGATAAAATAATAACCCATATAGTCAAACGATTTCCTATTTTGCCTCTACCCGATAAACGCATTTCAGCATGTATTATTGGCGTTGATGGAAATTGATAAGAAATTAGCTATGGAATCAATAAGGCAGCGTGAGGGCAATTGGCAATGATTAACCCATAAACCTAGATAATCTGCATTTTAATGGCTATATTTAATGAGTATTTTCGCAATGGGGGCGGAGAGGGAGATTGATGGATTGAAGCAAGTCAATTTCCTTTCCTCATCTAGAAATACAATCTAATGTTATCGGCGTTGTTAATTTATGAAAACACACCCAAGTATGAATAAATGGATAAAAAATAACTTATTAGTTGAAAAAATCTGTAGATATTTTAGTAAACATTTACAAACAGCAAAGGAAGTAAAGATTGTTGATACAATTAAAAATGAAACCACAGACAAAAGATATCAAGTAGCGATTTATGAATCCGAACTTCGAATGATAGGTTTAGATAGCGCTTCTTGGGAAACCGAAACAGGGGGTGATCTATTTGGTGTATGGCTTGATATACCCGTGATTTATTTAGCTAGTCTTGCCGGACCAAACGTAGTTAGAAACCATGCTCATTTTCGCCTTGATGTTGAATATCTAATAAAACTCAGTGCTAAATTAGAGGCAGATTGGGGTTTAAGATATTTTGGAGATTGGCATTCTCATCATAATCTAGGTTTATTGTCTCCGAGCACTGGAGATAAAAAAAGAATAGTTGGCGTATCTAATAAAAACAATTTTGATGGCATGGCTGAATTCATAATCACATTTGAAAATGATGGGCATAATTCTAAAATGATAAAAATTAATCCTTATGCATATCTAGACCTTCCGTCAACGAAATTTACAGATATAGAGCTAATTGTATTAAAAGGCATCAGTCCTGTTAGATCCACATTAATCCAACAGTCATTATTACCAGAACAAAAATTATCATCATTCCCCTCATTCCCAATGAGCGATCTTGTAGCACCTTATAGCAAGTCTGAAAATGAAATAGCGGTATTGGATACTGAATCTACAAGAATGACTGAAAAATTAATTACTCATTTAAGATCATATATTGAGAATGTTTTAGGTAGGGATATAGAAATACACAAAACAGATTTTGGTTTTATTTTAGTTGTTCAGATTGAGGATAATAAATGTATTGCTTTTGCTCTTGGGAAAGAATGGCCAAATGAAGTTCTTCAAGTTAATTGGTTAGATAGAAGCAACGGAAGCTCCACTGAAATAGATGTCAACATATCAAATCTTAATGTTAAAAATTTTAAAGAATTTGAAAATATCATATTAGAAGTAAAAAATATGAAATTAAATTAATCCTGATGAATTTGCTTGATCGATTAATATTGGAAAATAAAATACTAGCCTCAGACGGGTTAGACCAATTTCAAGTGTATGTAAATAAATCAGATAATACCTATTATTTAACGGGAACCCATTACACAAACGCAGGTAATTCCTATGTTATTTATAGTCCTATCCCATATGGGTATCCATATAGTAGGCCAAAAGTCTATATAAAAAATCCTAATCCCCTGAGAAGCTATGATTACTCGAAATCTATAAATAGTTATGGAGTTTCACATAGAATGCATACTTTAGGTAATGGGCCATCAGGAGAAGTACAAATATGCCACTGGAGAGATGAAAAGTGGCATAGTGGGATAACCTTAAATAAGGTACTGTTAAAAACAGTTATATGGCTAGAAGCTTATGAGCAACATCTTTTAACAGGAAAAGACATATGTGATTTTGTAACCACCATGAAGGAATCAGCATGAGTAAATGATATGACAACACAAAAAGAAATGATAAATGAAGCAATGCAAGCTATTGCACAACGCAAGCAAGGCAAATCCAAGTTGGTTTATGATAAAAATAAAAAAACGATAATTGCAGTATCAACAACATCAAATGTAACTTCAGGATTGAATATATCTAGTGAAGATGCAGACATGTTTATTTTACAATGATAATCATAACTTCAGAATTTCTTGACAAGAATTGGTCCTCCCTTAAGGATAATTCTTTTGTTGAAGCATATTTCTCAGAATGGGATGAAGGTGACACTTATACATTATTGGATATTGGCCCCCTTTCTAGCAAGCACATAACTAAGGGGATAATTTGTTTGGAATCAGATTGTGTAAACAGTTGTAAAATTAAAATTAGATTAAATAGGTTTGAAAATGATGCGCCTGATTACTCATATTTGTCGCAATATGGAGATAAATATCATATTTCTGCATTAATAATGAAAGGCAATTCTCACCAAGAAGGCAGTATAAAAATAGAAAATATAAGTCATAATTTAACATTAAGAAGAAAAGGCATATTAGAGTCTGAAATACTAAAAGACAAAGTAGTTTTAATCATAGGATTAGGGACGGGCGGTATTTTTGTTGCACAGGAGTTAGCAAAGTGTGGAGTAGGAAATTTTATATTTGTTGATAATGATAGGTTAGAAGCTGGAAATATTGTAAGGCATTCAGCGGGAATATCTTGTATAGGGCGAAAAAAAATTAATGTTGCTGCCGATCTTGTGCGAGAAATTGATCCATCAATAAATGTTGAAAAACATTCTATTCGGGCTGAAGAACAATCTAAAGAATTAATGCATAAATTGATTAATTCTAGTGACCTAGTGATATGTGCAACTGATAGCCGACCAAGTAAGTTATTTATTAATGCTATCTGCGTTGAAGAGAAAAAGACTGTTATATTAGGAGGCGCATTCAGACGAGCTTATGGCGGGCAAATAATACGTGTTAGACCTAATGAATCTGCTTGCTATCACTGTTTTGTTATGTCTATGCCTGATAAAGAGGCGGATATGGAAATTTCATCTCAAGAAAATGTAGACGCCGTTGCTTATTCAGATCAACCTGTTGTTGCAGAACCAGGACTATCTTTGGATGTTGCCCCTATATCACTGATGGTATCTAAACTAGCACTACAAGAGCTAATAAAAGATAAACAAACTACATTACATATATTAGATGATGATTTTAAAGTAGCTTGGTATTTATGGTTGAATAGACCTGAGTCGGGGACACAATATTCGAACTTGCCCCCGTTAAGCGATAGTATAGATGAAATGACAATACTTAGATGGTATGGAATAGAACTCGAAAAAGAAATCTACTGTCCAACATGTGGCGACTTCGAGAAAGGTCTAAAAGATACATACAATATCAAATCTGATGTGGCTGACTTGCCTGGATTACCTGAAGGAAAACTTTAGATTATTAGTATATGGAACTTGATTCATATTTTAGAGGTTTGTTGAAAAATATTGAACCAAGTTCTACAGCAGTTAGTCATGCTCAAAATGCACACACAAATTTGAGAAAAAATATTCAGAATGACGAAGAACTAAAAGATGCTAATCCTGATACATTCCTAACAGGATCCTATGCAAGACAGACAGCAATAAAAGATATTAAAGATGTTGATGTAATTTTATTAATAGATATTGATATTTCAATAACTCCACCTGAGCGTGTATTAGCTTGGATTCATCAAATTTTACAAAAATATTACAAGGAGATTAGAGTTCAAGGTAGATCTATAGGAATCGTAACACAAAGTGGATTTGAATTAGATGTCGTTCCTGCAACTCCAGTTATATCGGTTGAAGGGCCACTATGGATACCGGATAGAGAAGTGCATTCTTGGGTAAAAACCAACCCTAAAGGTCAAATTAATTATGGAATAGAAAGAAATAAAATCACAAATGGAAAATATAAACATTATGTAAAGATACTTAAACATTGGAAAGATCGCATTAGTTCAGAATCCGCAAGACCAAGTTCATATATTATTGAATCACTAGTTGCACATAATCTGTCTAATTCATCAACAAATTATGGACGAGGAGTTGTGCAAATTTTTAATACTACTTATGATTTTTTGAAACAATATAAGGATTCTGGCACAGTTCCAAAAATACCGGATCCAGGCTACCCAGAAGTAAATGTTGCTAAGAGATGGAAATATAATGAATTTTCTCTATTTGTTGATACGCTTGAAACCTCATTATCAATATCAAAAAAAGCATTAGCAGAACCTGACATTAGAAAAAGTATATCTTTATGGAGGCAATTATTTGGCGATGAATTTGAGGAAATCTAATTATGGCTAATCAAAATAAAAAACTATCAGTTAAAGATGGGAAAAAGTTTATGCGCCAAGCATTTGAATTAGAGCAAAATGTGCTTGGATCCAAATTAGAATTGTCATCAAAGTCAGTGACTCATGACGCCACCATGGGGGAAGTTAATGAAAATCATTTTATAGATTTACTAAGAAGATATTTGCCTAAAAGATATTCAGTTAATACAGGTATAATTATTGATAGCAAGGGTGTCACTAGTGATCAAATAGATGTAATTATCTATGATAATTCATTTACTCCAGTATTACTTGACCAGCATGACCATAGATATATTCCTGTTGAAGCTGTATATGTAGTTATTGAAGTTAAATCAAAAATTGATAAATTCAATTTAGAATATTCATCAAACAAAGCAAAATCTGTTAGAGCTCTATTAAGAACACATACATCAATTACTAGTATATCTGGAGAGAAAATCGAACCAAAAAGAGAGCGGTCAAAAATATTATCTGGAATAGTGGCTTCTAATGTAACATGGAAAGAAGGTTTCAATAGTAGAGCGTTTAAAAATATTTTTTACAAACTAAATGATGAGCAACAAATAGATTTTGGATTAGGTGTGAATGGAGAATATTTTGATTTATATGATACTAAGATCGTTTACAAGACAGGCAAGACATGCACATCGTTTTTTTTATTTCGCCTATTACATCAGTTACAACAATTCGGTAATGTGTTACCAATAGATTGGAACAAATACGCTAACTTATTGAGCTAATTCAAATTAGTATTAACGAATAATATGCGAAGATTGGGGTCAAGTCTTAAATCTTGCATCAATTGCGATGATTTACGATTCAATAGTTGATCCTTATCACTGTCCACTGCTTACTTCATCAGACCAGACTTTGAAGTATTTCATTACGTTGGGGCCGAATGTATTACTGATCGGCACATCCGCCGCATCGCGTCCACGTGCTATCAACACCCGGCCAATACGCGGTTCGTTATTGCGCGGATCAAAGATGTACCACTGTCCGCCAAGGTAGGCCTCAAACCAGGCAGAATAATCCGGGACAGACCACTATTCCTTAAACACTAGAATCACAGTGATGCTAAATCTATAGCTTACGCTGATTCGCTCGCCGTTCTGTACCAGTTGAAATTCCTCGTGAAATACATAATCAGTGAAAGTATCGTGAACAGGCCGATGCTGCTGATCAGTATGGCGTAGCCTTCGGATTTCAGCGTGGTGTAGAGGAAAGTATAAAGCACCGATAATTTCACGGTGATCAATACGCTATATATGAAATAGATTGCCACCCGCCACGGCTACGCCTCGCGGTCGCAATGACTGCATTATTAACTAATCAGAGTTTCCTTTAAGCCACACCATTCATATTTCCATTGTCTTTTCCCGCCAGGTTGTGCTATTTTCAGTAAAACTACCCTGTTTTCCTGAAAAAATAAGACGGTTAATATTTTGCAACCTATTGAAAATAAAATAATATCTCGTATTTATGGGCGTGGTAGGGGTTGGGCCTTTACCAAGACCGATTTTGTGGCTGAATTTGGCGAGGACAATATCCATAAGTCCCTGTCCAGTCTGGCCAAATCCGGCCGGATTCGCCGGGTGATCCGGGGGGTGTATGACTATCCACGCTACAGCGGCCTCCTGAAACAGGAACTAGCTCCGGACCTGGATGAGGTGGCACAGGCCCTGGCACGGAAATTCAACTGGCGTATTTTCCCTTCGGGTGATGCTGCCCTGAATCTGCTTGGATTATCCACCCAGGTGCCGGCCAAATGGGTCTATCTTTCCAATGGGCCAGACCGTGAATACAAGATTGGTAAACACACATTATCTTTCAAGAAATCTGCACTGAAAGACCTGGGGTTCAGTGAGCGTGAGAGTGGTCTGATCGTTCAGGCGTTGAAGGCGCTGGGCAAGGACAATATTGATAAAAAAGTGATTACGGCTTTACGCAAACGGCTGGATGGGAAAAACTGTGCGCGGATTCTGAAAGATACGCGCACGGTGACCGGCTGGGTTTATAAAATCATCAAGCAAATTTGCCAGGAATGTAAATAAATGGACAAGGTTGTTCGATTTTCACCGGATGAACGCAGCGGCCTGTTCACCCAGACAGCGGCAAACATGGGCATCACCCCCGCGCTGGTGGAAAAGGATTTCTGGGTGAGCTGGGTAAGATATTGGCTAGAGTCAAAGCTGATTACCGGGCCATGCAGAACTTGATCTTTGGGGATGTGCCTTCGTTTGAGTCGATTTGGAGTCCTGTTCGCCTGGCACCCTCTTTAGCTGCTAAAATGGAAATTATTGCTTACCAAGGAATTAATGCCGATGCATACCTATACTGCTGTTGTTGAACGTTGCCCGGATACGGGGCTTTATGTCGGGTTTATCCCTGGCTTTGCTGGCGCTCATAGTCAAGGTGAAACAATGGACGAGTTGCATGAGAACCTGAAAGAAGTTATTGAAATGTTATTAGAAGACGGCGAACCAGTCCTTGAGGCTGAGTTTGTAGGGACACAGACGGTCGTAGTTTAGTGACGCCGAAATTACCTGTTTTAAAACCGCGTGAAGTCACACAAATCCTCAACACGTTGGGTTTTGAGGAAGTCCGGCAACGTGGCTCTCATAAACAATACCGTCATGCTGATGGCCGTTGTACTACCGTTCCCTATCATCCCGGCAGAGATATCTCACCTATTTTATTAAGGCAGATCGCCAAGGATATCCATATGACGGTGACAGAGTTTCTGGATCAGAAAAAATGATTCATCCGTGATTCGTCAGGGACAGCCCACTATTCCCTGGACTCCAGGCCATCCCAGGGATGTTGAATGCCTGGCCTACGCATAATCACCCCGCCTGTGCCAGTTGGAGTTCCGTGTGAAATACATAATCAATGAAAGGATCGTGAACAGGCCAATGCTGCCGATGAGTAAGGCGTAGTCCTCGGATTTCAGCGTGGTGTAGAGGAAAGTATACAGCACTGATAGTTTCACGGTGATCAATACGCGATATACAAAAATAGATTGCCACCCGCCACGGCTACGCCTCGCGGTCGCAACGGCACTTTTTCGAGTCCTGCTCGCCTGGCACCCTCCTTAGCTGCTAAAATGGAAATTATTGCTAATCAAGGAATTAATGTGATGCATACCTTTACTGCTGTTGTTGAACGTTGCCCGGAGACGGGGCTTTATGTCGGGTTTATCCCTGGTTTTGCCGGTGCTCATAGTCAAGGTGAAAAGAAGTTATTGAAATGTTATTAGAAGACGGCGAACCAGTCCTTGAGGCTGAGTTTGTAGGGACACAGACGGTCGTAGTTTAGTGACGCCGAAATTACCTGTTTTAAAACCGCGTGCAAGTCATTAGGTTCAGAGTAACAAATAAGGAGTACCCTGGCCTGAAGCAATTGTTACTCTACCCCCATTATATGACCGGTATATTTTACACCTGCTATAGTGATGAAAACGCCCTGACTTTTGAAAAAGAAAAAAAGTCTTGCGCCCCTCTATTGATTTTACGGTATCAGGTAATGTTTGAATGCATTCAAGCAGCACGTAACGATTTGACCTTCAGTTGCCTTTTATCCTGCCCTGCTACCCATAAATCATAAGCGGCCTGGTGGCCCAGCCAGCTTTCGGCACTGACGCCAAATGCCAGTTCAAGACGTATCGCCATTTCCGGGGTAACACCGGCATGTCCGTTAATAATCTTGCTTAAATGCTTTCGTGTGACACCTAGGGCTTTTGCTGCTTTTGTCACAGTAATGTCATCGGGCTCAAGAAATAATTCCCACAGAATCTCGCCGGGATGTGGAGGATTATACATGCGCATAATGGACCTCGACTCAGTGATAATCTTCATAATTTACTATTTCTGCATCACCCTCGACAAACCGGAATGTGATGCGCCAGTTCGCCTGAACAGTAACTGACCAAATCCCTTTTTGTTGTCCCTTCAGTTTATGTAAACGTAAGGATGGAATGTCCATGTCCTTTATCGAACGGGCCTGATTTAATTGGGCAAGGATTAGACGAATTCGGCCGGCATGTTTTGCCTGTATTCCTGATGTGCTGCCCGTGTTGAAAAAATTCTTTAATCCTTTGTGAACAAACGACTTAATCATTGCGCCGGTGTATCCGTTACCATCCAGGTTACAATCATGTTACCATGCTGGTAACATATGTCAATACCAAACTAAAGCTCCGTACGAAAGAATTCAGGGCCAGACCGCTCCTGGACATCATGTCCCTGCGGCATTAGTGCATCCATGCACGTCACTCGAAATAATATCCTCACGGAACAACCAGAGACAAACCACGGTTTTTAGCACATTAATAGTACTATTAATTCTCCACCATCAAGTTTTAATATCCGCCGTCCTGTACCAGTTAAAATTCCTCGTGAAATACATTATCAGTGAAAGGATCGTGAACAGGCCGATGCAATCCCGGCTTGATCCTGTTCAGCAATTGGACGCTAGCCAAATCAGCAATTGGCCGATTAGAAAAGTTGCAATCAGCCGATACAAAACCTTTCAATTGGCCGATTGGCGCAACCCTATGATCCGTCATGCCGGGTGAGTGTTAAATTACGCCGCGTGGGAGTTTTCCGGTTGTTTGATCAAACTTTCCGCCGGGATACCGAGTTGATTATGCAAACGCCAAATCATTTTCAATGTTAATGGCCGCTTGTGATTCAGCACTTCATAAACACGGTTAAGTTGGCCAATCATAGGCACCAGATCTTTGGGCGTGAGGTCCATCTGTTCCATCCGGATTTTGATTGCCTCAACCGGATCGGGGAGATCGAGCGGGTAATGTTTGTGCTCATAGGCTTCAACCAGCGTTACCAGCACGTCAAGACGTTCGCCTTGCGGGGTGTTGGGTCTGGCGGTCATCAGGGATTCGATTTCCTTTAATGCCGCCCGGTAATCTGCTTTGGTTTTAATGGGTTTGATGTTCATCTTTGTTTCTATCAAATGGTTTGAGCATCTATAGCATCGTACTGGGCATGTGTTCCAATGAAACGGACATACACAACGCGATAAGCATAATTGATCCAGACAACCAACCGGTATTTGTTGCCGGCAATGTTGAAAACCACCCGGCCATCCCGGAGTATGCTGGCAGTGCGGAAATCACGTTTTACTTCCGCCGGTGATGACCAGTCCGGATTCACCCGGGTCAGACCGACGTACCCATCTGAATACATTTATAATACATCCCATTTTATCGTATTTTCCATGCTTATATCGCCCATTTTGCCATTAAAAAGTGCAGTGTAAGGAACACGAGCTTCTTGGATAACCAATTTATCATCCCGCTCAATTACCGTTCTGTGCAATGCTTTTAAGCCTAATGCGGCGTTTACCCGTTCCAGGAACGATTCACTCCCAACAGCGATGCTCTCTGTCCAGCTTGCATCCCGCATGCCTACACCAGACTCTAATGCATAGTTTATCCATTGATTATGTTGTTGCTGTAATTCAGTAATACTTTCGATTTACGATGCCATGCCCTTACATAAACACTTTTTATATCTTTACTTTGCCGGACTGTTTGTTAATATGAATTGACAAAGCCAAATGGGGAGACCTTAGTACATGCAATCTATTACACTTCATCTTGCAGTATTGGCTGTTTCATTGTTCGCCATGCAGGCCGCCAACGCTGAATCCTTCGACTGGGCCGGAACTTATGCAGGAATTTCACTTGGCGCACGCCAGGTAGAATCAGACTGGACAACCACAAGTTATCAAGACCCTGACGGTATACCAATTCCTTTCGTGACTGACCCGAATGCCTCACTGGACAGTACCGATTTTTTTGTCAATGGTTTTGCCGGTTATAACTGGATAGTGGCCCCGCGGACTATACTCGGCGTCGAAGGCAATATGGGCTATGCAAATATTGATGACACACACACCACTATTCCGGGTGTATTCGATGCTCCCCCTGATTTCAGTTTCATTGAAGCGGAAACCACATGGGCTGGCAGTCTGCGTGGACGCGCGGGATACCTGATTACGCCCAGCGTACACCTGTATGGCACTGCCGGTGTTGCCGTGGCGAGTGCAGAGCTTGAAGCTGTGTGTCCCGCTGATACCGATTTCTGTAATCCGGCATTTGGCACAATTGCCGCATCAGATTCAGAAACCCTTGTGGGCTGGATAGCAGGCGCCGGTATGGAGGCTGTCCTGATTAACAACCTGTTAGTACGCTTTGAGTTTAACTATGCAGATTATGGCACCATGGATTTTGATGGTCTGCCCGCAATTGCCGGGGAGTCGTTTGGTTTTACAAGCGATGTGGATTTTACCAGCTATGCCTTGACGCTTGGACTCGTCTACAAGTTCAGGTAATAGAAGGGGACAAATATTTTAACTGACTTCTGACTCTTGATGCCAGAATATTTATTTCTCTAAGCAATCACGAGAAAATTGGGGTCAAGTCTTGAAACTTGCATCAATTGCGATGATTTACGATTCAATAATTGGTCCTTATCACTGTCCACTGTTTACTTCATCAGACCAGACCTTGAAGTATTTCATTACGTTGGGGCCGAATGTATTACTGATCGGCACATCCGCCGCATCGCGACCTCGCGCGATCAGCACCCGGCCGATACGCGGTTCGTTATTGCGCGGATCAAAGATGTACCACTGTCCGCCAAGATAGGCCTCAAACCAGGCAGCGAAATCATTGGGACCATCCGGCGGCGGTACCCCGATGTCACTCAAATAACCTGTGCAATAACGGGCCGGAATATTCATACACCGGCAGAAGGCAATGGCGAGATGTGTGTAATCACGGCACACACCGTTCCCCTCATTAAAAGATTCCCAGGCCGTTTTCGTCATGCGGGCGTATTCGTAACCAAAGACGATATGTTGATGGACGAAATCGCAGATAGCCTGTACGCGTCCCCATCCGGCAGGAGATTTCTCGAACAGTCTCCAGGCCGCCTCGGACAGCAGATCGGTTTCGCAATAGCGGCTGCCTAAAAGGAACACCAGGGTTTCTTCCGGGAGATCCTGCACTGGAAGTTGATGGGCCGTGGGGACTACCAGGTCCGGTTTACCCGTATCGTTCACAACCGCATCAGTGGAAAGTTGAATTTCGCCTTTCGGTGCGACAATGCGGCTGCACCAGTTGCCGAAACCATCACGATAGACGGTGAGGGGGATAGATGGCCGGGTGATGAGGTGATCGGGAACGATAATGTCGGAGACGCGCGTAGAATGGATGTGTAACGTCAGTAGCATAGGCGTCGGCTGCGGGCACTCGTAGGTTAATTCATAACCAACCCGTAATTGCATCATGAGATACCTTGAGGTGAAGAGGGAATAAACACGCTAACACATTGACAGAGCGCAAGGAACGAATGAATTTATCCAGCCTGATGCATAATATAAAGATCTGGATAAAATTATGATCATGGACGGTATAAACTCTATGCCCAGACCTTAAGCAAGTCCATGCTGAACTGGAAGGGGACATGTATTTTCCGGAGTTTGACCAGGAAGCCTGGGAAGAAAACAAATGGCAGGACTTCAAGGCCGACGGGAAGAGTCAATATAATTATAGTTTTGTGATACTGGAAAGGAATTAATAACTGGAATAAATCACTCCGGCTCCATTAAATCAGGAGGCGAATGACGATGGTGTTGATGGATGTATTCATGAAGGGCGATGTCTATATTGACTATCCTCCCGAAGACGTCAAGTTCCGCTTTGAACATGCGACACGCAAGGTCTACCGGCGCTTCTACGGGGAGCCGGAGGACGAGATCCCGCACAACTCGAACCTCTACCACGAGGCCATTTCGGCGGGAAAGCAGATCACCCGCGAAGACTACTACAGTGATTAGGTTACGGTGGATCGATCTCGTCAATGGCCGCGGCAATTTCGCTTAGCCGGTTTAAATTGTAGAAGTTCAGACCTGATCTGACAGTTACCGGTTTGATAGTTGTGACTGTCAGATGAAGTTTAGTGAATAAACTTCTCCTGCCAGATTTGTTTGCCATCCATCAACGTTTCCATC